>OLSD01000115.1_pt1 | contig 84410 bp, 68 predicted proteins | sample 1672211 | NCBI WGS metagenome assembly OLSD01 (sample SAMEA3136659, study PRJEB25190) | human gut metagenome | reverse complement strand
CCCCACTGCTGCCTCCCGTAGGAGTCTGGGCCGTGTCTCAGTCCCAATGTGGCCGGTCAACCTCTCAGTCCGGCTACTGATCGTCGGCTTGGTGGGCCGTTACCCCACCAACTACCTAATCAGACGCGAGGCCATCTCAGAGCGATAAATCTTTGGCAGTCAGAGCCATGCGACCCAACTGCATCATGCGGTATTAGCACAATTTTCACTGTGTTATTCCCCTCTCCAAGGCAGGTTCCTCACGCGTTACTCACCCGTCCGCCACTAAGGATTCCTATCCGTTGTCCGAAAACTCCGTCAAGGGTCCTCCGTTCGACTTGCATGTGTTAAGCACGCCGCCAGCGTTCATCCTGAGCCAGGATCAAACTCTCAATAAAATGGTATCTAAACAAGTCAAACTTGCTTAAATCAATTTATCGAGCTAATCTCTTAGCTTCAAAGAAATAAAACGTTGCCCCACAAAGCATTAAGCTTCATGGACAACTTTATTGTCCGTTTTGGTGCTTCGTGTTTCTCTTACATTGTTTAATTTACAAGGTGCACGCCACTTCTCAGCGGGTGAGCTATATCTTAGCACAGCTCTTAGCGTTTGTCAAGAGGTTTTTCAAACTTTTTTCAAGTTTTTTCAACCGGTTTTTCAAATCGCTTCCGCGTCTCGCGACAGCTTTGATAGAATACCACCCCAGCGAGGAAATGTCAAGCACTTTTTTCAAGTTTTTTCAGATTTTTTTGAAAAAGCCATTTTCCACCCCAAACCCAGGCTCATCACCCCCATGGCAACGAGGTTCCCTACCGGTACCATAGAGAGGACCTCGATCCCCCTTCCATGGGCCAATGGCAGCGCCAGCAGAAAGCTCCCCCCGGTCACGATCCACCCCAGCCCGCTGCTCTCCTCCCGGCCCGCCAGACCGGCCAGCAGTCTCCTCATACATAATAGAAGGAATCCCAGCAGCGCCACATCCCCCAGCACCCACAGCGCCGAGGCCAGCTCCTCCAACCGCTGAAACGCCCCCTCAAACCCCAGCCCGGACACCATCTGGAAGAACGGCCGGTCGATCTGCCCGGTCAGCCCGGCCCCCAACCGGCCCACCACCAGCAGCATCCCGACCGCCAGGCTCCCAAACAGGACCCCCAGCTTTCGCCGCAGGACCCGCTTCTGCTTCTCCTCTGGCCGCACCTGCCCCAGGAGCAGCAGCGCATATCCCCCCGCCGCCAACGTCCCGGCGGCAGACAGCGCCCCTCCGGGCACTTCTTCCAACGCGGCCCAGTCCCACAGGATCACCCGGTCCCAGGCCACGCCAAACACGCCGAACAGCACAATGAGGACAAACCCTGCCCCCACCGCCAGCCCAAAGATCTCCCCCGTCCGCGCAAAGGCCGGCAGCCCCTTGGCAACGAGCCACCCGGCCAGCGCCAGCACCGCCGCCGTCAGCAGCAGCGGAGACGCCCGTAAGGACTGCGCCAGCCGCTCCCCGATCCGCGCCCCTTGCGCCCCGGTGAGAAACAGCCCCCATGCCAGCAGAACCAGCGCAAAGCCCCGCAAGATCTTCCGCCCCTTCTGCTGCTCCAAGGTCTTCAAAAGGTCCTCCCCCGGCGTTATCCAGCGCCCCCACAGCGCGACCAGCGCCAACAGCAGCCCTCCGGCCCCCAGCGGACACAGCCACGCCGCGCCCCCGGCCTGAGACAACCGGCTGGGCAAGACCTCCGTCCCCAAAGGCAGCAGGGCCAGGACCAGCAAGGTCCCCAGCTGCCGTATTGATATGGTGTTGATGGTCGTGTCGCGTTCCATCCAGCTTCCCCCTCATGTCTCCGTCTCCAGCGCGGCCTCCACCCGAAGGTCGATGGACAGCCCCGGAAATTTCTCCGCCCACTGCCCTTCCAGCGCCGACCAGCGCACCGGACAGTGTAACCCCGCTCGGCCCAGCAGTCCCGCCGCGTCCACGCCCGCCGCCTGCATCCGATGTAGGGCCAGCCGCATGGCCTGCGCCGTCTCCTGCTCCAGCTGCACTGCGTCGCTCTGCTGCTTCTGCCAGCCTCCGGTATAGGTCCCTTCCAGCCGGCAGCGGATGGAAAGCCCCGCCAGTATGCCACCGTCCCACTGTGGAACGACCCGGCACCCCAAGCTTTGCAATACAATAGAACTCTCCCCCACCGACCCGGTCCAGTGGATCCGTTCTCCTTGCAGCAACGCCGCCCCCAACGCTTCCTCGCCCCGGAGCCAGCGCAAAATTTCTCCGTCCTGATACAGCCCGAACCCGGCAAAGACCAGCTTCTCGCCCTCGACCCGGAGCGCAGGCAGAAGCAGTGCCTCCTCTCCCGCCAAGGCCTCCGCCGCTTCCCGAAGCGTCACAGGCGAAAACCCCTGCTTGTCCTTTCCCTGGGCTTTCAATACGGTCATTCTCCGGGCCACGTCCTGTTCTCCGTCAAAGAGCCTGTCCAGCCCGCCGCCCTGGAAGACCCACAGCTGCGTCTCCGTGCTCTGCTGCGGCTCCTGAAAGGCATAGCTGAGCAGGGAAGATAGCTCCCCCACCGCACTCTCGTCTACGAGCCAATGCTCCACATGGGCACAGCTGACCACCTGCTCGGCCCGGTCCGTCAGGTCCTCTACCGCCGCCGCCGGGGTCTGTCCCCAGCTCTCGCAGTGAAACGGCCCCTGGCTCCCCCGCCCCTCGGCGGCAGCCCGGATACAGAACCCCTCGCCCAGGTCCTCCACGCCCAGCACCCCGGCCAGCACCGTCGCGCCGCTCTCCCGGCTCTGGGGGGTCCCGGCGCAGCCGGAGAGCATGGCCAACATCCAGGCGGCTGTGACCGCCCAGGCCACGGCCCGCCTCATCCCTGCCTCCTGCGGTTCCGGGTGTGCAGAATGGCCTCCCGGAACTTCACCCGGTGGGTGGGCCACCGGAGCACGCCATAGCCGTCCTTCCCCTGCCCCGGCGCAAAGGGGGCCAGATAGGGCACGCCAAAGCTCTCCAGCTGCGCCAATCGCCCCACCAGCACCGCCGTCAGCGCCGTGACCGCAAACAAGCCCCCCAAGCTGGCCCCGATGACCAACAAAAACCGCCAAATCCGCAACGCCGCAGAAAACTCCTGGCTCGGCACCGTGTACCCTGCAATGCCCGCAATGGCTACCACGATGAGCACCACCGGCGACACGATGGCCGCCTCCACCGCCGCCGAGCCGACCACCAGCCCGCCCAAGATCGACGCCGTCTGTCCGATCGGCCCCGGCAACCGCAGCCCAGCCTCCTGCACCGCCTCAAACGCCAACAACATAATGAGCACCTCAAACAAAGTCGAAAACGGCACGTTCAGCTTCGCCTCCGAGATCGACCAAGCCAGCCGCGCCGGGATCATCTCCGGGTGAAAGTTCACCGCCGCCACATACCAGGCCGGCAGAAACAGGGAGCAGAGCATACAAAGGTATCGCAGCACCGACAGCGTCGATGCCGCCAGCCAGTTCTGGGACCGGTCCTGTCCCGTCCGAAAGAACTGCCCGATGGTCCCCGGCAGCAGATACCCCAGCGGCAGCCCGTCCACGATGACCCCCACGCGCCCCTCGACCAGCCCCGCGCAAAACCGGTCCGGCCGCTCCGTATAGGCCACCAACGGAAACACCGTGTCCACCTCGTCCACAATGAGCTCTTCCAATGTCGAGGGCTGAAACGCCTGGTCCGTGTCGATCCTCGCCACCCGGCGCTGAACCTCCTTGACCAATTCCGGGTCGGTCAGCCCTTCTATATATAGTATGTCCACCGGCGTCACGCTCTGCCGTCCCACCACGGACTCCGTGATCTTCAGCTCCGGTGCCCGCAGTCTCCGCCGCACCAGCGACGTGTTGGTCCGCAGGGACTCCACAAAGGCGTCCTTCGCCCCCTTGAGCGACGGCTCATTCTCCGGCCTGCTCACCGCTCGTTTTTCCTCCGTCCCCACGAAGTAAGCCAGCATCTCCCCGTCCCCAGGAAACTCAAAGACCGCCCAGCCGTCTACCATCGCAAAAACGGCCTGATCCAAGCTCCGGCATCGCTTCACTCCCTGGCAGTATACCGTTCCTTCCTCCATCAGCCGCGCCGCCGACTTTGGGGACGCCGCCCGCAGCGCCAGGCTCGTCGCCAGCGGCCTCAATACATAGTCGTTCAGCCGTTCTCCCCGCACTTGGCCCTGAATGAAAAACACCCTCGTCCGCTTCTCCGGGTCTCCGCCGATGAGCACTTCTCGCTCCCCAAAGTCCACGCAGTCCCGAAACAGAAACCGAATATGCTCCCCCGTCAGTTCCCCCGCAAAGCGCGGCTCCTGCCGCGGATGCGGCGGCTCCACATACTTCATCCGCCCCGCTCCCTTCCCTTGTTCAGATAGGGATAGTATGGCCCGGAAACGCCCTTAGTATAACAACGAAGCACCCCGGAACCAATACCGTTCCGGGGTGCTTCGTCAATTCAGAATCAACAACAGGTTGCAATGGGCTTTGTTTCTCAGGCGTGGACACCCAGTGCCTGGCCGATCAGGCAAGCCGTCTCCTCCTCGTCGGCCTTGGGGCCGGTCAGCAGGGTAGTGGTGTCGGGGTGGATGCTGGCGGCGGAAGCCTCCGGCACAACGGGTGCCTGCGTGGGGTCAGCGACCTCAGAGGACACATACCAATAGGCATTGGAGTTCTCGATCCGGGTCCCCCAGGCCTGCTCGATGGGGATGATGCCGGTCCCGGCAAACTCAGAGGGGTCGGCGCAGTAGAACTGGCCGTCCTTATACTCCGTCAGCAGGATGCCGTGGGGCACGCAGGCGGCGTGGAGCATGATGCCCTCCGGGTGCTCCGCCAGCAGGTCGATGAGGACCTGGCGGTTGGCCTGCCCGCCGGGCAGACGGGCGTGGTCCACGGTCATGGTCCCGTAAGTGAAGTGATAGGGCAGGCCGCGGCCGGCCAGCCAGAAGGCGGAGCGGCAGCTGGCCTCGGTGATGGAGGCCCAGTTCTCGTCTCCGTTGAGCATGGCGGCTCTTCTGAGCATCATGGCGGTGGAAGCCAGGGTGCAGGTCCCTCTCTGGGACTGCTTGACAAACACGGCGTCCTGGTTGATCTCCTCGTAGGTGGCGGCTCCGGCGGTCGTCGCCATCGCTGCCAATAACATCACTGCCAAAATAATACTCATCAGTCGCTTCTGCATTCGTGTCTCCTTTGCTCCGCAAAATCATTGCTCGGGTCATATATCGGCCAGCTGTTTCCGGTCGTAACCATTCGTCAGCTGGCTGTTACTATCTGTTACAGTTTTGTAATCATAGCATAGATCGGCCCGCTTGAAAACCCCCTTCCTGGGATTTCTCTCCTTTCAAATCTTTCAAAAAGGTGGTTTTTTTGTGGAACTTTGCGTTCTTTTGTGGAGATTTCACAAGATTTTCTTCGATTCCCCAAAAATCTTTCACGCTGTAAAGCGCACAAACCACGGACAAACGTCCGCTTTCTCAGGACAGACTTCCCGCTGCCCAGGTATTCAGAATGGCCGCCGCCGCGTCCCCCAACGCCGCCCCGGAGCCGCCCTGTTCCGCCACCAGCGCCAGGGCAATCTTCGGCGCGTCATACGGCGCAAAACAGACCAGCACGGCGTTGGATTCCTCCTCCCCCGCCACCTGGGCCGACCCTGTCTTCGCCCCCGCTGTCACCGGCAGATCCCGAAACGCCTCCGCCAGTGACCCGCTCCGGACCACCCGCCGCATCCCCTCTTTGATGGCCGTGAGATTCTTCTCAGAAAGCGCGATCTTCCCCAGACTCACCGCCTCTTGCGCTTCCTCTCCCGCCACCTGTTTCAGCAGATGCACCTGCCGCCGCTCCCCGCCGCTGACTAGCGTCGCCGTCATGTGCGCCAGCTGCACCGGCGTAAAGCGATGGTTCTCCTGCCCGATGGCCGCAGACAGCACGCTCCCCTCATACCACGTCCCACCCACGGACGCCGTATATGCTGGCCCGGCCACCACGCCCGCCTGCTCTCCGGCCAATTCAATGCCCGTTTTCTCCCCCAAGCCCAGGTCCTTGGCGTAGGTACCAAGCGTCTCGATGCCCACTCTCCGCCCCGCGTCAAAGAAGAAGATATTGCAGGAGTCTGCTATGGCGTCCGTCACCGTCTCCAGCCCGTGGGTCTTCCCCGCCTGCCGATACAGCCAGCACTGCGGCTGGGGATTTTTATAATAGGTATACCGCCCCGTGTCCAGAATTTTTGTCTCCGGGGTGAGGACGCCCTCCTCCAGCGCCGCCGTCGCCGTCACCAGCTTAAAGGCCGATCCCGGCGCATACAGCCCCTGGATCGCCCGGTTCATCAGCGGATGCCCCTCGTCCTGGGCCAGCGCCCCATACTGTTTGGAAAATGTCTCCGGGTTATACCCCGGCAGACTGGCCATGGCCAGCACCCCGCCGTCCTCCACGTCCAGGGCTACCACGGCCCCGCCGCTGGCGTTCGGGTGTCCGTCCAGAAATGCCTGCAAGGCATCCTGTGCCGCCGCCTGCAAGTCCTTGTCCAGCGTCAGCGTCACGTTCTTCCCCGCCACCGGTTCCGTGTCCCAGCCGCTTCCCGCAGTCTCCACATACCTCCGCCCCGGCGTCCCATGCAGCGCTTCCTCAAAGGCCGCCTCGGCCCCGTCCTTTCCCACAGCTTCCTCCATCGCATACCCCTTGCGTTTCAATTCCTCCCACTGCTCCGGGCTCATCGCCCCCACGCGCCCCAGCACATGGGGGGCCAGCGCCCCGCTTCCCACGCGCTCCACCGCCGGGGAGAAGGTCACGCCCTCTAACCCCTCCTCCTTCCCACGGGCCAGTAACCGGGCCGTCACACCCGTCACCGCGCCCTCACCGTCCCAGCGCACGCCTTCCTCCCGGCACAGCTGCGCCAGCCGGGTTCTGCTCTCCGCCGGCGCCCCCTCCGCCACCACGGCGGTCCAGCGCACCTCGTCCCGCACCAACACCTTCCCGTTCCGGTCCAGGATCTTCCCCCGTGCCGCCGGCACGCTCTCCACCTTCGCCTTGCTCCGCAAGGACGTTTCGTAATACCCCTCTCCCTGAATGACCTGCGCCTGGACCAGCAGCACGCAGAAAAAAGCAAGCACCCCGGCAAAGGCCAGGGCAGCAAGAACATGACGAACCGAATGACCCATTCCCATCACTTCCTCTTCCAAATACAAAGGAGCATCGTAACCACGATCTCCAACCCGACCTCCATCCCCGCCAACCAGACGCTCTCCGCCAGCGCCACGCCCCCCAGCCAATGCACGCCCACGACCAAAGCCTCCGCCCCCACCAGCAGCGGGATCGACGCCAGCCACTTTCCCCATTTTGACGCATTTTTGTGGACAACTTCTCCCGCCATTCCCCCAAGCAGCGCCAAAATCGCCATCTGGCTGGCCGAACCTCCACAGATCCACAGCAAACCTCCCCCCAATCCTCCACATTTCGCCCCGACCTCCGGTCCGCCCTCGACCCCCGCCAGGTACACCACCCCCGGCACCAGGCGCACGCAGACCCCCAACACCGGGAACTTTACCAAGACCAACCCATCGACCAACCAGGCCGCCCCCACGGCCCAGCCCCACCGCCGAACCATCTACCGCACCTCCCAGAAATCCGTCACCACAAACACCTGCCCCAGATTATTGAGGTCCGCCGCCGGTTCCACAATGGCGGCCCGCGTCAGTCCTCCCGGATCGTCCACGATCTGCCGAACGGTCCCCACCAGCAGCCCGGAGGGATAGTTCTCCCCGGCGGCAAAGGTGACCACGCGTTCCCCGGCCTGCACCGGGTCCGCCGCCGTGAGGCAGGAAAAGCTCGTCTCCCCCTTGGGCAGCAGATCGGTCCGCCCCTCCACAGCCCCCAGGACCCCGGAGGAGACCCCCTGCCCCGCCAGCGAAAGCGCCGGGTCACAGACCAGCGTCACCACCGCCCAGTGCTTCCCGACCTCCTTCACCCGGCCCACCAAGGCCCCGTTCTCGTCGATGACGCACTGCCCCGCGGCAACCTTCTGCGCCCTCCCCTGGTCCAGCGTCACTTCTCCCTGCCAGTTGTCCGGCGTCCGGGCAATGACCCAAGCCGAAGCAAGCGTCAAATGCTGCCCCGCCTTGGGCAGGTCTAGCAAGGCTCGTAAGCGGGCATTCTCCGCCTGGGCCAGCTCCCCCGTCCGGGCCGTTTTTTCCAGGGCGGCCACCTGCTTCGCCAAGGCATCCCGCTCGTCTCTGAGGGCCTGTATCCCTTTCAAATCCTCCTTCCCCTGCCGAAGTTTCGCCTCCACCTCCGAAAAAAGGCGTAAAAAAGGCCGTGACACCGTCTCCGGCAGCCCCCGCAGAGAACCCCCCGTCCCAGAAAGGACGAGAGCCACTCCCGCGGCGACCAGGCTCAGAGACAGAGCCACGGCCAATATTTTGAACCAAGTACGGTGAAACAGACCTCTCACGGCAGCCTCCTCCCGCCCCAGGCGGACAGAGACGCCGGGCCAGTTCCCCGGAACGTCACCGCCCGGCCAGCGCCAGACAGTCCACGCCAAAGTCCTTCAGCATCTGCCCCAGACGGCACACCGGCAGGCCGACCACATTGCTGTAATCCCCCCGGATGCCCTCCACCAGCAGCCCGCCCAGGCCCTGGATGCCATAGGCCCCGGCCTTGTCCATCGGCTCCCCGGTGGAGACGTACTGGCGGACCTCCGCCTCCGTCAGCTCCCGGAAGGTCACCTGGGTCTCCTCCACCTGGGTCAGGACCCGGTCCCCCCGGCAGACGGTCACGCCGGTGCAGACCTGGTGGTCCCGCCCGGACAGCGACAGGAGCATCGCCACGGCGTCCTCCGCGTCCTTGGGCTTGCCCAAAGCGGCCCCGTCCCGCACGACCACCGTATCGGCCCCGATGACCAGGGTCTCCCCGTCCAGCTGTCTGGCGATCCACTGGGCCTTCTCCCGCGACAGGGTAGCCACCAGCTCCCACGCCTCCAGCCCGTCAAAAGCAGACTCGTCGATCTTTGACGCTTGCGTTACAAATTCCAGTCCCATCCGCCCCAGCAGTTCCTTCCGCCGGGGGGATTGAGACGCTAACACTATTTTCATGCTTTGCCTCCGTGTTTTCCATCGAATTTGGTGGGGGAAAATTTTTCCGGTGTGGAGGAGGATAACCCCTCAGTCCGCTTCGCGGCCAGCTGTCTAAGGAAGATTTTACTGAATCTAACTGTCCCCCGGACAGTTAGACCCTTTCAGGGGAGCCATTACTCCACCCCGCGATAATACAGTCCTCTGGTAAACCCTTCCGGCCCATCCCCCTCGCCGGTCCGATAGGCCCGCAGGATCCGGGCGCAGGTCTTGGCGTCCTCCCGCAAAAAGGCCAGCCGCGCATACCGCAGCCCTGCCTTCTTCCAGTCGTCCTTGTCCGCCAGCCAAAGGGTCTTGGCGTTGAAGAGTTCATTCCGGCAGCCCCAGGCCCGTTCCACGGGGAACGCCTCCCCCTTCCGGTCCCGCAGGCTTTGCGGGGTGTCCTGGCAGTGGCACCCCTTCCCCCGGTTCTTTAGGATGCAGTTTTCCGTCAGCATCAGCGGCAGCCGCCCATAGACGATGAGACTGGTGTCCAGCGCCTTGCTCAGGTCGCGCACCTGCGACAACCGGCACTCAAACGACGCCGTCGCCGAGGCAAACCCCAGCCGCGCCAGTTCCTGGGCCGTGAGATCGTTCACCAGCCCCAGCCCAAAGTCCCCTCTGGGCACAAAGCCAAGCTCCCGCGCCAGCCCCAGCTGGCCGATGTGCCCCAGCAGCGCCTGGGTCACGCCGATCTCCCGCAGCGCAGCCAACTGCTTTCGCAGCTCATCCCGCTCCCGGTCCCAGGCCACGCGGGGAAACACCACCCCAAAGGCAATGTCAGGGTAGGCGTTCACCGCGTCAGCCAGCTCCGCTCGGTTCTGATACGCTTCCTCACAGGGCAGCCAGACGATAGCAGGACCCTGCTCCAACAGTTCCTTGGAAACCTGCGCCCACCGGTGCAGAGACACCGTCAGCTCCGGCGATCCAGACGGCCCCCGCTTCTTCTTCGGGGCTATAAACGGCAAAGTCCGCCCATTTCCCGGCTGACTTCGCAGGGCGTCCAGCTGCCCCAGCACATCCCGCCGCAGGGCGTTGACCGCCGAGAGCGGCACAGCCAGCCCCGGGTCTAAGTCTACCTGCACCGAGGCGGCGGTATAGACCGTCCCGCCGGTCTTCCCCAGCTGGGCGATGAGCTGCTCTGCCGTGGTCTCCCGGTTCCGGGCGGCCTGGGGGGCCTCCCCCTGGGCAAAACATCGGTGCCCCGCGTCATCCTCCACCGTAAGCATCAACGGGCCGCCCGCCTTCGCCAGCGCGGTGAAGGTCACCGGCGTCAGCCGATGTTCTCCCCGCCCATAGAACGCCCGCGCCTGGGCAAATAATTCTTCCGGGTCCTTCGTCCCCTCCGGCCGGGTGCCGAACATGGCGGGGCCTTTCTGGTCCCGGTAATACCCCTGGGTAAAGCCCTGCCGGGAAAAGGCCGCTTCCAGCTGCGCCAGCTCGTCCCTGGTCGGCTCCCGCCCCTCTTTCAGAGCAGTAGCATAAATCTTCGTGACCACGGCCACGTATTCCGGCCGCTTCATCCGCCCCTCTAATTTCAGGCAGGCCACGCCCATCTCCTTCAGGCGCTCCAGCTGCCCCGCCAGAGACAGGTCCTTCAGCGACAGCGGATGGGACGCTTTCTTATCCCCCGGCCAGCGAAAGGCCAACCGGCAGGGCTGGGCACAGAGTCCTCGGTTGCCGCTCCGTCCCCCCAGCACCGCCGAGAGGAAGCACTGGCCGCTGTAACACATACACAGCGCCCCATGCCCAAACACTTCAAGTTCCACCGGGGACTTCTCACAGAGATATTGGATCGCCTCCCCCGACATCTCACGGGACAGCACCACCCGCGTCATGCCCAGGTCCGCGCAGGCCTGGATGCCAGCCAGATCATGCACCGTCATCTGGGTGGAGGCGTGCAGCGGCACATCCGGGCAGGTCTCCCGCAGGAGCTTCGCCACGCCCAGGTCCTGGACCAGGATCGCATCGATCCCCAGCCGCGCCGCCAGCGCCCCCGTCTCCGCCGCCAAGGCAAGCTCTCGGTTTTGCAGCAGCGTGTTCAGCGTCAGATAGACCCGCACGCCCCGCAGATGGCAGTAGGCCACGGCTTCCTCCAGCTGTTCCTCTGTAAAGTTTTTCGCGTTCCGCCGGGCGTTGAGCGGGCCGAAGCCCAGATACACTGCGTCCGCCCCGCCCTGCACCGCCGCGACCAGGGCCTCCGGGGACCCGGCAGGGGCCAGCAGTTCCATCAGGTGCTCTCCTCCGTCTGGGCTTCCTGGGTCTCGGCCGGGATGGGCTGGGCGTCCTCTGCCTTGCCCTCCGCCTCCGCTTTGGCCTCGGCCTTGGCTTCCCGCTTGGCCTTGGCCTTTTCCTTGGTGGCCTTGCGGGCCTCCCGCTTCATCTCCGACATCTCCTTTGCCAGCCGGGCGTTTTCGTCCAGGGCCTGCTTCAGCTGGGCCCGCAGGTTGTCCGAGACCAGCCGCTCCTTGCAGTATTTGTCCGCCACGTTCATGGCCGCCAGCACCGCCCCGTCGGTGATGGAGAGGGTGTTGCCGTCCATGGCGTTGTCCATCTCTTTGTTGACGATGTCGGCGCACTGCTGCAAATAGTCCTCGTTCTCCTCCGCCAGAAAGCGGTAGCGCTGGTTGTGGATGTAGATCGTCACTTTATTGTTTGCCATTATAGATGACCTCCGTTTCGAGGATAAATTTTCTCGTTAGAACACTATATTATAGCATGATTCGACGGGAATGGGTAGATACAACTTCTGCCCGTCGACCCATCTCATTTTGACTTTTCTCCTGGCATTTGTTATAGTAGGGTACAACTTTTTTGAGATAGGTGGTACGACCATGTTTTCTTTTCAGCACGCCGGACCGGTCGAGTGGATCGTCGTCGGTCTGGGCAACCCCGGTCCCAAGTATGACTGGACCCGCCACAACGTCGGCTTCCTCGTGATAGACGAGCTGGCTGACCGAGCCAACATCCCCGTCCAGCGGGTAAAATATAAGGCCCTGACCAACACGACCAAGCTCGGCGGCAAGTCCGTCCTGCTGATGAAGCCCGTGACCTACATGAACCTCTCCGGCGAAGCCGTGGGGCAGGCCGCCCGGTTCTATAAGGTCCCCCCGGAGCGGGTCCTGGTCATCTCGGACGACGTCTCTCTGCCCCAGGGCAAGCTCCGCATCCGCCGCAGCGGCTCCGCCGGGGGCCACAACGGCCTGAAAAACATCATTGCCCACCTGGGCACCGACCAGTTTCCCCGCGTGAAAGTCGGCGTGGGCAACAAGCCCCGGCCCGACAGCGACATGGCCGCCTGGGTCCTGGGCAAGTTCACCGGCCCGGACAGGGAGGCCATGGAGGCCGCCGTCAAAAAGGCCGCCGACGCCGTCACCTGCCTCATCGAGCAGGGGGCCGACAAGGCCATGGCCCAGTTCAACGGCTGACCCAGCCCGTTCTTCGCCCGTATGATTTGAATTTGAAAAGGAGGGTTTCCCATGCCCGCGACCCGTTCCACCACCCTGCTGCCCGGTCTGCTGGACCGGCTGGCGGATTACCGCCGCCTGCGGCAGGCCGTCACCCAGGGCAAAAGCCCTCTCGCCCTGTCCGGCCTGGCCGCCGTCCACCGGACCCACTTCGCCGCCGCGCTCCGTCAGGATACCAAGCGTCCCCTGGTCCTGGTCTGCCCCGACGACGCCGAGGCCCGTCGGGCCGCCGGGGACCTGGGCGCCTTTCTGGGTGAAGAGGTCCCCGTCCTCACGGCGCGGGACTTTCTCTTCCACCCCGGCGCTGCCAGCCGCCAGTGGGAGCAGCAGCGCCTGGCCATCCTGACCCAGCTGACCCGCGGGACCTGTCCCCTGCTGGTGGCCACGGTAGAGGGCCTGCTCCAGCGCACCCTGCCCCAGGAGACCCTGACCCAAGCCTGCCGCCAGCTCCAAGTGGGCCAGGCCTGCCCGTTGGACGACTTGACCGACTTCCTGGTCCGGGCCGACTACACCCGCTGTGACCAGGTGGAAGGCCCCGGCCAGTTTGCCCTGCGGGGCGGCATTTTAGACGTCTTCTCCCCCGGCCTGGACCTCCCCCTCCGCATGGAGTTCTGGGGGGATGAGATCGACTCCATGGGGCTTTTCGACCCCGTCACCCAGCGCCGCACCGCCCAGCGGGAGACCTGCGAGCTGCTCCCCGCCGGGGAAGTCATTTCCTTGGATGGGGCCCCCATCTCCGGCCCCCCTGACCTGGCCCTGCCCCAGGTCTATCCCCAGGTGGCCACAGCGGCAGACTACCTGCCGCCAAACGCCCTCGTCGCCCTGTGCGACACCCCCCGCGTGGCCGACCGGGCAAAAAACTACCTCTGGCAGCTGGGGGAAGACATCACCGCTCTCTTAGAGCAGGGCATCCTCACCGGCAAGCACCCCGTCTTTGCCGAGACCTGGGAGGGCCTGTGCGCCGCGCTGGCCAAGCGCACCTTACTCTATTTCGATTCCTTCACCGCCGGCTCTCTGCCGGTCCCCCCGGCGTTTCTGCTGTCGCTGACCGCCCGCCAGCTCCCCGGCTACGGCATCAGCTTCGAGGCCGTGACGGAAGACCTGCGGGCCTATCAAAAATCAGACTTCTCTGTGGTCGTTCTGACCTCCAGCCGGAGAAAAGCCGATGCCCTGCAAGCCATGCTCCGGGAGCAGAAAGTTTACACGGCGGTAGACGAACTGCTCCATGAGCTGCCGGAACCGGGCCGCATCACCCTGGCCGTGGGCGGCCTCTCCGCCGGGTTTGACTACCCCGACGGGAAGCTGGCCGTCCTCTCCGAAGGCGAAGCCCTCCCCGCGCGAAAGCCCCGCCCCAAGCGGGCCAAGGGGAACGCCACCACCCGCCAGAAATTAGAGGCCTTCACCGACCTCTCCCCCGGCGATCTCGTGGTCCACGACCACCACGGCATCGGCCGCTTCGTCGGCATGGTAAAGATGTCCGTGGACGGTGCCCCGCGGGATTACATCAAGCTCCAGTTCGCCGGGGCAGACATTCTCTATGTCCCCGCCCTCCAGCTGGACCTCGTCTCCAAATACATCGGCAGCGGCGACGACCCCAGCCGCAAGCGCCTGTCAAAACTGGGCGGCACGGAATGGGAAAAATCCAAAAGCCGCGCCAAGAAGGCCGCCAAAGACATGGCCAAGGGCCTCATCCAGCTCTACGCCCAGCGCCAGCGCCTGGCCGGCCACGCCTTCGCCCCGGACTCCCCCTGGCAGCAGGAGTTCGAGGCCCTCTTCCCCTATCCCGAAACCGACGACCAGCTCCGCTGCGCCCAGGAGATCAAGCGGGACATGGAGAAAGCCGTCCCCATGGACCGCCTGCTCTGCGGCGATGTGGGTTACGGCAAAACGGAGGTGGCGTTCCGGGCCATCATGAAATGTGTCTTAGAGGGCAAGCAGGCCGCCCTGCTGGTCCCCACGACCGTCCTGGCCCAGCAGCATTACATGACGGCCGTCAAGCGCTTCTCCCACTTCCCCGTGCAGATCGAGATGATCTCCCGCTTCCGCACCGCCGCCCAGACGAAAGATATTTTACGGCGGACAAAAGAGGGGTCCGTGGACCTGCTCATCGGCACCCACAAGCTTCTGGGGAAGGACATTCAGTTCCACGACTTAGGCCTGCTCGTGGTGGACGAAGAGCAACGCTTCGGGGTTGGCCACAAGGAGAAGCTCAAAAAAATGACCAGTCAGGTCGATGTCTTGACCCTCTCCGCCACGCCCATCCCCCGGACCCTGAACATGGCCCTCTCCGGCCTGCGGGATATGTCCACGCTGGAGCAGCCCCCCGTCAACCGCCAGCCCGTCCAGACCTATGTGATCGAGCACGACTGGGGCCTGCTGGCCGACGCCATGCGCCGGGAGCTGGACCGGGGCGGCCAGGTCTACTATCTCCACAACCGCACGGAGACCATCGACCAGACCGCCGCAAAAATTCGTTCTCTTCTGGGCGAAGAGGTCCGCATCGGCACCGCCCACGGCAAGCTGGACCAGGAGCAGCTGGGCGATATTATGAGCCAGATGACCGATGGGGAGCTGGACATTTTGGTCTGCACCACCATCATCGAGACGGGCATCGACCTGCCCAACGCCAACACCCTCATCATCGAAAACGCAGAAAACTTCGGCCTGGCCCAGCTCCACCAGCTCCGGGGCCGCGTGGGCCGCTCCACCCGGCGGGCCTCGGCCTACCTGACCTACCGTCCCAGCAAGATCTTGACGGAGGACCAGAACAAACGCCTCTCCGCCATCCGGGAATACGCCGCCTTCGGTTCCGGCTTCAAGATCGCCATGCGAGACCTGGAAATTCGCGGGGCGGGCAATCTCCTCGGCCCGGAGCAGTCCGGCTTCCTCATGAGCGTGGGCTATGATCTCTACCTGCGCCTCTTAGAGGAGGCCGTCCTGGAGGAGCAGGGCAAGCCCGTGGAAAAGCCGACCTGGTGCACGGCGGACTTCGCCGTCCCCGCCGCCATCCCGGAGAAATACATCCCCGCCCCGGAGCAGCGCATGGACCTCTACCGCCGCATGGCCCGCGTCCGCACCCAGGAAGAGGGCGACGACATCATCGACGAACTCATCGACCGCTACGGCGAGCCGCCCAAGAGCGTCACGAACCTCATCGCCATCGCCCTGCTCCGCGCCCGCGCCGCCGCCCTGGGCATGACAGAGCTGGCTCAAAAAGAAAACAGCGTCCGCTTCTCCCTCCCCAAGCCGGATTTCGCCCGCGTCGCAGCCACCTGCGGCCTGGAAAAATACAAGGGCCGCCTGCTCTTCTCTGCCGGCGAGAAGCCCTACCTCTCCCTCCGCCTCAAAAAAGGCGACGATGTCCTCAAGCTCACCAACCTCGTCCTCACCGACTTCGCCGCCGCCCCCCAATAACCCCAAAACCGGAGACCGCACAGAAAATCGTGCCGTCTCCGGTTTTATTTGGCTAGATTTATTTTTTGTAGCGCCGGTATTAAAATCAATTCATATCTTGATTTTATATAGTATTTATAAAATTGCTTTTGTAAGTCACTGATATATGGTGTCTCTTCGATCAATGTGTTAATATTTTCCAAATTTATCCGAGGTACTATCCGGTGAAGTGCAGCGTAGCAATCTCTCCTGTCCGTACTCATCAGGAAATCATAGTAATTGATTTTCCTCCCGCCCCACTTGATCGCAGAAGTCGGAAACTGGTACACTCGTGCCAAGAGCATTTCATCTTGCTCTAATACACTCCGCATAATACGGTCATCTGCCTGCGGCAAAAGGCAACTTCCACAGTCATAAACAGGGGCGATCTCCCCTCTTTCCGTCTCTTCATCATAGAGGAACCCCCAGTTTCCATTATGGCGGTCAAAATTGCCTAAAAGGGTATCTAAGACAAAAATATCCCAAAAACGCTTCAATAGCTCACTTGGCTCTACAAACGCTTGTTTTTCGATGGTTTCTATGATCTCATCCAGTTCTGTCCCATTGCCATTCGTGTCTGAATCCAAGATCGTATTCTTGATGGAGCAAAAATCATAGAGTCGCTTTCCTCCAACAGTAAAATCTTGGCAGGCACATACTACCTTTTCTTTTTCTCCCACACGAAAGGTACCTAGAAGCGTCTCCTGTGCAGGTACTCCCAGCAAATTAAAAATATGGCAGGCAATATATTCACTGGCACAGCCGTTGGTATAGGAAAGTTCGGTCGGTTTCTGCGCTCCAGAGGGAGGAAACTTGACCATATATTGTATTCCATGAAATTCAATGGCGATTTTCTTACCATTCGCCCCGTTATAAGCCTTTCCAATGATCCGTTTACAGTTTGTAAAATCAATCGGTTCCTTCATGCGCTTTTCCTCGGCCACAAAAATTTCTTCCGCAGATAGTCTGCATGTTCTGGCGTGATCGTTCCCTCGCTGATCTCCGCCATATTGATACTACCGTATAATTCTCCCCAGTAACAGTCCAGAAGAGGAGAACAGACTCGCAGAGCTTCTTTATAAGCATCTAGATCATGCTGTAAATAGTCTGGCAGCCCGTATTCATAGGAGCGCTCCCGTGCTGTGAATGTCTCTGTCATCTACCCTCACCCTTTCTCTGTGTCATTCGATATTCTATGTCTTATATTTTGATTATACCAACGAACCCCCGCCTTTACAAGCCCGCCCGTTGCAATTCTCCCCCTCCCCTTGCAATCCCCCCCGATTTCCGGTATTCTATAAGCAATATCCAAAGCAATCAAGGAGGGATGGAACCATGGCCCATGGCTCTGTGAAAATGTGCCTGCAATGCGCCACCTGCAGCATGGTCTCCTGCTGCCTGTTCCGGGCGTTGAAATTTTTATCCTGTCGGGACTCAAAGATCAAAGCCGAAGCCTGCCGCTGGCCCAAGGGCAAGACCCTGCGCCTGGAGATCCCCGGCGCCAGAGGCTTCACCGTCACCGGCACAGAAAAGGGCTTCCGCAAGCTCCCCCTGGACACCCCAGGGGACGTGACCATTCGCTTCAAGACCCCTGCCGACGCCTTCCGGGTCTTCACCGGGCAGATCGGCATCGCCCAGGCGTATGCCGAGCACCGGTTCACCCTGCGGGGCAACATGGGCCTGGCCATGCCCTTTGTCCGGTGCGTTGATCGAACAGAGGGATATTTGTTCCCGCCGTTTCTAGCCAGGCGCATCCTAAAACGATTGCCAAAAAAGGAAGTTTCCACCGCCCGCGTCTATCTGGCGGTGCTGTTAGGGAGGTAATGCAAGATGTCCTATTATGAATTTAAGCTCCCCGCTAAGATCCTCTCCGGTGAGGGCGCGTTAGAGCACGTTCCCCACGAATTGCAGACCCTGGGCGCCAGCCGCCCCCTGCTGCTCAGCGACCAGGGCTTAGCGCAGGTCGGCACCGTCAAGATCGTCCAGGCCGCCCTGCAGCAGGGCGGTCTCGTCCCCGCTGAGACCTACTGCCACATCCCGCCGGATTCCTCCATCGAGGTCGTCAACCACATCGCCCAGCTCTACCGGGACACCCAGTGCGACAGCCTCATTGCCGTGGGCGGCGGCTCCGTCATCGACACAGCCAAGGGCGTCGGCATGGTCCTGGCCCAGGCCGGGCACGACCTGTTGGATTCCGCCGGGTGCGAGGTCCTGCCCCGCGGCAAGCACGTCCCCTTTGTGGCCGTCCCCACCACCGCCGGGACAGGCAGCGAAGCGACTTTAGTCGCCGTCGTCGCCAACCCCGCCATTCAGGTCAAGATGGAGTTCCTGAGCTACCACCTGCTCCCTGACGTGGCCGTCCTGGACCCCCGCATGACCGAGACGCTCCCGCCCCGCATCACTGCCGCCACGGGCTTCGATGCCCTGGTCCACGCCATCGAAGCGGCCACCTGTCTCCAGCGCAACCCCGTCAGCGATTCCTTCGCGGAAAAGGCCATCCAGCAGATCAGCCAGAATCTGACCCGCGCCGTGGAACACGGCAAGGATCGCAAGGCCCGTATGGCCATGGCCAACGGCAGCCTCCTGGCCGGAGCCGCTTTTTCCAACTCCATGGTCGGCCTGGTCCATGCCATCGGCCACGCCTTGGGCGGCGTCTGCCACGTGGCCCACGGCGAGGCCATGACGATCCTGCTCCCCGCCGTGATGAAGTACAATCTGGAAAAATGCCACAAGCGCTACGGTGAGCTGCTCCTCTATGTCGCAGGCCCCGAGGTCTACGCCGCCACGCCGGAAGCCCAGCGGGCCCAGAAGACCATCGACACCCTGATCGCCCTGCGCCAGCACCTGGCCGACGTCACCGGCCTGCCCACCACCCTCTCCCAGACCGGCAAGGTCCAGCCCAGCGACTTTGAAGCCGTGGCCAACACCGCCCTGAACGACGGAGCCATTATCGTCAACCCCGCCGAAGCCGACTTCGACGAGATCGTCGGCATCCTCAAGGAGGTGTGGGCATGAACACAACTGTGAACCATGACACCCACGTGGCCCACATCGAGGCCGTCGTCGCCCGCCAGCGGACCTTTTTCGAGACCGGTGCCACCCGCCCCGTGGCCGTCCGCGTGGCCGCCCTGCGCCGCCTGAAAAAAGAGATGCAGAAGCGGGAGAAGATCTTGCTGGACGCCCTGCAAGCGGACCTGAACAAATCCCATTTCGAGGGCTACATGTGCGAGCTGGGCCTGAATCTGGACGAGCTGGGCTATCTGGCCGACCACGTCCGCGCCTGGTCCCAGCCCCGCCGCAAGCCCACGCCTCTGCCCCAGTTCAAGTCCAGCAGCTACGAGCTGCCGGAACCTTACGGCGTGGTCCTCATCATGGCGCCCTGGAACTACCCCTATCTTCTGAGCTTAGACCCCCTCTTCGGGGCCGTGGCCGCGGGCAACTGCGTCGTTCTCAAGCCCAGCGCCTACGCCCCCAACACCAGCCGGGCCATGGCCGAGCTGCTGGCCGCCGTCTTCCCCCCGGAGTGGGTGACGGTCATCGAGGGCGGCCGCGAGCAGAACGCCGCCCTGTTGGAGCAGCGCTTTGACTACATCTTCTTCACCGGCAGCGTGGACGTGGGCAAGCTGGTCATGGAAAAGGCCAGCCGCCACCTGACCCCCGTCACCCTGGAGCTGGGCGGCAAAAGCCCCGTCATCGTGGACGAGACCGCCAACATCCCCCTCACCGCCCGCCGCCTGGCCTTCGGCAAGCTCTTAAACGCCGGCCAGACCTGCGTGGCCCCGGACTACTGCCTGGTCGATCGCAAGGTCCGGGACGAGCTGGTGAACGAACTCATCCAGCAGTTTAAAAAGATGCTGGGCGAGGACCCCCTGGCCAACCGGAACTTTGTCCGCATCATCAACCATAAGCACTACAACCGCCTGCAAGGCCTCCTGGAACACCAAGACATTCTCTACGGCGGCTGGCACCGGGATGACCCGGAGTCCGACAGCGGCTGGATCGCCCCCACCCTGGTGGCCGACACCCTGGAGGGCCTGTCCAAGCCCATGGGCGAGGAGATCTTCGGCCCCATCCTGCCCATCATTCCCTACGACGACCTGGACCAGGCCCTGCGCTTCATCAACCGCCGGGAAAAGCCCCTGGCCCTCTACCTCTTCACCCGCAGCAAGAAGACCAAGGCCAAGGTCCTGAACACCTGCTCCTTCGGCGGCGGGTGTATCAACGACACCATCATCCACCTGGCCACCCACCACATGGCCTTCGGCGGCGTCGGCAACAGCGGCATGGGCAGCTACCACGGCCGCCAGAGCTTCGAGACCTTCTCCCACAACCGCGCCATCGTGGACAAGGCCACCTGGATCGACCTCCCCATGCGCTACATGCCCTATAAGAAAATCAATGACCTCCTGATTCGGATGTTCATTCACTGATCACTGCGTCGGCAATGGCCAGCAGTGCCTCGGTCTGCCCGCTGGCGCTGTCTGGCTCGTCCGCATCGGCGCAGGCCCGCAGGGAGATCTCTGTCTCCCAGTCGGCCACGGCCCCCTGCAACTGGCGGAGGAGCTTCTCCAGCGCCCCTGTCTTGTCCCCCAGGGGTCTCAGGCACTCCACCGCCCCCTCCGTGGGATAGGCGCAGTGGGTCAGCACGATCTCATCAAACCCCAGATCTGCCAGCTCCCGGCAGACCCCGATCAAATAGGCCTCCACCCGGCGCTCCGCCGGGTCCAGCCAGCCGTACCCCGCCCCGTCCCGCCAAGGTGAGCCGCTCACCCGCCGCAGGGAGAGGGCGGGGTCGTTTTGTATGAGGAGCTGATCTCGCAGGCAGGAAATTTCCGCCACGGTGTGAAGCTCCCCCCGCTCGTTCAGCGCCCGGAGCCTCTGGTTCCGGGCCGGGTCGCCCCAGGAGACCCCGCTCTCCACCGCCAACGGCAGGCGGGAGACATAGTTCAGGCTCCCGTCCTCGTTCTGCATGGGCAGGACCACGGTGTCATGGCCCACCGCCAGCGCCTCCGCCTGGTCGATCTGGTCGGTGCGCAGCGTGATGGCGTTGGCCGTGCCGGCTTCTTCCGGCTGCGGCACCTCCGCCGGTGCAGAGGTCGGAAGCACGGCGGTCTCTTCCCGCTGAAACAGCAGCGCCGGGTCCACCACGCCGAAGCAGCACAGCAGCAGAAACGCCCCCGACACCAGGCCGGAGACGCAGAGGGCCAGATAGAGGATACGGGTAATGTGGTGCATGGAGCCACCTCCTATGTAAGCCGCAGCAAAAACAGCAGCCCCAACCCCGGCAGCCCCAACAGCCCCAGGGTAATGGCGTTGAAGGCGTTGACCCCCAGGGCCAGCCCCGCCGCGATGCCGCTGTATGACCACGCCGCCAGAAACCCAAAGCCCAGCAGCGAACGAAACGCCAGCCTGATGAGCCACCCCAGGGGCCGCCGGAAGATCACAAGAAACAGCACCGCAAAAATAATGGCCGTCAGCCACGGCCCGTCGCCGGAAAACACGGACATATATCCTCCCATCCTTTCGTCTCGAAAACGCCTATGGCTCTCTCCTCTGCCGCAGCAGATAGGTGTGCTTGGCCCGCAGGGCGCTGATCTCATAGAGGTAGTATTCCAAAAGGTCCTGGTCAGCGCATTGGTCATAGCCCGCTTGGGCGGCGGCCAGGGCGCGGCTGGTGTCGTCCAGCTGCTGCTGGAGCTGCTGGTCCGGGGTCAGGGGGTGGGGACGAGACATGGTGCGTTTCCTCCTGTGCAGTTAGTCTATGCCTAACCTGCGCCGGTATGCCGGGGATTATGCAGGCGAGCGGCGTGGGTTCGACTAAATTTCTTAAATAAGTATGAAAACTTGCAAAAACCTCTTTTAACTATTTCCAATCGTGCTATAATGAGGGCAAGAAACCGATGGCCCCGACCGTGGTGCGGAGCCGGGCCATCAAGAAGAGGTGCAATCATGAAGAAAACCCTGTCCCGCTCCCTCTCTCTCCTGCTGGCCGTCGTGTTGGCAGTGAGCCTGGCCCTGCCCGCGGCAGCGACTTTCCCGATCACGCTAGATCAGTCCAAAGCAACGATCGCGCCCAAAGACAGCATCACGCTGACCGCTACTTTGTCCAGCGAGTATGCCAACAAGAGCATCACTTGGGAGTCCAGCGATAAAACTGTTGCGGAAGTTTCTAATACCAACAGCAAAAAGCAAACCGCTACGATCACAGCAAAGGCAGAAGGCTATGCTACCATTACCGCCTCTGTCGGCAATGTAAAGGCCTCTTGCGACGTGACCGTCGCCAAGAGCAAGGTCACCAGCCTGACCCTGGACCCCGCCGGTCCCGAAGTCTTGCCCATCGGCAAGACCCGTACCCTCACTGCCAAGGCCAACTATTCCAACGGCACCACCGGCACCGTGGACGTGAGCTGGTCCTCCACCAACACTGCCGTGGCCGCCGTCTCCAAGAAGGGCGAGGTCACCGCCGTGGCCGAGGGCACCGCGACCATCATGGCCCTGTATCAGGGCAGCAACAACGATTCCGCCGTCTTCGCCACCTACCAGGTCACGGTGAGCAAAAACGCCACCACCTCCAAGGACGATGTGCTGGCCCTCTCCGCCACCACCGTGAATACCAACGCCGGGCTGTTTGTGGAGTCCGCCGTGAAGGCCCCCGCCGTCACCGTGAAAAACGGCACCACAGACGTGACCGAGGCCTACAACATCACCTACCTCTGGACTGACGCCAGCAAGAAGGAGCTGGGGAAAGACGCTACGCTGCTTCTCCAGCCCACCACCCAGGCCGACCTGCTCCTGACCTGCACCGTCACCGCCGCCAGCAAGACCGACTCCACCCAGATCCTCACCGGCACCTGTACTTACGGCGTCAAGGTCTACCCCAGCACCAGCCTGGGCGGGGTCCACTCCGTGGCCGAGGGGGCCGTGACGCTGAACAAGCTCATGGACCTGGAGAACAAGGTCTCCGTGATCGACCAGCTCGTTAAGGGCGATGACACCGGCATGGCCCAGCCCATCGCCGGGCTGACCCATGTGGTCTTTGACACCAACACCATCACCGGCAGCGACGCGGGCACCCTCTCCGCCAAGAACGGCAGCGAGTACTACGCCAGCACCACCGCCGACGGCGACCACCTGGCCGACGTGACCTTCACCCCCCTGAAGAAGGGGACCTTCGCCATCAATTTCTTAGCCTACGGCGACAAGGTCTATTACGGCCGCCTGGAGGTCCTGGTCGATGACGCCGCCGTCACGCCCCCCACCGCCGACGACGATGTGCGCCAGTGCGACAGCACCGGCTTCACCTTTGCCGGCTCTGACTTCTACCGGAACTCCGACACCGACCCCGTGGCCGCCGTGGTCTTCGGCAAGCCCTCCGCCGGTCACCTCCTGCGGAACCTGTCCCATGGCATCGGCACCGCCGACGACGGGGATAAGTATTACACCAACTCCGCCAGCCAGGGGGACTACCACGTCTCCACCCTGAGCTATCTCCCCGACGCAGGCTACATGGGCCAGGCCACCATCCCCGTGACCTACATCACCGCCGCCGGCATCGAGACCACGGGCGTGATCAAGGTCTCCGTCAGCACGAAGACCGACTCCGCCCAGTTCAAGGACGTCACGCGCAGCAACGTGGGCACCTGGGCCGCCGACGCCGTGGACTTTGCCTATCACTTCGGCCTCGTCAGCGGCGTGAGCAAGACCGAGTTTGCCCCCAACAGCCCCATGACCCGCGCCCAGCTGGTCACCGTCCTCTATCGCGCCGCCGGCAGCCCCTCGGTCACCGTCAGCACCAACTTTGAGGATCTCGACGTCGGCTCCTACTATTACAGTGCCGTGGTCTGGGCCAATGTCAACGGTATCGTCAACGGCACGTCTGACACCACCTTCTCCCCGGACAGCCGGCTCACCCGCCAGCAGCTGGCCGCCATCCTCTATCGGTATGCCAGAGCCTTCGGCGGAGATACGTCCTACATCGGCAACCTCAGCCACTTCACCGACCGGCACCAGGTAGACTCCTATGCCACCACCCCCATGATCTGGGCCGTGAGCCACGAGATCATCTCCGGCACCAGCGACACCACCCTCTCCCCCCTGTCCACCGCAACGCGGGCCCAGGTGGTGGTCATCCTCCACCGGTACCTGACCGATTGAGTCACTTTTTCCCAGAGAAACCCGGAAAACTCCCAAAAAACAACCAAGAACCGACCAAAACCGCCGCGGACCCCGCGGCGGTTTTGCTGTGCCAGCGCTTGACAGAGAGGCGAGGCATGGCTTATGATTAGAAAATAAACAAGCAATTTACAGAACAAGGAGAACCCCATGGCAAAACGCAAACAGGAATACGGCAACGAGTCCATCTCCATGCTGGAGGGGGCCGACCGCGTCCGCAAACGGCCGGGGGTGATCTTCGGCTCCGACGGGCTGGAGGGCTGCGAGCACGCCGTGTTCGAGATCCTCTCCAACGCCATCGACGAGGCCCGCGAGGGCTTCGGCAAGGAGATCGTCGTCACCCACTTCCGGGATGGCCGCATCCAGGTCGAGGACTTCGGCCGGGGCTGCCCGGTGGACTGGAACGAAAAAGTCGGCAAATACAACTGGGAGCTGGTCTTCTGCGAGCTGTATGCCGGCGGAAAATATGACAACAACGGCGGCGACAACTACGAATACTCCCTGGGTCTCAACGGCCTGGGTGCCTGCGCCACCCAATACACCGCCCGCTTCATGGACGTCATCGTCCGCCGGGACGGCAAGCGCTATGACCTCCACTTTGAAAAGGGCCAGCTCATCGGCGAGATGAAGGTCTCCCCCGCCGACCGGAAAAAGACCGGCACCACCATCACCTGGCTGCCCGACTTAGAGGTCTTCACCCAGACCGACATCCCCGACGAGTATTTCAAAGACGTCCTGCACCGCCAGGCCGTCGTGAACGCCGGCATCACCTTCCGCTTCAGGACCCAGGCCGAGCGCGGCTTTGACGAGACGACCTACGTCTACGAAAACGGCATCGCCGACTATGTGGCCGAGCTGGCCGGAGAACACGCCCACACCCCCATCCAGTTCTGGACCGGCGAGCGGGTGGGCCGGGACCGGCCGGACAAGCCCGACTATAAAGTCAAGCTCTCCTGCGCCTTCTGCTTCTGCCCGGCGACGCATACCATCGAGCATTACCACAACTCCTCCTGGCTGGAGCACGGCGGCGCCCCCGAAAAGGCCATGCGCTCGGCCTTCCTCTCCGCCATGGACGGGTGGCTCAAGCAAAACGGCAAATACAACAAGACCGAGGCCAAGATCACCTGGCCCGACGTCCAGGAGACCCTCATCTTCGTCTCCAACGACTTCTCCACCCAGACCTCTTACGAGAACCAGACCAAAAAGGCCGTCAACAACCGCTTCATTCAGGAGAGCATGACGGATTTTCTGCGGGAGCACCTGCAAATTTTCCTCATCGAAAACCCCCAGGCCGCCGAGGAAGCCGCCCGGCAGATCCTCGTCAGCAAGCGCAGCCGCGAGGCCGGGGAAAAGGCCCGCCTGTCCATCAAGAGCAAGAGCCTGGCCGGCAGCGTGGACATCGCCAACCGGGTGCAGAAGTTCGTGGACTGCCGCACGAAGGACGTCTCCCGCCGGGAGCTGTACATCGTGGAGGGCGACTCCGCCCTTGGCTCCGTGAAGCTGGGCCGGGACGCCGAGTTCCAGGGCATCATGCCTGTCCGCGGCAAGATCCTGAACTGCCTCAAGGCCGACTACGGCAAGATCTTCAAGAGCGAGATCATCACGGACCTGCTCAAGGTCATGGGCTGCGGCGTCGAGGTCCACGACAAGCACAACAAGGACCTCTCCCTGTTTAACCTCGACAATCTCCGCTGGAACAAGATCGTCATCTGCACCGACGCCGACGTGGACGGCTACCAGATCCGCACCCTGATTTTAACCATGCTCTGGCGGCTCACCCCCACCCTTATTCAAGAGGGCTACGTCTACATCGCCGAGTCTCCCCTCTACGAGATCGCCTCCGGCGGCAAGACCTGGTTTGCCTACTCCGAAAAGGAAAAGGCGGACATCCTCACGGAGCTGGACGGCAAGAAAGCCACCCTCCAGCGCTCCAAGGGCCTGGGCGAGAACGACCCGGAGATGATGTGGATGACCACCATGAACCCGGACTCCCGCCGCCTCATCCGCGTCATGCCCACCGAAGCGGAAGCCACTGCGCGGGTCTTTGACCTCCTCCTCGGCGAAAACGCCCAGGGCCGAAAAGAACACATCGCGGAAAACGGCTACAAGTACCTCGATCTAGCAGACATTTCTTAAACACGCACACACCCCAAGCAGGGGCCGCAGACCCCTGCGGCCCGCCCCGCCCCTGATCGAAAGGAGCCATCCCATGAAGAAACTACTGGCGACCCTGCTCACCGTGACCATGCTCGGCAGCGTCTCCGTCCCGGCCCTGGCCGCCGAGCAGCCCGCCGACACCAGCGGCAGCGCCAACACCACCTATCCCGCCGACGAAGCCAACACTCCCTATGACCAGGGCTACGACGACGGCTACAAGCTCGGCTATGAAAAAGGCGAAGCCCTCTGCAAGCAGGACATCGCCAACGGCACCGTCACCTACGCCCCCGACTACAACTACAGCGAGGGCAGCGAGACCTATGAAGACGGCCTGACCGACGGCACCATCGACGGCATGGACGACGGCTACACCGCCACCTTCGAGTACCACTATCACATGGACTACTGGACCGCCGTGGAGCTGCTGGACAAGGGCGGCACCGTCGGCCAGATCAACGTCCTGGTCAACGAGCTTTGCCTGCACTTTGAAAACGGCCCCTGGCCCGTCCTCTTCCAGGGCACGACCATGGTCCCCGTCCGCACCGTGATGGAAGCCCTGGGGGCCAACGTGGCTTACGCCCAGACCGCAAAGACCATCACCGTCACCAAGGGTGACACCGTCGTGACCCTCACCCTGGGCAGCCCCCAGGCAAGCGTCGAGAAGGACGGCAAGACCGAGACCGCCACCCTCACCAAGGCCCCCTACATCGCCCAGGCCAACGGCGTGTACAGCACCATGGTCCCCGTCCGCTTCGTCAGCGAGGCCTGGGGCACCACCGTCCTGTGGGATGACGACCACCGCACCGTGGTCCTGGCCGACACCGCCGGTCTCATCGCCGAGATGGACCAGAACTTCACCGTCTTCAACCAGATTTTACAGGCCCAGCAGCAGACCTTCGCGGGCAAAAAGCTCGTCCAGACCATGCAGGCCACCGGCCAGCTGACCCTGTATGACGAAGCAGGCAAAGCCACGGATTACGCCGTCTCCGCCGATGCCAAGACCTACTCCGACGGCAAGGCCCAGCGGATGCAGGCCACCCTGAACATGGAGTCCGCCCTGAAAGCCCTGGCAAAGTCTCACCCGGAGATCTTAGATCAGGTCCAGGTCAGCTTAGGCACGCTTCTGCGGACCGACCTCAAGCGCATCCCCGTGGACTTCCTGGTGGACGAAACCGGCGGCTGCTACTTAAGCACCCCCCTGTTCCACCTGTTCTTCCCCCAGCTCTTGGCGGAAGCCAGCTGGTTCCACGTCACGGACCTGGACCCCACCATTCTCTCCCTGGCCCAGAAGGGCGGCAGCATCGGCGAGATCCTCTCCCAGAGCGTTGCCAGCGTCAGCCCCTTTGACTATTACGACACGTTAGCACAGTCCGCCAAGGCCATGAGCGCCCTCTTCCGGGACGACCTGGCCCAGAAGGGCGGCAATACCTACACCTGGAAGCTCAACAACGCCGTCCTCAACGGTCTCCTGGGCGTCACCGACGACAACGGCATCACCGACGGTGCGTTGGAGGACACAATGGTCCTCGACGGCTTCCTCACCACGGACACCAAGGGCAACGCCACCGTTCAGCTCTCGATGGACCTCAAGACCGGCGACCAGCCCCAGGAGCGCATCGGCCTGCGCTTCCGCCTGACCCAGAGCACCTCTACCACCAGCACCCTGCCCTCCCTGACCCTGCCGGAGGGGGCAGATGTGCAGGAGTTTATGGGCGTCGGCTCTGTTCTCTGAGCCGCAGCAAATGTATCCCCTCGATCGGCAGGAAAAGAAAGGAAGTCTGATCTATGGATAACAGACAAGGCAGAAAAACCGGCTGGACCATCATTGGCTGCGGCTGCGTGTTCATCATCCTCTCCAAGCTCTGGATCGGCCTGCTCATGGCCGCCCTGGGCATCCTCCTCATCTGCATTGCCGGGCGCTGCCCCCACTGCGGCAAGATCTTGCTGCTGGTGTCCCCCAACGCCACGCAATGCCCCAAATGCCACAAGCCGCTGCAATGACGGCTCCCACTGACACACAGCGCAACCACCGGCGGGCCACATCGGTCCGCCGGTCGCCTGTCACGGCACCACCGTTCCCCCGCAGGGACGCAAGGAGGTAATCACAGGTTATGGCAAGAAAAAAATCCCCTGACCAAACGAAAAAACGAACCAACCCTGAGGGCGTCATGGGCCTGCACGCCGAGGTGGTGGAGCAGCCCATCACCGACACCTTAGAGATCAATTATATGCCCTACGCCATGAGCGTCATCATCTCCCGCGCCATTCCGGAGATCGACGGCTTCAAGCCCTCCCACCGGAAGCTGCTGTACACCATGTACCAGATGAAGCTGCTCAGCGCAGGCCGCACCAAGTCCGCCAACGTGGTCGGCGCGACCATGAAGCTCAACCCCCACGGCGACGGGGCCATTTACGAGACCATGGTCCGCCTCTCCAAGGGCTACGGCGCCCTGCTCCACCCCCCGGTGGACTCCAAGGGCAACTTCGGCAAGGTCTACTCCCGCGACATGGCCTACGCCGCCTCCCGTTACACGGAGGTAAAGCTGGACGGCATCTGCGAAGAGCTGTTTCGGGACATCGACAAAAACGTGGTGGATTTTGTCCCCAATTATGACGGCACCCTCACCGAGCCGGTCCTGCTGCCCACCACCTTCCCCAATATCCTCGTCTCCGCCAACATGGGCATCGCCGTGGGCATGGCCTCAAACCTCTGCGGGTTTAACCTGACCGAGGTCTGCCAGGCCACCATCGCCCGCATCAAGGACCCCCAGGCCGATCTCCTGGAGACCCTGAAAGCCCCCGATTTTCCCACCGGCGGCCAGCTCCTCTATGACCGGAAAGAGCTGGAGAGCATCTACCGCACCGGCCGCGGGTCCTTCAAGGTCCGGGCCAAGTGGCGGTATCTCAAGGCCGAAAATCTCATCGAGATCTATGAGATCCCCTACACCACCACCGCCGAGGCCATCCTGGACAAAGTGGCCGAACTGATCAAGTCCGGCAAGGTCCGGGAGGTCGCCGACATGCGCGACGAGACGGACCTGTCCGGCCTGAAGCTGGCCATCGACCTCAAGCGCGGCACCGACCCGGACAAGCTCATGCAAAAGCTGTTCCGCGCCACCCCCTTGCAGGATTCCTTCGCCTGCAACTTCAACATCCTGGTGGATGGGATGCCCAAAGTCATGGGCGTGGGCGAGATCCTGGACCGCTGGACGGAATGGCGCTCCGGCTGTGTCCGCCGCGCAGCCCAGCACACCTTAGAGCAGAAGCAGGACAAGCTCCACCTGCTGAAGGGCTTAGGTGCCATCCTGCTGGACATCGACAAGGCCATCGCCATCATCCGCAACACCGAGCAGGACAACCTGGTCGTGCCCAACCTGATGGAGGGCTTTGACCTGGACAGGATCCAGGCCGAGTACGTGGCCGACCTGCGCCTGCGGAACATCAACAAGGAATATATTCTGCGGCGCACCGCCGAGACGGAGCAGCTGGAGAAGGACATCGCCGACTTAACGGACCTCATCGCCAAGCCCGCCCGCATCCGCCGGGAGATCGTGAGGCAGCTCCAGGCCGTGGCGAAAAAATACGGCGAGGACCGCCGCACCGAGATCGTCCTGCTGGAGCAGCTGGCGGAGGAGGCCCCGGAGACGGAGGAGATCCCCGCGACCCCCGTCCACCTCTTCCTCTCCAAGGAGGGCTACTTCAAAAAGATCTCTCCCCAGTCCCTCCGCATGTCCGGGGAGCAGAAGTACAAGGAGGGCGACGGCCCCGCCTTCCACTGGGAGACCACCACGGCCGCCGAGCTGCTCTTCTTCACCAACCGGCAGCAGTGCTACAAGGCCTTCGCCTACACCTTTGATGACAGCAAGGCCAGCGTCCTGGGCGACTATCTCCCTGCCAAGCTGGACATGGACGAGGGCGAGACCATCCTCTGGGCGGGTCTGGCCGGGAATTACACCGGCACTTTGCTCTTCTTCTTTGAAAACGGCAAAGTGGCCCGCGTGCCCCTGTCGGCCTACCAGACCGTGACCCGCCGGAAAAAGCTCACCGGGGCCTACTCCGACAAGAGCCCCCTGAAAGACGTGCTCTTCCTGCCGGAGGGCACCGAGGAGGAGGTCGTGCTCTATTCGACGGAGGGCCGCGCCCTGCTCTTCCAGACCGACGGCATCCCGGTCAAGGCCACCCGCTCCTCCCAGGGCGTGCAGGTGATGACCCTGAAAAAGTCGTATAAGGCCGAGCACGCCCTGCCCCTGGCCCAGACCAAGATCGTGAACCGATCCCGCTACCGCGCCCGCAGTCTCCCCGCCGCCGGGGCCTTGGTGAAGGCCGAGGACCAGGGGGACACGCAGATGAGCCTGCTATGAGACGGCAGAAAACACGCCCCCTGGCCCTGCTGCTGTCCCTGGGCCTGGTCCTGGGCCTAGCGGGCTGTGGGTCTATGTTAGAGCGGAGCTACGCCTCCGTGACCCCCCACACCCAATTCTCTGACGAATCCGACAGCGGCTCCGTCCTCCGGGCGGAGACCTACCAGAGCCTGGTCAGTGCTCTGCTGCATCTCGTCGAGCAGGGCGCGGAAAAGGGCGAGCTGCGGCTTTACCAATACAGCAGCGTCACCGGGGCCGCCGCCAGCGACGTGGACCAGGCCTGCTTGGAAGTCACCCAGGAGGACCCCTTAGGGGCCTACGCTGTGGACTATATTAAGTACGACGTAGAGCAGACGGTCTCCTACTATCAGATCAACGTAAAGCTGGCCTACAACATCGACCCCAAGGAGCTGAAAGACGTCATCTCCGTCACCGGCAGCACCGCCGTCCGGCAGGAGCTGGAGGAGCTGCTCCCGGACCAGCCCCAAAAGGTCGTCTTCCGCATCGGCTACTTCTCGGCGGAAGACAGCGCCGCCACCCTCCGCCAAGCCGTCCAGGACGCCTATGACAACCAATCCAGCCCCCTTCCGGCCTTGGAAAACATCAACGTCGCCCTCTATCCTGACCACGGCCAGCAGCGGGTGGCCGCCATCACCCTGACCTGGCAGACGCAGGACCGGCAGACCGTGGAAAATATTTTGGGAAATTTGAAAAAATAGCTTGACTTTCCAGCGAGGGTATGATAGTATACTCCTTGCTGATGCGAGTGTAGCTCATCTGGTAGAGCGCCACCTTGCCAAGGTGGAGGTAGCGAGTTCGAGCCTCGTCACTCGCTCCATCCAAAAGAAGTCATCCAATCGGATGACTTCTTTTTTATGCCTTATAAAACGATTGAAGCAGGTCATGATACATGATATATTAGAAAGAAAGACGAGCCTTTCGATCCAACACAGAGGAGGAAATGCAGATGTACTTTGAGCGAGTTGTGATCCAAAATTTCAAAGCGATCCAAACGATGGAGCTGACCTTCACGCCAGGCGTCAACCTGCTCATCGGTGACAACGGCGTTGGAAAAACCTCTGTACTGGAGGCCCTGACCGTTGCTCTGGGCGGATATTTGAATGGCATTACAGGCGTCACAGCAAAAGGGATCCAGCAAACTGACGTTCGGATCGAGCAGACACCCATTGCGGACGCTTCCATGGGGCTTCGTTATATTACCCCTGTGGACATTGAAAGCCAGGTTCGTATCGGAGAACAGGAATATCTTTGGCACCGCTGCCGCCAAGATGAATCCGGCAACTCCAGAACCAAAACCATCGGCAAGGAATTTGTAAACTATACAAAAACTATCTCTAACGACAGCCAAGCCCAGCTCCCTCTTCTAAGCTATCTCAGTACCGGCCGCGTCTTTGCCTCCAAACGGGAAGACTCTGGCTCTGCCCAAAAGAAAAAGATGAATGACCGGCGGCGCGGCTATGTCGGCTGTCTGGACAATGCGCTGGATATTAAGGCCATCAAGCACTGGTGCCTGGAAATGGAACTGACCTCCTTCCAACTTGGCAAGCCAATCCACGAATATGAGCTGTTTAAGGAAACCGTCTCGTCTGTTATGCAAAAAATGAATGGATTGGAGCAAGCTCCACAAATATTTTACTCTCGCGTGTTTGATGACGTCGTTTACGCCGAAAACGGAACCAGTCTGCCCATCACCTATCTAAGTGCGGGTTACCAGTCCCTCTTGTGGATCATTATGAACTTAGCCTATCGCGCAACCCTTTTGAATCCTGAATACAAAAGTTTAGCAGAGACCCGCGGCATCGTCTTGATCGATGAATTAGACATGCACCTGCATCCCCGTTGGCAGTGGAACGCACTGGCTGTGTTACAGTCCGTTTTTCCGGAGCTTCAGTTTATCATTGCAACCCACTCCCCCATTTTAATCTCCTCCTGTAAAAACGGAAGTCTTATTAAAATAGAGGATGCTCAAAATGTAGAATATCTTCCATCTGCCTATGCCTATTCCATCGGGGATGTGTTGGAATTTCGGCAGACCAGCACAGCGATCCCCGCAGAGATCAAGGCTCTTTCCCGCCAATTTGAAACGGCTCTGGATGACGGGGATTATGAAGAGGCCCAGGCAATCTATCAAACCATGCTGGAGCAATATGGCCCGGAAAACAGCGAGGTCAAAAGCGCACAGTTTGAACTAGAGCTTGGGGCAGATGAGGAATGATCCATGCTGTATATCAAGAAAAAAGAAGCGCCTCGGTCCATGCGGGCCAAGGTTGCAGAAATCAAGAGTTCTCCTGCTTGGAAACACATCCAATTAGAAGATACCAAGGCACTTCGTCAGCAGTTTGATCTCCTGCCCAAGCAAGACATCCGGCAGGCGCTCTTAGACGAACAGTATTTTCTGTGTGCCTATTGTATGCGACGAATCGAAAACGAAGAATTGCATATGAATATTGAGCATTGGTCTCCCCTCAGCAAAGACAAGGACAATGCCTTAAACTACCGTAATCTTTTAGCCGTTTGTAAAGGTGGTGCCGACATACCCGGAAACACCAAACGGCGTGTGCTTTGCTGTGATGCTAAGAAACTAGATACGGAGCTTACCATTGACCCCCAGGATCAAGAGATGATGTCTCATATCCGTTACAACAAAGATGGGATCATTCTATTTCATCCAACGTCCCCATCTGGTCGCTGGAGTGCCGAATTGATCCACACAATCGAGCAGGACATCAACCAGATTTTACAGCTCAATGGCCGCCCCAATCGGACGGGTGGCATCGATGACACCGCAACGTGTATTGTCAAAGGCAGAAAGGACGCCTGGGAAAGTGGTCGGCAAATCATCCGGCGCTTACATAAAAAGGGTTCTTGTACCCCAAAACAGATCCAGAACGAAATGGAACGTCTGCTTTCTGAATCCCCGCGAAAACCATTTGTGGGCGTTACTGTTTACTATCTGCGGCGGAAATATCGACAGCTGATCCATCAAAATCATACCGGCTGATCCGCTCCACCGGCACCCCCACCAGCAGCATCACGCCCGCCCAGGCCAGGACCAGCTCCGGCTCCGCCCCCGCAAAGCCCCGCAGGGGCGTCTCCTGAGGCTCCAGGCTCCGTCCGGCCAGGGTGACCACCTCCCGCTGGAGCGCCAGGCACAGGCCGTCCTGGCCCAGGCTGGAGAGGGTCAGGGAGTCCCTGGGCGTCAGGCCGTAGCTCACCACCCACCCGGCTTCTAAGTCCCCTGCCAGCGGCCCCAAGCGCCCCGGCAGGAGCAGCGCCCGGCAGGTCAGCCCAGGGGGCACAGGGCGCGAGACCGGCCAGTCCGGGGCCACGACCAGCAGGTCATACATACCCCCGGCGCAGGCCGGGCGGCAGCGCTCCCACAGCCCCGGCGGCAGCGCCTGGGCCAGCAGATCTGCGCAGGCCGCGCCCCCGGCCAAGATCCCTATGCTGTGCATCCCCCACTCCCCCTTTTCTTCCCCTAGTGTGGAAAAATCCCCCGCGGATTATGCAGAGCAGGCCCAAGAGACTTGACAATTCCCCCCCTCGGCCCTACAATAGATTTTATCTGAACATATCTGTAACACCTGGGCGCGGCCCCTGTTTCGGTCCGCCGGGGAACTTTGAATAAAGGATGGAAACTATGGCTAAGGATAACAAAAAGAAAGTGGAACAGATCACCGACATGGAGGTGGATTTCGCCCAGTGGTACACCGACGTGTGCAAAAAGGCGGAGCTGATCGACTACTCCTCCATCAAGGGCATGTTCGTCTACCGCCCCTATGGCTACGCCATCTGGGAGAATATTCAGGCAGAGCTGGACAAGCGCTTTAAGGAAACGGGCCACGAGAACGTCTACCTGCCCATGCTGATCCCCGAATCCCTCCTGCAAAAGGAGAAGGACCACGTGGAGGGCTTCGCCCCTGAGTGCGCCTGGGTGACCATGGGCGGCAGCGACGCCCTGGAAGAGCGCTACTGCATCCGCCCCACCAGCGAGACGCTGTTCTGCGAGCATTATAAGAACGTCATCCAGTCCCACCGGGACCTGCCCAAGCTGTACAACCAGTGGTGCTCCGTGCTGCGCTGGGAGAAGACCAGCCGCCCCTTCCTGCGTCACCGGGAGTTCCTGTGGCAGGAGGGCCACACCATGCACGCCACCGCTGAGGAAGCCCGCGCCGAGACCCAGCAGATGCTGAACATCTACGCCGACTTCCTGGAAAACGTCCTGGCCATGCCCGTGGTCAAGGGCCAGAAGACCGACAAGGAGAAGTTCAACGGCGCCGAGGAGACCTACACCGTCGAGTGCATGATGCACGACCACAAGGCGCTCCAGTCCGGCACCAGCCACTACTTCGGCGACGGCTTCGCCAAGGCCTTTGACATCACCTTCACCGGCAAGGACAACACCCTGCACCACCCCCACCAGACCAGCTGGGGCGTGTCCACCCGGATGATCGGCGGCCTCATCATGACCCACGGCGACAACAACGGTCTGGTCCTGCCCCCCCGCATCGCCCCCGTCCAGGCCATGGTCATCCCCGTTGCCATGCACAAGGACGGCGTTCTGGATGCCGCCAACGCCCTGCTGGACCGCCTGAAGGCTGCCGGCATCCGCGCCAAGATCGACGACTCCGACCAGTCCATGGGCTGGAAGGCTGCCGAGTACGAGATGAAGGGCGTGCCCCTGCGCGTGGAGATCGGCCCGAAGGACATCGAGAAGAACCAGTGCGTCCTGGTCCGCCGGGACAACGGCGAGAAAGTCTTCGTCAGCTTGGACACCCTGGAGGAGACTGCCAAGGCCACCCTGGACGCCATCCACGACGGCCTGTACCAGCGGGCCAAGAAGAACCTGGAGGAGCACACCTTCCCCGCCTTCTCCCTGGAGGAGGCCAAGCAGCTCCAGGCCGAACACGGCGGCTTCATCAAAACCATGTGGTGCGGCGAGCTGGACTGCGAGCTGAAGATGAAGGAAGAGGCCGGCATGACCTCCCGCTGCGTCCCCTTCGCCCAGGAGCACCTGGCCGATACCTGCCCCATCTGCGGCCGCGCCGCCAAAAAAATGATCTACTGGGGTGTCGCTTACTAAGCCCCCCAGCTTCCTAACATAGAGAGAGAAAAGAAGCCGCCGCAGAGTTGAATGACCCTGCGGCGGCTTGCTGCTGGCAGAAATGCGGTATTCGGTGTTGTCTTCAGCATCTATCTGCATAAGCAGCAGCATCATAACGATGACAATAAGAAGTAACCGCCCGGCAGCCACCCGAGCGGTTACAGTCATCGTATGATGATTTAAAACCTGAGGGAGCAACCGTTACCAGTCACCCCTGTTGGTTTCAGTATAGCCCAGAAAGGTCGTCTTGTCAAGGCGGCCTTTCTTTTTATGGCCGTTAGTAAGAAGTGAATCCCAGATCAGCCACGGAAATCCCAAGCCCATACTCTTGTAAAGACTCATCCAGGCAGGAGAGCATCTCAGAGAATTTATGGGATAACACTTCTCCCCAATTTTCTTCCCAGGAATTTGCCGAGAACGAACTCTCTCCACTTGCATCTGACCATTCGTCGGGAAGGATTGTTTTCCCTTCTGAATAGGAATCCGCATCAAAATTTGCGGAGATCACCCAGTTTTTAGTGATATCATACGGAATATCGTACTCAAAAGTCCATGCATACGAATCTGACTCTGCGGGAGATGTGGTAAGTTCCAGGGAGACAGTGTTGCTTCCTGGGTCTAAGACCGCAGTAAGATCGCCCCCCACGAACTGGTTAAAGGTACAGAGTATTTTAGGTTCGGAGGAAGGATCTTGATAGGATTTCCACTCTCCATACCCGGATGACAGGTCGAATTTCAGAGAAACAAGATATTCTCCATCTTCTATGCCGTTTTCTCGAATATAATCACAAAAAACCATATAGGCTTGTTTGCGTTCTTGAACCTGATGATAATTGACCCCGGCAAAGATGACGACAACAAGGATGAGGGCAAACACAGCTATGCGCCGGAAAAGACGGTTCCGCAGCAAAGTTTTCAAGTGGAACAGGCAGCTCTGCGGAAGATTTCGGATATATTCCTTTCTCTCGGCGAGCTTTCGTTCTCGCTCTGCGGCAAGGGCCTCTTCCTCGGCACGTTTTTGGGCAACTCGTTCTGCCGCTTCTTTCCGCAACAGGTCCCAATCTACGCCAGCCAATTCGTTGCTGTCTTTTTGGCAAGCGTGACAAAGGCTTTCGCCCTGGTGGTTAACGGCACCACAGGGACAATACCACAGGTCTTCTACGGTCTGGTAAGCATATTGACAGTCCAGCCCGAAGTGCATCTTGTACTGGGTGGCCAGTTCAAAGTCATCCAGTTGTGTTTCCAGCGTCGTTTTGGCTGGGAGTGCTTTCCAGGCGCTGGCGGATGCAGTCCAAATGCTGTTGTCCGAGAAAATCACTTCTTTCACAGAAGCGGTATAGGCCCGTGTGGAAGGATCGGAGAATCGGATCGGGTCTTGACTGCCCCAGTAGGCGTCTCGTGTGACCTTCAGATCCAGATATTGATAGGAAACTGGCTCACCCAATGGATTGCCTACGGTATCTAACGGAACCAGCGCTACCGTAGCCGCTTTGATGGGCTGGTCAGAGATGTTTTGCAGCTTGAGCTGGCCCAAAATTCTTCCTGTCTGGGTGTCTTTCAGCAAGGCACCCGCCGCGATCAAGACGGGAGAACCGGGGATATATAAGTTTTCCTCCAACGAAAACAGCTTGAGGTATCGTTCACTCATAGAAGGACACCTCCTTATAGTGCAGGCAGGTCATCGTTCGGGAGAACGGCTCCTGCTTGTCCATTCCGTCTGTCCGGTAGAGCCATGACCATAGCCCATCCGCAAAGCCCCAGCCAGAAGCACCACCAAAAATAGTCCTCCCCGTTGTGTCCTTTCATGTCCGCGATTTCTTGAAAGCGTTTCGCCGCTGCCCAGTTGACCATGAGTGCCATGGAAGCGACGAAGAGAATCAATATCGCATACGCCATGCTATCCTTCCTCCCTATTTTTTAATGGGAACTTATAAGAGAAAGTATAACAAGAAAAAGTCGATGATTTCAGGAATAACTCCAGGAATACTGATTTTGACTTTGATACACTTTGTCCAGAAATACTGGAAAAAGTGTGAGAATCATGTACTTACTGGGGATCGGCGAAAAACTGAAACAACTGCGAAAACAGAAGAAACTCTCTCAGGTGACGCTGGCAGAGCGGCTGGGCGTATCAAAATCTGTCATCAGCGCCTATGAGAACGAGGTGCATCTGCCGCCGTATGATGTGCTGCTCAAGCTCTCGCGCATCTTTGGGGTGAGTACGGATTATCTTCTGGGAGCCACCAGCAACCGGACGATCAACGTGGATGGTCTGACCGAGATACAGGTGGAAGCATTGACAAACATCGTGCGGGAATTACGGGAAACAAATCGGGGAAGCGGCCAGTAAGTTGGGCCGCTTCCCCGTTACGTTTTCTGTTAAATGGAAGGCTTCTTATTAAGACGCAGCGCAATGACTTGCAGAACCTGTCGAACTTTGGTATACTGGCACCAAGCTATTCTGATCCGAAAGGGATCCTGGAGAAAAGGCGGTCTGCTCTCTGAAACCGGGGGGCACTTCTGTCGTCCCCCGACTGAGAGGAAGGGGGGAGGCCCTATGGCTATCGTTTCTTTGATCTGCAGTATCATTTCTGCAGGCTGCGCGGTATTCGGTGTTGTATTCAGCATCTATCTGCATAAGCAGCAGCATCATAACGATGACAATAAGAAGTAACCGCCCGGCCTAGCCTCCGAGCGGTTACAGTCATCGTATGATGATTTAACTATCTGAGAGAGCGACCGTCACCAGTCACCCCTGATGGTTTCAGTATAGCCCAGAAAGGCCGTCCTGTCAAGACGGCCTTTCTTTTTTGCGCTTTTTGAAGGTTAGAGCACTTTGGAGAGGAACACCTTCGTCCGCTCCTCTTGGGGGTTGGTGAAGATCTGCTCTGGGGTGTTCTGCTCCAGGATCTTGCCGTCGGCCATGAAGAGGACGCGGTCGCCCACCTCGCGGGCAAAGCCCATCTCGTGGGTCACGACGACCATGGTCATGCCTTCCTGTGCCAGCTGCTTCATGACGTCCAGGACCTCGCCGACCATCTCCGGGTCCAGGGCGGAGGTCGGCTCGTCGAAGAGCATGAGCTTGGGCTTCATGGCCAGGGCGCGGACGATGGCGATGCGCTGCTTCTGGCCGCCGGAGAGCTGGTTGGGGTAGGCGTCGGCCTTCTCCACCAGGTTCACGCGCTCCAGCAGCTCCATGGCCAGCTTGTCGGCCTCCTCCTGCTTCATCCGGCCCGTCTGGACGGGGGCCAGGGTGATGTTTTTCTTCACGGTCATGTTGGGGAAGAGGTTGAAGTGCTGGAAGACCATGCCCATTTGACGGCGGACGAGATTGATGTCCGTCTTGGGGTCGGTGATGTCCGTGCCCTCGAAGGTGATGGTGCCCTTGGTGGGCGTCTCCAGCAGGTTCAGGCAGCGCAGGAAGGTGGACTTGCCGGAGCCGGACGGCCCGATGACCACCACTTTCTCGCCGGGGCTGATGTGGGCCGAGATATCGTCCAGGACCAGGTGGTCCCCGAAGGACTTGGAGAGGTTTTTAACGTCGATCACTTTGCCGCAGCCTCCTTTCCAGTTTACCCTGGAGCCAGGTCAGGATGATGACCAGGACCAGGTACATCGCCGCCGCGCCCAGGTAGGGGTAGGTCACGCTGTAAGTCTTCGCGCCCACGGCCTTGGCCGCGTACAGCAGCTCCTTGCCGCCGATGACGGTGATGAGGGCGGTGTCTTTGAAGAGGGTGATGAACTCATTGCCCAGGGCCGGCAGAATGGCCTTAAACGCCTGGGGAATGACGATGAAGCGCATGGTCTGGAAGTAGTTCAGACCCAAAGAGCGCCCTGCCTCCGCCTGGCCGGGGTCCAGGGACATGAGGCCGCCCCGGATGATCTCAGCGACGTAAGCGCCGGAGTTGATGCCCAGGGCGATGGTGCCGATGACGGTGAAGTTCCGGCTGCTGGCGAAGATGATGCTGCCCATGATAAGCATCTGGACGATCATCGGCGTGCCGCGGATGACGGTGGTGTAGATGGTCCCGATGGTGTTGAGCAGGAACAGGATCGGGTTGTGGCGGCCGGGCCGCTGCTGGTCGTGGGCCGTGCGGATGACGGCGACGATCACACCCAGAATAATGCCCATGATGAGGGCCAGGACCGTGACCTCAATGGTCATGCGCAGGCCGGACAGATAGAGCTTCCAGCGTGCCCCATCAATGAAGGCCCGGTAAAAATTGACGAAAAAGTCCTGGTAGAAGGGCAGATCCACATGGGCTTGGAGCTGCGCAGACAGGTCGGCATAGAGCTGTGCCCAGTTCACGGACATTCTCCTCTCTCTTTTGAAAAGTCAAAGCAGGCGGCCAACAAAGACCGCCCGCTTTGCGTGGGGTTCCGTTTCGGCGAAACTGACGCGGGATCAGTTGGCAGCCTCTGCGGGAATGTACTTGTCAATGATGCTCTGGACGGTGCCGTCGTCGATGAGCTCCTTCAGAGCGCCGTTGATGGCGTCCAGCAGAGCGGTGTTGCCCTTGGCCACGCCGATGGCGTAGTCCTCGTTGGCAAACTCGGTGTCCAGAATCTTCAGACCGGGGTTGGCCTTCACATACTCCTGGGCGGGGGCGTTGTCGATGACGACGCAGTCCACCTGGCCGTTGAGCAGGGCCTTGACAGCGGTGGCGCCGTCGTCATAGGCAGTGACGTGCTCTTCGCCGAAGCCGCCGTTTTCAGGGGTGTCGGAGCAATAGATGTAGCCGGTGGTGCCGCGCTGGGTGCCGATCATCTTGCCGTCCATGTCGTCGATGGACTGAATGTCGGAGTCCTCAGGCACGATGACGACCTGCACGCCCTTGGCGTAGCTGTCGGAGAAGTCCATGACGGCCTGGCGCTCTTCGTTCACGGTCACGCCAGCCATGACCATGTCGCTCTTGCCGTTCTGGGCGGCCAGCAGGGCGGCGTCGAAGTCCATATCATCGACCTGCAGCTCCAGGCCCAGCTTCTTGGCGATGGCGTCAGCCACTTCGATGTCGATGCCCTCGAAGCTGCCGTCGTCTGCGACCATTTCATAGGGGGGGAACTGGGCGTTGGTGGACATGGTGAGCTTACCGGCGGTGACGGTGGTCAGGTCCCCAGCGGTCTCGGTGGTGGCAGCGCTGTTGTCAGCGTCGGCAGCGGGATCCGTGGTGGTCTCGCCGCCGTTGCCGCCGCAGCCTGCCAGGGACAGCACGCCGACCAGCATCGCGGCGGCCATCAGGACAGAAAGCAGTTTTTTCATGATACAGTAACCTCTTTTCATTTTTGTTCTGCGTTTACAAGATCGAGAACAGAACACATTATACACAGTATGCAGTCCCCTTGCAAGGCCTTTTCCTAAAAAATCGAAAAAAGACAGCGCAGAAACCCTCTGCGCTGTCTTACTTTCGAGAATTTATGCAATTTTTTATGAATACTGCATGAATTCAAAAAAGTTGCACCAGAAATTACTGGAAGCTGGCCTTTCTCTTCTCCAGGAAAGCGGACAGACCTTCCTCAGCGTTGGGGTTCATGCGGGCAGCGGCCTGCATGGCGGTCTCTTCCTTCAGCAGCTCCTCGAAGGTGGTCTCGTGGGCCTTGTTCATCAGAGCCTTGGACATGGTGTAGCAGTTCAGGGGGCCCTTGGCGATCTTGTTGGCCAGCTTCATGGCCTCTTCCATCAGCTGATCGGCGGGGACGACCTTGTTGGCGATGCCCAGGGTCAGCATCTCGTCGGCCTTGACGGCACGCTGGGTCAGCATCAGCTCCTTGGCGCGGTTGGGGCCAACGACGCGGGGCAGCAGATAGTGGCAGGCGCAGTCGGGGATCAGGCCCACCTGGCCGAAGGCCACGATGAACATGGCGTTGTCAGCCACCAGTGCGATGTCAGCGCCCATGACCAGAGAGGTGCCGGCACCGGCGATGGCGCCGTGAGCAGCAGCGATGACGGGCTTGGGGAAGGTGTTGAGCAGGGTGGTGAACTCGCCGGCAACGGTCATGAAGTCGAAGAAGGCAGGCTCAGTGTTGATGGTCTTCATCTCAGCGATGTCGCCACCAGCGCAGAAAGCGCGGCCCTCGCCGTTCATCACGACGCAGCGGACAGCAGCGTCGTCCTTTGCGGCGTTGAAGGCGGTGGTCAGATCGGCGAAGATCTGCTTGTTCAGAGAGTTCATAGCCTTGGTGCGGTTCAGGCTGATGACGGCAACGGGGCCCTCAACGCGATACAGTACGGTTTCCAGTTCCATTGGTAAATCGCTCCTTTGATATTATTTCATAGGTAAAAGAACGCTGGGCAAGTGCCCATGCTGATACAGGTTAAATTATAACACACCGCCGAAGCAATGAAAAGAGAAACTTTTCCCCGCCCCGGAAAAATCCATCGGGCGGGGAAATGCAGAAAAATTCGTTCTTACTGTTACTGATACCGCGTCCAGTCCGGTGCGCTGGTCAGCTTCGTCCATGTCTCGTTGACTGCGCCCTTGCGCTCAAACTCATGGCTGTTGGTCGCCTCTTGTACGGCGAGGTAATGCCAATCCGTGGGCTTGTTGTCTGGCCAGACCACCATCGTACTCAGCAGATCCTTCTCATCCTGCGGCATACGGCAGAGCACACGGTTGATCATCGTCATCGCCTCCGCGCGGGTGATGTAGGTGTCGGGGCGGAAGGTGCCGTCGGGATAGCCTGCGATCCAGCCGAAGGCCACGGCTCTCTCGATCTCTGCTTCCGCCCAGTGGCCGGAAATATCGGAGAAGCTGTTGCTGGTGTTGGTCGGCTTGGTGTTAAAGCGAGCGCAGATCGCGGCAAACTCTGCGCGGGTGATGGGCGCATCGGGAGCAAAGGTCTCCGCACTGCGGCCCTTCACGATGCCCAGCTTTGCCATGGTGGAGACCGCCTTGTTGAACCACTTGCCGTTGGCCACGTCGGCAAAAACATTCTCTGCCGTCAGGTTGCCGTCGCGGGTGTCCGCTTTGAGCAATCGGAAGAAGATCGTCGCCGTTTCTGCGCGGCTGATGTTCCCCTGCGGGTGAACGTTTCCGTCCGGGTAACCGATCACATAGGCGTAGTGATCGTCGCCGTTGAGCATATCCGGAACACCGGTCGCCACCCAGCCTGCATAGACCGTCTTGTCGCTGTTCATCGTCACGCTGGTGATCTTGTCGGTCAGCTCCTGATCCGCGTACCAGCCGGTAAACGTATAGCTCTCGCGGATAGGGACCTTATCCAGCGTCACCTTCGTGCCGGAGGAATAGCGCTCATCCTTGTAAGCCGTGCCGCCGTTGGATTCATACGTCAGCGTGTACTTCCTGGTCGAGTGGCTGCCGCTACCGCCATTGCCGTTGTTGGCAGTTTCCCGAGGCTTCAAGATGAACTGATGACTCTTATACGGATGGCGCACTACGTCGTAGAACGGATCATCGCTGCTGAAAATCGCCAGATCTTCCTCTGTAAGAGTATAATTATTGATTCTCTCCGCAACGACACGGCCATACTTGGCGCCTTCTGTAATCACACCGATCTGACCGCCTGCCAGAGGACCCGAAACAGAAACGCGGGCATCTGGCTCCGATAAAACATCGGTTGCAGGCTTTACACCCCACCATTCTCCAAATGTCTCGTTGCTAACATCTACAGCCAGTTCCATACCAAAGTTCTCACACATCAACTGTAAGAGGTAACGATTCGTTTTAGAATATTGAGCAAAGGCTTTCGCAAATTCTGTTACGGTACCTTCATAAGTGTCGCCATTCTGGATAAGGCCTAACGTTTCTGCAACCTGATTCAGTTCCTTTCTATCATTATCATTATCATTCGATAATAGCACATACGTCATTCGGCCCCATGCATTAAGGGTATCCTCTGTAATCAATTGGGCACAGATTGCGTTGAAGCTATCATAAGTCGGCGTAAAATCTGAGTTCTTTTTATACTGAGTGACGAGACCCGGGACACCGTCTTCCGTTTGAATCATATAATAGGGAATCATATAGAAATCACATTCAAATTTTGCGAATCGACTTTTTATCTCATCAACCGTTAATGTTTCTAATGTTTCATTCTCAGATGCCAATCCTAACGCCTTCAATAGCGCCAAAATATCATTTGGGGATGCACCGGTAATTTCTGCCTCTACTTTCTCTTTTGCAGACGCTTCCAGTGCATTCGCCAAGTATTTTTGCAGCTTATCCAGTTCTTCTTGTTCCGACGGTAGCGGAACAGGGGTTTCAACGTCAAAGTCCGGAGCTTTTCGCAGGTACATATTATTGGGCAAATTATTTGCATCGACATTGTCGAAAATTTTGACTGCGCCGGAAATATTCGTTTTGGTATTCCAGCCAAGGAACAGACCGCCGCCATGGAATTCGGTAGCAGTGCCGCCCTCCGGATTTTTTGCTGTATTTTCGATAATTTCCGTGCCGTCTGTGATCGTCGCACTGCTGGGGGTTGCATGTTCAGGAGCATTCGACGTTCTAAAAACAGGAGTTTCCGGGATATCTGCTTTATTCGGCAGGAATACACCTGCGCCCAGCGGTGCTGTGTTTTTGATAATAGATGCACCATTTAAGGTAAGTGTAGAGGCGGGCATGGTTTCGCCGAAATAGCTGAACAGTGCGATGCCGCCACCAGCAACCGTAGCCGTGTTATTCTGAACAACGGCTGTATCGCCCAGCGTGAGTTCTACACTTTTCAGGCCGCAGATACCGCCTCCGACTCTTCCTGCGTTTCCGCTGATCTCTCCGTCAATCCGAATATTGATTGTCTCTTGGTCAAAAAGTCCTGCCTCAGCGCCGATACCACCTATTACACCTTTGCAACCGGTAATTTTGGTGCCCGCTTCCATGGTAATATTGGATTTTTCAGCATACAATCCGCCAGCTTTGTACACATCGATCAGATCATCAAGGCTTGTATCAACAAAAGCAGTGCAATTCGTGATAGAGGCCTGATCTTTCAGTGTAGCATCGCCGCTGGCATATGCCATATAAACTCCGCCGCCCATGCCATATGTAGAGCAATGGTCAATCTTGGATTGACCACACATGGTCAAAGATCCGCTCAACATATAGATGCCACCAGTGCTCAAAGGCGTAGAGAGAGTATATATTTTTTCATAATCTGCCAACGGAGGAGTCGAGCAGTACTCGATTTTTGCACGATCGCTCATAAGAGCGCATCCATTTTTTACATAAACACCGCCAGCTTCACCAGGGCCGCTGCAGTTTGAAATCACAGCATCATCCCGCATAACGAAACTGTTTTCCTTGTCATTGAAATAGGGAGACATTCCTGCGTCTACAGCGATACCCGCTACTGGATAGTTTTCGATTGCCCGCAGTGTCGTGCACTTGCGAATAGAAGCCCTTCCGCTCATCTCAAATTTATAGTAAGCATTCACTGCACCACCTGCTTCAGAAGTACAGTTGTAAATAGATGCGTCATCAGCCATCGTAATATTGTAACCGGTAACAGCAGAATATCCCAACTGACCTCCTGTACTGGTACAATCGTGGATTTTTGCCTGATCCTCCAAAGTAATATCAGCAAAGGAATCTACCAGATCTACGGTGTCATGACAGCCATATATTTCGGCATTGCCAGACAGGATAATATCATATCCACTACTTATGATTGAACTGGTCGTGCTAACTCCATCCGGATCGTGGCTGTTATTATAAATCTTCACTTCACCGGTAATTATTGCAGGACCGTCTTGAGATGTTGATGCTCTCTTGCAGACAACAATAATGCCGATATCAGCTGTATTATCATGGATCGATCCACCATCCATGTAAAATTTGCTGCAGCGAACTGCCACAGAGCCGATTCGATCTATTCCCGATGTTTTAGTTTTCAGCGTATTGTTACAGATCTCACCACCATGCATCGTCAGATCAATGCAACCATCAAGGTATTTTCCCGAAAGATAGAAATCCGATCCACCGATAACAGAGTTTGTGAAGTGCTGTAATACAACGCCGTCATTGATCTCAACCTGCCGTAATCCCTGATATTCTTTATCAGGCGTCGCTGCAGCTATAAAGGTGCTGACTTTATTTAATCCATCAAATGTCAGCAATCCTGCGTCCATTCCCTGCTGACCTATCGTCAATTTTCCTTTTTTGCCCTGTCTTAGCGAGAATACAACGCCGTCTGCATACACAGTAACCGGATTATTCGCCTGCGGGATAATGGTAATATCCTCTTCGACTTCCAGATGATGGCTCTTGCGTTTATCTTCATCAGGCAAACCGCTGCTTGTCACAGTAATCGTGCCGCCGCCGTTTTCATTCAGTGCCGTTACCGCTGCCGCTAAAGATACCTTATCTCCTTCGGTACCATTCGTACTTTTGTAGGAGCACAAAGCGATTTCGGTAGGAAGCGGCTCCGGTGCTGGAGTTTCTGTTTCCTTTTCTGCCGGTGCTGCCGCAGGTTTTTCGGCTGCTGCAGCCGACGAATCACCCTGTTCGACGAGAACAGGGGCATCCGCAGGTTTTTCCGCTGCCCATGCCGCTGTCGGCATCAGGGGAAGCACCATGCAGAGCGTCAGCAGGATGGATACTAGTTGTTTTTTCATAAGCTCTCCTCTCTTGTCACGTGGGAAAATGGTATATAGGAAAGACTGACCCTTCGCAGTTCTAGAACGTCACCGCCAGGGGCCACAAAACAACGCCATTTTACCACCGTCTCCCCCAAATAGTCAATGCACTGTCGTTAGAAAAATCAACGATATTGCAATGTTTATAATGGCACCGTCATTGGTTAGACTAAACACAAGGGCGGTGAGGCTATGCGAGAGAAAAAGGAGATCAACATTGCGGTCGGAAATAATATCCAACTCGTTCGGGAAGAGGCAGGGTACACGCAGGACACCCTCTCGGAATTACTGGACATCACGCCGAACCACCTCAGCGCGATCGAGCGCGGGGTTTCCGGGATCTCCCTGGAAACATTGCAGCGCCTGTGTCTCCTGCTTGGCGTCAGCGCAGACCGGATCTTATTCGGCCTGGACGCACAGGAGCAAGAGGCCCTGGCCATTGCACGCCGCATCACAGATCTAAAACCAGAAAACCGCAAGCAGATCCAAGACCTGCTCTCGATCATCCTAGATATGCTATGACAGCAAAAAAAGTTCCCCGCCCGGTGTATTTTCCCGTGGCAGAGAACTTGACAAAAAAAGATTTCCCTGTTACCATAAATGTAAAGAAAGGGCGCTGCGACAAGCGGTTCAGCCCGAAATGGTGTTATTGGACATATCACTTATGTCAACAAAACCGTCACTTGGCCGAGTGGCGGTTTTGCTTTTTTATTCTGATCGTCACGGTAAGTCCGAAGACATGCAACGTCAAAATAATCGGCATAGGCGTCACCTCCTTTCGGAGGGAGTGGCCGAACCGCCTGCCGTATGATCACAGCGCTCTTTCCTGCCCTGGAAACAGGGCAGACTTATTTTAGCATAAAATCAGAGAGCTTGTCAATTTTGCTCGAATCCCCCTGCGGGGCTTTGCGGGGGTGGCCCCAGAGCTGGTGCTGGCCTGGGCCGGGGTGCTGCTGCTGGCGGGGATACCGCCGGAAAAGCTCCCGGCTTCGCGTGCGTGATCTCGATTGGAAATAATTATATAAGTGTTATAAACAGCTTGTCATGTGATAGAGAAGCTCTGGCGGCCCTCGTTGAGCAGACGGCAGGCGATTGCTGCCACCTCGCTACGGAGGATCTGGCTGTCTGGCGCAAAGTGGTGCGCCTCATCGCTGCCCGCCAGGACGCCCAGACGGTAGAGCAGGTAGATGTCCGCCGCGTTCGCATCGTCCATCGCCACATCGGGGATGGAGCCGTCCGGCACGGTGTTGATCGGCTGCACCGTTTTCTGCATTGTCTCACTGCTGCGATACACCGCCGCGAAGAGCTGGGCAAACTCAGTCCGGGTGATCTTCGCGTTGTAGTCGGCGTACTCCCACGGCAGATCGTGCGTCTTTGCCCAATCAATATAGACCTGATACCACGGCTGCCCCTGTCGGAAGCTCTGCCCCTCGTCTGCGGCCATGCGGACGGCCAGGGTGATCGCCTCGGCGACGGTCATGTTCGCGTTGGGGGAAAAGGTCCCGTCCTCCATCCCCTTTAACAGACCTTTGTCGGCCATGCTCTGGATATACGGGGCATACCAGTCGCTCTCATCCACATCCAGAAAGCTGCCGTACCGGGCGTAGCGATAGGTGGTCTCGGCGGAGTCCGACCGGATGGAGGCTGTCCTGCCCTCGGCGTCATAGGAGAATTCCTGCCAGCGTCCATCCTCGGAAGTCGCACGCAGGAGCTGTCCCTTTTCATTATAAGTATACCGGCAAGAATATTCGTCCCGTTCCCAGGAGATGAGCCGTCCCTGCGCGTCGTAGTGGAAGGTCGTGCGCGGTGTCGTGCTGTCGCCATAATAGGCCCCGAGGAAGCAGCCCCTGTCGTCGTAGTCATAGCGCACACGCACGGGTTCCCCCCAGGAGGGAGTATCGGTATAGGCGATCAGATGCCCTGCATCGTCGTAGCTCCAGGTGCAGGTATTGCGGCCCCAGATCTCGCGCTTCGTCAGACGGCCCGCTGCGTCGTAGGTATACTGCACGCCGTCGTCGGTCGCGTTCCCGTTTTTGTCCAGATCGACGATCTGAATCGGACGATCTTGGGCATCGAAGGTGGTGCGAAGCAGGGGCAGACCGGTGTCTGCATCGACTTTTTCACCATAGGTCCGGCCCTCGGCATCGGTGCCGTAGCGATAGGTGAAGTGATAGCGGATCGGTCCGCCCATCCAAATATCATCCACGAGGTTCGTGTAGTCGATCAGCCGCCCCTGCTCATCATAGACACAGGACTGGCTCGCATCCGAAAGAAGCGCCCCGTCAGGCGTGTAGCAATGGCGGAAATGAAGCTTCTTACCAGAGGAGTACGCCCGACCGACGATGTCACCGTGTTCATTATAGGTCTCGCTCTGCCACTCCCCGCTGTTGATGCCCCTGGTCTTCTTCTCGCGGACATACCAGACAGAGCGGTCGTAGACGAGGCTGGCACCGCCTGTACCCCAGCCGTACATCTCGCCGTTTGTCTCTGGATCACTTGGCTCTGTGGGGGCTTTCGGTGGGACAAACGGCTCCATCGGGGCCGTGGCCGCAGCGCCAACACCCAGACCCAGGGCCAGCACCCCAGCCAGAAGTCCGGCCAGGAGGATCGAATGCAGGTATCGTACCATAAAAATCCCTCTCTTTCCCTGTCTTATTACGAACAGGATAGCATATTCTGCCGATAAGGTCCAGTATTTCGCCTGCTGTCCGAGAAAGCGCTTTCTGCTTGCAGAACCTGTCGAACTTTGGTATACTGAGTGTAAGCTATCCTGTCCCCAAACAGCAGCATCATAACGATGACAAAAAGAAGTGATGAACCGCTCCCTGTCAAGTAGACAGATGAAAAAACAAAAAGTTTTTCCAGGATTTCAGAAATGAGGTCCTGGTTTTCTTTTATGCAGCTTCCAGCAAGCTGCGGTAATCCATTGGTGCAAGGCAATTTAGCCGGTGTTGACGTCGCTGGTGGTTGTAGTAATGGATAAATGGCCTACAGCATGAACAAGTTCCTCATAGGTTTCAAAATGGTTTAGATAATACATCTCACACTTCAGGATGCCCCAGAAGCCCTCCATCGGACCATTGTCAATGCATCTGCCAACACGAGACATGCTTTGCCGCATTCCCTGTTTTTCCAGCATGTCCTTGAACTGCTTGCTCGTGTACTGGAAGCCCCGGTCACTATGAAACAATGGGTGTGCATCTGGGTACTTCTGGATTGCCAATTGAAGGTTTCAAATACGAGCTGGTTGTTGTTGTGCCTGCCAATTGCAAAGGAAACAATATCTCTGCTCTTCAAGTCCAGAATAGCGCTGAGATAGGCTTTCTCGCCCCTGGCACCATATTTCATTTCTGTAACATCGGTACACCACTTCTTATTTACCGCTTTTAGCATAAAATCAGAGAGCTTGTCAATTTTCATCGAATTCTCTTCTCCCCTATCCCCAAAAGGGCATAGACTCTTTTCCTGCCCTCTTTACGAACCCGCGATTTTTCGGTACAATAAGGCAGATCATTTCTTCCCATGAAAGGAGGCCCTGCCCATGGCAAAAGACTTGCTTCTGCCCGGCAATATCATCGGCCTGCACCGCAAGGCGGTGGAAAAGCTGTCCAAATCCGGCAACGGCGACGCCGCCCTGCTCTATCTCTGTCTGGCCGCGGGCCAGACCAGCGGGGCGCTCCCCTGGGGCGCGGAGCGGGTGGAGGCCGCCCGCAGCGTTCTCATCCAGCTTGGCCTGCTCCGCTCGGACACGCCGGTGGCCCCCCAGCGGCCCGTGAAGCTGGCCGACGAGCGGCCCCCGGAGTACACCAGCGAGGACATCGCCCAGGCCATGAACAACGAAAAATTCAAGCCTCTGGTCCCGGCCATGGAGCATCTGCTGGGAAAGATCCTCTCCCCCTCCGACCTGAAAATTTTGTATATGATCTATGACTTCCTGGGCCTGCCCCCGGAGGTCATCCTGACCCTGGCGGGCTGGTGCAACGAAAAGGCCAAAAAGGGCGGCCCCGGCCGCACCACCACCCTGCCCCTGATCCGCCGGGAGGCGGTCAAGTGGGAAAAGGCCGGCATCACCACCCTGGACGCCGCCGACGCCCACCTCCAGCGCATGAGCCGCCTGGACAGCCGGGGGACCGAGATCCTTCAGCTCCTCTTTGGCGAGAGCCGCACCCCCGTGCCCCAGGAGCGGGACTATCTGGAGAGCTGGATCCGTCTGGGCTTTTCCGACGAGCTGCTGCTCCTGGCCCGCGACCGCACCCTCTTCAACCTCCAGGAATTTAAGTGGAGCTATATGAACAGCATCTTGAACCGCTGGCACAAGGAGGGGCTGACCACCCCCGCCGCCGTGGAGGCCACAGAACGGGGCCGCCGGCCGGTCTATCAGAAGCCCCAGGCCCGCCCCAGCGCCGGGCCGTCCCCCGCCCCCAGCGGCGCCAGCCCCGTGGCCTCCTCCGACGTGGACCGCATGTTCCAGGAGCTGGCCCGCGCCGCCCAACCCCCAGGAACCCCAGGAAAGGAGCCGTGATCCATGGCATACAGTGAATCCATCCTGAGCCGGGCCGAGGCCCGCTTAAAACAGGCCCAGCAGGCCCACCGGGACCGCCAGGACCGCCAGCGCCGGGCCATCTACCAGGCCCTGCCCCGCACCGAGGAGATCGACCGCCAGCTGCGGACGACCGCCCCGAAGATCCTAGCCGCCTCCCTGCGCCAGGGACTGGGCCGGGAGGAGACCCTGGCCAAGCTCCGCCGGGAAAACCTAGCCCTCCAGGACGAGGAGGCCGCCCTGCTCCACGAGGCCGGCTATCCCCCCGACGCCCTGGACGAGACCCCCTTCTGCCCCCTCTGCAACGACCGGGGCTGGAAGGGACCCAAAATGTGCTCCTGCCTGAAGTCGCTCTGCCAGCAGGAGCAGATCGCAGAGCTGTCCTCCCTGCTGGACCTGGGGGACCAGTCCTTCAACACCTTCCGGTTGGATTACTACGACCGCCAGGTCTGGCCGGAGTTTCGCCGTTCGCCCCGCGAGAGCATGGAGATGGTCCTGAGCTGCTGCCGCAGCTACGCGGAGTTTTTTGACACCTACCCCCACAAAAATCTCTTCCTCTGCGGCGCACCGGGCCTGGGCAAGACCTTTCTCTCCGCCTGCATCGCCCGCGTGGTCTCGGAAAAGGGCTATTCTGTGGTCTATGACACCGCCTCCAACGTCTTTGCCCGCTTCGAGGCCCGCAAGTTCATCCGCTTCGGCGAAGACGCCCGCCAGGCTGGGGCCGACACCCGCCGGTATCTTACCTGCGACCTGCTCATCTTAGACGACCTGGGCAGCGAGTTCACCTCTTCCTTCACCCAGGCGGCGCTGTATGAGGTCATCAACACGCGCCTGGTCGAAAATAAACACACCGTCATCTCCTCCAACCTGAGCCTGGACGCCATCCGCCAGCGCTATTCCGCCCAGGTGGCCTCCCGCCTGGAGGGGATGTATCAGACCCTGGTCTTCTTCGGCCAGGACATTCGGATGCTGAAAAAACAACAGCGATGATCCTAATTTACGTCAAAACCCCCTGCCAACCGGCAGGGGGTTTTTGTTTGAATTTGAAAACGGTTCACTTATCCCAGCACCAACTGCCGGTACTCCTCCGCCGTCCGCACTTGGCCCACAGCAGACAGGGAAGCTCTCTCCCAGGCAAAGATCTCCTGCGCCAGGGCCACCACGTCCTCCCGTGTGACACGGTCGTAGGCGTCGAGGATCTGCTCCGGGGTCAAAATTTCCCCGGAAAAGAGCAGCGACCGCCCTGCGTGGCTCATACGGGACTGGGTGGATTCCAGTTCCATGATGACGTTGGCCTTCGACTGCTCTCTGGCCCGCTCCAGCTCCTCGGTGGTGGGGCCGTTTGCCCGGAAGTCGTCGATGACGCGGCGGATGGTGGCCAGGGCCTTGGCCTCGGTCTCCTTGTTGAGGGCCGTGTAGATACAGAAGACCCCCGTCTCCGCGTGGCCTGCGCCGTAGGAGTAGATGGAGTAGCAAAGCCCCTGCTGCTCCCGCACCTGCTGAAACAGCCGGGAGGACACGCCGCCGCCCAAGATCGCAGACAAGAGCTGCAAGGCAAAGCGCTTGGGGGAGTTGTAGTCCAGCCCCGGAAAAGCCAGGGTCAGGTGATTCTGCTCGATGGGCTTGGGGGTGGCGACAAAGGCCGGGGTATACGCCGCCGGGACCGGGGCGGGTGCCCTCCCCGCAGGCAGGGCGGAAAAACGACGCCGAATGTCCTCCAGGACTTCCTGGGAAAAGCTGCCCGTGAGGGCCACAACGGTGTTGTCCCCCCGGTAGTGGGCGTCGTGATAGGCTTTGAGAAACGCCCCCGTCATGGGAGCCAGGGTCTCCTCCCGGCCCAAAATGGGCCGGGCCAGCGGGCTGCTGGCAAAGACGGCCCCGAAGAGCTTTTCGGCGCAGAGGTCGTCCGGGGTGTCCTCATACATGTCGATCTCTTCTAAAATGACCCCCCGCTCGGTCTCCACCGCCTCCTGGGCGAAGGACGAGCAGTAGACCATATCAAAGAGGATGTCCAGCGCCTGGGGCAGGTGGTCGTCCAGGACCCGGCCGTAGAAGCAGGTACACTCCTTGGTGGTAAAGGCGTTCATCTGCCCGCCGATGGCGTCGGTCTCCCTGGCGATGTCCTGGGCCGTGCGGCGCTGGGTGCCCTTAAAGAGCATGTGCTCGATGAAGTGGGCCGCGCCGGATTCCTCCGGCGTCTCCTCCCGTGAGCCGCCCCCCACCCAGATGCCCAGGGCGGCGGAGCGCACGGTATCCATGGCTTCCGTCACCAGGCGGACGCCGTTGGGGAGAGTCTCGATCTGAACCATTGACAGGTCTCCTTCTTTGGTCACGTTACTTTTTCTTCTCCATGGTGGTGCCCAGGGATTTCTCCGCGATGGCTTCCAGCAGCACGGCGTGCTCCATCCGGCCGTCCAGAACGGTCACGGACCCCACCCCGTGCTCCACGGCGTGGATGCAGTTCATGGTCTTGGGGATCATGCCGCCGGCGATGAGGCCGCTGTCCATCAGCTCCTTGGCCCTGGCCACGTCCATGCGGGCGATGCGGGTGGACTGGTTGTGGCTGTCCACCAGGATGCCGTCGGTGTCGGTCAGGAAGATGAGCTTATCCGCGCCCATAGCCTCGGCCACGGCGCGGGCCGCGTCGTCGGCGTTGCAGTTCAGGGCACCGCCGTCCTCGCTGCGGCTCACGGGCGAAACAACGGGCAGGAAGCCGCTGTCCAGCAGGGTCCGCAGGAGCCGGGGGTCCACCTTCGTGATGGTCCCCACCAGACCCAGTGCCTTGTCCTTCTGCCGGGCGGTGATGAGGCCCCCGTCCCGGCCGGACACGCCGCAGGCCTTTGCGCCGATGCGGTCCAGGGCGGAGACGATGGACTTGTTCACGCGGGCGGAGAGGGCCATTTCTGCCGTCTCCAATACGGTGTCGTCGGTCACGCGGTAGCCGTTCTCGAACACGGTGGGCACGTTCATCCGCTCCAGCAGGGAGGAGATCTCTTTCCCGCCGCCGTGGACTAAGACCACCCGCACGCCCACGGATTGCAGCGCAGCGGCGTCTTCCAAAATCGTATCGGTGGAGGCCGCGTCCAGGGCGGAGCCGCCGTACTTGATGACAATGGTCCGGCCCTCGTACTGGCGGAGCTTGGGCAGCACGTCCAGCAGGGCGCGGACCTTGCTCATGCCGTCCATGCCGTGCTGCACGTCGTAGTCGTGCAGATACTGCTTGGCATAGTCTACGTCAGAGGGGCAGTCAATATACTCGATGCCGCGCTTCTGGCGGGTCTCCGCCCCCTTGCCGGTGAGCAGGATGACCGTGGGCTCGTCGCAGCTCATCACGGCCTGCTTGATGGCTTCGCCGCGGTCGGGGACGATGGAGTAGTCGCTGGTCCCCTGGGCCACATACTGGGCGATGTCCCGGCAGATGTTCTCCACCGGCTCCTCGCCGGGGTCCTCCTCGGTCAGGATGACCAGGTCGGAATACTGCCCGGAAATTTCGCCCAGGTCCTTCCGCCGGTCATAGGCCTTGTAGCCGGGGCAGCCGAACACGGTGACGATCCGGCGGCCGGGGTACTCCTCCCGCACCGAGCGGAAGAGCGTCTCGAAGGACAGACGGTTGTGGGCGTAGTCCACGATCACGCTGACCTTTTCGTCTGCGTTGGCATAGACCTCCATCCGGCCCGGCACGCGGGCCTTCATCAGGCCCGCAAAGGCATATTGCTCCGGCACGCCCACGGCCTCGCACACGGCTAGGGCCGCCAGGGCGTTCTGGACGTTGAACAGGCCCGGCATGGTCAGCCGGAACTCCCGGCTGTACCGGGGGGTCTTCACGCGGAACAGAATGTCTCCCCCGGCCTTTCGGACCTGGGAGCCAAAGATGGTGGCAGAGGGGTCCGTCTGGGAGAAGGTGATGATGCGGGGGCAGCTCTTCCGGGCCGCTTCCAGCACCCGGTCGGCGTGGTCGCAGTCCAGGTTCACGCAGGCGGCGGCGGCCTGGGCGAAGATGCGGAGCTTGGAGGCAAAGTAGTCCTCAAAATCCGGGTGCTCGATGGGCGAAATGTGGTCCATGCCGATGTTCAGGAACACGGCGGCGGCAAACTCCACGTTCTTCACCCGGTCGTATTTCAGCGCCTGGCTGGAGACCTCCATGCTCAGGTAGCGGATGCCGGAAGACACAGCGTTGGCAAAGTGCCGCTCCAGCTCCAGGGGTTCGGGGGTGGTCAAGTGGGACTCGAACTTCTCCACGCCGTCATACGTCTCGATGCCGCCGATGACGCCGCTGGGGGCCTGCTTCTTGGCGGCCAGGTACTCGTCAAAGATATACTTGAGGTAGTAGGTGGTGGTCGATTTGCCCTTCGTGCCGGTCACGCCCACCACGCCCAGCTTGGCGGAGGGGTGGTTGTAATAGAAATCCGCCAGGTAGGCCATGGCCAGACGCACGTCGCTGACCTGGATGCAGGGCAGGTCTACCTGGTCGTACTTCTTCTCGGACAGGTAGACGAAGGCACCCTTTTCCTTGGCGGACTGTAAAAATTCAGGCTTAAAATGGGCGCCCTTGCAGATGAACAGGGTGCCGGGGATCACATCGCGGGAGTCGCAGCTGACCAGCGCCACCTCTCTGGTGAGGGGTGCGCCGGAGAAATCCAGCTGAAGGTTTTTCCGCTGGAGCAGCTGAATGTACTCCCCCAGGGGGTAGAGGGTAAGATCCATAGTTTTTGATCGTCCTTTCGTAAAGCCTTCCCCTGGGGGGAAGGCTCTTTCTTATACGTTCCGCAGTTGTTTGCCGCAGCGGAGGATGGCCTGCTCGGCCAAGATCTCCATGGCGTCGATATAGAAGGGGGGCAGGCTGTGGAGGGTGAGGTAGACCGACAGCTCCGTGCAGCCCAGAATGGCGCAGTCGCACCCGACGGAACGCAGGTAGGCGTCGATCTCCCCGAATTTCTCGCGGGAGCCGGTCTCCCCTTTCTTGATCTCATCGTAGATGATGGACATGACCGTCTTTTGCAGCTCCTCCGGCAGGGTCACGGGGGTCAGCCCGGCGGCGGTCAGTTCGTTTTGGTAGATGCCCGTCTGCACCGTACCGTCCGTGGCCAGGATGCCCACGGTCTGCTTGCCCATGGCTTGGATCGTCTTGACCGTCTCCCGGATCATGTGGATGATGGGGACGTGCAGCTGGGCCTGGAGCCGGTCGGCAAAGTAGTGAGACGTATTGCAGGGGATGGCCAGGACCGTACATCCCGCCCCCTCCAGCAGCTTCGCGTCGGCCAGCAGATGGGCAAACACCGCCTCTGCCTGCTCTGGGGTGCCTAAGATCCCGGCAGTGCGGTCGGGGATCTTCGCGTCGCTCCAGATGAGCACCCGCAGGTGCTCCTGGTCCGTGTCGGCCTGGGTGCGGTCGATGATGCGCTGATAAAACGTATTGGTGGCCTGGGGGCCCATGCCGCCCAGCACGCCGAGGATACCTTCCATTGTGGGTCCTCCTTTTCGGGAAAGGGCTTATGCCTTTCGCTCGTAATACTGCTTGAACTTCTTGAAGTGGCCCAGCAGATTCTTCTCCATGCGGAGCGTCCGCATCAGGGGCTTGTCTTTGTCGTAGAACAGGGGGCGGACTTCCCTCCCCTGCTGCATGAGCTGCTTCATCTCCTGGTGGTAGTCGGAGACGATATACGCAAAGGCAACTTTTCGGGGCACGACCCGCCACAGGCTGGGGTTGTCGGCCAGGACGAAGGGCAGCTCTTTCCCCTCCACCCGGTCCTCCACCAGGAGCTTGGCGATGTTGTAGCCCGCGCCGGTGACGTAGTAGTTGCTGCGCCCCTGGCGGCAGTTGATCTCAAAGACCTTGTACTTGCCGTCCCGCTGGTCGTACTTGATGTCGAAGTTGGAGAAGCCGACATAGCCGATGTCCTCCAAAAACGCCTTGATCTTCTCGGCGATGGGGCCGCACGGCTCGTTGAGGATGACGGCGTGGTTGCCGATGCCGTGGGGGGTGTGTTCCTCCAGCAGCACATGGCCCATGCACATGAGCTTTACTTTGCCGTTGCGGTCGGAGTAGTTGGTCAGCACGCGCATGTAGCTGTCGTCGCCGGGGATAAAGTCCTGGATGATCATCGTGTCGGGGTAGCCGGAGGCATAGACCTTATCCAGCACCTCCTCCAGGTTCTTCCGGTCGGGGCAGGTAAAGACCTTCTCGTTGCCCTCGAAGGGATGCTCCCAGTAGGCCACGCCGTTGGCGGGCTTGCAGATGTAGGGCGGCTGGAAATTCAGCTCGAAGTCATGCCCCATCTCCTTGCGGTAGATGAAGGTGCCGGGGTGGTCGATGCCGTACTCATCGCAGAGGGCATAGAACTTCTCCTTGTTGATGAGGGTGTTGATGAGCTCCCCGCTGACCGTGGCGGCGATGCAGTTTTCCGGGAAATATTGCTTGTTCTCGGCGGCCAGCTTCACGTAGCTGTCGCCGCAGCCGATGACCAGCACGGTCTTGTCCGCAAACTCCTGGGCAGCCTTTGCCACGTTCTCGCGGAAGGTGGCGGCGTCCTCGTTCTGGGGGCAGACCCGGTAGTCGATGATGGTGGACCCATAGGCCGGGCCGGAGGCAAACTTGCCATAGCAGACAGACTTGATTCCATAAGCCTCATGGAAGGCCCGTGCTACGCTGTAAACGTTAATATCCCCGCCGAAGAGCAGGGGCTGGAAGTTGTGTTCCATAGCTGATACGCTTCCTTTATTTTTCTGGGAAAGAGAGGAGCCAAACGGCTCCTCTGGTGTTCCCGTTTTTGATTTGATGGTGGCCGCGAATTTCTTTATCCGCTCACCCGCGACACCTGATACACATTCTTCACTTGGTTGAGCTTATTCATAATGGTCGTGACCTCGCCCTGCCCCCGGACTTCCACCACCAGATTAAATTTGGTGTACCCGTCCGGCAGGACGTTGACCGTCATGGCCAAAATATTCATCTTTGCCGTGGCCATCACCGTGGTCACGTCCATGGCCAGGCCGGGCCGGTCCTTCGCGATGATGTCCAGGGAGGTCTTATAGGTGTTGAGGCTGTCGGGGTCCCAGCTGACCTTGATCCAGCGGTCTTTTTCCCCTGGTCGGGTCTGGCCGCTGATGGCGTTGGGACAGTCCGCCCGGTGGACCGACACACCGTAGCCCCTGGTGATGAAGCCCACGATGGGGTCTCCGGGGACGGGGGTGCAGCACTTGGCGAACTTGACCATACATTCCGTCATGCCCGCCACGATCACGCCGGAGACGGAGTGCTTCTTGTTGCCGGACTTGGCCACGCCGGAGTCCAGGGCGGCGGTGACCTCCGCCTGCTGGCGGGCCTCCTGCTCGGCCTTCTCGGCGGCCAGGCGCTCGGCCTCCTGGCGGTCCTGGTGGATAAGCTCCTCCCTGGCGCGGTTGGCGCACTTCTGGGCGGAGGCACCGCCGTAGCCGATGGCGGCGTACATCTCCTCCAGGGAGTTGAAGCGGACTTTTTCCAGAATGTGCGGCAGCATCGACTCGGTGGTGAGCATGGCGATGGTCAGGCCCAGGCGCTTGATCTCCCCCTCGAACATGGTGCGGCCGTGAGCCACGTTTTCCTCCCGCTTCTCCCGCTTGAACCACTGACGGATCTTGGTGCGGGCCTGGTTGCTCTTGGCCAGCTTCATCCAGTCGCGGCTGGGGCCCTTGGCGTTTTTGGAGGTGATGACCTCCACGATCTCGCCGGAGCGCAGGCGGTAGTCAAAGCCGACGATGCGCCCGTTGACCTTCGCCCCCGTCATGGAGTTGCCCACGGCGGAGTGGATGGCATAGGCAAAGTCGATGGGGGTCGCCCCGGCGGGCAGATTGATGACATCGCCGCCGGGGGTAAAGACAAAGACTTCGTCGGCGAAGAGATCGACCTTCAGCGAGCGGATGTATTCCTCCGCCTCGGTGTCCTGCTGGTTTTCCAGCAGACGGCGCACCCAGGCAAAGGTCTCCTCGGTGCCCAGCTGCTTGTTGCTCAGGCCCTGCTTATACTTCCAGTGGGCCGCCACGCCGTACTCGGCCATGTGGTGCATCTCCCAGGTACGGATCTGGACCTCAAAGGGGATGCCCTCGCTGCCGATGACGGTGGTGTGGAGGGACTGGTACATGTTGGGCTTGGGCGTGCCGATGTAGTCCTTGAAGCGGCCCAAGACCGCCTTGTACATGTCGTGGATACAGCCCAGCACGCTGTAACAGGTGGGGATGTCATCCACGATGACCCGAAAGGCATAGAGATCAAAGATCTCACTGAGCTTTTTGTTCTGGGCGTACATCTTCCGGTAGATGGAGTAGACGTGCTTCACCCGCCCATAGACCGTGCCTTGGATGCCCTCTTTTTTCAGGCGGTCCTGGATCTCGTTTTGGATCCGCTCCATAAAGGCGGCGTGGGCCTTGGCCTGGGCCGCCAGCTCGTCCGAAATTTCTTTGTAGGCCACGGGGTCCAGAAAGCGGAGGGACTCGTCCTCCATCTCCCATTTCATCCGCTGCATACCCAGGCGGTGGGCGATGGGGGCGTAGATCTCCAGCGTCTCCAGAGCCTTCTCCCGCTGCTTCTTTTCGGACTGGTATTCCAGCGTCCGGATGTTATGCACCCGGTCGCAGATCTTGATCAGAATGACCCGGACGTCCTGGGCCATGGCCATGAGCATTTTCCGCAGATTTTCCATCTGCTTCTCTTCCGTGGAGGTATACTTGACCTTGTTTAACTTGGTCACGCCCTCCACCAGGTTCGCCACGGTGACGCCAAAGCGCTTGGCGACCTCCTCATGGGTGGCGTCGGTGTCCTCGATGGTGTCGTGGAGCAGGGCGGCGATGATGGAGTCGGCGTCCAGCCCCAGGTCCGCCACCAGATGCGCCACCTCCAGGGGGTGGGTGATATAAGGGGAGCCGTCCTTGCGGAGCTGGCCGTCGTGGTGCTCCTTGGCGTAGGTGTAGGCGTCCCGCACCCGGTCCTGCTCCTCCTGGGGCATGTTTTTGATTTTTTCTTCCAGCTCGGCAAACCGAGCGGCTAGTTTGTCCTCCATAGGGACTTGATTCCCGGTCGCACTCTCCATAGCGTCCTCCCCTTTCCTGCTGTTATGAGCTTCTCTCTTTGCCCCAGGCGATGTCCTGCAAGTGCTTGATGATGGGCGACTGGAGCAGGGAGACCTTCCCCTGGCCCCGCCGCTTTTGCAGGCAGATGCGGAGCATCCCCCCCGGCTCCGGCTCCATGCGGAGCAGCTCGAAGCTCTCCATCACCTCCAGGCAGATCATCGTCCGCAGGGTGGATTCCCACAGATCCCCCTCCTGGGCGACCTTCCGGGCCAGGCGAATGGGGTGGTCGATGACCTCCCCCTCCCGGTTGGCCAGGTACCGCCACACGGCGGCCAGCTCCTCCCGGTCCGGGATCATGGCCCGCGCCTCGCAGGGGGTGATGGGCTCCCCACGGGAGTATTTCCGATACAGAGCCTGTTCATTCTGCTGTTTGGCCGTGTAGGCCGGTCGCAGGTCTACCAGGTGCAGCTGCACCGTCCGGGAGCCGCGGTATTCGTTGATCTGGGGGTAAAAGGCCACGTCCGCCTTGTCCCCCACCGCCAGGCCGGACTTGGCACGGGTGACGGAGAAAAAGATCATGTCCACGGTCCGCCCGTCCCGGCTGGCCCGCATCTTGAGATGCCGCCCGCCGCCCACGTCGGTCATGCAGGTGACGGTGACGCCGCTGAGGGAAAAGATGGGCTTGGGGTTGCCCGCGCCGTAGGGCTCCAGCATGGACAGGGCCTCGACCTCCTCCACGGTGAGGACGGCGGTGTTTTCGATCTCCCCGTCGATCTTCAAGGTGGAGACGTTGGCCTCGCCCCCGGTGTCCTCCCGGATGAGGTCCTGCATCCGGTGGCGGAAGAGGGGGATGTTGTCCTCCAGGATGGTAAAGCCCGCGGCCAGCGCATGGCCGCCGTAGCCCTCCAACAGGTCCGCGCACTGCTCCAGAGCCGCAAAGAGGTTAAAGCCGCCGTAGGACCGGCAGGAGCCCTTGCCCTTGCCGTCCTCCTGGAGGCAGATCATAAACACGGGGCAGGCAAACTGCTCGGCCAGCCGGGAGGCCACGATGCCCACCACGCCCTGGTGCCAGGTGTGGTCGGCCAGGACCAGGCAGTCGTAGGTCCCGCCTCCGGCCAGGCGGGAGAGACAGTTGTTGAAAATATCCAGCTCCACTCCCTGCCGCTGGCGGTTGAGCTCACACAGCTCGTGGGCCAGATATTCGGCCCGCTCGGTGTCGTCCGTCAGGATGAGGTCGGCGGCCATGGCCGCCCGGCCCATGCGTCCGGCGGCGTTGATGCGGGGGGAGAGGCAGTACCCCACGGTGGTGGAGTTGATGGCCCGGCTCAGGGTCCCGGCCTCCACCATGAGGGCATACAACCCGCGGCGGGTCTTTTTCAGGTGCTTCAGGCCCACCCGGACGATGGTCCGGTTCTCGCCCAAAAGCTTCATCACGTCCGCGATGGTGCCCACGGCGGCCAGATCGGCGTACTCGTGAAACAGGGCGTTGGCCCGCTTCTCGCCGCCGGAGACGCTGCCCAGGGCCATGACCAGCTTCAGGGCCACGCCCACGCCGGCCAGATCCTTGAAGGGATAGGGGCAGTCTTTCCGGTGGGGGTCCACCACGGCGATGGCGTCCGGGAGCTTTTCTTTGCATTCGTGGTGGTCGGTGACGATCATGTCCACGCCCAGGCTGGCGGCGTAAGCCGTCTCGGCCAGGGCGGTGATGCCGCAGTCCACGGTGATGATGAGGGTCACGCCTTGCAGCGCCAGCTCCTCCACGGCCTGGTTGTTCACGCCGTAGCCCTCGGTGAGCCGGTCGGGGATGTAATAGCGCACGTTGCCCCCCTGTGACCGGAGATAATGGGTGAGCAGACAGGTGGCGGTGATGCCGTCCACGTCGTAGTCGCCGTAGACGGCGATAGACTCCTTGTTGCGCAGCGCCCGCCCGATGCGGGCGGTCGCCAGATCCATGTCTTTCATCAAGTAGGGGTCGCAGAGCTGATCCTCTGCGCTGGACAGCAGAGCCTTGGCCTCATCTAAGTTGGTCAGCCCGCGGGCGCAGAGGGTGGCGGCCACCAGGAGAGGCACCCCCTGGCGCTCCATCTCCCGGCACACTTGCTGGGATCGCTGGGCTATCTTCCACTGCTGATACTTCATGGTTTGGAACCTCGGTTTGATAATTTCTATCTCGCGTTGCCGCCCTGTGCAGGCGGCAGAGAAAAAAGTCAATAGCTATACATATTTTAGAATAGCATAAAACCTCCCTTATCTCAAGAGATAAGGGAGGTTTTCTCACTTTTACTCATATTTTGTGCGATCATACTGGGATAGATTCTGAAAATCTTCCATACGCACCTTGGCTGCGGGGGAGGGGCTGTCGGTGAGGACGCCGTTCTCCTCCACCCAGCCGGTGGTGTGCAGGACGGGGAGCATGTGCGCCGTCTCCCGCTGGGCCTGCATGTAGGCAGAGCCCTCCCAGCCGATCATCTCAAAGACCTGATTCATGAGGAAGCAGGGGGAGAGATCCGGGCCTTGGCCCTGGAAACTCTGGCCCAGCTGGGTCTTGGCCGCCTGGTTGCCCCAGATGGTGTACCAGGTGGAGTAATAGTTTCGGAAGCCCTGCTCCGTGGTGGTGTCCAGGCTGATGCCCATGCCCTCGTAGATGACGCCATGGTTCCCCATCCAGGGCTTATGGTCCCCGTAGAGGACCAGCACCACCGGCTCGTCCAGGCTGTCGAGATAGGACATGAACTCCTTGACGTAGTGGGAGGTGTCCTGGACCAGGTGGAAGTAGTTGTTCAGGGCGTTGAGAGTCTTCGGTTCATAATTTCCCGTGCAATACTCGCTGCCCCAATAGGTCTTCTCCGTGTTGTAGGGGCCGTGTCCCTGGTAGGTCACGTTGAAGGAGAAGAGGGGGGCGTCGTTGGTCTGGAAGTATTCCGTCAGCCGGTTTTGCAGGTCCGGGAAAAACACATCGTCATAGGCCACGTCTGCGTCCTTCTCCACGAACTGGTAGTAGTAGTTGTCCGTGAAGAGGTAGTCGTCCAGGCCTAGGTTGGGGTTCACGTTTTTCCGGTCGTAGAACCAGTCCCGGCAGGGATGGGCGCCGTTGGCGGTGTAGCCCTGGCTCTTGAGGTACCAGGCGGTGGAGTCCGTCTTGGTTTTAAAGTCCCCGTGCCGGTTGCCGCCGGTGATAAAGGCCCATTCCGTCTCCGTGGTGCCCCCGGCGAAGATGTCCGTGATGAGATTCCCAGAATAGCTGGCGGCCTGGATGTCGTGGAAGTCCTTGTACACGTCCGGCGACAGGCCGTCGATGTCAAAGACGGACAGGTCGGCAAAGGCCTCCAGCTGGATGGTGATGAGGTTGACTTTCTTGTCCTCAGGAATGGTGGCGTCGGTGTACTGGTTCAGCTCTTCCCGCGCCGCCCGCTCGTCGTAATTTCCCTGGGAATTCATGTAGTCCCCCGCGCTGTGGAAGAAGGGGTAGACGATGCCGGTGGCGGCGTAGGCCTCCCCCTCGTCCTTGGCGTAGTCCCCGGCCAGCTGGGTGTAGCGCTGGTCGTTGGGGTAAATGTAGTTGAAGCAGACCAAGCTGAACATGCCCACGGCGGTCAGGGCCAGCATCCGCACCGTGGCGCGGGGCTTGCCTTTTCCCAGGAAAAACAGCAGGACGGCGGCGGCGATCATCGCCGCGATCCACACCCCCATGAGGGGCGTGAGCTTCACGTCGTACTGCCCGGACATCTGGAACCCCTCCCGGATGCGGAAGAGGTCGGACCAGACCATGGGGTCGTCCCGGAACATGACCTTGAAGTAGTTGGCCCCGGTGAGCAGGAAGATGAGCGTCCCCGTCACCAGCACCGCCAGCCAGGAAAGGCCGCTGGCCAGCCACACCAGCCCCAGCAGGAGCAGGATGGGCAGGGTGTTCCAGAAGAACAGGACGGGGCTTCCCCCCCAGATGATGCCTTCACTCCCGGAAAAAGCCAGGGAAAAGCCGCTGATCATCACGCCCACGGCCAGCAGCAAGAGCAAAGTCAGCCAGGGGGACCGGGGCAACTGCATTGTTTTCTTCGCCGACGCAGGGCTCCGCGCCGGACGCACGTCAGTTTTCGTTGGTGTCATGGGTCTCGCTCTCCAAATTGCTGTAATAGTTGCCTGCCAGGATGCGGTTGCTCAGGGTGGTCAGGCGGCTGATCTCGGCGGTACGCTCGGCATTGCCGGTCTCGCCGCTGGTGCTGGACCAGTAGCGCTCGCCGTCAAACCAGCTGCCGTCGGCAAAGAACACATAGCCGCCCTGGTCCCCCAGGCCGTCGTGTCCCACCAGGAAGGCCCCGGTGGTGTCCAGACCCAGGAGGTTGGCCACGGTGGGCAGCACGTCGGGGGTGGCCGTCACCTTGTCGATCCGGGTCGGCTCGATGCCGTCGGCCCAGATGAAGAAGTCCGTGTGCTGGAGCATGTTCATGTTGTCCACGCCCTTGAGCTCCATGTTCAGGGCGTCGTCCATCATGTAGTAGTTGTAATGGTCGGCGTAGAAGACCAGGACGGTGTCCTTGTCGTGGCCGCTCTCCCGGAGCTTGTCCATCAGCTCCCCGATGAAGCGGTCGGTCTCCATGGCCCCGGCCACGGCGTAAACGTAGTTGCCGTCGGTGCGCTTGGCTGCGGCCTGGGCGGCGTCTTTGTTCTCCTGGTAGATGACGTTGTCCTCGCCGTAAGGCCCGTGGGCCGAGTAGGTGATGACGAAGGAGAAGAAGGGGCTTTTCTCCGTCATGGCATCGAAGCCGTTGATGAGCTGGCGGTCCAGCTCGTGCTCGTCCATATTCAGGGTACTGCCGCCGTAGTATTTCTCATAGCCCAGGTTGAGGTGGATGTTCTCCCGGTCGTAGACGTTCCCCTCGCTGTTGTGGAAGGAGCGGGCGGTGTAGCCGGCCTTGCGGAACAGGTTGGCCAGGGAGAAGGGGTAGTTGTCGTCGGTGTACACCGAGGTGGGGATGCCGCCGGTGGCGGGCAGGAGGCTGGTGTTGGCCATGAACTCGGTGTTGAAGGTCCCGGCGGTGATATAGGCCGGGGTGTAGTGGTTGGTAAAGGCAATGCTTTCAGACTTGAGCTGCGAGAGGTTGGGCATGTACTCCGGCTGGAGCATCCAGGTGTCCAGGGCCTCCAGCTGGACCATGATGACGTTTTTGCCCTGGAGCAGACCCGTGTAGTCGTTGGGCTGTTTGGCGTCCTCATAGGCGGCGATATCATCCTCCACCTGCTGCCGCTCGTCGTCGCTCATGGTGTTGGCGGGAAAGATCTGGCGGACGAGATCCCGCATGGTGTACTGGTACAGGCCGCAGAGCTTCAGGGAGTTGGTGGTGTCGCTGAATTCATGGTAGGCGGCGCTCTCCGTGTTTTCCTCGGCGTTGTCCCAGACCACCGTATCCACCACGGGGAAGAAATGGTAGTTGGTAAAGGCGATGATCCCCGCCCCCAGCACCGCCGCCACGAGGCCCAGGATCACAGACAGCTTCACAGGCTTGGGCGGAATGACCTTCAGCAGACGGCCGGAGGTCATCATCAGCAGGACGGTGACCGTGGCCCCCGCCACCACCTTCAGCGCGATGTGGATGTACGAGGCCTGCATGAAGCTCCCCGTTCCCCCGTAGGTCAGCACGGAGAAGGAGAAGAAGCGGCGGAACATGCTCATAAAGCCGCTGTGGGTCACGGCGATGGTGACGAAGGTCACCAGCGGCACGCACCGCACGAACCAGCGGGGCACCTTCGGCAGGCAGAACACCAGCCCCGCAAAGACCAGCGCCCAGCCCAGAGTGAACAGAAATGCCGGAAGATACCTCACCCCCACGATGCCTGCGGACCGGTAGGTGTAGCGCAGGGAAAAGTCCAGCACGAAATAGGCCAGGAAAAAGGGGATGATGTAGAGATAGGGGCGAATGCCCGGCATATCTTTGGTATACAGCCGATCCTTGGCGAAGCACTGCCAGAAGGTCAGGCCCTGGTCCTTCCCCGGCAGCTTCCGCGCGGCTTTTCGTTGTTGTTTTTCGGCAGATGACATCGGTCGTCTCCTTTCGGTTTCTAAACGCTTATCCTCCGGCGGTCCGAAAAAAAACGCCGGAAGATAACCGCTTGGAAAGAACAAACCACCAGGGGTGGGAGGCCGCGAAACTTACGCAGTCCCCCACCCCCTGGGCAGTCAATTTATCGTACTAGGGAATCCTGAAATGAGGCTTAAAACGCCATCTTCTCCCGGAGGTAGTCCTTCAGCTCGGAGATGGGCAGACGGACCTGCTCCATGGTGTCTCGGTCACGGACGGTAACGCAGTGGTCGCCTTCCTTGTCGGCGTCGCCCACGGTGTCGAAGTCCACGGTGATGCAGTAGGGGGTGCCGATCTCGTCCTGGCGGCGATAGCGCTTGCCGATGGAGCCGGCGTCGTCATAGTCGCACATGAAGTCCTTGGACAGGTCATCCAGCAGCTCCTGAGCGGGGCCGGCCAGCTTCTTGGACAGGGGCAGCACGGCGCACTTGAAGGGTGCCAGGGCGGGGTGCAGGCGCAGGACCACGCGGACGTCGTCCTTGCCGTTCTTGTCCTGGCCCACGACCTCCTCGTCGTAAGCGTCCACCAGGAAGGCCAGGGTCACGCGGTCGGCACCCAGGGAAGGCTCGATGACGAAGGGGATGTAGTGCTCGCCGGACTCCTGGTCGAAGTAGGTCTGGTCCTTGCCGGAGGTGGTCTGGTGGGCGTTCAGGTCGTAGTTGGTCCGGGAAGCCACGCCCCACAGCTCGCCCCAGCCGAAGGGGAAGGCGAACTCGAAGTCGGTGGTGGCGTTGGAATAGTGAGACAGCTCTTCGGGGTCGTGGTCGCGCAGGCGCAGGTTCTCGTCCTTCATGCCCAGGTTCAGCAGCCACTTGTGGCAGAAGTCCTTCCAGTACTTGAACCACTCCAGCTCGGTGCCGGGCTTGCAGAAGAACTCCAGCTCCATCTGCTCGAACTCACGGGTGCGGAAGGTGAAGTTACCGGGGGTGATCTCGTTGCGGAAGGACTTGCCCACCTGGCACACGCCGAAGGGCAGCTTCTTCCGGGTGGTACGCTGGACGTTCTGGAAGTTGACGAAAATGCCCTGGGCCGTCTCAGGACGCAGGTACACGGTGTTCTTTGCGTCCTCGGTGACGCCCTGGAAGGTCTTGAACATCAGGTTAAACTGACGGATGTCGGTCCAGTTGTGGCCGCCGCAGGAGGGGCAGGCGATGTTGTGCGTCTCGATGAAATCCTTCATCTCGCTCTGGCTCAGCGCATCCACGGACTTGCCCAGGTCAAAGTTGTTTTCCTGGCACCACTCCTCGATGATCTTGTCGGCGCGGAAGCGCTCCTTGCACTCCTTGCAGTCCATCAGGGGGTCAGAGAAGCCTCCCACGTGACCGGAAGCCACCCACACCTGGGGGTTCATCAGGATGGCGGCGTCCAGACCCACGTTGTAGCGGTTCTCCTGGACGAACTTCTTCCACCATGCCTTTTTTACGTTGTTTTTCAGCTCCACACCCAAGGGGCCATAGTCCCAGGTGTTGGCCAGGCCGCCGTAGATCTCACTGCCGGGGAAGACGAATCCCCGGCCCTTGCACAGGGCCACAACTTTTTCCATGGTCTTTTCAGAATTGGAAAGCATCTCTTAACTCCTCCTTCGCTGGTATCCTGTCAGCGATTATTTTCACTCTAAAAATTTGCTCAAGGGGCAGCCTAGCCACCCACAATAGTTCAATTATAGCGAAAAACCCAAGGGTGTCAAGGGTTTAGCCGCCGGATTTTGCCGGAAACCGGCGGGAAGAACCGGCACTTTTTCCACATCCCTGTGGATTTTCGGCCTCTCCCCGTCTCCCAGGAAAATGGCAAGGGCGGCACGTGCTCCGTGCCGCCCTTGCAAAAAAGAGGAAACGCTATGTTTGTTCGATGTATGGGCTCAGTAACCAAAGCTCCCGAAGGGCCAGCCGCTGCTGCCTTGCTGCTGCTGTTGCGACTGCTGTTGCTGCTGCTGGCTCTGCTGGTATTCCTGCTGATACTCTTGCTGAGCCTGGTTCTGTTTTTCGGTTTTTTCGGGGGTGGATTCTTCCAAAGTGACCTCCACGGTCTTTGTCTCACCGCTGCGGAAGATGGTCAGGGTGACTTTGTCGCCCGGCTTGTAGTTGCCAATGGCGGAGGTCAGGTCGCTGGCGGAGGTGACGTCGGTGTTGTCGATCTTGGTGACGATGTCGCCGGCCTGCAAGCCGGCCTTGGCGCCGCACAGGTCGGGGGTGACCACCCGGATGATGGCGCCCTGAGGCACACCGTAGGAGGTGACGCTCTCGTCCACATCGGCCACGGAGATGCCCATGATGGGCTTGCCGGTCACATAGCCGTTCTTCACCAGGTCAGAGACCATGCTGGCCACGTCGTCCATGGGGATGGCGAAGCCCAGGCCCTCCACGGAGGCGGAGGAAGAATTGCTGCCGGAGGAATACTTGGCGGAGACGATGCCGATGACCTCACCGTGGCTGTTGAACAGCGGGCCGCCGGAGTTGCCGGAGTTGATGGCGCAGTCGGTCTGGATCATGTTCATCTGGCGGCCGTCGCTCATGGTGATGGAGCGGTCCAGGGCGGAGATGATGCCGGTGCTCTCGGAGAAGGTCAGCTCACCCAGTGGGTTGCCGATGGTGGTGACCTGCTCGCCGACGAGCATATCGCTGGACTTGCCGATGACCACGGGGGTCAGGCCGGTGGCGTCCACCTTGATCACGGCGATGTCGTTCTTCTCCTCGCCGCCCACGTAAGTGGCGGTGTATTCCTTGCCGTTGTCAAACGTGACCTTAATGGAGTTGGCCCCGTCGATGACGTGGTAGTTGGTGAGGATGTAGCCGTCTTCGGTGATCACGAAGCCGGAACCGGCGGCTGCGCCGGTGACGGTCTGGCCGAAGACGTTGGTGCTGACAATATCGACGGTGATACCGACGCAGGAGTTGACATACTTGGCGTAGATCTCTGCCGTGGTCAGCTCTTTCGAGGTATCCACAGAGGCCGTGTCCACCTGGGTGGGCGTCCGGTCGCCGGTGTAGATCGTTGTCTCATTCCCGCCGGAGAGACTGGAATAGATGGGCTGGGCCAGCCCGCCCAGCAACGCACACACCAAGCAAAGGGCCACGATCTTGACCGCGCCCTTCTGCTTGGGCGACATGGGCTTGCGGCTGCGTTTGTTTTTGTTGTGGTGGTTGGGATCCTCCCCGTTCATGCTGGGGCCGTTGTCCCAGCCGCCGGAGAAAGAGGGGTCGTTGCCCGGAGAAAAGGGATCGTTCTGGAATCCGCCAGACCCGTTGTTGTCGTTGCCGTAGTAGTCCATGGTGTTTGCCTCCTGTCTATCTGCCCTCGTGGGGAAGGGCCACCGGGGTGTTGGCCCTGTGTTTTTTCACTGTGGCCAGTATAGCGGGTATTTATGAAGATTTCGTGAAGTCGAAGTAGAAATTTTTTTAACGTTCTGTCTCCGGTTTTTGAACGGGGAAAGTTTTCCACAATTTGCTCGGAATTTGGGGATAAAAATGGGGGCCGCCGATACAAAAAAGGGCGCAAAAAAACCGCTTGACCCAAAGTCAAACGGTTTTGTTTGCGTCCTAGCAATGAAATTACTGAGGGATCTTGTTCAGGCGCAGAGTCATCTTGCTCTTGCGGTTGGCTGCGGTGTTCTTGTGTAGCAGACCGCGAGCGGCAGCCTGATCGACAGCCTTGACAGCTTCCTTGTATCTCTTATCGGCCTCGCTGCGGTTGCCTTCGATGATAGCAGCATCAAAATACTTCAGCTGAGTCTTCAGTGCGGACTTTGCGGCCTTGTTTCTAGCGGCCTTTGTCTGATTGACCAGAACACGCTTCTTTGCAGACTTGATATTCGGCAAACCAAACACCTCCTCCGATGGGTAAAATTTCGTCACAAAAGTTCTGTGCGAGAATGTATTGTAGCATAACTTCTTCCATTTTGCAAGTCTTTTTCGGAAAAAATTAAATTTTTTGCATAATGGGTGGGAAATTGCTAAACCTAGTAAAAACCGTCATGCGCCGCCACAATATCTTGTGGTCCGGCAGAAAGGAGCCGCCCATGCACTACGGCAGACGCAGCGACTTGGCCCTGGAGGCCAAGGAGCTTTTCGAGTCCTCCGCCGGGAAAACCACGCAGCTTTCCGGTGTCCGTGCCAGGGAAGAGACCCTCTTCGGCTATCCCCTCACCCGCGTGGACATCCTGGACGAGACCGGGGCCGAGGCCCTGGGCAAGCCCGTGGGGACGTATCTCACCTTGGAGTTTCCCGCCCTGCCCCAGGGCCGGGAGGAGCTGCTTCGCGCCGCCCGCGCGGTGGCGGCTCTATTGGGCCAGCTGCCCGGTCTGCCGGACACCGGCCCTGTTTTCGTGGCGGGCCTGGGCAACCGGCAAATGACCCCCGACGCCATCGGCCCAAAGACAACGGATCTTCTCCTCATCACCCGGCATCTTGTGGAAAACCTGCCGGAGGAATTTTCTGGCTTCCGCCCCGTGGCGGCCTTGGCCCCCGGCGTCACCGGGACCACGGGGGTGGAGACCGGCGAACTGCTCGCCGGCGTGCTCCAAACCATCCGCCCCGCCTGCCTCATCGCCGTGGATGCCCTGGCCGCCCGGCGGCAGGAGCGGGTGTGCCGGACGATCCAAGTCTCCAACACCGGCATCGTCCCCGGCTCCGGGGTGGGCAACGCCCGCATGGCCCTGGACGAGGAACACCTCGGCCTGCCCGTGCTGGCCGTCGGGGTGCCGACGGTGGTGGAGGCGGGGACCCTGTGTCTGGATCTGCTGGAAGAGGCCGGATTGGATCGAGAGGGATTGGAACCCTCGCGACAGTTTGGGCAGGGTTCTGCCTGGTTCGTCACACCGCGGAACATCGACAGCGAAGTGGAGGTCTTATCCAAGATATTGGGGTTGGGGATCAGCGCGGCCCTGCATGTGGACATTTCCGTGGAAGATGTGGAAAACTTGGTGGGATAACGCCCCAAAGCAAGCGATGCGGGAACAAAAAGCGAGAAAACTATGCACAAACCAGCTGTTTTGTGTGGATACCGGTCACCGAAACTTTCGGCTCTCCCCCACCGCCAGCTCATCGCAGCGGTTGTTATACACGTTCTCCGCGTGCCCCTTCACCCAGTGGTACGTCAGCTGATGCACGTCGACCAAGGTCAACAGCTGCTCCCAAAGATCCGGGTTCAGCGCGGGCTTTTTGTCGCTCTTGACCCACCCCCGCTTTTTCCAGCCTCTGGCCCACCCCTTCTCCAAGGCATCAATGACATACTTGGAGTCGGAGTAGAGGTCCACGGCGCAGGGTTCCTTCAGCATGGACAGGGCGGCGATCACCGCCGTAAGCTCCATGCGGTTGTTGGTGGTGGAGGGTTCTCCCCCGGAGATCTCCTTCTTGTGCTGCCCATACAGCAGCACCGCCCCCCAGCCCCCCGGGCCGGGGTTGCCGGAGCAGGCGCCGTCGGTGTAGATGCTGACCTGCTTCACGGCGTCTCCTCTTGGGGGGCAGAGGCGGGCGCTTCGGCCGGAGCGTCTGCCGGTTCGGTGGTCTCTTCGGTGGCTTCCTCGGTCTGGTTCTTGTCCTCCTCCTGGGGCACGCGGGCCAGAGAGATGACCTTCGTTCCCTCGGACACCCGCATGACGCGCACGCCCTGGGCCGTGCGGCTGTAGACGTTCACATCGGCGGCGGCCATGCGGATGATGGTGCCGTCGTCGGAGATGATGAGGATGTCATCGTCCTCCTGGACCACCTTCACCCCGGCGGCCTTGCCGGTCTTTTCGGTGATCTGGTAGCCCCGGAGACCGAAGCCGCCCCGGTGCTGCGGCTCCCCGCCGGAGCGGATGTACTCCTCGATGGGGGTGCGCTTGCCGTAGCCGTTCTCGGTGATGGCCAGAAGCATGGTGCCCAGCTTCGCCAGGGCCCCGCCGATGACGTAGTCCCCCGCCCGGAGCTTGATGCCGCGCACGCCCATGGCCGTCCGGCCCATGGGACGCACGTCGCTCTCCCGGAAGCAGATGGCCTGCCCGTCGTGGGTGGCGATCAAAATATTCTCCTGGCCGTCGGTCTCCAGCACGGTGATGAGCTCGTCCCCCTCGTCCAGGGTCAGGACCCGCAGGCCCACGGCCCGGATGTTGCGGAAGGCGGATTTCTCCGTGCGCTTGACGGTGCCGTTCTTCGTGACCATGAAGAGATAGCCGTTCTCGTCATAATCCCGGCCGTGGATCATGGTGGTCACTTTTTCGCCCGGCTCGAACTGGAAGATGTTGTTCAGGTGGGTGCCCTTGGCCGTGCGGCTGGCTTCAGGAATTTGATAGCCCTTCTTCTTGTAGACCCGGCCGGAGCTGGTGAAGAAGAGGATGTTGTCGTGGCTGGAGGCGGTGAAGAGGGTGTCGACATAATCCTCCTCCCGCAGGCTCTGGGCGGAAATGCCCTTGCCGCCCCGCTTCTGGGCGCGATAGGTCGAGACGGGCATGCGCTTGATGTAGCCGGCGGCGGTGAGGGTAAAGACGCAGGTCTCCTCCTCGATGAGGTCCTCGATGTCGATCTCGTCCGCCACGTCCTGGATCTCGGTCAGGCGGTCGTCGCCGTACTTATCCCGAATTTCCAGCAGTTCTTTTTTCATCTGGCCCAGCAGCAGCTCCCGGTTGGAGAGCAGCTGCTGGAACCAGGCGATCTTTTTCTCCAGCTCGTTGTACTCGTTCTGGAGCTTTTCCCGGTTCAGACCCTGGAGGGCGATGAGCCGCATGTCGCAGATGGCCTGGGCCTGAACCTCGTCCAGGTCGAAGCGGTTCATCAGGTTTTCTCTGGCGTTGTCATAGCTGGACCGGATGATCCGGATCACTTCGTCGATGTTGTCCTGGGCGATGAGCAGACCCTCCAGCAGATGGGCCCGTTCCTCGGCCTTGCGCTTGTCGAACAGGGTCCGGCGGGTGATGACCTCCTCCTGGAAGGTCAGATACTCGTCCAGAATGTTCCGCAGGGACAGGACTCTCGGCTGCCGCTGGTTGTCCACCAGGGCCAGCATGTTGATGGCGAAGGTGGTCTGTAACTGGGTCTGGGTCAGCAGGTGGTTCAAGACCACTTGGGGGTTGGCGTCATGTTTCAGCTCAATGACGATCCGCATACCGTTGCGGTCGGACTCGTCCCGCAGGTCGGAGATGCCCTCCAGCCGCTTTTCCTTCACCTGCTCGGCGATGGCGGCGATGAGCATCCGCTTGTTGACCTGGTACGGCAGCTCCGTGACGATGATGCGGGTGCGGTCGTGGTTCCGGCCGTACTCCTCAAACTCGGTGCGGGCGCGGATGGTCACTCGGCCCCGGCCGGTGGCGTAGGCAGCGCGGATGCCGGCCCGGCCCATGATGATGCCCTTGGTGGGAAAATCCGGGCCCTTGATGTACTGCATGAGATCGGCCAGGTCGGCCTCCGGGTTTTCCAGCACGCAGACAGCGGCGTCGATGACCTCCCGCAGGTTGTGGGGCGGGATGTTCGTGGCCATGCCCACGGCGATGCCCGAAGAGCCGTTCACCAGCAGGTTGGGGAAGCGGGCGGGCAGGACCTTGGGCTCCTTGCGGCTCTCGTCGAAGTTGGGGGACCAATCCACGGTGTCCTTCTCGATGTCTGCCAGCATATCCCCGGCCATTTTGGCCATGCGGGCCTCCGTGTAACGGTAGGCTGCGGGGGGGTCGCCGTCCACGGAGCCGAAGTTGCCGTGGCCGTCGATGAGCCGGTAGCGCATGGAGAAATCCTGGGCCAGACGGACCAGGGCGTCGTAGACCGACGCGTCGCCGTGGGGGTGATATTTGCCCAGCACGTCGCCCACGCAGGTGGCGGACTTTTTGAAAGGCTTGTCCCAGGTCAGTCCGCTCTCGTACATGGAATATAAGATCCGCCGGTGGACGGGCTTCAGGCCGTCCCGCACGTCCGGCAGGGCACGGCCCACGATGACGGAAACAGCATAGTCGATGTAGCTGTCCTTCATCTCCTTGACCAGCTCGGACTCGACAATGACCTGGTCAGGGAAGGCGATGTCCTCCGGTCGGTAATCTTTGTTCTTTGCCATAGTTTCACTCCTTCTCTGCCACCCAAATCGTGACGCCGTACAAGTTCCACGCAATGCCTTCCCCGAAAAGGAAGGTTATTTTTTTAGATCGGCCCGTCCTCGCGGGCGCTCTTTCGCAGCAGGCGGATGACGCCGATCACCAGCCCCGCGAAGTAGAAATAAAAGACCGCTTCAAACCCCATGAGCAAAAAGTCATACAGCCCATGCAGCACCGCCGGGACGAAAAACGACCGGCGCAGGGCCGCCCGCATCCGGTGCCGCTGGCCGTATTTCTCGGCCCACTTGGCACGGGAGAGGTAGAAGCCCATCACCACGCCGAACATGGCATGGCCCGGAATGGAAAAGATCGCCCGGACCACGGCCGTGCCGAAGCCAGAGTTCAGCACATACAGCACGTTCTCCACCCCGGCAAAGCCCAGGGAGACGAACACGCCGTAGACGATGCCGTCGAAGCGGTAGTTGAAATTCGGGTCGTACCACGTTCGTTTCCGCAAGACCCGGTTCTTGACCCCCTCCTCGATGAACCCCGGCACGACGAAGTAGGCCAGGAAGAGGTAGGTCATGGGGTCCCAGGGGAAAAAGTCGATGAACTGGTCGGCCACAATCTCCAAAAGCAGGATGGGGAACATCCCCAAAAGCCCCCGGAAAAACAGCGACCACAGCAGATGGGCCGGTTCCTTCTCCAAGCGGTCCATCCGGTAGACCACCGCCAGCAGGATCAGCGGCGGAAGAAGGGCCGCTGCCACCAAAAACGAAACCGATCCCAGCATCTCTAGCCCCCCTTTCCCCTAGTTTGCCAGCGGCCTGGCTCAAATATCCAGGTTCACGACATACTTGGCGTTTTCCTCGATGAATTCTTTCCGCGGCTCGACCTTCTCGCCCATGAGGATGGTGAAAATCTCGTCGGCCTTCACCGCGTCCTCCAGGGTGATGCGCCGCAGGGTGCGGGTGGCGGGATTCATGGTGGTCTCCCACAGCTCGTGGGGGTCCATCTCGCCCAGGCCCTTGAAGCGGCTGATCTCTACCTTGGCGTTGGGGTTGTCCCCGCGCATCTCAGCGGAGACCCGGTCCCGCTCCTCGTCGGAGTAGGCCACCCGCTGCTGCTTGCCGCGGGTAAGCTTAAACAGGGGCGGCACGGCGGAATACACATAGCCCTGCTCAACGAGGGGCCGCATGAAGCGGAAGAAGAAGGTCAGCAGCAGGGTGCGGATGTGGGCCCCATCCACGTCGGCATCGGCCATGATGATGATCTTGTGGTAGCGCAGCTTCTCCGGGTTGAACTCCTCCCCGATGCCCGCGCCCAGGGCGGTGATGACGGGGATGAGCTTTTCGTTGCCGTAGACCTTGTCGGCCCGGGCCTTCTCCACGTTGAGCATCTTGCCCCATAGGGGAAGGATGGCCTGGAAGCGGGCGTCCCGGCCCTGGGTGGCGGAGCCGCCGGCGGAATCGCCCTCGACGATGTAGATCTCTGTGAGGGCGGGGTCCCGCTCGTTGCAATCCTTCAGCTTGTCGGGCATCTGGCCGGATTCCAGGCCGGTCTTGCGGCGAACGGACTCTCTGGCCTTCCGCGCGGCCTCTCTGGCGCGGGAGGCGGTGAGGGCCTTTTCCAGAATGGCCCGGCCCACGGCGGGGTTCTCCTCCAGAAATTCCTCCAGCTTTTCCGAGACCATGCCGTTGACCAGGGTGCGGATCTCGGAGTTGCCCAGTTTGGCTTTCGTCTGGCCCTCGAACTGGGCCTCGGTGAGCTTGACGGAAATGACGCAGGTCAGGCCCTCCCGGCAGTCCTCGCCGGAGACCTTCTCGTCGTCTTTCAAAATCTTCATTTTCTTGCCGTAGGTGTTCAGGGCGTTGGTGAGGGCCCGCTTGAACCCCTCCTCGTGCATACCGCCCTCCGGCGTATGGACGTTGTTGGCAAAGGAGACGATGATCTCGTTGTAGCTGTCGTTATACTGCAGGGAGACCTCGGCCATGGCGTCGTCCTTGGACCCGGCCATGTAGATGACCCCGTCGTGGATGGCGGTCTTGTTGCGGTTGATGTAGGTGACAAACTCCCGGATGCCGCCCTCGTAGCACATGGTCTCGGCCTGGACCTCCTCCCCCCGCCGGTCGGCGATGGTAATGGACAGGCCCGCGTTCAAAAACGCCTCCTCCCGCATCCGGGTGTGGAGCGTCTCGTAATCATACTCCGTCGTCTCGGTGAACATCTCCGGGTCGGGCTTGAAAACGACTTCCGTGCCGGTCTTGTCCGTCTGCCCCACGACCTGCATGGGCTGGGTGACGTGGCCGCGGGCAAACTTCATCTCGTAGATGTTCCCGTCTTTATAGACCCGGACCTCCAGCCATTCGCTCAGGGCGTTCACGACCGAGGCGCCCACGCCGTGCAGGCCGCCGGAGACCTTGTAGCCCCCGCCGCCGAACTTGCCGCCGGCGTGCAGGATGGTAAAGACCACCTCCAGGGCGGGCTTGCCGGTCTGCTTCTGGATGTCCACGGGGATGCCGCGGCCGTTGTCCACGACCTTGATGATGTTGCCCGGCTCGATGCTCACCTGAATGTCGGTGCAGTAGCCGGCCAAGGCTTCGTCGATGGCGTTGTCCACGATCTCATAGACCAGGTGGTGCAGGCCACTGGAGGAGGTGGAGCCGATGTACATGCCCGGCCGTTTCCGGACCGCCTCCAATCCCTCCAGGACCTGGATCTCCGAGGCCCCGTATTCATGTTCCACCGCGGTGGTGTTTTTGTTTTCCAACTGATCCATGTTAAACCTCCAAGTTTCGTCACACGGTAAAGCCACCGGACTCCATGCGCTTGAGCAGGGTGGCCGAGGACAGCTGCGAGAGATACACTGTGGTCTCCCCCGCCCCGTCCCGGCAGAGCAAAAAGGATTTGGGCAGGTCGTCCCCCACCGTCACCACCCGCCCGGCCCGCTGGGCCTGGGTGAGAAAATCGCGGGTGATGCGGGAGGACGTGGTGTTGTCCAGGTCGAAGATCCCCACCACGTCCCGCTGGCGGATGACCACGGAGCTGCCTAAATGCAGGTACATCGCTTCCCTCTATTCTATCACGAAGGTTCCGACGAATCGGAATCTTTTCTGTCTTGGAACACGGGGATCTTCCCCGTTTCCGGGTCGTTTACTAACTTTCCCTGCACGATATGCAGGGTCCGGCCCTCCGGAAAACTCCCGTCCGGAGCCTCGCAGCCGGTGAGGATCACCTGGCCGCCGGTGATGCGCCGCAGGACGAAATCCTGCCGCCGGGCATCCAGCTCCGAGAGCACATCGTCCAGGAGCAGGATAGGCCACTGACCGGTATCGTCCCGAAACAGCTCCCGCTCGGCCAGCTTCAGCGACAGCGCAGCGGTCCGGGTCTGCCCCTGGGAGGCATACTGCCGGGCAGGCTGGCCGTTGATCCGGGCCACCAGGTCGTCCTTGTGGGGGCCGGAGAGACAGGACCGGGCGTCCCGTTCGGCCTTGGCGTGGCTGTCCTGGTGGCGGCGGAGGTCTTCGTAGAGCTCCACCGTGGGGCCCAGCGGGTCCCGGACCGTGGAGACGGTGGCGTAGTGCAGGGCCAGTGTCTCCCGTCCCCCGGAAAATTCGGTTTGGATTTGGGCGGCCTTCTCCGCCAGCTTGCGGACGAAGTGGGCCCGGTAGTGGATCACCAGCGCCCCGGCCCTGGCCATGGCCTCGTTGAAGTCCTCCAGCACATCCAGCAGGCTGGGGTGTTTCTCCCAGTCCCGCAAAATGCGGGTCTTGTGGTCCAGGAGCTTGTTGTACTGGGCCAGTGCCTCGGCGTATCGGGGGCGGAGCTGACAGATCGCGTGGTCCAGAAAGGACCGCCGCTCGGCGGCCCCGGCCTTGATGAGGGCCAGGTCCTCCGGGCAGAACAGGACCGTCTGGACGATGCCGCCCAGCTCTGCCGCCGTCTTGCACTTCACGTGGTTGACGAACAGCCGCCGCCGGGCACCCCGGAAGAGCTGGACCTCCAGCAGAAAGTCCCGGCCCCGGCTGGTGACCTCGGCGGTGATGGTCCCCTGGTCTCGGTGGAAGGAGAGCAGCTCCTTGTCCCCCCTGGCCCGGTGGGAGCGGGCCCCGGAGAGAAAGCCGATGGCCTCCAGCAGGTTCGTTTTGCCCTGGGCGTTCTCTCCCCAGATGACGTTCACGCCGGGGGAAAAGTCGGCGGTGAAGTCCGTGTAGTTCCGAAAGCCGTCCAGGACGATCCGGCGCAGCTTCATTGCACCAGGATCTCCTGGCCCTGGAACTGGACGGTGTCACCGGGGCGGAGCTTCTTGCCCCGCATGGTGCAGACTTCGCCGTTGACGGACGCTTGTCCGTCCTGGATGAGCATTTTGGCTTCCCCGCCGGTGCCGACCAGGTTGGCCAGCTTGAGCAGGGCTTCGAGCTTGATGAACTCGGTGGTGATGGAAACGGTTTTCTGTGCCATGTCTGCCTCCCGTTCTCAGGACTCTGCCTTCAGCCGCACCGGCAGGACCATGAAGAGGAAGTTTTCCTCTCCCTCCGCCGGGACGATGATGCAGGGGGTGATGGGGCTGGACAGCTCCAAGGTGACTTTGTCCTGGGGGGCAGCCTTGAGGGCGTCCATCATATACTTGTTATTGAAGCCGATCTCCAGGCCGTTGCCGCTGCCGTCGATGGGACAGCAGTCGTGGGCATTGCCCAGGGCGGTGCGGGTGGTCATGTCGATCTGCCCGTCCCCCACCACGCAGCGCAGGGGGCTTTTCAGCTTTTCGCTGACGATGAGGGAGACGCGGTCGATGCAGGACAGCAGTTGTTTGGTGTCGGCGGTGACCTTCACCGGGTTGTTCCGGGGGATGGCCTGCCGCCAAGCCAAAAAGTCGCCTTCCAGGCGGCGGGAGATGAGGATGGTGTCCCCCATCTTGAACAGGATGTGCCGGGCGCCCTGGTGGATGTGGACGATCTCCTCGCTCTCCCGGCAGATCTTTTCCACCTCGTTGAGGGAGACGCCGGGGACCACGAACTCAAAGCTTCCGTTCTGTTCTGCCAGGGCTTCCCGGCGCAGGGCCAGGCGGAATCCGTCCACAGCCACCATGGTCAGGCCGTCCTCCCCCACAGAAAACAGCGTGCCAGTGTGGATGGGGCGGCTGTCGTCGGTGCTTACGGCGAAGATGGTCTGGCTGATCATGGCCCGGAGGGTCTGTTCGGGGAGGGCCAGGGAGTTCTGGTATTCCACCGTGGGCAGCTCCGGGAAGTCCTCCGGGTCGATGCCGAGCAGGTCGAACTCGCTGTATCCACAGGCGATGTGGACTTTCAGGGCCTCCTCTTGGAACAGGACCATGTCGTCGGGCAGCTTGCGGACGATCTCTCCAAACAGTCGGGCGGGGAGGACCATGGAACCGGGCTGGGAGACATCGGCCTGGATGGCAGACCGGATGCCGGTCTCCTGGTTATAGCCGGTGAGGAAGACGGTGCCGTTTTCTTCGGCTTCGAGCAGAAGTCCTTCCAGAGCAGGGATGGTGCTTTTGGGAGAAACGGCACGGGAAGCGGTGAGGATGGCAGATTGTAGCAATGCTTTTTCACAGCTGAATTTCATGGAAAGACCTCCGATTCTGGTGATGGATGGTTGGGGTGGGGGGTGATGGAGTAAAAGAGAGAACAAGAAAAAAGGTCGCAGTGGTAGTAGTAGGGCTGTTTTTTGTGGAAAACTGGCGGGACCCTCAGGTTTTCTAGGATTTTTTGCCCACAGCCCCTGTGGATGGTTTGGGTCTGTTTTTGTCCCTCGTGTGGATAGATGCAAACTTTCCACACAGGCTTCTCCACATATCCACATTTCCCGGTGGAGACCCACAGGCTTTGGGGAGCGTTTTTCCGGGCAAAATTTCTCCTGGTTTTGGGGGCGGTTCAGTTGTAGCGCTCGTTGACGTTCGAGCGGATGTCCTTGATGACCTCGTTGGTCTCCGGGTCGGTTTTGCACTGCTTTTCGACCCGCTCGATGGAGTGCAGGACGGTGGTGTGGTCCCGGTTGTCGAACTCCTTGCCAATGTCTTTTAGGGACAGCTTGGTCATGTGCCGGGTGAGATAGATGGCGATGTGCCGGGCCCAGCTGGTGGCCTTGGTCCGCCCCTGCCCCCGGATGGCATTGGGGTCGATGTCGTAGAACTTGCCGACCTCTTCGATGATGACCTCGGCGGTGGGCAGGATGTCTGACGGTTCCTTGAACATGTCCCGGACGGCGCGGGTCACGGAGCTGGCGTCCACGTTGCTGCCCAGCAGGTCCCGGAAGGCGAGGATTTTTTTCACGGTCCCCTCGATCTGCCGCACGTTGGAGGTGACGTTTTCCGCCACATAGATGAGCACTTCCTCCGGCAGCTCGACCCCCATGCGGATGGCCTTGTTTTTGATGATGGCCATGCGGGTCTCGTAGTCCGGGGGCTGGATGTCGGCCAGAAGGCCCCATTCAAAGCGGGTCTTTAAGCGGTCTTCCAGCCGCAGCATCTCCTTGGGGGGACGGTCGGCGGTGAAGACGATCTGCTTTTTGTCCTCGTAGAGGGTGTTGAAGGTGTGGAACATCTCCTCCTGGGTGGAGTCCCGCCCGGCGATGAACTGCACGTCGTCCATGAGGAACACGTCTGCCGAGCGGTACTTGGCCCGGAACTCCTGGTTCTTCCCGGCCCGGATGTCCCGGATGAGCTCATTGGTAAAGTCCTCACCTCGGATATAGACGATCTTATAGTCCGGGTGATTTTTATGGATGGTGTGGGCGATGGCATACAGCAGGTGGGTCTTGCCCAGGCCGGACTCGCCGTGGATGAAGAGCGGGTTGTAGTTCTCTGCCGGATGCTCGGCCACGGCCAGGGCCGCCGCGTGGGCCAGCTTGTTGGAGTTGCCCACCACGAAGCGCTCAAAGGTATACTCCTCCGTTCCCGGCAGGAAGCGGGAGGGGGGCTCTTTCTTGGCGTATTTGTCTTTTTCGTCCTCGCTCAGGACCACCACGTCCAGGTCCTCGGAGAACAGGTCGTACAGGGCCTTTTTGATGTCCTTTAGGTACCGGGAGACCACGATCTCCCGCTTGAAGTCCGTGGGGACATAGAGAATGAACCGGTTTTCATCCAGAGCCACCGGCTCTGCGTCGGAGAACCAGGTGGTGATGGTGGTCTCGGTCATGGTTTGTTTCATCAGGGACAGCACGCGCTCCCAAATATCCGCGGCAGAGTTCATGGGCAACCTCCTTTGGTCTGTCGTCACCGGGGCCTTGCCCCCTTTCGGCGGGGGCGGCACGATAAAAAGCATGGACAAATAGGCCCATGCCATTCATGGACCTGCCGGTGAGAACAGAGTTATCGATAAAAAATCAGTTTATTATAGCAGATTCCGTTTTTTTTGGCAAGCGCTGTTCTATTTATAAGGTGCCCGTGCGGGGGGCAGAAGGCGGCCTGATCCGAGAAAAATTTAAGGTTGACAGAGGGATGTGGTTTCCTGTATAATGTATTGCACGCAATTATGGAGCTTTCCTGGCTTTTTTGACTGCGTATTTTCTGTGACGACCGCGGCCGGGGCAATTCGGCCGTTGTGGTTGGCGGGCCTTATGATTATTTTATTCGGCTTCCGCTCGAAATAGATACAGGAGGTGTATCGGAATGGTTCGTACCTATCAGCCCAAGAAGCGTCAGCGTTCCAAGGAGCACGGGTTCCGCAAGCGCATGGCTACCGCCAACGGGCGCAAGGTTCTGGCTCGTCGCCGCGCCAGAGGCCGCGCTCGGCTGACTCACTGATGCCAAGGTTAACCGCATAGAGACTGACTAAGGGGCGGGGAATCGTATTCCACCGCCCCTGCGAAGCATCAGCTTCTTTTTTGCCGCAGTCTCTGGCGGCTCTGTCAGAATGTAGGGAGAAAATGCTGTGAAATTTACCGTTTCCTTAAAGGAAAATAGGGTCTTTCGCCGGCTGTACGCCAAGGGCAAGAGCGCCGTGGCCCCCACGATGGTTCTCTACTGCCGCCGCAACGGCCGCAGGGAGAGCCGCCTGGGGCTGACCACCGGCACCAAGCTCGGCCACGCCGTGGTGCGCAACAAGGTGCGCCGCCGCCTGCGGGAGATCTATCGGCTGCACGAGGACCGGTTTGCCCCCGGCTACGATATTGTCGTCGTGGCGCGGGTCCGGGCGGTCCACAGCTCCTATGCCGTGTTGGAACGAGATTTTCTCCGCCTGGCAAAAAAACTTCAGCTTCTCCCCTCCCAGGAGGGAAAGAAGCCATGAAGGCTGTCCTGCTCTGGATGATCCGGTTTTACCGCCGGTTCCTCTCGCCGCTCCGTCCCCCCTGCTGCCGGTTCATTCCCACCTGCTCGGCCTATGCCCTGGAGGCGGTCGAAAAATACGGCGCTCTCAAGGGGGGCTTTCTTGCCCTGCGCCGCATCCTGCGCTGCAACCCCTTTCATCGGCAGAAGAGCATCGAGTATGACCCCGTCCCCTGACGGCGGGGCGACAGCCATCCCCGGCGGACAAGCCGCCGGGACCCCATCTCACTTGGAGGCGCTGCAATGAGTTATATTTTGACCCCCTTTGCCAAGCTGCTTCTGCTGTTCTACAACATCACCGGCAGCTATGGTGTGTCCATCATCCTGTTCGGCCTGGTGGTCCGTCTGGTCCTGTCCCCCATCTTCCTGAAAGGTCGTAAGGGCATGCTGGCCATGAGCGGACTGGCGGAAAAGCAGAAGGTCTTGGCCCAGAAGTACGCCCGCGACCGGGAAAAATACAGCCAGGAGCTCACCAAGCTCTATGAGCAGGAGGGCGTGAAGCCCTCGTCCGGCTGTCTCTGGTCCTTCCTGCCCCTGCCCTTCCTGATGGTGCTGTACGCCATCATCCGGCAACCCCTGACCTACCTCATGAACGTCACGGAGGATCAGTTCAACGTGATCTCCAACCTGCTCTACGGGGAGGTCCTCAACTACAAGAACCAGCAGCTGCAGATCGCCCAGGACGTGTTCCTGAACCACGATAAGATCGTCGCCGCTGTGCCTGACCTGGCCGGGATGCCCCAGATCGACTTTACCTTCCTGGGTGTGAACCTGTCCCAGACCCCCAGCTTTATGTTCTGGAAAGCGGATGACGTGGGCTCTGCCTTCGTTCTCTGGCTCATCCCCATCGTCTCTGCCCTGCTGGGCGTGGTGTCCATGATCGTGACCAATAAGATCAACGCCGACGTGCTCGGCACGGCCAAGCCCATGGACCAGTCCACCAAGACCACCATGCTCATCATGCCCCTGTTCTCCCTGTGGATCTGCTTCACGCTGCCCGCCGCTCTGGGCGTGTACTGGATCGCAAACAGCCTGTTTGCCATGCTCCAGGAAGTGGTGAACATCCCTTTCCTCCGCTCCTTCCTGAAAAAACAGGAAAAGGACCGGGCCGAGCGCCAGGAACAGGAGCGAGAGCGCATCAAGCTGGAGAAGAAAGCCCAGGCCGAAGCCAAGCGCAAGGCCCAGGAGGAGATGCGCAAGATCCAGATGGAGCGCAAGCTCAACAAGAGCATCGCCGGGGCCAGCCGGGAGGGTATCCGCGCCTACGCCAGAGGCCGTCTGTATGACCCGGAGCGCTACCCCACCTTCCCCTATCAGGACCCCAACGAGCTGGCCAAACAGGCCGAGGCCGAGCAGTCCCAAAAGCAGGCCGTGGAGCTGGCAAAAAAAGACAAGAAGAAGGGGAAACCTACAGCCCAGGCTCTGGATGAGACCCGCGGCGACAACGACGAAAAGTAAGGAGAGACCTGCCTTATGTTGAAATGGATAGAAGCCACGGGCAGATCGGAAGATGCTGCCGTGCAGAACGCCCTGGCCCAGCTGGGGCTGGACCGGGACAGTGTGTCCGTAGAAGTGCTGGACAATCCGAAGTCCGGGTTCCTTGGCATCGGCGCGCAGCCCGCGCGCGTCAAGGTCACCTATGAGGCGCCGGACGAAGCGCCCAAGCCTGCCCTGTCCTCCGCCTCCCGCAGCAAGCCGAAAAAGCCCGCCGAGCCCAAGCCCGCGGACGGCGCGAAGGTCATCGCGCCCGCAGCGCCGAAGGTCATCGCCCCCGCCGCGCCCGAAGCGCCCCGCCCGGCCGAGACCCGCGCCGCTGCCCCCAAGGCACCCCAGCAGCCCCGGCAGGACCGCGGCGGCAAAAACCGCGGCCCGAAGCCTGAGCGCCGCGACTCCAAGCCCCGCCAGCAGCAGGCCGAAAAGCCCGCAGCCCCGGCAGAGCCGAAGGTCTACGCTCCCGCGGAGCCCGGCTCGACTGAAGAGCGCATCGAGACCTTCATCAAGGGCCTTCTGGAGCACATGGGCTCCGACGCTGTGCCGCACGCCATGAAAAAGAGCGACGACACGTACCTCGTTGACCTCGTGGGCGAGAACCTC
>OLSD01000104.1_pt1 | contig 87055 bp, 78 predicted proteins | sample 1672211 | NCBI WGS metagenome assembly OLSD01 (sample SAMEA3136659, study PRJEB25190) | human gut metagenome | reverse complement strand
GCGAACTTGAAGTACAAGTATGGGAATCGACATTTCTGGTGTCGAGGGTACTATGTGGACACGGTGGGACGGAACAAAGAGAGAATTGCAGAATACATCCGGCATCAGCTGGACGAGGATATCATGGCGGACCAGCTGTCATTCAAGGAGTACATAGACCCGTTTACGGGTAGCAAGAACCCCAAGGCATAAGAAAAGGCCGCTTTAGCGGCGGCCCGAGAAAGTACTGCGGTTGCTGGACTGTTCAATGCGCCTTTAGGCGCAGCAGGTATCATTGCCTTGAAGGCATGGTGCATACCACCGGCTTAGCCGGTGGTTTTGATTTGCTTTACCGGTTATATATCGCGCACGCCCAGCTCGCGCAGCAGGCGGGCAGCGGTTTCAGGATCGTTGCTGGTAAACATGCGGCAGCCCAGGTGCACGCTCTTTTCGTAGTTTTCCAGGGTATCCTTGATGCACACGCAGGGCTGGATGCCCAGCGCCTTGCAGGCGGCGTAGTGCGACTCAGAGGGGATGGTATGATCGTCGGTATACAGGCAGGCCCAATCCCAATAATCCTGCGGGGCGCGGGTGGCCTTGCCATGCATGCGGCTGGTGGGGGCTACGCCCTGGCCGTGGATGGGCATTTCGCCGCAGCTTTCAGCGGCCACATATTCCAGCACTTCGGAGGAAAAGCTGTTGAGCATGCTGCGATCGGTCAGGTCATAATCCGCAATGGCGCGCAGCAGCCCATCCGCGCTGCGCAGGGCGAAATCCTGCCCGCACACCTCGGGATAGTCCTTGAGCTCCCAGTTGACCCACAGGCCGGGCGTGGCCTGCACAAAGGCCATAAACTCTTCCAGCGAGGGGATGGTGGTGCCGGCAAACTGCGGGCCGTACCAACTGCCCGCGTCCAGCGCTTGCAGCTCCTTCCAGGTCATCTGGTGGGTCATGCCGTGGCCGTTGGTGGTGCGATCCACCAGATCGTCGTGCATAATAAACATCACCCCGTCGCTGGACATGTGGATATCGGTCTCGATCATATCCACGCCCAGGCGGATGGCGCGCTCGAAGGCGTGCATGGTGTTTTCAGGTGCGTGCGCCTGATCGCCGCGGTGCGCGGCCAGCACAATATGCTCCGACAGCTTATTCATAACAACAGGCTTCCTTTCGGCTTAAAAATCCTTAAACTCGAAGCGGCGGCAGTACACGTATTTGCTGATGGCCGAGCGGCACGCGCCGTCGCGCAGCGCGTAGGTGAGCAGGCTTGCGATGTAGGGGGGCAGCACCTGGTTGTACTTGACCTCCAGGATGATCTCGTCATGATCGAAGGGCGGCACTGTGGGCAGGTAGGGATTGAACATATCCACGCTGTTCAGCCCCGAGCGCAGCTGCATATCGAAGGTGATGCGCACCTCCTCCGCCGGGTGCAGATAGGCCTCGCGCAGGTAGTCCACAATGACCACGGGGTGCAGAAGGTTGGTGCGCATCTCGCGGAATGTGTCGCTGACCAGCCCCGAGGCCGTGCTTTCCAGCCCCGTAGGATCGGCCGAAATCAGCTGCTCGGCCAGGTCGCGGGTGATGCGCACAGAGCGCTTGGAGATCAAATCGCGGAACTTGCTTTTGCATTCCAGGCGGATCATCTGATCGCTGAAATTGTAAATGCGGATGCGGTATTTATCGCGGTTCGCGGTACCGTTGATCTTGTCGTACAGAGCCGAATCGTACGCGGTATCAAAGTACAGCGAACGAATATGATACTGATTGTTTTCATCGCCGTTGGGATCGGGGTTGAGCGTGGCTTTCAGCGTGCGCGACAGCACCTGATACTGCAAAGGCGATATGAAAAACTTCAGCTCATGTCGAAGCGGCACAGCCATGATCAGGCACCCGTTTCATTCTGGCAGGCTACCAGGGTGGCGTCATGCACGCCCTTGATATCCAGCATATGGCCCACGATGTCGGAGCGGTTGCCCAGACGGATTTCCACCGTCATTTCCGCGCCGCCGCGGGTGACGGTCTTGGAGCGCATGCGGCGGAAATGCGTGCCGCGGCGCAGCTCGGCCTCAATGTCGGGCTCCGCGCCCTCATCATAGTGGATTACCAGCAGGTAGGCGTTGGGGTGGCGGAAATGCACATAGCTCAGGAAGATGAGGATCACGCCGATGCCCACCGCCACCACCAGCGCGATGGCGTACTGCTTGGCGCCCAGCAGGATGCCCATGGTGATGGCCCAGAACATATAGCAGGTATCCAGCGGCTCCTTCACAGCCGTGCGGAAGCGCACGATGGACAGCGCGCCCACCATGCCCATGGACAAGGCCACGTTGCTGCCGATGGCCATGACCACGGGCGCAGTGACCAGGGTAAGCATAATCAGCACCATGGAAAACTGCGGGCTGTAGAGCACGCCGCGGTAGGTGATCTTATACACCAGCGAGATCAGCACGCCCGTAATCAGCGCGAACGCCAGGGTGAGCAGCACCGTGGCGGGCGTGAAGGAGGAAAACTGCGCCGTCCAGAAATCGGTGGCGTTGGCGACGTCCGATTTGGACATGGCCGTCATCAGTACCGGGATAAAGTTCATTGGAATACCTCCTCATGTGTGATTGCACACAGCTTTTTCATTATACAATCGCGGAGAAAATCGCGCAAGGGGATTTGTTCGCCGCGCTATTTATTCGCCGTACAGTGCCTTCCAGTTGCTGCCGTACAGATAGGTCATGGCCGCTTCCTTGTCCTTTTCCCTATCCCAGGTCACCCCCTTGGGGATCAGCGGGATGGGGCCGAAATATTGCTCCATCTGCGCGTCGGTCAGCTTGAAATACTCCGCTACCTGCCGCCAGCAGTAGGCCGGGCGCTTGCGGGCTACGTTGCGCAGGCGCTCCACACGGCTTTCCCAGTAGCGCAGGCAGCCGTCCTTGGTTTGCGGCTGGTCAAAGGAGATGGACTTGAGATTCTGTTCGGCCCAGCGGTCGTAGTGCATGGCCATTTCAGGTTTGATAATCTGATAGCACTCGTCGATCTGCGCCAGTATCCGCTCGGTGGTGAAGAAGCGGAAGGCCTCGCCAAAGCGGGTGAGGAAGCGATCCTTCATATCCGCGTTTTCAAGGAGCTTAAGGATCAGCACGTTGCTGATATCGTTGTTTGCGCCATGGTAGCCGCTGGGATTCAGATAGTTGCCCACGCCGTTGCTGTTGGAGAAGTACAGGCCGTAGTCCATATCGTACATGATCCATTTCCACTTGCCGCCCGGCACCTTGTAGAAGCGGATATTGCCCGTATCGGTGTTGGCGAAGAGGCATTCCAGAATTACATAGTCAAAGTAGTTATCTACGTCTATATTATCCAGAATATATTGCAGGTCTTCCGGATTCTTGCCGGGAGAAAGGGTTTTTACCTTGGTGATAAGAGCTTTCCATTCGGCGTTGGTGCCGTTGTTGATCTGGCTGGACTTGGTACCGTTGCTTTCCAGCACATCGATGGACTTGGCCTGATCCATGCTCAGCCCTTCGTGCTGGGCGACAAAGTATTCGCTCACGCGTTCGCGCAGGTTGTAGTGGCCCCAGTATTGACCGTTGATGTATACGATCACCGGCCGCCATGCCTGATGGATGACCGTGGTGTCCCACTGATCGACCAGGCGGCTCTGCACGCCGTCCACCATGCGCGTTCCTACGCAGTCGTTGCCGCTGTTGCGCAGCACGAAGGCGCGGTACTGGTCATAATCCCGATCCGGGAACAGATGGCCGTTGATGTACTTGCTGCCATAGCGCGCCTTGGCCATCACCTTGAGGGATTTCTGCGGCATATCCAGGCTGAACTGGCCGATCAGGCCGAATTCCACGCCCTGGCTGAATACGGTTTCACCCGTATCCACCTCAAACATCTCGGCATAGGCGCTGACGCGCACCTTGTTTTCCTTCTGAATGCGGTATAGCGGGGTGGGGTTTTTGAAGGTAATTGCCTTATAGCTCTTCAGGTCGATACCCTCGCCTGCGGCGAAGATGCCCGTCTGCTCGTTCCACAGCCCGTCCGGATCGGTAATCAGGCACACGACAGGCAGGGTGTAATAGGTCTTGAGCACGTAGGTGGCCGATACGGTTTCGGAGGGCTGCAGGCCCGTTTCAAAGGCGCGCGCGCGCACGGCGGTGGTGGTGTTCAGGGTGAAGGGGCCGGTATACACCGTGCCGTTGCTGAGGGTGGGGATGGAGCCGTCCAGCGTGTAGCGCACGGTGGTGCCCGCGGGCACGGTGATGGAAACGGTTACGTTTTCGGCATACAGCCCGCCGGGCAGCTCCAGCGCGGGGGTCTCGGAGAAGCCCAGGAAGCCTGTGCCATTGGCGCTGCCGGGCGTGGGAGCGTCATAATAAAAAAAGCCGCCCGTTCCCAGGGTGCGCCCATAGCTGTAATCGGTGGGAACAAGGGGCAGATACAGCTTATCCAGCACATAGCCGCTGGAATCGGAAAGGGTGACGATCTCCCCGCCCGTGCGCTTGAGCTTGTAGGAGGTATGCAGCGCGCCGCTGGCGGAAACGGTGTTTTTGCCGTCGAGCATAATCACCTTATACTCGCCCGGCCAGATGACCGTGCCCTGCGGAAATTGCCACTTGCGGGGCCAGTTGATGTTATCCGACAGGCCCCAGCCGCTCAGATCCACCGCGTCGGTGCCGGCGTTGTAAATTTCCACCCAGTCCTTCTTGGCCTCGCCCGCGATGGCCTGGATGTTATCATTGGAGGACATTACCTCGCTGATATACACCTTGGAAGCGTTGAGCGCGCGCAGATATTCATCCGCGCGCGCGATGCCATTGGCGTTATTGGGTTCGCCCGGCGTGGCCAGGGTGTACACCTTCCAGGTGCCGGTGGCGTCGTCGCGGCCATAGCTGCAATCCACAGCCAGGTTATCATATTGTACGCGGTCAACCAGCTGCCCCAGAGCGTTGGACAGCGTGATCGTTTCGCCCTCGGCGGACAGACCGAAGTTGGTGTGCGGATAGCCCGTCTCGCGGCCGTCGCGATTCTTGCTCGAGCAGAACACGATGTAGTATTGGCCGGGATCGATGTAGGCGTTTTCAGGGAAGAACCACTTGAGCGGCTTGTTTTCATTGTCGCTCAGGGCGTAATTGCTTAGATAGATTCGCTCGGAGCCGGCGTTGTACAGCTCCACCCAGTCGGACAGGTCGCCGTCCTCATCGCGCAGACCGCTGCGCGGGGCGGCCATGATTTCGTTGATGCGCAGGGTATCGGCCTGGATGGTGTATTGCGCCAGGTACTGCACATGGCCTTCCTCGGTGTTGGGATAGCCGGGGCTGAACTGATCGGTGATCTCGAAGCTGCCGTCCTCCATGCGGGCGTAGGATTCATTGGCGTTGAGGGTAGGCACCTCCACGCTTTCGATGGCCAGACCGGAGGGATTGAACATGTACACATGCGTGCCCAGCGAGGACAGCTTGAACTTGGCGTGATAGGCCTTGCCCAGCTCGTTCTGATTATAATCGTTGCAGTAGACGATCACGCTTTCGCCGGGTTGCAGGAGCTGCGCCGGGAAAATGAACTTGGCCTTGTCGGGGCGGTTGGACAGGGTGATGTTTTCCAGGCTGATGGGCTCGGCGGTGGTGTTGGTGATTTCAATCCAGTCGCAGAAGGAGCCGTTTTCATCCGGGAAGGCGGATTTGTTGGAGGACATGATCTCGCTGATGACCAGCCCCTTATAGCGGCCCGAGCCCGAGCCCTCGGCGTTCATGGCCCGCTCCACAGGCTTGAGCGGGCACAGCAGCAGCATAAACACGGCGAACGCAATAAAAACAACCAGCACAGGCGCGCGAAAATCCCGCCGTTTGATGCGGCGGCCGGTACCCTTGCGGTTGCGAGCAACTTGAGGCATGTCAATCTCCTTTGGAGGCAAAAATGTTACAAAAACATTATAACACATAACAGATCGATTGCGCCAGTTATTTCTTGTCAGAAATGCAGGTTTTACATAAATTTTATGGGGCAAACGGCGCCGCGCTCAGCCGGGAGGGAAAGCGCTCTATCCCCCGGCATACCCTGCCCCCGGCACGCATAGAATGGAAGCACAAACGAAAGGGGGCATGCATATGCATACGCAGGCCATCCGGCGGGGGGCTTCGCCGGTCGGGGCGGTGGCGCGGGGCGTGCTGCTGGCCGCGCTGTTCACGGCGGCGGCAGTCATTGTCTTTGCGCTGGTTCTATCCTTTGCGCGGCTAAGCGACGGGGTGATCCGTGCGGTTAATCAGGTGATCAAGCTGGTTGCCATCTATCTGGGCGTGCGCGCCGCGGTGGGCACGGGGACGGGCAGGCCGCTGCTGCGCGGCATGCTGGTGGGGCTGATCTACATGGCCGTGGGCGTGATGCTCTACGCCGTGCTGACTGCCCAGCATCTATCGGCCTATGCCTACGCCGCCGATATCCTCATGGGCGTGGCCGCAGGCGGATTAATCGCCATGCTTCGCGCGCGAAAGCGCTGAATAGGGCGAGTTATGACTTGTTTGCGCGCATTTGCGCGAGGTTTGTCGGGTGCGTCATACGCGCGTACTGCGCCGCATAGGATAATAGTGTATTCCATGCGGCGCGTTTTTTATCGGTTCTACCCGTCTGCCCCCGCGCATAGCCTGATAAGCACAAGGGGAGGGGAAAACCATGATTAAGCAAACTGTGATTACGCCGCGCCCGCAGACGGTCAAAAAGCGCCGCCCACGCGGAGCGGGCTGGCTGGCCGCGCATGCGGTATCGCTTTTGAGCTTTGCGCTGCTGCTGACCATCAGCGCCGCCTATGTGGGCGCGCTGCCCGATACCGTCAGCGTGGTATCCGGTAAGCGCGAGCTGCCCATCTACTGCGTCAATCGCGATGACAACAAGATTTCCATCAGCTTTGACGCGGCCTGGGGCGGGGATAAAACGCTGGGCATCCTGGATCTGCTGGATGAATACAACATCAAAACCACCTTTTTCCTGGTGGATATCTGGACGCAGAAATACCCCGAGCTGGTCAAGGAGATCGTGGCGCGGGGGCATGAGATTGGCAATCACAGCACCAGCCACCCGCAGATGTCCAAGCTGAATGAAACGCAGATCGCCAAGGAACTCAACACCCAGGCCGACAATGTGCTGGCCATCGCCGGGGTACGGCCAGTGCTCTTCCGCCCGCCCTACGGCGATTACAATAACCGCGTAATCACCACCGCGCGGGCGCAGGGCTTTGTGCCCATCCAATGGAGCGTGGACAGCCTGGACTGGAAAAACCGCGGCGCGCAGGAAATCATCAACCGCGCCACCAAGGTGAAAAGCGGCGATATCGTGCTGTTCCACAACGATTCGCAGTACATCCTGGACGCGCTGCCCGCAGTGCTTAAATATTACGCCGAAAACGGGTATAGCGTCGTACCCATATCGGAAATCCTCTTAACGGGGGAAACCACCATTGATATACAGGGCCGACAACAGCCCGTATCAACAAAAATACCGGAGGTGTAGCATTATTATGGAAATCACTACCAACCAACTGAGCCTGACCGGCGTTATCATGGAAAACCCGCAGTTTGACCACGAGGTGTTCGGCGAGGCGTTTCTCCGCACGGTGTTGAGCGTGCCGCGGCTATCCGGCGCCTTCGATCTGCTGCCGCTGACCATCAGCGAGCGGCTGATGGGCGAGGACTTCCAGCAGGGCGCCACCGTGGCCATTGGCGGCCAGCTGCGATCCTACAACAAGGTGATGGGCGGCGCGGGCAGGCTGCTGCTGACGGCCTTTGCCCAGCATCTGCGCCCGGTGGACGAGGAGGAAAACCCCAACACTGTGTTTCTCTCCGGCGCGCTGTGCAAGCCGCCATCCTTCCGCACTACGCCCTTTGGGCGCGAGATTGCCGATCTGATGCTGGCCGTCAATCGTTCCTATGGCAAGAGCGATTATATTCCCTGCATTGCCTGGGGGCGCACGGCGCGCTTTGCATCGGGCTTAAATGTGGGCGATCATGTGCAGCTGCAGGGACGCTTCCAGAGCCGTGTGTATCAAAAGCAGCTGCCTGACGGCACTGTGCAGGAGCGCACGGCTTACGAGGTATCCGTTAGCCGCCTGACGCTGGAAAGCGCCGCAGGCGCGCCTCTGGCCGAGCATGACGCGCCCTCGCGGCCGGGCTATAGCGGCGCGCTGCAATAATAATAGGTAAAAAACAAATCGGTTGGTCGGACGAAAGCGCTCGATCAACCGATTTTCATTTTGCCTTACCTTTTGCCTGCGGCCAGATCCATGGCTTCTACCTCGCTGTCCGGGGTGAAGCTGCGCCAGAAATGCATCAGCAGCATGCCCAGCGGCAGCATGGTAACTGCGCGGAAAAGCGTGGTGAACTGCACAGCGGTGATGGGCACCGCGCCGATATAGAACATGCGGCTGCCAAAGCCCTTGCACCACAGCGTGCCCGTCATCAGCCCCAGGAATGCGAATACATTGCAGAATACCGATTGGAAGCAGGTGTGCGTGGTGGCGTTTTCCTGCGGCAGGTTCATGTAAAATACGTTGGCATAGCTCAGGTTCAGACCGACGGAAACGACATGCTGCAGCATGGCCGCGGGCAGGAAAATGCCCTTGCTGGCGGAGGAAACAAAGAACATCATGATCTCCGTGGGCACCCATACGGCTGTGCACAGGCCAAAGGTGCGAATCCACGAATACCGCCCCAGCACGCGCCGCCACATGGGGGTGAACAGCAGCAGAAAGATGGGATAGGTGGCGCTGGCAAAGGTGACGGTGCTGTAAGGAAAGCCCACGGTGTTAAGCAGATAGTAGTTCCACAGGCCGCTGTTGAGGTTTGAAATATAGTTCCACACAAACATCAGCAACAGGCAGGCCATAAACTTTTTGTGCTTGAGCGACAGGGTGAATACCTCGCGCAGGTGCACGCGCTCCTTGCGCACCGGGTAGGGATATTCCTTGGCCATGGCCTGCATGCCCACATCCAGCAGCACCAGCACAAAGGCAAAATAGCGCATGCCCAGCACCAGCTGATTCTGCCGCCCAGCGCGCGCGGCGGCGATGGTCATAAAGCCCGATAACAGCAGGGCTGCGTTGGAGGCCAGGGAGCTGAAAATCTGGTTATCGCTGATATACGCCGCCCGCAGGCGTTGATCCTGGGGATAGAAGGCGTAAAACCAGGGGGTAAAGCCCGCGCTGAAGATGCTATACACCGCATGGGAGAGAAACTGCAATATGCAAAACCACACCACCCGCGCGTGGGTATCGGTGACGATCAGCGGCATGATGGTGGTGGCCAGGATGTACATGGCGTAAAAATAAATCTTCGCCCCTACCAGCACCCATTTGCGGCGCTGGATGCGCTCCAGGATCATGGGCGAAAACATGAAAAAGCAGTTGGCCAGCGGCGGGATAAAGGAGATGATGCCCACGCCCACCAGGTCAATATCATACATGCTTAAAAAGCCGGTGTGGAACACGCCGGTAATAAACACGTTATACACGTTGGTCAGCAGGGAGCTGATCAGCGAGATGGTTCTGCCTTTTCTTTGGTCGTCGTGCCAGCCGTAAATCTGCCGCAGCTCCAGGGCTGCGTGGGATGGGCGTATTTTCATAACGTCACCTCATGGTCAGGCTGAGGCGATTATAGCATATTCGCCGCCGCGCGTATAGGGGCAAGATGAAAAAAGCTGCTGCTTTTTCCATCTTTTATAATGGGGAAAGCAGCGGCTCTTCAGCTTTGCTTTAGCACTCGTAATCCGCGGCGACGCGCTCCTTCATCGCGGCATGCACGATCTTTTGCGCGGCCTTGTGCAGGGGATTGTCGCGGTAGGCGGCGGCGGCCTCGCGGCTGTCAAATTCGCTGTACAGGCACAGGTCGTAGCCGTTATAGCAGCGGCCTACCTGCAAAAAGCGCAGGCCGGGGATCTTGCCGTTCAGGTCTTCCAGGGCGGCCTTGATGGCCGCGGCGTTTTCTTCCTTGTTTTCCTCATGCAGATTCCACAGAACAATGTGACGTACCATGCTGATTATTCTCCTTTTTGATGATTCACGCGCACCACGCGCAGCACCTCGCCCTGCACCTGAAAGCCCACGTCCAGCCCTGCGAAGGCCAGGCCGTAGATTTCCTGCGGCTTGTCCTCATAGCCGGGGCGCGGATCGCAGGCCAGTACGCCCAGCAGCGCCGCGCGCTTTGAGGGCGGGATCAGCGCAAGCAGATCGTCCGGGCATTCTACGTGCAGGCAGTGCCCGCGCGTCTGTGCCGTGTAGCCGGGCAGCGCGTCGGGCCGGCAGTCCGACAGGGGAATGTAGGGCTTGATATCAAACACCGGCGTGCCGTCCAGCAGATCGGCCCCGCCCACCAGCAGCGCCGGCGCGTCGGGCGTATCGCGCTCCACGCCCAGCAGACGCACGCAGGACAGCCCCAGGCCGTTAGGCCGATAGGGCGCACGGGAGGCGAACACCCCCACCCGGCGGTTGCCGCCCAGGCGCGGCGGGCGCACGGTGGGGTGAAACTCGCTGGTCAGCGCCTGCGAAAACTGCCAGATCAGCCACAGGTGCGAGAAGCCTTCGATATCGCGGATGGCTTCCGGGCGGCGAAATTCCGGCTCAAACACGATGCGCGCTGTCAGCGCGTCCACCAGCCCGCTTTGACGCGGGATGCCGAATTTTTCGCTGAAATCGCTGCGGATGTAGGCGACCGGGCGAATAACAGCCTCCATGGCAGGCCCTCCGATGCTGAAACTTCGTTCTTATTATAGCATGCTTGCCTGCCCGTGAAAAGGGCGGCGCATAGCGCGAAAAATTTTTTTCATAATACTATTGACAAACGCGCAAAGAGATGCTATTCTATCATCGTTGTTAGCACTCACACACAACGAGTGCTAACAAAAGGAAAGGAGGAAATCAACGATGGACTTCAATGATCGCAAAAAGCGCATCCTGCAAGTCATCGTGGAGGATTTCATCCTGACCAACACCCCTGTGGGCAGCCGCACCATCAGCAAAAGCAGCGGCCTGGGCGTATCCAGCGCCACCATCCGCAATGAGATGGCCGACCTGGAGGAGATGGGCTACCTGATCCAGCCGCACGTGTCGGCCGGGCGCGTGCCCAGCGATAAAGCCTACCGCCTGTATGTGGATGCGCTGCTGACCCCGGGACTGCGCGAGGATGAGCGCGAAAGCGTCCGCCGGTATTTTACCTCCCGCGTGCACGATATGGAGGACGTCATCTCCCTGTGCGCGCAGACGCTCAGCGACCTGACCCACTACACCGCCTTGGTGCTGACCCCCCGGCAGAGCGATCTGCGGGTGAGCAGCCTGCACCTGGTCAGCGTGGCGCGGGGCAGCGCGCTGCTGATCGTCGTGACGGATTCGGGCGTGATCCGCGACACCACCATCCGCGTCAGCGAAAAGCTGGACAGCGATGGGCTGTACGCCATCAGCAAGATGCTGACCGAACGGCTGCGCGGCCTCTCCCTGCGCCAGATGCGCGAAATGCTCTACGGCTTCGCCGCACATTCCGATGCGGACGCGCGCGTGCTCTCGGGCATTGCGGAGCTGGCCGGGCAAATGGAAAAACAAACCGAAACCGACCGCGTGATGGTCGGCGGAGCGCACAACATCCTGTATTATCCCGAGTATGCCGACGTCTGCCGGGCGCGCGCCTTCATGGACGCGCTGCAAAACCGCGACGCGCTCATCACCCTGATGCGGCCGCCGCAAAGCCCCGTCAGCGTGAGTATCGGCGGCGAAACCGGCATTCCGGAGCTGTCCGACTGCTCGGTGATCACCGCCCCTTACCGCGTAGGCCGCGGGCATATGGGCACGATCGGCGTGGTTGGCCCCATGCGCATGAACTACGCACGGGTGATGGATACGCTCACCCTTGTCTCCCGCGAGCTCACCGGCATGCTGTCGGTGGACGCGCTGGAAGCATAACACCAGGAGGAAACAATGAGCAAGGAAAAGAAAGCCGCCCCCGAGGCGGAGCGCGAAACCAAAGCGCCCGATCCCGCCGAGGATGGCGCGCAGGACGCGCAGGAATGCGTAAGCGAGGACGGCGCGGCTGTGCAGACCGAAATTGACGATCTGCAAAAGCAGCTGGAAGCTGCCAAGAAGCAAAGCGACGAATACCTGAACATGGCGCAGCGCGTGCAGGCGGACTTTGAAAACTTCCGCCGCCGCAATAACGCCGTTCGGGCCGATGCCTATGAGGACGGCGCGCGCGCCTTCATCAAAACGATCCTGCCCGTGATGGACAATCTTGAGCGCGCGCTGGCGGCCGAAAGCGCCGACGCCGCCCTGCACGAGGGCGTAAGCATGGTGCATCGCCAGCTGAGCGAAGCGCTGGAAAAGCGTGGCGTAACGGTGATCGACTGCGCGGGCGAAAAGTTTGACCCGCGCCTGGAGGACGCCGTCATGCAGGCGGACGCCAGCGAGGGCGAGCCGGGCACCGTGTGTCTGGTGCTGCAAAAGGGCTATCAGCTGGGCGACGTTGTGCTGCGCCACGCCATGGTAAAGGTTGTGGCGGAGGCGTAAAGGGAAGCGCGCAGCGCCTCCCCTTCTCCCGCAAAAAACAGCATCCGCTGTTTTTACATATAAAATCTGACTACTGACCATTTCAACATAAAACTGGAGGAAACAATTATGAGCAAGATTATCGGTATCGACCTTGGCACTACCAATAGCTGCGTTGCCGTCATGGAGGGCGGCGAACCCGTTGTCATCGCAAACTCTGAGGGCGCGCGCACCACGCCTTCCGTCGTAGCCTTCACCAAGGACGGCGAACGTCTGGTGGGCCAGATCGCCAAGCGTCAGGCCATCACCAACCCCGACCGCACCATCTCCTCGATCAAGCGCCAGATGGGCACCAACTACAAGGTCACCATCGACGGCAAATCCTACAACCCGCAGGAAATCAGCGCCATGATTCTGCAGAAGCTCAAGGCGGACGCTGAAAGCTATCTGGGCGAGCCCGTAACGCAGGCCGTCATTACCGTACCTGCCTACTTCTCTGACAGCCAGCGCCAGGCCACCAAGGACGCCGGCCGCATCGCCGGTCTGGAAGTGCTGCGCATCATCAACGAGCCTACCGCCGCGTCCCTGGCCTACGGCCTGGACAAGGATGAAACCCACAAGATCCTGGTGTACGACCTGGGCGGCGGCACCTTCGATGTAAGCCTGCTGGAAATCGGCGACGGCGTATTTGAAGTGCTGGCCACCAACGGCGATACCCACCTGGGCGGCGACGACTTTGATAACCGCATCATCGACTATGTGGCCGACGCTTTCCAGAAGGAAAACGGCATTGACCTGAAGAAGGACCGCATGGCGTATCAGCGCTTGAAGGAAGCTGCCGAAAAGGCCAAGATTGAGCTGTCTGGCGTGATGAGCGCCAACATCAACCTGCCCTTCATCACCGCCGACGCCACCGGCCCCAAGCATCTGGATATGACCCTGACCCGCGCGAAGTTCAACGAGCTGACCGCTGATCTGGTGGAAAAGACCATCACCCCCATGCAGAACGCGCTGCGTGACGCGGGCTTGACCGCCGCGCAGGTGGATAAGGTGATTCTGGTGGGCGGCTCCACCCGTATCCCCGCCGTGCAGGAAGCCGTTAAGAAGGTTACCGGCAAGGAGCCCTTCAAGGGCATCAACCCCGATGAGTGCGTTGCCATCGGCGCGGCCATCCAGGCCGGCGTGCTGGGCGGCGAAGTCAAGGACGTGCTGCTGCTGGATGTTACGCCCCTGTCTCTGGGCCTTGAAACCGAGGGCCACATCTTCACCCGCCTGATCGACCGCAACACCACCATTCCTACCGAAAAGAGCCAGGTGTTCTCCACTGCCGCCGACGGCCAGACCACCGTTGAAATTCACGTGCTGCAGGGTGAGCGTCCCATGGCCTACGATAACAAGACCCTGGGCCGCTTCCAGCTGACCGGCATCCCCGCCGCGCCTCGCGGCGTGCCGCAGATCGAGGTCACCTTCCGCATCGATAAAAACGGTATCGTCTCCGTATCCGCCAAGGATAAGGGCACGGGCAACGAGCAGAACATCACCATCACCTCTTCTTCCAACATGAGCGAGGAAGAAATCCAGCAGCGTGTAAAGGAAGCCGAGCAGTTTGCCGAGGCCGATAAGAAGCGCAAGGAAGAAGTGGAAACCCTGAACCACGCCGACAGCCTGACCTATGAGATGGAAAAGCAGCTCAAGGAGAACGGCGATAAGCTGTCCGCCGAGGACAAGGCCGCGGTGGAAAAGGAGCTGGCTGATTTCAAGGCTGTGCGTGAGCGCAACAACCCCGATGAAATCAAGACTGCTATGGACGCGATGACCCAGAAGGTGTACGCCATCTTCGGCAAGCTCTATCAGCAGCAGGGCGGCGCGCAGGGCGCTCCCGATATGGGCAACGCCGGCCCGCAGCCCGGCACGCAGAATGACGACGGCTCCTTCAACGCCGACGGCAGCGTGCAGTAAGCCCAATAAAAGCAATTTACTGTGAACCAAAAATGCGCAATGCGTGGGCGTATCCTGCGCATTGCGCATTGCGGGTTTAAGATAAGAGGACAAAATGGCAACGAAACGCGATTATTACGAGGTGCTGGGCGTTCAAAAAAACGCCTCGCAGGAAGAAATTAAAAAGGCATACCGCAAGCTGGCCAAGGAGTGCCACCCCGACCTGCACCCCAACGATAAGGAGGCCGAGGCGCGTTTCCGTGAGCTGAACGAGGCCAACGAGGTGTTGTCCGATCCGGACAAGCGCGCGCGCTACGATCAGTTTGGGTTTAACGACCCCATGAACGGCGGCGCGAGCGGAGCCGGTGGGTTTGATACCAGCGGCTTTGGCGGCTTCGGCGATATGGGCGGCTTCAGCTCGATCTTCGATCAGCTTTTCGGCGGCGCGGGCATGGGCGGCGCGCAGCGCGCGAACGCCCCCCAGCAGGGCAACGATCTGCGCTACGACCTGCGCATCAGCTTTGAGGAGGCGGCCTTCGGCTGCGAAAAATCCTTTGATTTCTACCGCTCTGAAATCTGCGAGGATTGCCACGGCTCGGGGGCAAAGCCCGGCACTCAGCCCAAGACCTGCCCCACCTGTAAGGGTACCGGCCAGGTGCGCGTGCAGGGCGGCTTTATGGTAACGGTACGCACCTGCTCCACCTGCGGCGGCACGGGTAAAGTGATCCAGGATAAGTGTCCCAAGTGCTTCGGCACAGGCCGCGTGAAGCGTAAGCGCACCTGCACGGTCAAGGTTCCCGCCGGCATCGATAACGGCCAGACCATCGTGATGAACGGCCAGGGTGAGCCGGGCGTGAACGGCGGCCCCAACGGCGATCTGTACATCGTGGTGACGGTGCGCCCGCACAAGCTATTTAAGCGCGACGGTACCAACCTGTATCTGGATATGCCTATCAGCTTTACCACCGCGGCGCTGGGCGGCGAAATCGACGTGCCCACGCTGAACGGTACCGTCAAGTATACCGTGCCCGAGGGCACGCAGAACGGTACGGAGTTCCGTCTGCGCGGCAAGGGTATTCCCCAGGTGCGCTCCAGCTATGTGGGCGATCTGATCATCCGCGTGCGCGTGGAGGTGCCTACTAAGCTGACCGAAAAGCAAAAGGAGCTGCTGCGGCAGTTTGACGAGGCTACCACCGGCCGCGAGTACGGCGAGCGCAAGAGCTTTCTGGAAAAAATGAAGAGCCTGTTTGATAAGTAATGCCTTGGCATATAAAACGAGGGAAACGCTGCATGCGCTTCCCTCGTTTTTTGCTGTTGTGTTTTGGATTAGACCGCGCCCTGTGCCATCATCGCGTCGGCCACCTTGAGGAAGCCCGCGATGTTCGCGCCCACCACATAATTGTCCGGCGCGCCGTACTCGGCTGCGGCAGCGTCTGCGGCGGCAAAGATGCTTTCCATAATGCCGACAAGCTTTTCGTCTACCTCTGCGAACGTCCAGGATAGCCGCTGGCTGTTCTGGCTCATTTCCAGCGCGCTGACGGCCACGCCGCCCGCGTTGCTGGCCTTGCCGGGTGCAAACAGCACGCCCGCGGCTTGCAGCGCCTGCGTAGCGGCAAGCGTGGTGGGCATATTAGCGCCCTCGGCCACGGCGATGCAGCCATTCGCAATCAGCGCCTGCGCGTCCGCCTCGTCCAATTCGTTCTGCGTGGCGCAGGGCAGGGCGATATCGCAGCGCACGCGCCAGATGCCGTGGCTGCCCTCAGTGTATATCGCGCCGGGCACGCGCTGCGCATACTCGCGGATGCGGCCGCGCTCCACCTCTTTGATCTGCTTGACGACGGCCAGATCCACGCCGTTTTCATCCACGATAAAGCCGTTGCTGTCGCTCATGGCCACTACCTTCGCGCCCAGCTCCATGGCCTTCTGCGCGGCGTAAATGGCCACGTTGCCGCTGCCGGATACCACCACGCGCTTGCCATCAAAGGATAGACCGCGCTTGCGCAGCATGGCGCGGGTGAAGTAGCACAGGCCAAAGCCCGTGGCCTCCCTGCGCGCCAGCGAGCCGCCGTAGGTGAGCCCCTTGCCGGTCAAAACGCCCTCGTAGCTGCCGGTGATGCGCTTATACTGGCCGTACAGATAGCCGATTTCGCGCGCGCCCACGCCGATATCGCCCGCAGGCACGTCTGCATCCTGGCCGATGTACTTGTACAGCTCGGTCATAAAGCTCTGGCAGAAGCGCATGACCTCCTGATCGCTCTTGCCCTTGGGGTCAAAATCGCTGCCGCCCTTGGCGCCGCCGATGGGGAGGGTGGTCAGGCTGTTTTTAAGCACCTGCTCCATGCCCAGAAACTTGATGATGGACAGGTTGACGCTGGGGTGCAGGCGCAGGCCGCCCTTGTAGGGGCCGATGGCGTTGTTGAACTGCACGCGGTAGCCGCGGTTGACCCGCACCTGCCCCTGATCGTCCAGCCAGGGCACACGGAAGATGATGATCCGGTCGGGCTCGACAAAGCGATCGAGCAGGCCGGCCTTTTCATATTCGGGGTGCTTATTAAAAACGGGCGACAGGGAGGTGAGCATTTCCTCCGCCGCCTGCAAAAATTCCTTTTCGTGGGCGTTGCGCGCGCACAGCCCCTCGTATACCCGCTGCACATAAGCGTTCATGATGGATTTCCTCCTTAAAAATGCAAATAAATACCGGGACAGGCAATATTGTACCCTGCCGTCCCGGCAAAAACAATAGACTTTTCTGTTCAATCGCTGTTCTTTATGCATCATGCAGCCAGGCGACGGCGCGCACCAGGCTGGCCTCGGCGCTGATTTTCAGCGGCAGCGCGGCAAAATCGAAACGGCGGCCGCGCAGTGCTGCCAGGTTGGTCAGGTTTTCCACCATGGGCACGCCCGCGGCCAGCAGGCGCTTATGCACTGCAAGGGGCGGCAGATCGGGCGAGGCCATATCCACGCCCAGGCAGCGCGGACGCGCGGCCAATATGCGCTCGCACAGCGCGGGGCTAATCTGCGGCTGGCTGGTAAAGTAATCGGGCTGCCCATAGCGCGCGTCGTGCCCGGTGTGGATCAGCACGCAGCAATCCGGGGGAATCTCGCGCGGATCGCCCAGTCCATCCAGCAGGAAGCCCGGCCCGCAGAAGCGCTCCAGCGGCAGCTCCGCAATCGGGCGCTGATCCTTATCCAGCAGGTGTATGGGCGCGTCCACATGCGTGCCCGCGTGCAGCGCGGTATGCAGGGTATAGCCGTTGTAATAATCGCGGCTCAAAAAGCGCTCCTGCACAAGGCGCGTCTGCACATCGCCGGGATAGACCGGCATGCCATCGCAAATGCGATGCGAAAGATCGATGATCGTCATTTTCCCGCCAGCCTTGCAAAGATTTTCTGCGCGATGGGCGCGGCGACCGCGCCGCCTGTGCCCGCGTTTTCCACCGCCACGCACACGGCGAAGGGATAAGCGTCGTCGTCGATAAAGCCGATAAACCAGGCGTTGTCCTTTTCCTGGGTGTCGATTTCGGCCGTGCCCGTCTTGGCGCAGACGGTCAGCCCCCTGACGGCGGCGGATCTGCCCGTACCGCCCGTGACCACGGCGCGCATGTATTCGCGCACAGTGGCGGCGGTCTGCGCGTCCATGGCCGTGCGGTATACCGCGGGCTCGAAGGTCTGCCGCTCGGCGCCCTCCGCGCCCACGGCGCGCAGCAGCAGGCGTGGCTCCATCATCACGCCGTCGTTGGCCACGGCGGCGGCCACCATGCACATGTGCAGCGGGGTGACGGCCAGCTGGTTCTGACCAGCGCCCGTCCAGGCCAGATCGGCCCCCAGCAGGGCGGCAGAGGAGGAGGCGTAGGCGGAGTTTTCCACCACCAGATCGCGGAAGGTAAAGGCGTCGTCCAGGCCAAAGCTCTGCGCCGTTTTGCGCAGCGCCTTATCGCCCATCTGGCAGGCCAGCATGGCGAAGGTGGAATTGCAGCTTTTCATAAAAGCGTCCTTGAGCGTCAGCGTGCCGTGCGCGGCCGCGCCGTAGTCGGTCACTACGCGCTGATGCTCGCCAAAGCTCACGCCGCCCGTGCAGGTATAGCTGCTCTCCGCCGCGCCGGGCAGGCTTTGCAATGCGGCGGCCAGGGTGATCACCTTGAAGGTGCTGCCGGGCGCGCTGAGCCAGCGCGTGGCGCGGTTAAGCGCCTGGCGGACGGTGACGGTTTTGCCCGATTGCGGATCGTAATTGGGGAAGGATTGCAGGGCGTAGATTTCGCCCGTCTTGTAGTTCATCACCACGATGGCGCCGCTTTTATCCTGCGGGAACAGCGAGGCCGCGTAGGCGCACAGGCTGCTGTCCAGCGTCAGGGTGATATCGTCGCCGCGCAGCGAGCCGGTGGAGAGCACCTGCTTGAGCCGCTCGGCATAGCTCATATTGGTTCCATAGAGATACTCGGCCATAAAGCTCTCGGCCGCGTTTTTCACATTGCCGCGCGTATCGCCCACCACATGTACCACCGCCGCGCGCACGGATGCATCCTGCGCGTAGGTGCGGGTGCGCACGGTTTCGCCCGTTTCGTCGGTGGATACCGTTGTGCTGGCCAGGGTAACGCCGTTGCGGTCGTAAATGCTGCCCGCCGTTACGCCCGATTTCATGGAGGTCAGGTAGGTGTTATATTCCGATGTGCGCCAGCGCGTGCCGTAGCGGATCAGGCTGTAGCCGCCGTAGCCGATGGGCAGCAGCACCATCAGGGCCAGCACCAGGGCGATCACGCGGATGCTCTTTCTTAATTGCTTCATTGCGCGTCCTCCCCGCCCTCCGCCAGGCGCTGATCCTCGCGCAGCAGCCGCTCATTGCGCGACGCCACGCCCTGCACCGCGCCCATCAGCCCCAGGCAGGACACCAGCGAGGTGCCGCCATAGCTGAGGAAGGGCACGGTGACGCCCGTCATGGGGATAAACTTGAGTACGCCGCCCAGGATGATAAAGGCCTGCACGGCCAGCAGCGCCGCGCTGCCCGCGGCCAGCAGCGCGTGGAAGGCCGAGGTGGAGCGCAGCGCGATATCCGCCGAGCGCAGAACGATGAGCACATACACGCAGGCCACCAGCGCGGCGAACACCAGGCCGAACTCGTTGATCAGGGCGGAAAAGATAAAGTCCGTGCGGAACTCCGGGATCACGCTGGCGTTGCCCAGCCCCAGACCCGTGCCCCACCAGCCGCCGTTGGCGATGGCGATCAGCGACTGCACAATCTGGTAGCCGCCGCCCAGCTGATCATAGGTGCTGAAGGGATCCAGCCAGTTGCTGATGCGGTTTTGCACGGTCAGGAAATAGCTGTTCTTAAACAGCGCGTACAGCACGGCCACCGCGCCCACGCCCGCGCCCAGGATGCCGCCGATCAGCAAAAGGCTGGAGGTGGCGGCGTACAGCAGCACCAGGCCCGCGCCGCCGTAAATGGCCGCTGTGCCCAGGTCGCGCTGCAATACCAGAAAGCCCAGCATCAGGCCGATGAAGATCATGCCCGTCACAATGCGGCGGCGGGATAACAGATAGGATAGCACAAACAGATACACGATTTTTACCAGCTCGCTGGGCTGGACGGTAAACCCGCCGAAGCCCACCCAGGCTGTCGCGCCCTTGCCCGCGTTGGCCGCGCGGAATACAAAGGGCAGCGCCATCAGCGCGCAGCTTAGCCCCATCAGCGGCACCATCAGCAGCCTCCAGCTTTTGATGTGACGCACGGCCAGCGCGCACACGACCATGGCCACCAGCCCCACGCCGCAGTTGAACGCCTGCGTCAGCCCGCGCGAGGGGGTGTAGCGGTATTGCAGCAGCACGCCCAGCGCGCACAGAAATGCGATGAGCGTAAGCAAAAACTCATCCATGGGGAAAAGCCGGGGCAGGATGCGCACCATGGCCCACACGGCCAGCGGCACCAGCAGCGCCATGGCGGCCGTCAGCAGCGAGGGCGACTGCACAAACAAAAGCAAAAACGCCGTAAAGAAAAACAGCATCACACCCGCCAGCAGCATCTGCTGCGGCGTGCGGCGCTTTTTTTGTTTGGCGTTTTTCATGGCAATGTTCATTTTCCCTGCCTCCTGTCGCTTCTGCGGTGGCGGCGCGGCGCTTCAAAGGGCGCGGGGATTTCCTCCGCCTTTGGCGCATACATGCCCCCGTCGAAGGGCGCGGGCGCGGCGGCGTCCTCCTCCGCCGGGGCGGCGGGATAGGCCGCCTGCGCAGGATAAACGGGCTGCGCGGGCTGGGCATAGGCTGCCTGCGCGGGATCGGGATAAACCGGCTGCGGCGGACAGGCAGGCTGCGGATAGACAGGCTGCTGGGGATAAACCGGCTGCGGCGCGGCGTTTACCGCCGGCATGGACAGGGTATCGAAGGCTTGAAACGCGGGCGGCACGGGCATGCCCGGCTGATCATACGCGCCCTCGGAATAGGGGGCGCAGCCCAGCTGCGCGGCGGCGAAGGCGGCGTACTCGGGGGCGTAAAGCTCCTCATCCTCATAGGCGCTGTGCCAGTGCTCCTCATACGGGGCGGGGCGCGGCACGTTCAGCCCGGCGAACAGGCGAATGCGCAGCGTATAGCCGCCCACGCGCAGCATGGCCCCGTGCAGGGCATAGCCGCCCTTGCCCAGCGGCGCGCCGTCCAGCAGCACCCCGCCCCGGCTGTGGCAGGGGGTCAGCAAAAGCCCCTTGCCCTCCACAAAGGCAAAGTTGATATCCCTTCGGCGCAATCCGCGCAGGCGGATATCGCACGCGCTGCCGCCGCCCAGCACGCCCTCGCGCGGCAGGGGATAGGCGCGGTCGTTGTCGATATCGCGCATCTCGCCCACCATGCCCGCGTCGGGCAGCTTTTTCAGCAGCTTTTTGCGCTGATAATGCTCATGCAAAAGCGCCGCCGCGCCGCGCCATACCAGCACGGCCGCCAGCAGCACAAACCAATAGCGCGCGCCCAGTGCCAGCAGCTGATACGCATTGTGATCCATGAACGCGCGCCCTCCCCCTTGGCTGAAATGTTACGGAATTGTGTTTTTAGTATAGCATACCGCGGGGAAGAATGCAAAGATTTTCGCGGGAGGGAAAACGATATTTACAGTTCATGCACGGGCGGTTCATACTTCATGGCGTTTCCGCTTTACTTTTCCGTCACGTACTTCTCCATCACATATCCATGCATGCCGTTGGCTTCGATCTCGTACCAACCATTAGCATGGGACAAAATGGTCACCTCTGTGCCGGTGCGCCACTCGGCCACCTTGGCGCTGTCGCCTTTGGGGTATTGCGCACGTTGACGGTGGTACCGCCGCCCGTGTTGCCTTTGTAGCTGAGAACGCCCTGGGCGGTGCTCTCGCTGTCACCGTAGAATTTCAGGCACACGGTTTTGATGTACCCCACTGTGCCTTTATAGTTGATGCGGGTATAACCATTGACGATGGCCAGCACAGATACAATGGTGCCTGCTTTGCAGTTCTTCAGCAGCGTGCCCTTGGACGAGGCCGTCTGGCGCAGTGAGGCCTTGCCGGTGCGCGGGGCGTAGATGGTGGCCAGCTTCTTGTTCTCTGGCACGTTTTCGCTGAACGTCAGGTCAGACGTTGACACGCTGACGGTTTTGCCCTGATACTGAATTTTAGAGGACGTGCGCCCAAGCTCCACAACGCCAACAGCCGTTCCGCCCTCGTTGGCCTGTGTATCGGTCTGAGCGGAGCTCTGTGATTGTACAGTATTGCTACCATCCTTTCGTTCAGGCTCGGGGCCAGCACCAGCACGGTAGAGATAATATGCACTTGAATCACTATATTTCGTTACGTCAAATTCAAGCACACCTTCTTTAATCTTGGCATCATAATTCGGGTCTTTTTCATGAATGTCATAAGCAAGACCATCCGATTTACGGATAGTAGAGGTACAGTCTATTAATTTAACCTTTATTGTTCCTTGTTTTTTTACACCATTTTTCATGTAGACCACAGTTGTTCTGCCATCTCTCGTGGAACTCTTACATTGCACATACGTACCAGCCGGAATGTAATCAATCACTTCTCCTTCAGAGGAATTAAGATAGCTATAAACAGTCGCTGCAACTGCTGTCTTTTTAAAGCAGCGCAATTCAAATTCTTCCTGTGTCTCAGCAGTGGCAAATACAGGCAGCATCAGCAGACATATCAGGATGAGAAGAACCAAAAGCTTACAACGCTTCATCATGTGAACCTCCGATCATCGTTGGATTTGAAATAAATTTGCAACATTTCCGTAATATACAATACCACTATTCTCCACTTTTAGCAAGCATTGTAATTGTAAATTATGCTATTCTGCGATTGTAAATTGAACGGGTCGGACGGCAAAAATTCGCGCGGCGGATTGACTTGCGCGGCTTTTTTCTATATCATGAATGCAGCGCGCCGCGTGCGCGCACCCTATGGATATCGAGGCGCTGTATGAAGTTTTTGCTGTATCCCAATCGTTCTAATCCTGCCGCGCTGGCGCTGTGCGAGCGCGCCGGGCATTTTTTGCGTCAAAATGGGCACACGGTGCTGCTGGCTGCGGGGGCCGAGGGCGCGGACATGCTGCTGGTGTTCGGCGGCGACGGCACGCTGCTGCGCGCCGTGCACGAGCTGCACGCGGCCTGCCCGGTATGGTGCGTCAACTGCGGGCACCTGGGGTATCTGACGGATTGCGAGCTTGCCCAGGCGGAGGCGGTGCTGCCCCGGCTGCTGGCTGGCGATTATCACCTGGAAAAGCGCATGCTGATGCACGGCGCGCTCAACGATCAGCCGGAGTTTACCGCGCTGAACGAGATGGTGCTGCACCGCGGGGCCTATCAGCACGCGCTATATCTGTATTTATATGTAAACGATCAGCTGGCCATGCGTCTGCATGGGGATGGGCTGATCGTCAGCACGCCCACCGGCTCGACGGCGTACAACCTGTCGGCGGGCGGGCCGGTGCTGATGCCCGAGGCGCGGCTGCTGGCCGTTACGCCCATTTGCGCGCACGCGCCCTCCGGCGTGCCGATGGTGGTGTCAGCGCAGGATACGGTGCGCGTGCAGTGGCTGCCCGCCTACGACGCGGAGGAGCCGGACATGCCCTACCTGGTGGTGGACGGCCTGCGCCGTGAGCCGCTGCGCCCGCGCGACAGCGTGACGCTGCGCTGCGGCACGCAGAGCGTTTTGCTGGTGCGCACGGGCGACGAGACCTTCTGCCAGCGCCTGCAGGGCAAGCTGCGCATGAGCGGGGAGTAAGGGGAACGGGGAACGTTGCTTTCTTCCGTCATAGCGCCGCCGCAGGCGGCTGAGGGCGCACTGCCGCCCGAAAAACGCGCAACGATAAAAGCCTTCTCCCAAACGGGAGAAGGTGTCGAGCGCATAGCGAGACGGATGAGGGAAAACGGAATATTTTATGCAGGCTTCTTTTAATGAAGAAGCTTTTTATAATGAACGCTCCAGCTCATTCTTCGGCGCCGCATCCCGCCTTTTCCTCCATCAGCCGCACGTTTTCGGCAATGCGCGCATCCTGCGGGGCCAGGCGCAGCGCTTCGCGGGCGGCCTGCGCGGCGCGGGAATACTGCTCCAACTGGTAGCAGGCGATGGACAAAAGATCCCATGGCAGCGCGCCGAAGGATTCCGGCTCGGTCATATAGGTGCGCGGGCGATCGGCAATCTGTAGCGCCCGCTCGCAGGCATAGGCCACGCCGGGCCAGTTCTGCCTGGCATAATACATGCGCGCCAGATCCAGCCACGGCTCGCGCAGGTGCGGCGCCTCGCCCGCCGCGCGCAGCAGATAGCATTCCTGCTCGTAGGCGTTGCCGCGTGCGCCATAGGCACGGGCGATATAGCGCATGGACGCGCAGCGCTCATCCCGCCAGGTGGCCGAGGGCAGGGCCAGATGCCGCTTGAGGGTGGCGATGCAATCATTCCACCGCTGATGGAACAGGTACTCCCGTCCCAGATAGTGCAGGCTGCGGTCATCCTGCGGCGCTTCCTGCACAGCCAGCTCCAATAGCGGCAGATACTGCGCGCGGGATTTCTGCGCGTCCGGATGATGCTCCAGCCGCATACCCTGGCACAGCGCGCGCTGCGCTTCGCCGCCGCCCGTATAGCGCAGCACCTCATGCACGGGATGAATCCACTCAAAGCCCTGCCGCGCGTGCATCTTATCGGCATAAAAGAAGGTGCCTTCACTGCCGTCCGCATTGAATGACCACACATAGGGATAGCGCAGCTGCTGCGCGCCCTCCGCCCAGGCGGATTCCACCTGCTCGCGCCAGCCTGGGGTAAAGTATTCGTCCAGATCGGTGCAAACGCAGATATCCGCATCCGCGGGCACCAGCTCCAGGGAGCGGTTGCGCGCCGTGTCAAAGCGCCAGGGCGTGATTTCCTCGCAGGTCACCTGCGCGCCCAATTCCGTCAATGCCTCCGGCGTGCCGTCCGTGGAGCCGGTATCCAGCACATAAACGCCGTCCGCCTCGCGCATGGATTGCATCCACCGCGCGGCGAAAGCACGCTCATTTTTGCAGATGGCGTATACATACACCCGATAATTGCCCATAAAAATCCCCCCTCTTTCGATGTTATGCGGAAAAAGAAGGGGATGTGATGAACGGTAACGCTGCTTTTTTTCCCAGCACAATGAACCAATTGCGCCGCATGGAACGTCCTATAAAGAGAATTATTTGCCCATGCGATATGTTGGAGGGAAAAATGAAAAGGTATCTGCTTTGAATCATGCTGGTATGCCTGCTGCCGCTTGGCGGCGCCGGCGCGGAGGTGCAGCGGTATGCAATCCGCGATCTGCCCGCGGTCACTTCGCCGCGATGGGAACAAACCTATACGGCTTACGGCAGGACGATTCAGGTGAGCGAGGAGATTCAAATTCCCCGCGTGGATAGCGCGCCGGTGCTTACGGTGCGCGCCGCGCCGCCCGTGGCGGATACGATCGCGCAGGAATTGACCGCCTTCTGCGAAAAATCTATGCGGGAGGATCGCGTCCATTCCTACAGCTTTGCCTCCACAGCCTATGTGACGGCCTACGACCACGCAACCCCGCCCATGTGGGGCAAGACGCGGCAGGCCGATGTTTATAGTCAGGTGGAAATGGGCTGGGATGCGCATCTGCTGGCGGATTATCAGCTGGGCGCGGCCTATGCGGACAATAACCCGCTGCTTCTGGGCGAGGCGGCGGATATTGCCCAAGCGCAGATTACGGCGCTGTTTCCAGGCGATGCGCTGTATCTGATGAACGCAGCCGTGTTCGACCGTACCTTTTACAAGGCGACCGGAAAGCCGATCAGCGAGAAGGGATACTATCACCTGGAATTCCATCAGGTTTTCCACGGCATTCCCTATATGGGAAGCGTGCATAGCGCGTTTAGCGTCAAGGCGGTTGGCAATGAGGATTACTGGCTGGAAAAACGGGGCTGCGCCTCGGCGGATGTTTTCGACGCGGATGCGTTTTTGCTGGCGTGCTGGTTTTATCAGGAAACCGGCGTGCTGCATTCGGATATCCCGCTGCTGCCCTTTGACAGCGTAAAGGGCAAGGTAGAGGCGCTGATTTATGCCGGGTATGTGCGCGCGGTGGATCGGGTGGCGCTGGGATATGTGCAGTTTGATACAGAAAACAGGCAGGAGCAATTGCTGCTGCCTGCCTGGGTGGTGTGGTGCGAATACCAGCAGGATGGCCCGCAGGCAGAGCGCAGCGGCCCCTTCTATACGGATGGCTGGCTGGAGGACGAGCCCTATTACCGACCCATCATCATCAATGCGCAGAGCGGGGAAATCATCGATCCGGAGAATAACGCGTATGGTCGCTGCATGGCCCCGGAGATTGAAGCGTGGTAAGAAAACAAGGCTGAGCGCTGCAAAACCACGCAGCCTTATTTCGCAGCCAATTATCGCCCGCAGGTGGCCAGAGACACTCCCAGTTTTATCAGCTTGACTTTTACGCCACAACGCAGCTTTCTTTGATTCTTTCTTGGGCTCCAAGAAAGAATCGTTCCCCCATCGTCTCCCCCTCACCGCTGCTTCATCTGCCGGGTGAAGCACCAGGCGGCAACGGCCAGAATCCCCACAGCATAGGCAAGCACGATGGCCAAATGCCCCCATACAGCGCCGCCGTTCAGCGCGGCGCGGCAGGCTTCCACAGCATGATAGAAGGGCAGGGCACGGGCGACGCTGCCAAAGGCCTCGCCCAGCAGTGAAATATCAAACCAGATGCCGCTGAGCCAGGCAGTCAGGTTGGTCAGCAGCGCGCCGCATGCGCCGCCTACCTGCTTGTCGTTGAGCACCGTGCCGCATAGCAGCCCGATGGCGATGAACAGCAGCGAGCAGACCAGCCCGGCCAGCAGCGCGGGCACAAGCGCCCAGCAGATGGGCAGCCCCAGCAGAAGCGCCACGGCGTATACCGCCGCGCCCTGCATCAGTGCCAGCGGCAGCAGGGGCAGCAGGTATCCCAGCAGAAAGCTCAGCCCCGTCACGGGCGCGGCATACAGGCGCATCAGGAAGGAGGTGCTGCGGTCGCGGGCAATCAGCAGCGCGCCGAACAGCGACAGGAAGGACTGCCCAAACACCACAATGCCCGGCGCAAGCTGCTCAATGCGGAACATATCCACCGGAATGTGGGATTGAATCAGCGATAGCAACAGCAGGATCAGGATGGGGAACGCCAGCCCGAAAAACAGCGTCAGCAGGTCGCGCAGCATTTCCTTCAGCGTGCGCTGCGCCAGCACGGCGGCTTTGCGAAATTGCTTCATTTGGCAGCGTCCCCCTCTCCGGCCAGGGCGATAAAGGCGTTTTCAAAGCTGCTTTCACCGGTCTTTTCAATCAGCTCCTGCGCCGTGCCCAGGGCGATCAGATGGCCGTGGGACATGATCCCAATGCGGTCGCTGAGCGCTTCGGCCTCCTCCAGATAATGCGTGGTCAGCACCAGCGCGGTATGCCCGCGCAGGCTGCGGATCACGCTCCACAGCTCGCGCCGGGTCAGCACGTCCAGTCCCAGCGTCGGCTCATCCAGAAACAGCACCCTGGGGCTGCTCACCAGCGCCATGGCGATGGAAAGACGGCGCATCCAGCCGCCCGAAAGCGTCTTGGCGCGCTGATTTGCCACCTCATTCAGCCGCAGGCGATCCATCATTTCATGGGTAAGCGCGCGGCACTCGGCGGCGCTATGACCGTATACGCCGGCCATCAGCTCCAGATTTTCGCGCACGGTTAGATTGCCGGCAACGGCGGTTTCCTGCGGGGATACGGCGATCATGGATTTGACCTGCGCCGCCTGATGCACGATATCCTGCCCCAGCACCTGCGCGCTGCCAGACGTGGGTGCGCACAGGCAGCAGAGCATGCGAATCAGCGTGGTTTTGCCCGCGCCGTTTACGCCCAGCAGCGAAAAGAACTCGCCCTCGTGCACCGTAAGGCTGACGTTATCCACCGCCTTGCGCTGGCCGAAGGAGCGCGATAGCGAGTTGGTTACAATTGCTTCCATTGGTTATTCCTCCGACTCGCCGCGCATGGCCTTCAAAATATCGGTGGCAAACTGTTGCAGCTGGCTGGCTTTGACCAGCGCGATGCCTTGCTGCTCATCGCCCAGCACCAGCAACTGATCGCCAGGATGCAGGTCAAAGATGTCGCGCGCCTTCTTGGGGATGACGATCTGCCCCTTCTCCCCAATGCGCACCATTCCAAATAGATGCTTGCCGTCCGGCATGGCTGATTCCTCCAAGCATACAAATTGTAAAAGTAAGAAAAGTTATACTTTTCGCACATATGATACGCCGCAACTGCCCTTCTGTCAAGAGGACGGGATAAATAATCTTTTCGGCTTTCTTAATTTGTGTTACAATTTCCTTAACAGTACAATATATAGATTTCCAATACTTGAATTTGTGATGAAACGATGATACAATACACTATATTTAGGAAAGAGGGGGCGGCCTGCCATGGGTTCTTTGGCGTATATCGCGCTGGTGCTGGCGCTGGCCGTCGGAATCTATCTATTGATCCGCTATCAGCGCGAGCGCCAGAAGGAACTGTACCGCATGGAAGCGCTGCGCGACAGCCGCCTCTATAAGGACATTTACCCGCTCATCCTGCGCGCCGCCGCGCGCGATCTGGATCAGGTGCGCATCGAGCGCGACCGCATCACCTTCACCCTGGTCTGCCCGCCCGGCACGCTGGGCGTGTTTGAGCTGTGCCAGTGCGGGCACCGGCAGATGAGCCGCACGCGCACCCGCGTATTGGCCGAGGTCATCGCCGAGGATATCGAGATCCTGCGCGACCGGGGCAAGTACGGGCTGTCCCGCTACCGCATCACCCGCGCGAACGGCAGCGTGGATTACGGCTATGTATACACCATTCGCACCCCCTATAAGGATGCAGTTATGGAGGCGCGCCGCAGGATTTCCATGCGGATCGGAATATGAACGAAGCAAGGCAGCCAAAGCCAAACGGAGCAGCCGCGCTCCTTACCTTCGCGGCCGGATTATCATGGAGCTTCACGGGCATGTTTACCAAACTTGTCGGGTGGAACTCCTTTACGCTTGCGGGCGTGCGCGCCATCTTCGCGCTGCTGGTGCTGGGGCTGGCGCGGGGCAGCTTTCGCGTCCGTCCCAACCGGGGCATGTGGCTCAGCGCAGTGGGCGTTACGATGACATCCCTGCTGTTTATGTCCGCGGCGCGCCTGACCACCGCGGCCAACGCCATCGTGCTGCAATACACGGCCTCCATCTTCGTGATCCTGTATATGCTGCTCTTCAAAAAGCAGCGGCCGCTCAAATCCGAGCTCGTCGCGGCGTTTTTTGTCATGCTGGGCGTGTGCCTGTGCTTTGCCGGCGGCCTGGAGGGCGGGCGGCTGCTGGGCAACATCCTGGGCCTGTGCAGCGGCGTTACCTTTGCGATGATGTTCCTTGCCAACCGCTATTCGGGCAACGACCCGCTGGACAACGTGTACTTTGGCACGCTGGCCGGCGTGCCCTTTGCGCTGTCGGCCTGCTTTGATCCGCATTTTTCGCTGTCCCTGCCGCAGTTGGGCTGCGGCGTGGGGCTGGGTGTGGGGCTGGGACTGGGCTACCTGTTTCTGGCGCTGGGCGCGCGGCGCGGCATATCTCCCGTGGCCTCGTGCATCATCAGCAATGTGGAGCCGGTGCTCAATCCTATCTGGGTGTTTCTGGCCGTGGGCGAAAACCCCGGCGTATACAGCATTGCCGGGGCGGCGATCGTGCTGCTGGCGGTAACGCTGCAAAGCCTGTACGAAATACGCCGCGCCGCGCGGGCCAAGCCCGAAAAACAATAGAAAAGCAACCTTTTGATTGACATCCCCGGCTTTTGCGGGTATCCTTGAAGAATCATCTGACGGGAGGCCGACGCATGAGCCGTGTTGTCGTATCCGAGGGCTACCGCTCGGTATTGTCGCTGTACGATACCCAGGAAGCCATCGCGCTGATTAAAAAAACCTTTGAAAAATCCCTGAGCAACGCGCTGAACCTCAAGCGCGTGTCCGCTCCGCTGTTCGTGGAGGGCGCCAGCGGCCTGAACGACGATCTGAACGGCGTAGAGCGCCCGGTCAGCTTTACGCTGCGCGAAACCGGCGCGCAGGCGCAGGTGGTGCATTCGCTGGCCAAGTGGAAGCGCCTGGCGCTGCACGATTACGGCTTCCCGATGGGCGAGGGGCTGTATACCGATATGAACGCTATCCGGCGGGATGAAGAGCTGGACAATCTGCACTCGGTCTATGTCGATCAGTGGGACTGGGAGAAGATCATCTCCGAGCAGGACCGCACGCTGGATACCCTAAAAGATGCGATGCGCCGCATTGTTACGGCGGTGTGCTGCACGCTGGATTTTCTTAAATGGAAGTATCCGCAGCTGCCGGTGGAGCTTTGCCGCGACGTTAGCTTTGTCACCACGCAGGAGCTGGAGGATATGTATCCGGATCTAACGCCCAAGCAGCGCGAAAACGCTTACCTGCGGGAGCACCGCACGGCGGGCATTCTGCAAATCGGCGGCAAGCTGCGCTCAGGCAAGCCGCACGACGGCCGCGCGCCGGACTATGACGACTGGGCGCTCAACGGCGATATCATGTTCTACAACGATGTGCTGGGCTGCGCGTTTGAGCTGTCCAGCATGGGCGTGCGCGTATCGCCCGAATCCCTGCGCGCGCAGCTGGCGGAGGCAGGCTGCCCCGAGCGCGCCGAACTGCCCTTCCACCGGATGCTGCTGGCGGGCGAGCTACCCTTCACCATGGGCGGCGGCATCGGCCAGAGCCGCATGTGCATGCTGCTGCTGGCCAAGGAGCACATCGGCGAGGTGCAGTCCTCCCTGTGGGACGCCGAAACGCGCCGCGTGTGCCGCGATGCGGGCATTGTGCTGCTGTGAGGAAAACAAAGGCAAAAAGCCGGAAGGCTCTAAAAAAGATCTGAAGCAGATAAAAAAGTTGCCTGGTTAGGAGCGAGCTCCACCAGGCAATTTTTTCATTGCTTTTCAAATAGGTTGGAAAATGCGAAAACGCTCATGGCTCCCCTTGCGTATTTATCCTATCATTCCGCCAAGAACTGCGCGCACAATCCTTGCGCTTCGCTTAGCGGGTCGGCGCGCATATCCAGCCAATGGATGCGCGTATCCCGGCGGAACCACGTCATCTGCCGCTTGGCAAAGCGCTTGATGGCGCGGGAAAGCGCCTCCAGCATGTCCTCCTGCGTGGCAAACTGTCCCAGCAGGTACTGGCTGATGAAGCGGTATTCCAGCCCCAGACGATACAGAAAATCAGGCGACACGCCTGCCTGGAGCAGGCCGTCCACCTCTTCGAGCATGCCCTGCTGGACACGGCGCGCCAGGCGCTCGTCAATGCGCGCGCACAGCGTGGGACGATCCCAGGTAACGCCCAGGCGCAGCACGTCGTAGCGCGGGCGCTTCTGCGCGGGCAGGGTATCGCCGTCGTGCAGCTTTTCCAGCGCGCGCATCACGCGGTTGCGGTTCTGGGGATCGATGGCATTGCCGGGCGCGGCGGCCTGCAGCATGGCGCAAAGCTGCGGGGTGGGCAGCCTTTCCAGCTCGCGGCGATAGGATAAATCGGGCTCGATATTGGATAGCACATAGCCGTCGCACACCGCGTCCACATACAGCCCGGTGCCGCCCGCCAGCACGGGCACGCGGCCGCGCGCAAGCACATCATCAATGGCGCGATAGGCCAGACGCTGAAAATCCGCCATGGTGAAAAACGTGCCGGGGTCGCACACATCCAGCAGATGGTGCGGCACGCCCTGCATTTCCTGCGCCGTCACCTTGCCGCTGCCCAGATCCAGCCCGCGGTAGACCTGGCGGGAATCGGCCGAGATTACCTCGCCGCCCAGCGAACGGGCCAGGCTGATGGCCAGGCTGCTTTTGCCCGAGGCGTTTGTGCCTACCACCGCAATGAGCTTGGGAAGCGCGCCGCTCATGGCTCGTCCTCCTCGTCTGTATCCTTGCCGGCCAGCGCGTCGCGCGCGCGGTCGATATCCTGATTGATCCAGCGCACGGCGGCCAGGTTTTTCAGCTGCTCGCGGCTGACCACCGTGTTGGTGCCCAGGCACGCGCTGCAGCGATGCCCGCACTCGGGGCACACGCACGCCTCCGCGTCGTCGGCATGGATCATAAACGCGCCGCACTCAATGCATCCGCAACGCATGGTACATCCTCCTTAAATACGCAAGTATCGGCTTATTATAGCATACATCGCAGCCGTTGTGGGAGAAAAACAGGCGATTTTGCAATTTTCGCATTGACAAACCTCCCCTGCGCGCGCTATGCTGGTTTTTGCGTATGCGCAATTACGAAGAGTTGAGGATACCATGAGAATGAAGCGTTTTCGGGGTGAGGGATGGGCGCTGCTGGGGATGATCTGGGCGCTGGCCTGGCCGACCATGCTGGAGCAGCTGATGAGCACGGCCGTGCAGTATGTGGACGCGGCCATGGTGGGGCGCCTGGGCGCGCAGGCCACGGCGGCCGTGGGCGCAACCACCACCGTCAGCTGGCTGATTGGCAGCACGGTGTCGGCGCTGGGCATCGGGTTTTTGTCCTTTATCGCCCAGGCCTACGGCGCGGATGACCGGGCGCGCGCGGCGCGCACCTCCTCGCAGGCGGTGCTGGCCGTGCTGTTTTCGGGCACGCTGTTTACGGTGATCCCGCTGCTGCTCAGCCGCCGCGTGCCGGTGTGGATGCACGCCGCGCCCGAGATCCAGCAGGTGGCGTCGCAGTACTTTGCCATCCTGTATATGCCCATGCTGGCGCGCGCGGCCAGCACCATATTCGGCACCGCGCTGCGCGCCACGGGCGACAGCAAAACGCCCATGCGCGCGGGCCTGGCGATGAACCTGGTCAACGTGGTGCTGAACTTCCTGCTGATCTATGAATCCCGCACCGTGCGGGCGCTGGGGCTGTCCATCTGGCTGCCCGGCGCGGGCATGGGCGTGATCGGCGCGGCAATCGCCAGCGCGGTCTCCTATGCGGTGGGCGGCGTGTGGATCACCTGCGCGCTGTGGAAGCACCCGGTGATCTCCCCGCGCGGCCAGCGCCTGCGCCCCGACTGGGAGGTGCTGCGCCCCTGCCTCAAGGTGGCGCTGCCCTCCGCCCTGCAGCGCTTTGGCACATCGTTTGGCTATGTGGCCTTCGCCTCCATGATTAACGCCCTGGGCACCATTCCGCTGGCGGCGCACAGCATCGCCAACACCGTGGAATCGGCCTTCTACATTCCCGGCTACGGCATGCAGACGGCTGCGGCTACGCTGATTGGCAACGCGCTGGGCGCAAGGGATGAAAGGCTGATGCGCAGGCTGGCGCGGATGCTGGTGGGCATCGAGATGGTGCTGATGGTGGTTTCCGGCGGGCTCCTGTTCATCTTTGCGCCGGGCATGATGAGCCTGTTTACCATCGACGCGGCGGTGATCGCTCTGGGCGCGACGGTGCTGCGCATGGTGGCGGTGTCCGAGCCGTTCTTCGGCGTCGCCATCATCCTGGAGGGCATGCTGCAGGGAACGGGCAACACGATGGCGCCCTTTGTGTTCAATATCATCGGCATGTGGGGCGTGCGCATCCTGGGCACGTTTGTCTGCACGCGCCTGCTGCATATGGGGCTGGTGGCGGCCTGGGCGTGCATGATCGCGCACAACCTGCTGCTGTTCCTGCTGCTGCTGACCTACTGCCTGCGCGGCAGGTGGAACCCGCTGACCCACGGATAACGCGCCGGACGGCGGGCAAACTACAGATGTAAATGTTTCATCTTCTTTACGAAAACATTGCAAATAATGTCGATTCGCGGTATACTAAGGGTGTAAATCTGTCTTTGAAAGGAAGCAGCCATGCAGCAGAACCAGGTTCGCTCCATTGTATACTCCCTGCAGCAGAACATCCGCCGCGTCATCGTGGGCAAGGATGAGACCATAGAGCTGGCGCTCATCGCCCTGCTGTGCAAGGGACACGTGCTTATCGAGGATGTGCCGGGCGTGGGTAAGACCACGCTGGTGGCCGCCTTGGCGCGGTCGTTGTCCTGCTCGTTCAAGCGCATTCAGTTTACGCCCGACGTAACCCCCAGCGATATCACGGGCTTTACCATGCCCTCGCTGCAAACGGGCGAAATGGAATATAAAAGCGGCGCGGTGATGAGCCAGATTGTGCTGGCCGACGAAATCAACCGTACCTCGCCCAAAACGCAGTCCAGCCTGCTGGAGGTGATGGAGGAGGGGCAGGTGACGGTGGACGGCGTTACGCATCCGCTGCCGCGCCCCTTCATGGTGCTGGCCACGCAGAACCCGGTGGATTTTGTGGGCACCTATCCGCTGCCGGAGGCGCAGATGGACCGCTTTTTCCTGCGCATTACCATCGGCTATCCCTCCATCGAGGAGGAAATGGACGTGCTGGAGCGCTATTCCGGCCAGGCGTCGCCCCTGTCCAGCCTGCAAAGCGTGTGCGGCGCGGGCGATGTAGTTGCCATGCAGGAGCTGGTGGGAGCGGTGTATTGCAGCCGTGAGGTGCGCGCCTATGTGGCGCAGCTGGCGGCGCTGACGCGCAAGCATCCTGCCCTGGCGCTGGGCGTATCGCCCCGCGGGGCGATTGCGCTGATCCGCGCGGCGCAGGGCTGCGCGGTGCTGGCGGGACGCGACTATATATTGCCTGACGATGTCAAGCGCATGGCGCTGCCGGTGCTTTCCCATCGCCTGATTTTGACCCCCGAGGCGCGCATGAAAGGGCAGTCTGCCCAGCAGATTTTGCTGGGGCTGCTTTCCAGCGTGCCGGTGCCGGGCGCGCAATGACCCGCCGGGGCGGCGCGCTGCTGGCGATATCCATCTTTTGCCTGTTCTGCGGGATGTCGCTGGGCGGACGGATGCTGTATCTGTCCGCCGTTTTTGGCGTGCTTACGCTGCTGTTTTCGCTTTTGACCGTGCTGATTGCCAGGCGCCGGCTGCATGTCCGCTGCCGCCTGACAACGCCCAGCGTGCCGCGCGGGGAATACATGCAGGCGGAGCTTGCGTTTGATTATAAGCGCCTGCCGCCCATATCGCCTGTGCTGGTTATCGTGCGCGGGGGCGACAAGCTGTATGAGTGCGCCTATGAGCGCTTTCCTGCGCGCGCTCAGATATCCCTGCCCGCCCCGCATGTGGGCGTGGTGGATGTGGGGATTGAAAGCTGGGTATTTTCGGATATCTTCGGATTGTTTGAAATTCGGGTACGCGGGGGCGAGACCGCGCAGTGCCTGGCCCTGCCGCGCGATTTTGAGGTGGAAGCGCTGCACTTTTTGTCCTCGGACGATGGCCGCGCGCTGCCCAACCGTACCAGCGAGGATTTGTCCTCGCCCGACGATACGCGCGCCTATCGCGCGGGCGATCCCCTCAAGCGCGTGCACTGGAAGCTGTCTGCCCGCCGGCGGGAGCTGACCGTGCGCCGCTATGAAACGCCCGCGCCGCCCGATACGCTGATCCTGATGGATTGCACCCTGCCTGGGGCGGCGGATGAAAGCGAGGAAAACCGCGCCATCCTGCGCGATACCCTGTGCGAAACCGCGCTGTCGGTGGCCATGATGCAGTCGCGCGATGATTCGCCGGTACGTATGCCCTTTTATGGCGAACGGACGGCGGAATTTTATATGGCCGCGGGGCGCTCGGACGGCATTGCGCTGCTGCCCGAGCTTTTGGCGCGCCAGCCCTTTACGGGCGGCACGGATTTTGCCCGCGTGCTCAACCTGGAGCTTCGCCGCATGCGCAGCACGGGCGCGACGGTGATTATCACCTCCCGCCTGAGCGCGGACGTGGTGGAGGGCATTGCGCATATCCGGCGCATGGGGCCGTCCGCGCGCGTGTATCTGATTACGCGCACGCCCGACGCCGAGCAGGATCGTCCCTATGTGGCGCGGCTGCAGCAATGCATGGTGGAGGTGTGCTATGTCTCGCCTGCGTGATAAGGGGCTGCGCGCGGCCCTGAGCGCGCTGATTGCCTGGCTGCTGGCGCTGGGTCTGGGCCTGCCGCTGCTCAAGGGCTTTGGCCTGGAGGGGCAGATGCTGCGCTTTGCCGTCTACACGGCGGGCCTTTCGGGGGTGTTTTCCCTGCTGCGCACGCGCAAATACCTGTTTTCGATGTCTCTTTTGCTGGCTGCCGCGGCGGCCGGCGTGCATTATTTGCTGGGCGGCGGCTGGATACAAAGCGCTCTGAACGCCGGGAATGCCATTGCGATGCATCTGCGCGGGGCGGGCGTTGCGCTGCCGCTGTATGGCGATACGATCGCCTTGCAGCTGACGCTGTACTGCGCCTTGCTGGGCACTGCGTTGGCTTCGCCCGATAACGGCCTGTATGCGCCGATTTTTATTGTAGGTTCGCTGCTTTGCAGCATGTGGCTGCTGGGGCTGCGCGGGGCCAGCGCGTATATGCTGCCCGCCCTGCCCGCGCTGCTGCTATTGTATGCCTGGACGCATGCGCGCGATCCCGAGGGCGATACGCCCCAGCGCCGTTCTATGCCTGCCATTGCGCTGGTTGCTGCGGCGGCGCTGTGCGCGCTGTCCATGGCGCTGGCTCCGGCGGACGGTACCAAGGTGCCCGCGCTGGCGCAGTTAGCGGATCGTGTGAGCGAAATACTGGACGATACGCTGCTGTTCCGTGAGCAGCGCTCGCGCTACAGCCTGGCTTTAGACGGCTGGATGCCCCAGGGCGAGGGCCGTCTGGGCGGCGAACCCTCGCCCAGCGATCGCATCGTCATGCAGGTGGAAACCGATGAAACAGTCTACCTGCGCGGCGCGATTCTGGATACCTATACGGGCGGAGCGTGGTACGATAGCATCAGCGCCCAGCGCTATGGCTGGTATTCGCGCCGATATCGGGAGCTGCGCGATCAGCTGACCCAGGCTGCTTATCCGTTGGTATCGGCGCAGAGCGAAAAAATGGCGCGTGTGATCATGCTTACCGACAGCGCCAGCACGCTCTTTGTACCCCAGCGCCTGCGCACGCTGACCGTCGAGGGCACGGCCAACGCCTATTTCAATCTGGGCACCGAGGTGTTTTTGAGCCGCAATTTGCAGCCCAGGGATACCTATACCGTTGAATATTTGCCCATGAAGGCCACCGACGCAGGCATGGCTGCGCTGGTTGCCAGCAATCAAAACGCCCAGGATGCGGCCTATGCCGATGCGCAAGCGCAGTATACGGACGTTCCCGGCCATATGCAGCAGGATATTTATGATATCGTCCAGCGCGTGACTCAGGGGTGTAATACGCCGTGGGAAAAGGCCGTGGCGCTGCGCGATTATCTGCAAAATACCTGCACCTATACCCTGCAGGTGCAAACGCCGCCCACGGATGTGGACTTTGTGGCCTGGTTCCTGTTGGCCGAGCGCCAAGGCTACTGCACCTATTTTGCCTCAGCCATGACCGTGATGTGCCGCATGGCGGGCCTGCCTGCGCGCTATATCGAAGGGTATTTGGTGCGCCCAGAGGCGGGCGGCACGACCGTCGTGCGCGGGCTTAACGCCCATGCCTGGACGGAGGTGTACCTGCGCGGAGTGGGCTGGGTGACGTTTGACGCGACCCCCGGCGCGGGCGATCAGGATCAGAGCAATACGCCTGACGGCAGCCTGCCGCCCGAGCAGCAGGAGCAGCCGACCCCCACGCCCGAGCCTGCGCCCACGCCTACCCCCTCACCTACGCCTGAAGCGCAGCCGACTCCCACGCCGACCCCCGCCCCCGAGGGCGCAACGCCCACGCCATCGCCTACGCCCGAAGCGCAGCCTACTCCCACGCCTACGCCTCCGCCGCAGGATCCGCCCAAGGATCCTGGCCCACGGCTGCCCTGGCTGGCGCTGCTGTTGCTGCTGGCTTTGATGCTGCTGCTTGCCTGGCGCGCCCGCGTAACCGAGCCCATGTACCGCGCTGCCCGCGCAAAGGATGATGCGGCTGCGCTGCTGCTGCTGTGGCAGGCTGCGCTGCAATGCGCCGCGCAATTGGGCAAGCCTCGGCAGCATGCCGAAACGCCGCTGGCCTATGCCGCGCGCCTGGGGGACAGCCTGGGCGTATCGCTGCAGAGCCTGGCTGAGGCGGTCAGCGCCGTGCAGTATGGCCGTCACATGCCGTCGTCTGCCGCCGTGCAGGAGGCTGGGCGCGTGTATACCGCGCTGAACGAACAACTGAATCTGTGGCAAAAGGCTGTGTTGTGCCTGCGCCGCATGCTGCATGTGACGCGCCGTCGCTGACGCATGCAATTACCGCCCTTGGGACACACTGCTCCTAAGGGCTTTTTGCATGAAAAGGAGGCGTTCATATGACCGGTACGCCGCTGTTTACAGGCGTATGCACCGCGATGATCACGCCGTTTCGCGGCGGGCAGATCGATTATCCTGCCCTGGATGGGCTGCTGGAACGGCAGATCAACGCAAAGGTTGACGCGCTGCTGATTGCCGGCACCACGGGTGAACCCAGCACGCTCAGCGATGCGGAATGGGAGAGCCTGACCGCCCACGCGCTGACGCGCATCGCGGGCCGCGTGCGGGTGATCGTGGGCACGGGCAGCAATAACCTGCGCGTCACCCTGCGCCGCGCGCGCTTTGCCGCCGATCATGGGGCCGATGCGCAGTTGTGCGTGACTCCCTATTACAACAAGGCGACGCAGGCCGGGCTGTATGCCTATTTTACGCGCATTGCGGATGAAAGCGCGCTGCCGGTGATGCTCTATAACGTGCCTGCGCGCACGGGGCTGAACATGCTTCCCGAAACCTGCGAAAGGCTGGCGCACCATCCGGGCATGATCGGCGTGAAGGAGGCGGCGGACGATCTGGGTCAGCTTGCGCGCCTGACCGCCCTGACCCCGCTGCCTGTGTATTGCGGCAGCGATCAGTGGATGGCGCCCGCCCTGCGGCTGGGCGCGCGCGGGGTGATCTCGGTGCTGGCCAACCTGTGCCCCGAGGCCGTGCGCATCCTGTGCCAATCCCAGCAGAAGGGCTGCGAGCAGTCCGCCGCCGCGCAGCAGCGCCACTTGGCTGCGCTGACGGACGCGCTGTTCTGCGAGGTCAGCCCAAGCCCGGTCAAGTACGCGCTGTCGCTGCTGGGGCTTTGCCGCGCCGAGGTGCGCCTGCCGCTGGTGCCCCTGCAGCCAGACAGCCGCGAAAGATTGCAGAGCCTGCTGGCCCGGCATGGGCTGCTGCCCGCATGACGGGGCTGCTGTTATTTGGCGCGGAGGGCCGCATGGGGCGCGAGGTGGCGGCGCTGGCGGCACAATACGGCTTTACGCTGGGGGAAAAGGCGGAGGCGGCGATTGATTTTTCGCATCCGGATGCGTTGGATGCGGTGCTTGACGCCGTGCTGGCGCGCGGCATTCCGCTGGTGAGCGGCACGACGGGCTATTCGCTTGCGCAGCAGCAGCAAATCCACGCGGCGGCGCAGCGCGTGCCCATCCTGCGCTCGGCCAATTTCAGCCTGGGCGCGGCGGTGATGGCGCGGCTGCTGGCGCAGGCGGCAAGCAGCCTGCCGGGCTGGGACGGCGCGCTGATTGAGCGGCATCACGCGGGCAAAGTGGATGCGCCCAGCGGGACGGCGATTGCGCTGGCACAGGCCATGGCGCTGCCGCGGGAGGGCATCCTGTCCGTGCGCGGCGGCACGGTGCGCGGGCTGCATGAGGCAGGATTCTACGGCCCCGAGGAGCATTTGACCATCGTACACTGCGCCGAAAGCCGCGCGGTGTTCGCCCATGGCGCACTGCGCGCCGCCCGGTGGAGCATCGGCCGCACGGCAGGGCTGTACGGCATGGAGGATCTGCTGGAAACGGTGATATAAAAAAGCCCCGTCTGTGACGGGGCTTCAGCCTGTCGAAAAAGGGTGTTCGACAGGCTGCCGCTGAAGGTCAGCCTTACGGATCCAGCAGGCCGATAATCGCAATGCCCGCCACCGTAATGGCGATGGCCGCGTAGTGCTTCCAGCTCAGCTTTTCCTTGAGGAACAGGCGGCTCCACAGCACCGACACCGCGCAGTAGGAAGCGATGATGGGCGCGCTCATGGCCACGTGCGCCTTGTCCGCCAGGGCATAGATGTAGAAGAACTGGCCGATGGTCTCGCACACAGCGCCCAGATACTTGGGGCCTTCGCTGCGCACGGTCAGCTTTTCGCGCTTGACAAACAGCACGTACCCCCCCGCAAGCAGGCCGGCGATCAGGAAGGTCAGCTCGTAGGCCACGTTGGCAGAGCCCTCGTCGAGGGTTTCCAGCACCAGGCTGTCGGCAAAGGTGCCTGCCGCGTCCAGCACGCAGTAGAGGATGGGCAGCAGCAGCGCCAGGAAGGACTTGGCGTATTTGCGGTTGCCCGCCTCCTGACGGGCGGCGCGCAGCTCGTCGTCCTCGGTGGCTTCCACCACGCCCAGCAGGATTACGCCGCCGGCCACCAGCGTGATGGCGATCAGCTGCAGCGCGCCCATATCGCCAAGACCCGCCGTGATGAGGGTCAGTATGGCCACCAGCGCGCCGGAGGAATTGCAGATGGGCGAGGAAATGGAAAGCTCGATGTAGCGCAGGCCGATATAGCCGATGGCCATGGATACGATGTAGAGCAGCGATACGGGAAGGTAGGTCAGGATGATGCTCAGGTTGATCTCTACGCCGTTTACGAAGATTTCGTAGCAGGCGTGCAGACCCATCACAACGCCCACGGCCATGACCATCTTCAGGTAGGCGGTTTTATCGCCGCTCTCACGGCAGCCAATTTTGGAAAACAAATCCGAGCCGCTCCAGCACAGCAGGGCAGCCAGGGAATACCAAAACCACATGGTTGTATTTCTCTCCTTTTTTTCTGATGAAGATCCGTTTACTGCGCCCGCGCGCGGCTGAGGGTGATCAGGTGATACTGCGCCCGCGCGCCCAGCCGCAGCGGCAGCCAGGTGGTGCCCACGCCGTTGGAAACCAGCACGGTGACGCCGTGCTCCTCAATTTCGCCCGAGCGGTAATGGTTGCCGTAGCGCAGCCCGCGCCGGCTGGCGGTATAGGGCGCAAAGCCCAGCAGCGTCACCTGACCGCCGTGCGTATGCCCGCACAGAGCCAGATCAAAAAACGGATCCCTTTGTACATTATAAGCGTCCTCCAATGCGTCGGGCGCATGGGGGGCGTAAATCACATAATCCGCGCCGCGCACCTGGGCGGCCACGTCCTGATAGTCGGGCTCACCCCAATAGCAATCGTCCGTGGCGCACAGGGCGATGGTATCCTCCCCGCTGCGCAGCGTCAGCGCGCTGTTAAGCAGCGGGGTGACGCTTTTTGCCTGCATGGCGGCGCACAGCGCGTCTATATCGCCGTCCGCACGGTCATGATTGCCGATGACTGCGCACACGGCCAGGCGCGCGTGCAACGGCGGCACGATGTGCCAGAATTCCAGGCTGTGGGCTGCGTCCTCGCCGTAATCCCCGCCCAGCAGGATGATATCGGCTTCCAGGGCGTTGAGACGCGCCGCCAGGTCGTTTACGCGCGCCGCATCCAGCAGCGCGCCGTAATGGATATCCGAGGCGTAGGCCAGCTTCAACCCGCTCAGCGATCTTGGGACGTGCGCGGAGCTGATCTCGTGCCGCTCCAGCCGCAGCTGGCGCGCCGTGTAGATTGGATACAGCCAGCGCCGGGGACGCAGCGAGGCCATCAGGATGCCCAGCCGCGAGGGCGTATGGGGTCGCTTTGCGGGCGTTTTCATGGGCGAATCAGCTCCTTTCCTATCATTGAATAGGGATATAATATCATAGCCGCCCCAAAAGCGCAAGATGGCGAAAGCGGCAATTATCAGACTGCGCCCTCCCCACGCAGTACAGCGCCCGCAGCCGTGTCAGCGACAGGCAGGCTCCTGCCAGGGCATGCAAAAGCGCCTGCAATCTGATTAGCGATTGCAGGCGTTTTGATTTGCAATTTAAACGTCCATGATTTCGCACCCATACAGGCCGATATCGCCGCCGCCCCAGGATGATTCCAGGCACAGGGTAAGGCGGAATGCGCCGTCCGGCAGGGGGATATGCAGCAGCGCCTGGTGGGAAAGCAGTTTCAGGGCTGTGGGGCCGTCCGGCGTTTCGCAGATCAGCGTGGCCTCGCGCAGCAGCGGGGCGGGCATTTGCAGCGGCGGATCGTCCGCAAACACATGCGCGCGCATGGCAAAGTCCTGATACTTTTTACGCAGGGAAATGCTCTCCCGCGAAAAATCAGGATCCAGCGCCAGCCGCAGCGCCTGACGGCGCGCAGGGGCGGGCAGGGTGATGGTCAGCCGCGTGCCAGCGGGCAGCAGGATGCGGTTTTCAACGCCCGCGTGCGGGCGCTCCCAGCCGTTTTGCAGGAGGGCCAGCTGCTCGGACGGCAGATCGATCTGCGTCGGCGCGGGCTTGCGCACCAGGCCGGGCAGGTAGCAGCCGTCCTCCATCAGGCGGCGCTGAAGCTCCGCCATGTGGCACAGATAAACCCCGCGCGGATCGCACGTTTTTTCCACGGCCAGCGCGGCGGCGGCGCCGGCTGCCTGCCCCATCAGCGAGCAGGTAGCCATCACGCGCGTGGAGCTCATGGCCAGGTGGGAAGCGCTGATGTTGCGCCCGGCGAACATCAGGTTATCGATGTTGCGCGAGTAGAGGCAGCGATAGGGAATGGGATAAGGCGCGTTGACGGGCAGATGATGCGAGGAGTAGCCCGGCGCGTAAAAGCCGGCGGGCAGGTGATTGTCCATTGTCCAGCCGCCGTAGGCCACTACATCGGGGAAGGGACGGCCGGTGGACAGATCCTGCTGGGTGAGCATATAGTCGCCCTCGTAGCGGCGGCTTTCGCGTTTGCCGGGCAGGAAGCCCACCCACTCCAGCTCCCAATTATCCGCGCCGTGATCGCCACGGTTTTTGATATGATCCCACACGCCAAAGGCGATTTTGAGCAGCTCCATGTTCAGCGTTTGCGTGTCGGCAATGGTATCCTGCTCGCCGCCCAGCTCAATCCACCAGAAGTTCACGCCCGTGCCGATGAAATCATGGTTCTTGTCCATCATGCTGGCGTCATCGGGATAGACGTTCGCCCATTCGGGCGCGGTGAAGGGGCAGGGATGATCGGTCTGCCGGGCTTCGATCAGGCAGGAATTGCCCATCGTTTTGCGGTCAGCCTGCGCGGGAGCCTCGGATTCGCCCAGATCGTTTTGCCCTTCTCGGCCCACGCGGTAGGCTGCGCCGCACAGCGGGGCCAGGATGCTGTCGCCCGAGCAATCCAGAAAGATCTGCGCTTCCACGGTGTGGAAGGCATAGGTATTCAACTGCCAGCCGGTAACGGACGTGATGCGGCCGCCCGCAGTTTGACAATCCAGGCAGGAGCAGTTGAGCAGCAGGGTGATGTTCTTTTCCGCCATCACGGCCTGCAATAGCACGCTATCCCAAAGGGAATAGTTCATGGTGGGATTGCGGTAGATGTTTTCCAGCTCCAGCTCCTGCAGGATGCCCGTTTCGCGGTTTTCCCTGCCGGCCGCGCCGCGGATCCACATGCGGATCTCGCTGCTGGCGTTGCCGCCAAGCACAGGGCGATCGTGCATCAGCACCACCCTGGCACCATGGCGCGCGGCGGAGATGGCGGCAATCATGCCGGCCATGCCGCCGCCGATTACGCAGATATCGGCCTGATGGCAGATGGCGTTATTCATGCTTAGCATATGCTTGTTCCTTTACGGCAGCGGAGAGATCGCGCAGCCGTTTCATCACATCGTTGGCGCCGCGGCCAAAGTAATCGTGCAGAGCAATGTATTCCTGATACAGCGCGTCGTAGGCGGCGGCCTGGCTGGCGTCGGGCTGATAGCGGATATCGCTCAGGCAGCTCATGCGCGCGGCGGCCTCGTCCAATTGATCGTAGCCGCCCTTTTGCGTGCCCGCCGCACAGGCGGACAAAATGGTCATGCCCACGGCCGGGGTAGGCAGGGGCTTGGAAATGTAGAGCGGGCGCTGAATGATATTGCTTAGCAGCTGCATGAACAGGGGGTTTTTGTAGGATATGCCGCCGCTGACGTGCAGGGCGTGAATGGGCACGCCCGCGCGCTCGTGTGCATCGATGATGCAGCGAAGGCCAAAGCCCAGCCCCTCCATCAGCGCGCGGTAGATCTCCTCAGGACGGGTTTGCAGCGTCATGCCCAGCAGCATGCCGCTCAGGCGCATATCAGCCAGGCAGGAACGGTTGCCGTTCCACCAGTCCAGGCAGATCAGCCCGCTTTCGCCGGGATGCAGCAGCGCGGCGCGGCGGGAAAGCTCCTCATGCGCGGAGATGTGCGCATCCTGCGCGGCGCGAAGCACTTCCTCGGGCGCGCAGCGGCTGACAAACCAGCCCAGCAGGTCGCCGAAGGCCGCCTGACCGGAGGCATAGCCGTACAGACCGGGCAGGGTGTTGTCCAGCATGATGCTGGTGGTGCCTTCTACGGGCAAAAATTGGGAATAGCACAGGATCATGGCGGAGGACGTGCCGGCTGCCAGCGCGGCGGGGCCGGGGCCTGTGATGCCCAGCGCGGGCAGGGAAGCCATGGCGTCGGGATGCGGGGCGGTGACGACGATGCCCGCGGGAAGACCCAGCCAGGCAGCCCGCTGCTGCGTCAGATACCCGCTGACCGCGCCGATATCGATGAGCTTGCCGCGCACCTTGGCGCCGATCATGCCGGCCAGGCGCGGATCGGCATAACGCAGCAGCGGCGGATAGCCCACGCCCTCGCGGTACTGCGCCTTGTGCGTTGCCAGCGAGCGCGCCAGGTTCTCATTGCCGGTAAGCCGCTGCGTCAGCCAGTCGCCGACCTCCAGAAAGCGGTCTGCCGCGTCAAACACATCGGGCGCCTCGCGCAGCACCTGCCACACCTTGGGGAAAAACGCCTCGGGGGACAGCCTGCCGCCCACGCAGGGAAGCAGCTCCGGGTCATGCTCGCGCATCAGCTCGGTCAGCCGCGCGGCCTCCCACTGCGCGGCATGGTGCTTCCACAGCTTGATATAGGCGTGCGGATTGCGCTCGAACCGGGGATCAAAGCACAGCGGCGTGCCGGCCTTATCAACAGGCAGGGGCGTGCTACAGGTAAAATCCATGCCCATGCCGATGATATCCGCGCGGTTGATATCCGCCTTCGCCAGCACGCCGTGCACGGTGGCATGCAGGGCGTCCAGAAAATCCTGCGGGTGCTGCAGGGCATAATCGGGGGGCAGGGGCGTGCCGCAGGGCAGACGATCGGACATTACGCCGTGGGCATAGGGACATTCGGATTCAGATAGCACCGCGCCGTCGGATACGCGGCACAGCACGGCGCGGGCAGACTGGGTGCCAAAATCAACGCCGATGGTATAGGTTTGCTTCATAAAAAGTGCTTAGCCCTTTACGCCGGAGGTGGCGATACCTTCAACAAAGTATTTTTGCCCAACGATAAACAGGATGACGACCGGCACGATGGCGCTGGTGGCGGCGGCCATGGTGAGGTTATGCTCCTTGAATTCATCGAGCATGTACCACTGGATATTCTGCGATACGGTGTACAATTCCTTCTTAACCAGGAAAATCAGCGGCGCCATGTATTCGTTCCAGCTGCTGATGAAGGCCAGGATGATCAGCGACATCAGCGCGGCCTTGGTCAGCGGCAGCATGATGCGCAGGAAAATGCGCAGATGCCCTGCGCCGTCGATCTTGGCGGCTTCAATCAGATCGTTGGGCAATCCCATATAGAACTGCCGCAGCATGAAGATGGACGTGGCGCCAAAGAAGGCGGGCAGAATGATGGCCCACAGGTTGTTGTACAGGCCAATGGTCTTAAACAGCATAAAGCGGGGGATGATGGTCAGCTGGCTGGGCACCATCATGGAGGACAGGAACAGCATGAATACGACCTGCTTGCCCTTAAAATTGATCTTGGCAAAGGAATAGGCCGCCAGGGAGGAGATGAACATCTGCCCGATGATGCTGAACAGCGCGATATACAGCGTGTTGGCAAAGGCGCGCAGCATGGAGGCCTCTTCGTTCATCCATACGGTGGCGTAGTTTTGCCACTGGACCCTGGCAGGCAGCCAGTGGAAGGGCCGGGCAAATACCTCCGGCGCGGTTTTGAGCGAGGAGAGCACCATCCATACCAGCGGAACGACAAACAACACGGCGATGAGCGAAACAACGATGGTGCGCACGATGGCGGCCGCTCTTTCATTCTTTTTCATGGGGCGTTCTCCTTTCTTTAATAATGAACCCACTTCTTCTGTCCCCAGAAGTTGAGCAGGGTAATGACGAGAATGAGCACGAACAGCACCATGGACTGCGCTGCGGCATAGCCAAACTTGTAGCTGCCAAAGGCGTTGCCGTAGATTTCCACCACCATGGAGGTGTTGGCGTAGGAGGGGGAGCCCATGGTCATGATGTTGACGGAGGAGAAGATCTTGAATACTGCGATCATACGCACGATGACCAGATAGAAGGTGGTGGGGGATACCATAGGCAGCGTGATGTAGAAGAACTTCTGCATGCCGGTGGCACGGTCGATGTCGGCGGCCTCGTACAGGCTGGCGGGCACGCTTTGCAGCGCGGACATGTAGATAACCAGCTCATAGCCCACGGCCGTCCAGACGACCATTACGATGATGGGGATTTTGTTCAATTGCAGGCTTACAAACCATTGCGGCGGGTTCTTAATGCCCAGCGCCAGCAGGATGGAGTTGATGACGCCGTCGTCGCGGAACATGAACTTGAATACGGCAGCCAGCGCCACAGCGCTGGAGATGTAGGGGATGAAGAAGGCCATGCGCAGCAGCTTTCTGCAATAGACCTTGTTGTTGAGGATATAGGCCAGCACCAGGGCCAGCAGGATGGAGGTGGGCACGGTGGCGATGGAATAGATGAATGTGTTGGCAAAGGCCTGGCCGAAGCGGCGATCCCTGGCCAGGTTGGCAAAGTTTTGCAGGCCGACCCACTTCAGCTTTTTCCAGCCGCCCAGAAAATTCCACTTGGTAAAGGACAGACCGATGGAGGCGAAGAAGGGGAAGGCCACGAAGACCAGAAACACAATCAGCGCGGGCAGGATGAAGGCATAGCCGATGAGGGTTTCCTGCCGCTGCAAGGCGCTGGTGCGCTTTGTCAGCCGCTTGCGGGCTGCCAGATCAGGATTGGACATGGTGTTTTCCTCATTTCTATGGCCCTCCCGCCCCTTGGCGAGGCGGGAGGGCGCTGTGTTGCTTCAATCCGCCCTGGGATTGAAATAAATTAGTCAGCGTTCTTGATGGCTTCGTCGGCGATCTGCTTGGCCTGGGCCATGGCCTCCTCAGCGGTCATCAGACCCTGATGCGCATAGCGGGTATACTCGTTGATCGCCTTGTTGACGTCGGTGTAGGCGGTCAGGATGGTGTCGGTGTAGGGAGGATTGTCATAGTTGACAACCACGCGCTTGAAGGATTCCACATCCACCAGCTTTTCGGCATTCTCCTCGCTGCCAAATACCAGATCGACCAGCGCGTTGGTGTCGGTGCCCTTCCAGGAGGACTGATGGCCGGCGCAGATCAGGTAGCGGGAGCCGTAGGTGGAATACCAGGCCAGCCAGTACCAGGCGGCCTCCTCATCGGCGCAGTTGGCGGCGATGCCGGCATGAGAGAAGTTGGACACGCCCGCCATGTAGTTGGTCTGACCCTTTTCCTCCACAGGCCAGGGGGCGAAGCCGGTGATCCACTGGGTGGGGTACTTGCTGGTATCGCGGATGAAGCGCACCATGTTGGGGCTGATGGCGGAGGCGGCGGTGTGACCCATGAACACGTCCTGGGTCTGGATGTTATCGTTGCGGTACACCTCCAGCGGATACCAGATCTTATCCTCTACCTCCGCCTTGATTTCGCGCTTGAGGGCGTTGACAATCAGCGGATCGGTGAAGTTGGACAGGCCGTCCTCGCCGAAATACTGATCGTGGCCGTACACCTGGTACCATACATAGGTGAAGTAGTTGACGCTGTGATAGTCGGAGCCGCCGTAGAGCACGGTGTTGCCCGCCTCGTCCTTCTTAGTCATGGCGGCGCAGGCGGCCAGGTACTCGTCCCAGGTCCATTCGGTGGGCAGCTCGCCCAGGCCGGCCTCGTTCCAGTCGGTCATGTTGATGGAAACATAGTAGCTCAGGCCGCCGCAGGGGAAGGTGTAGTACGTGTCGTCATACTTGTACACATCGGTGCCCCAGTTGTCTACCAGGTTGATGTTGTACTTTTCAATGTAGTCGGTCAGCTCCATGTACAGGCTGTTTTCCCAGCGGCGATAGGCGTTGGCCAGGCCGAAGGAGGCCAGTACGTCGATTTCACCGGCCATCAGGGCGGCGTCAACGGCCAGGTTGCCGTCGGAGTTGTTGTTGTAGGAGGTCAGCTCAACCTTGACGTTGGGATAGGTCTGGTTGAACTCGGCGATCATGTCGTCCATGCCCTGGGAGCCCTTGAAGGGGATCCAGAAGCGCACGGTGCCGCTGACGGCGGCGGGATCCTTGGCCAGGATCCAGGAGGTGATGTCGGGCTGCTCATCGGCCATGGCCATGGGGAGGGCGCACAGCAGCAGCACCAGCGCGGTCAGGAAAGCGAGTGCCTTTTTCATGTGGGGATACCTCTTTCTTTTATATTTTGGAAACGCTGCGGCGTTTGCCATTCTCTGTTGTCAGCCCAGGAAGGCGCCCTGTCTGCGCAGGGCGTCGCGCAGGGCCTGCACGTCGATCTGCCGGGGGGAGATGTGCGCTGCGGCGGCCTGCGCGGCTGCCGTGCCCGCCGCCTGCCCCAGCGCCATGCAGGGGGGCATCACGCGGATGGCCCCGGCAGCCTCGGACGTGGCCGACACGCTGCGCCCTGCCACCAGCAGGTTTTCCACCTTCAGGGGCACAAGGCAGCGGTAGGGCACGCCGTAGTACTCGCCGTTTTCCACCGTGACGTACTCGTTGCTCATCGGGCCGAAGCGCCCGTGCACGTCGATGGAGTTGGCGGCCAGCAGGATGCTGTCGTCAAAGAGCACGCCGTGCAGCACGTCGTCGGTGGTCAGGATATATTCGCCCTTGATGTGCCGTGTTTCGCGCACGCCGATGTGCGCGGGCGTGCTGAGCAGCACGGCGTTTTCGCAGCCGGGCACGTATTTGCGCAGGAAGCGGAAAATCTGCTGCACCTGCTCGCGGCCCTCCATCTCGGCGCGGGACAGCTGATCGGGATCGGTGGCGTCCACGCCCATGATGCGCGAGGTGTTGATATTCCACTCATCCTCGCGCACACCGCGGAAGATGCCGATGGACACGCGCTGCAAATCCCAGTCGCCGTTGGCGCGGGCCTGAGCCACTCGCCAGTGGAAGGAACGGTAGTTTACGCCGTCCTTGCGGTAAAAGTTATCGCGGTTCGCATCGATATCGGCCTCCACCTTGGCGGAATCCACATGGCCGATGCGGAAGAACATCGTCACCGGCTGGATGCGGCCGCTGGCCTCGTCGCCCATCTCGCAGGGCACGCCGCTGCGATAGGCAACGTCCGCGTCGCCCGTGCAGTCAATCACGATATCGCTCTTTACCAGCTTCAGCCCGCCCTTGGTCATGATGACCAGGCCGGTCAGGCGGTTTTCCTCCATCACAGGGGACACGAACGTGCTGTGGAACAGCACCTGCACCCCGGCCTCGCAGCACATTTCATCCAGCACTACCTTGAGCGTTTCTGCGTCAAAGGGGGTGACGTGGTTGTGCCCCACCACGATGTAGGAGGTAAAGGCGGAGCCTGCGGGCACTTGGCCGGGATCGATGGCCGCCCCGCGGGCAACCAGGCGATCGACGATCTCCTTGAACAGGCCGCGGATGATCATATTTTCGCCATCCTTGTCATAGCAGGTCATAAAAGGATTGACCTGCCCCAGCGTCGCCATACCGCCCAGGCAGTTGCCGCTTTCAATCAGCAGGGTTTTGGCGCCGTTGCGCGCGGCCGCAATGGCGGCGCATACGCCCGCCGGGCCGCCGCCCACCACCGTCACCTGCGCGGCGTAGCTTTCATTCAGCGCACAGGAAAAATTGTACATGCTCGGTTCCTCCCCTTGTTTATTCCTGGTCAAACAGCGTGCAGCCCGCCTTTTGCAGCGCATCCTGCACCAGATGGTAATCCAGCTCACGCGGCAGCTCCCCGCGCTTGGCGCACAGCGCCGCCGCCGTGCCCGCCGCCTGCCCCGTAGCCAGACAGATAGCCATCACGCGGTAGGATGCGTGCGCGCGGTGCGTGCCGCTGATGCAGCGCCCGGCGGTCAGCATGCCGTCCACGCCGCGCGGCACCAGCGCGCCGTAGGGGATATCGTAGGGAATGGCAGGCTGGGAGTGCCCCTCGGCCTGGCCGCCGCCCGCGGGATTGTGGATATCAATCAGGAACCACGCCTTATGCACCACCACGTCGGGGCAGCGCGTGCCCGTTTCCACATCGATATCCTCGATGCGGCGCAGGCCCTCGATGCGGCGCGTCTCGCGCACGCCCAGCGTGGCGGCGGAGGACTTGACGCGGCAGTTTTCATAGCCGGGCACATACTTGCGCAGGAAGGCGATGATCTTGTCAATCTGCGCGCGCAGGGTCAATTCGGCCATTACTTCGTCCTTGGGGGTCAGGATATCCAGGCCGTTTGCCTGGGTGGCGTTCACATTGCGCTCGCCGGGATAGAAGGTTTTGTGCAGGCGCACGATGGATACGTTTTGGGGCAGCTCGCCGCGCTCGCAGCACTCGCGGCACAGCTGGCTGTATTTTTTGCCGTCGGGCAGGGTGACGGGATCACTGCCGCCAAAGCAGGACAGCGCGCGGCTTTCATCCAGATGATCGACCAGAAACTCGATGGTTACAGGCTGGCAGCGGCCATCCTGCTCGCGGCCGATGTGATACTGCGCGCCCGCGCGCATCGCGGCAAAGCCGTCGCCCGTCGCGTCGATAACTACGCTGGCGTGCAGCTCCTGCAGACCCAGCGCCGTGCCTGCCAGCACGCCCGTCACGCGGCAGCCGTCCTTGAGCACCTCCACCACCGGGGTGTGCAGGAAGATTTCCACGCCGCTTTCGTGCGTCAGGCGCAGCAGGCGCTCCTTGGCTTCTTCCACATCCACGTGGATTTCGCGCCCGTTGCGGGTGGAGAGCAGCGGCACATCCTCATGGCCCTCGGCCAGCAGGGCGACGATTTCATCATAAAAGCTGCCTGGGGCGACATTGCCCAGGATGGGCTGTACCTGCCCGGCGGTGAGCATGCCGCCCAGCAGGCCGCCGCGCTCCAGCAGGGCGGTGTGCGCGCCCATACGCGCCGCGGCAACCGCCGCGCCAACGCCCGCCGGGCCGCCGCCCACCACAAGCACATCATACTGCAAAGAGGGAACAGTAGCGGAAATCATAGCTGCTTTCGGCTCCTTTTTGATTTTTATACCGGTCTAAAAACTAAAAATAAGAAAAATCGGGCTTTTATGTTAAACGCTTTCGCGCTCAACCATATAGGAAGGCACCACGATGGAGCGCATGGGCTGCTTGGGATCGGCCAGGCGGGAGAGCATCATCTCCGCCGCCTGCGCGCCCATGGCGTCCTGACGGATGTTAACGGCCGTCAGCGGGGGCGTGGCGTAGCCGCACAGGGAGTTATCCTCGTAGGAGATGATGGAAACGTCCTGCGGCACGCGCAGACCCGTCTCGTACAGAAAGCGCATCGCACCCAAGGCGGCCTGGGGGTTGGCGCCCACCAGCCCGTCAAAGCGGCGGCCCGCCTGCCAGCTTTCGCGCAGCGCCTGGCAGGCGCTTTCACCGTTGTTGTGCTGGCCGTAGAGCACCATATCCGGCTGGAAGGGCGTGCCCGTATCGCGGCAGAAGCGCTGCATGGCGCGCAGGCGCGGCTGCGCGGACAGGAAGGTGTGCGGGCAGTTCATCAGGCCGATCTGGCGGCGGCCGCGGCGATATAGTGCCATCAGCGCGTCATAGGTGCCGCCCTCCAGGTTGGATATCACGCAGTCGCACAGCGTAGAGGGCGAATCGATGCCTACTGCTACCAGCGGGATGCCCGTGGCCAGGCAGTCGGGCAGCAGATGTCCGTCCAGAAAGCCGCCCAGCAGGAACACGCCGTCCACCTTGCGCTCGCGCAGGAGCTTGGGAAGCTGCGGCGCGCCGGGAGCGGCGCTGGGCAGAAAGTACTCGATGATCACGCTGTATTCGCTGTCGGCCAGGCGGTCAATCAGCCCCTGCATGACGTTGAGCGAAAACAGACCCACCGACTGCGAATAATCGTAGCAGGCGGAGCGCTTCTGATCGGAAAGGATGACGATGCCCAGGCACTTGGTGGCGCGCCAGCTGAGGTTGCGGGCGTTGCTGTTGGGCACATAGCCGGTATCCTGAATGACGGCCAGCACCTTTTCGCGCGTTTCGGCCTTGACCAGGGGACTGTTGTTGAGCACCAGCGACACCGTGCTGCGGGAAACGCCTGCGATGGCGGCGATTTCGCGGATGGTGTTCATGTGCGCACAGCCTCCCTTGAGATTTTAGACCGTTCCAAATTGCCTGAAAATAAAATTCCCTTGTACCGGGAAAGAATAATGATTGAACTATTGCCAGTATAACGCGGAAAGACACGGCTGTCAACTGTATTTTCAACCGGTACAAAGGAAATTTTTCTACATGCAGCGCGGTGTCAGCGCCCAAGCAGCATCTTGGCCGCGTCCACCAGATAGCGCGCGTGATCCTCGCGCAGGGCCATGGGCAGGTGCGTGGCGGCGACTTCATAGTTGAACGTGCCCTCATAGCCGATATCGCGCAGCACGCGCATGATTTCGTCCCAATCGATGGTGCCAAAGTAGGGCATGCTGTGGTCGTCGCGGGTGCCGTAGTTATCATGCAGGTGCAGCACGCGGATGCGCCTGCCCAGCAGGGTCATGCTTTCATACTGCGGATGCTTGCCGAAATTGGCATGGCCCACATCCCAGCATGCGCCGCACGCCATGCGATCCACGATCTCGCGCAGCTCCTCGGGATAGGTGGTGTACATGTTTTCCACGCACAGGGTTACGCCGCAGGCCTTGGCGTATTCGTTAAAGGGGGTCAGCAGCGCCACCGTGCGGTCAATCAGCGTGTGCTTTTCGGCGTCGCGCTGGGGGTGGATGACGGCGTATTTCGCGCCGATATAGGCCGAGGCGTCGATGGCGCGGTAGGTCATCTGATCGCAGAAGGCCAGGCGCTCCTTGTCGTCCATCTCATAGTTATAGAAGGGCAGGTGGGTGTGGGAGACCACCAGATTATTGCGGCGGATGGCGGCCAGCACGGCGTCCAGGCTTTGCTGCCAGTCGCCGTCCAGGATGGGCTCGTGCTTTTCAGGCTCGTCATAGATGGTGGCGGCAAAGTTTACGTCCACTGCCTCAAAACCCATGCGGCCAAAGAAATCCATGGCCTCGGCCATGGGCACGCGCAGATCGTTGGGACGGGCGCTGTAAAGACCGGAATTGGTGGAAATCAGCATCAGAATGCCTCCTTCAGTGTGAAACGGACAATTTGGACCGCTCCAATTTTCGAGAAAACAGAAACTGCGCCGATTGAGATTCATCACTTTCGCGCAGTCTGCCGTTTCTCGATATTGTTATCTTAGCGCAAAGAAAAAGGGATGTCAAGCAAAACTAAGCGTGAATCGCGTGCACGTTGATTTCAAATTCCGCGTCGTCCAGCGGCTCGCCAAATACGTCGCAGCCCGCGTAGGCAAAGCGGCGAATGCGCACGGTATCGCGGTCAATGGGGTGCAGCTGCAGCGCGCCGCGGCGCAGGATGGGGCGGGACGCGCGCAGCGCCAGCGCCTCACGGGTGATTGTCATGACCTGCGCATCCTCGCGTCCCCAGGGATAGGGGAAGCGGCAGAAGGGATCGGCCGCGCCCTCCATGCCTGCCTCGTCGCCGTAATAGACGCTGGGCATGCCGGGCAGGGCGGCGTAGAGCTTCCACATTTCGGCCAGGCGGCGGATGGCCAGCGCGCGCTGCGCATCGCTCAGGCGGCAGCCCCCGCGCTCCAGCGGATCGACGCCCTCCCAGGCTTCGCCGGCCAGCACGTTCAGCAGGCGCGCACGGTCATGACTGCCCATCAGGTTCATCAGCGAGTAGAAGAAGGGCAGGGGATAGTTTTCCCGCAGGCTTTCTACCCTGCGGCAGAAGGCATAGGCGTCCAGCGTGCCGGTGACAAAGCCGATGGCGGCTTCGCGCAGGGGATAATTCATCACGCTGTCCAGCGTATCGCCCAGGCAGTAGCAGCGCTGCGCGCCGTAGGATACCTTGTTGCTTGCGTCCTCCCATACCTCGCCCAGCAGCGCCGCCTGCGCATCCTGCGTGCGGACGGCGGTGCGCAGATCGCGCAGGAAGCGCATGGGCAGCTCGTCCGCCACATCCAGCCGCCAGCCGGCTGTGCCCGCGCGCATCCAGCGGCGCGCCACGCCGTCCTCCGCCAGGATGAACCGGCAGTAGTCCTCGTTGTCCTTGTTGACCTCGGGCAGGGTATCCACGCCCCACCAGCACTTGTATTTATCCGGAAAACGCTCAAAGGTGAACCACCCGGCATAGGGGGAATCGGGGCTTTGATACGCGCCCACGCTGTCGTAGCGGCCGTAGCGGTTAAAATACAGGCTGTCGTCGCCCGTGTGGTTGAACACGCCGTCCAGCAGCACGCGCATGCCGCGCTTGGCGGCCTCCTCGCACAGGCGGGTTAAATCGGCCTGCGTGCCCAGCATGGGGTCGATCCGGGTATAATCGCCGGTATCATAGCGGTGATTGCTGCGCGCCAGGAAGATGGGGTTCAGATACAGCACGGTGACGTGCAGCGATTGCAGGTAATCGAGCTTGGAGATGATGCCCTGCAGGTCGCCGCCGAAGAAATCCCGCGAGTGCGTATCGCCGTTGCGGGGATCAAACAGCGCCAGCGGAGCCTCGTCCCAGTTTTCATGCAGATAGATGTCCTCACGCGTATACCGCGGCGCGCGGCTGCGGCAGAAGCGGTCGGGGAAAATCTGATACATGACGCCCTCGCGCAGGAAGGCGGGGGGCGCATAATCCCGCGCGTACACGGTCAGCTGAAAGGACGGGGGCGCCGAAGCATACGTTTCGCCCACGCCGCCCAGGCCGTCGCGCGCGTTGCCCAGGTATTCTGTTTGCCCGTTTTCCATCACCGCCGCGAAATAGTACCACAGCAGGCGCGGGGTGGCGGGCGCGGCAAAGCGCAGCTCGTAGCCGTCGCGGCCGTCGGGCTGCAGGGGGATGGTATAGGGCTGGTTGTTGAGCGTAATGACGGCGTTGACCGCGCGCGGCCTGCCCTGGCAATAGACGCGAAGACGGACGATATCACCGCAGCGGACCGCGCCGAAGGGGGCGCGGCAATCCAGCGAGCGGGAGTCGTGATACAGCTTCATAAAAGCACCTCGGTCGTTCAGGCTTGAAGATGCACGCGCAGCGCGCGGCCAAGCAGCAGGCTGACGGCATAACACACGGCGGCGCACAGCACCACGGCCGCGCCTACGCCGCAGCCCAGCGGCACGGATACGCACAGCCCGGCCACGCCGCTGAATACGGAAATCAGCACGCTCAGCAGCGCATGCTGGGCAACGCTGCGGGCGATGTTGCGCGCCGCGGCGGCAGGCAGGATCAGCAGCGCGTTAATCAGCAGCACGCCCACCCAGCGGATGGAGAGCATGACAGCCACGGCTACCAGGATGACAAAGGCGTATTCCACCCATTTGACGGCGATGCCGCGGCTTTGCGCCAGCTGCGGATTGACGGCGGTGAGCAGGAGCTGGTTGTACAGCGCCGCCCACAGGAGCACGCCCGCAGCCAGCGCGACGGCCAGCCACAGGATATCGGCGGGCGCGATGGCCAGCACATCGCCTACCAGGATGGAAGAGTATTTATTGTATTGTCCGCTGCCGGAAAGGATCAGCAGCCCCAGCGCGATGCCGGCGGAGGAGAATACGCTGATGGTGGTATCCGACGAGGCTGAGCCCGTGCGGTTGATGCGTGTAATCAGCACCGCCCACAGGATGCCGAACAGCACCAGGATCAGCGTAACGTTGCTGAGCCCCAGCAGCACGCCCAGTCCCAGGCCCGCCAGCGCGCTGTGACCCAGCGCATCAGAAAAAAAGGCCATGCGCTGATTGACCGCCATGGTGCCCAGCAGCGCCAGCAGCGGGGTCAGCAGCAGCAGCGCCAGCAGCGCGTTTTTCATAAAGGCGTAGCGGAACAGCTCAAAGGGCAGCAGCGCATCCATCACGCGATATACGGTTTCCATGCTTTACGCCTCCTTGCCGGCCGCCGCGGGGAAGGCCTCGCGGAAGGTTTCACAGCCAAACACCGTATCGGGCGTGCCCTCGCACAGCACGGTTTTGTTCAGCAGCACCATGGTGTCGGCATACCTGCGCACCAGCGACCAATCGTGGGAGATGAGCAGGATGGCCATGTGGCGGCTCTTTTTCAGCGCTGATACGGTATCCAGAAACAGGCACAGGCCGTTCTGATCTACGCCCGATACCGGCTCGTCCAGCACAAGCAGGTCGGGGGTGGGGGTGAGGGCCATGGCCAGCAGCACGCGCTGCAATTCACCGCCGCTGAGCTGTCCCAGCTGGCGGCTGGCCAGCTTTTCGGCGCGGGCCAAAGCCAGCGCTTCCAGCACCTGCGCGCGCGTTTTTTTGCCAACGCCCGTCCATACCGGGCGGCGTGTGAGCGATGCGGCCAGAAAGTCCGTCACGGTGACGGGCATCTTCTTGTCAAAGGGCAGCTGCTGGGGCACATAGCCCGTGCGCACCGAGCGCAGCGGCCGCTCCTGATTATCCATATGGCGGATTTGCCCCGTATGGGGAATCTGCGACAGCAGCGCCCGCACCAGCGTGGTTTTGCCCGCACCGTTGGGGCCTACCAGCGCGGTGAGCTGGCCGCAGTGGATGTGCATGTTCACATCGCTCAGCAGCGTATCGCCGCCGGCGGATACCGAAACATGCTCCAGCTCGATCCGGCACAGCCCGCAGTGCTCGCTGTGCATATGTTCCTGATGGTGATGGCCGTGTGTGGGATCATAGGGCGAGGGTATCTGACTCATGAGCACTCCTTGCGGCGGATTCCGCCTGACGGGTTTGATAATCGCGGCACAGCGCGGATAACGGGCATGCGTCGCAGTGCGGATTGCGCGCGGTACATACCCGGCGGCCATGCCAGATCAGCCAGTGATGCGCGGCGCTCCAATCCTCGCGCGGGATGGCGCGCTGCAGCTGCTTTTCGGTATCCAGCACGTTATTGGCCTCCGCCAGACCCAGCCGGTTGCTGACGCGGAAAACGTGCGTATCCACCGCGATGGCGGGGATATGAAAGGCGTTGGATAGCACCACGTTGGCCGTTTTGCGTCCTACGCCCGGCAGGCTGGTCAGCGCGTCCATATCGGCGGGCACCTCGCCGTTGTATTTTTCGGTGATGATCTGGCAGGCGGCCACGATGTTGGCGGCCTTGGTCTTAAAGCCGCAGGACTTTATATAAGGGTATAGCACCTCAGCCGTGGTGGCCGCCATGGCGCGGGGATTGGGAAAATCCCGAAACACGGCGGGTGTGACCTTGTTCACCTGCTTATCCGTGCATTGGGCGGACAGCATGGTGGATACCAGCATTTCATAGGGATTGGAAAAATGCAGCTCGGCCTTGGCTTCAGGGTAGGTTTCCTGCAATACGCGCAGGATCTCGGGCTTGTTTACCGTCATTTTCGCAGCGCCCCCTCCAATGGTTTGCGGTATTTACGCAGCAGCAACAGGAAAAGCAGGTATACGGGATACAGAATGGGCTGCATGATCAGCCGCGTGCCGATGTATTCCGCCGCGGCGGTCTTGGTGACCCAGTTGAGCGCCCAGATGGAGTTGAGCAGCGCATAGCACACGATGGATACCAGCAGCTGGCACAGGGCGCAGCGGGCGAGGGACAAATCCCTTTTATGCAGGAACAGCGCGTAAAACAGCCCCACCAGGAAGGCTGTGAGCGTATAGCCAAAGTAGAATGAGCCCGAGCTGAACAGCAGCGCGCCCAGGATATCGGCCACCACCGCCACCGTCACCGTGGGCGCCACGCCAAAGAGCATGCCGCACACGGCGATGGGCAAAAAGCCAAAGGACAGCACCAGGGCATTGGGGATGATGGTGATCTTGCATACCTCGGCCAGCACAATGTTGAGCGCGGCCAGCATGCCCATCACCGCGATTTCGCGCACGGTGAAGCGGCGCTTCTGCACAGTCAGGCACAGCACCATGCCCACGCCCAGGGCAATCAAAATCAAAACCGTCAAAAGCGCCGAGTGCGCGCCGACAAAATCAAGAATTGCGTGCAAAACAGTATCCAACACAGGCAGACCCCCCTCAAAAATGCGGATGTATATTTATTACCAGTCCCAGTCGTCCGCGTCGTCCACACCGCGCACGGTATAGCTTTCCAGCAGGAAGGCCTGCAGGGCTTCGCGGTTGGCCTCGTAGTCAATTTCCTGCGTGGCCATATCGTAATAGTAGAATTCATGCCCCGTATTGCCCACGGGGATGCGCAGCTGCTCAATTTCGGCGCTGCGCAGGTCAAAGGCATAGCCCGCCGCGGTCATCATATCGGCCAGGGTCATATTGGTATCCACAATGCTTTTCCAGATGGTCACAGTGGCCAGCTTGGTAGCCTCGGGCCAGGTGATATCGCGCAGGCTATCGGCCAGGGAGGATACCACGTTGCGCGCGCGGGTGGTGCGGCGGTAGTCGTAGCTCTCGCCGTCCACGCGGCCGCTGGAACGGATGCGCATATAGATGACCGCCGCGTAGCCGCGGAAATGATAGGTGCCAGCGCCCGACAGCACAGGCTCCGTCCAGTCGGACTTATAGGTCAGCTTATCGCGCAGCCGGGTGGCTTCGCCGCTGGTAATGGTGATATCCACGCCGCCCAGCGCGTCGATGATCTCGCCTACGTCCGTCCAGTCCACCAGGATATACTTGTCGATTTCCAGGCCAAAGTGCGAGTTGATGGTATCCACCAGACCTTGCAGGCCAAAGCGGCTGGCCACAGCGTTGATGCGGCCGTACTTGCCGTCAGGGCGCAGCACCAGCATATCGCGGATAAACGAGGTGAGCATGATGCGGTGCGCCACGGTATCCACCGTCACCAGCATGATGCCGTCGGTGTAGTTATCCATGTTGTTGATATCGCACTTCCAGGTGTCGGCGCACAGCAGCAGGTAGTGATGCACGCCCTCAGGCGTTTTGGGGATATCCTGCGGCGCGTAAGTGGCGATGGGCTTGGGATCCTGCTGCGCCAGCGCGCAGAAGGGCAGAGACAGGCAGAGAATCAGCAAAACTGCAATGATCTTTTTCAGCATGGCGTAGTACCTCCCGTGGCGGGGTCGTATTGTTCAATGGGAATCTGCGCGTCATGGAACAGCTGCAGGGAGAAATCGTCCGGGTATCCCTGCTCGTACACAACGCGGCGAATGCCGGCGTTGATGATCATGCGCGTGCACAGCGAGCAGGGCTGATGCGTGCAGTATAGCGTTGCGCCGTCGATGGACACGCCCAGCCTGGCGGCCTGAATGATGGCGTTTTGCTCGGCATGCACGGCATAGCAGATTTCAGCGTGCGTGCCGCTTGCCACGCCCAGCTTGCGGCGCAGGCACTCGCCGCGTTCCTTACAGGTGGGCAGGCCGGCGGGCGCGCCGTTATAGCCGGTGGTCATCACGCGCTTGTCCTTTACAATCACAGCGCCGATGGCCCGGCCGGGGGTATAGCAGCTGGTCCAGGTGGATACCAGATGCGCCATATCCATAAAGCGAACATCCCACTTGTGCAAGCAATCGCCTCCAAACGCAGCGTATAGCATACGCATAATACCGTATCATTGTATCCTGTTGCGCGGTGGCTGTCAATTGCATGAAACGTAAAAATGAAGGAGCCGAAGCTCCTTCAAAGATAATCCATGGTTTAGGGGATGGCCTTTTTTAGCCTTTTACTGCGCCCGCGGTTACGCCCGCGATGATGTACTTCTGGCAGCACAGGTAGAAGATGATGATGGGCAGGATGCTCAGCATAATCAGCGCCATCATGGCGCCCAGGTCTACATGGCCGTAGCTACCCTGCAGATACTGGATGTGGATGGGGATGGTCTTGTACTTGGTGCTGTCCAGTACCAGGTAGGGCAGCAGATAGTCGTTCCATACCCACATGATTTCCAGCACGCCCACGGAAATGAAGATGGGCTTCATGATGGGCAGCACCACGCCGAAGAACGTGCGGATGGGGCCGCAGCCGTCGATGGCCGCGGCTTCCTCCATGGCCAGGGGCATGCCCTTGACAAAGCCGCTGAACATAAACACCGCCAGGCCCGCGCCAAAGCCCAGATACACCACGGGGATGCTCCAGGGGGTGTTCAGCTTCAGCGTGTAGGCCGTGCGCGCCAGGGTGAACATGACCATCTGGAAGGGCACTACCATGGAGAACACGCACAGGAAGTACACCACCCTGGAGGCGATATCATCCACGCGGGAGATGTACCACGCCGCCATGGAGGTGCACAGCAGGATCAGGATAGCCGACAGGATGGTGATCATAAAGCTGTAGCCCGCCGAATACAGGAAGGGATACGCGCCGGAGGTGAGGCCGTTTACATAGTTGCTCCAGCCCACAAAGGTTTCCTGGTTGGGCAGGGCGAACACGTTTGAGTTAACGGCAATGTTATCCTTAAAGCTATTAATCAGCACCACGACAATGGGCATCAGATAAAACAGGCTGATAATTGCGAAAAGCACGGACAGCGCAATGCCCCATTTTTTACTGGTACGCATCACTGCTGCACCTCCTTTTCATGGGTCGCGCGCAGCTGAATCAGCGCGATGGCGGCCACCAGGATAAAGAACAGCACGGCCTTGGCTTGGCCTACGCCGCGGGATTTTGCATTCATATAGAAGGTATTGTAGATGTTCAGCGCCAGCATCTCAGTGGTTTTGATCTGCACGCCGTTTTGGAAGATGTAGGGACGACCCTCGTTGAGCACCATGTTCTGGTCAAACAGCTTAAAGGAGTTGGTCAGCGTCAGGAAGGTGCAGATGGTGATGGAGGGCATGACGGTGGGAATGGTGATCTTCCACAGGATCTGCCAGCCGTTCGCGCCGTCGATACGCGCGGCTTCCAGCATATCCTCGGATACCGATTGCAGGCCGGCGATATAGATAATCATCATATAGCCCACCTGCTGCCAGCACATCAGCACAATCAAGCCCCAGAAGCCATAGTGGGTATTGAGCACGATGGCCGTGGGCAGGATGCCGTTGAAGATGCGCTGCCAGATGTAGCCCAGCACGATGCCGCCGATCAGGTTGGGCATGAAAAACACGCCGCGGTAGATATTGGCCCCTGGAATTTTGCGCGTGAGGGCGTAGGCCACGGCGAAGGACAGCACGTTAATCAGAATCAGTGATACAATGGCTACCAGCGCCGTATACCAGAAGGCATGCAGAAAGCTGGCGTCCGTCAGCGCCTTCTGATAGTTTTGCAGCCCCACCCATTTGGCGTTGCTGGTGGTGGTAAAGGTGCAGAAGGAAAGATAAAGCCCCTTTACAAACGGCCAGAGAAAGCCGATGCAGAACGCCGCGAAGGTAGGCAGCAGAAAGATGGCGAAGCAGCGCTGAATCGGGCGTCGAATTAGGCGCGAATTGACGGCGACGGTTTCTTTTTTACGCTTGTGCTGCGTTTTTTGCTGCATGGTAAATCCCCCTGTACGGAAAAATCGGGGGGCGGGAATGATCCCGCTCCCCCGCGCTTAGGTGCTCTTATTCGTTTGCGTTGGCATACTGCACGGCCCAGCCCTGAACGAACGCGTCAACCACGTTGTCCCAGCTGCCGCCGGCGCAATACTGCATCATGGCGTCCACAACGCCAGCGCGCCACGCGTCAACATTGGGGGTGTAGTTGAAGGCCCAGGTGACAACGTAGTTGCCATCGGCGATGTAGGCGTTGGCGTCGTTGAAGAATACGTTGGAGGAAGCCTTGGCAGCCTTGAAGGGGATGGGGCCAAACTGCTCGGCCATCATCGCGGTGCCTTCTTCGCTGGTGACAACCCAGTACAGGAAGTCCAGGGTCGCCTTAATATCGGCCTCAGAAGCCTTGGAGTTGACAGCCCAGCAGTTTTCGGTGCCGCAGCACAGGCCGGCCTTTTCCTCGCCCTCAACGCCGCAGTAGATGGGGATCATGGCCAGGTCTTCGGACTTCATGCCGAACTTTTCGCCAATCAGGGTGGCGTATTCCCAGGTACCGTTCTGATAGAAGGCAGCCTTGCCGGTGCCGAACTCGGATTCAGCCTGATCGCCGGTAGCGGTGGCCAGATCAGCGGGCTTGGTGGCGGAGTTGTTGATGTACAGATCCCAGATGTTCTTGAAGTTATCCAGGTAGGTGCCCTTGATGGTGGCGGGCTTCTCGGTTACGTTGTCATCGCGGAACTCGTAGTACAGGGGCATGTTGGCCAGATGGCCGGAGAAGCGCCAGGAGGAGGAGCCGTCCAGGCCGGCGGAGGTGAAGGCGTCAAAGCCCAGCTCCGCAGCGCGGGCGTGGATATCCTCGGCGACAGCCTTCAGGCTGGCGAAATCCTTGATTTCCTCCAGCTTGTGGCCGGCCTTTTCCAGCAGCGCCTTGTTGACGATAATGCCGAAAGCCTCGTAGCAGTAACCAGCGGCCAGCAGCTCGCCGTTTTCGCCGTAGAGGTTGAAGTCGGAGGTGGTCATTTCGTTGGCGAAATCAGTGCCGCTCAGATTCAGCATATAATCGCGCCAGGTCTGGAGACCTTCCAGGTTGCCGCACTGGAACAGGGTGGGGGCAGCGCTGCTCTTGTCCATTTCAGCGGTCAGGGTCTGAGAGTAGGTGCCGGAGGCAGCGGTCACGACGGTCACCTGCACGCCGGTCTTTTCGGTATAGGTCTTGGCCAGCTCCTGCCAAGCGGCGTCGGCTTCAGGCTTGAAGTTGAGGTAGTACACCTTGCCGCCCTCGGCGGAGGCAACGGAGGCGACCATCGTCATTGCCAGGCACAGAGCCAGAAGCAGCGCGAAGAACTTTTTCATGAAGGTATCGCTCCTTTTTGCGGATATACCGCGAATTTGCGCGGAGGAAAGGGCTTTTCCATATTCGATTATTGCTTTCTTTCCCGTGCAACGGTATCATATACGATTTTGTGCTATTTGTCAATATTTTTTATTGAAAAATTGGAATGCTGCAAGATGACAACCGTTTGCATGGTACAAAAATGCACAAATGCAGCTATTCGCCGTCGATGGAGAGCAATTGCAGAAATTCGCGCATGGGGCGGGTGATGAAGCGGCTGCGCTTGTATACCAGGCTGACGGCGCGCCGCGCGTGCGGGCTATCTAACAGGTAGAAATGCAGCCTTTCGTCGGGCGGCACGCTGCAGGCCAGCGTGTCGCTGACAAAGGTAACGCCCAGCCCGTAGCAGGCCAGGTTGTAGGCCGTCAGCTGCTGATCCAGCAGCAGCCGCGCGCCGGGACGAAAGCCCGCTTTGGCGCACAGCCTGTCGGCACGCTGACGGGTATCGTTGCCCTCCTTGAGCAGCAGGAAGGGCTCGTCCTTGAACAGCGCCAGCGGCACGCCCGGCGCGTCCCTGCCTGCCTGCAGCTCCTCCGCCGTCAGGCGATAGGCCGCTGCGGCCTCGTTAATCGCAAAGCTGGTGGGCACGGCCAGCAGCAGCCGCTCGGCGCGATAGGCAATGCTGTCGTATACCGCAGGGTCGAACGCGCAGTTTTCCATCACAAAGTCCAGCTCACCCTCGCGCAGCTCGCGCTCCAGCGCGGCGGTGTGCGCCTCCAGAATGCGCACCTGCACGCGGGGAAAGCGATCCGAAAACGCGCTGATCAGCGGCGGCAGCACATAGGAGGTAAACAGCGTGGTGCCGCCCAGCGCCAACGTGCCGCTAAGACACGCCTCGGTATCGCTGATATATTGTTGAAAGGAGCCCTCGATTTCCATGATCTGCTCGGCGGCGCGGATATACTGCCGTCCCGCTTCGGTCAAGCCGATGGGCATGGTGCTGCGGTCAAACAGCGGGCTGCCCACACGTTCCTCGGCCTTTTTGATCATCAGGCTCAGCGAAGGCTGGGAGATATACAGCTTCTGTGCCGCGCGGGAAAAGCTGCGCTCGCGGTAGACCTCGTAAACATAGCGCATCTCTCGAAACATGGCCGCCCTCCTATAGATAAAAATAAATAAGAGAGATAACAATATAAGTATTTGCAGATAGTATAGCAGCTTCATATAATAATATCAACAACAATTTGCGATATGCGAAAGGGGCGGCCAACCATGAGCGAGGCGTTCAGGATTGAGCACGATATCATCGGGGAAATGCACATTCCCCAGGATGTTTACTACGGCATCCATTCCGTCCGCGCGGCGGAAAACTTTCCCATCACCGGCCAGCGCCTGCAAAGGGATATGATCGTCAGCATCGCCTGGATCAAAAAGGCCTGCGCGCGCGCCAACCTGGCCGCCGGCACCATCCGGCAGGAGGTGTCCCGCGCCATCGAGCAGGCGTGCGATGAGATCATCGCGGGCAGGCTGCACGATCAGTTCATCGTCGATCCCATCCAGGGCGGCGCGGGCACCAGCACCAATATGAACGCCAACGAGGTCATCGCCAACCGCGCCATCGAGATCCTGGGCGGCAAAAAGGGCGATTATACGCTGGTCAACCCCAACGACGACGTCAACTGCGGCCAGTCCACCAACGATGTGTACCCCTCCTGCGGCAAGATGACGCTGCATACCTTCGCCCTGCGCCTGCTGCCCGAATTGCAGCGGCTGATCGACGCGATGGACGACAAAGCCCACGAGTTTGACACCGTGGTCAAGATGGGACGCACGCAGCTGCAGGATGCGGTGCCCATCCGCCTGGGGCAGGAGTTTGCCGCCTACGCCGCCGTGCTGCGCCGCGAGTACCGCCGCATCGACCGCGCCCGGGAGGAGCAGCTGCTGCTGAACCTGGGCGGCACGGCCGTGGGCACGGGCATCAACGCCGCCCCCGACTTCGTGCGCAGCGTGGTGCCCATCCTGGCTGAAATGACGGGCATCCCCTTTGCGCAAAGCGATAATCTGATCGACGCGACGCAGAATCTGGATTGCTATGTCACCCTGTCCTCCGCGCTCAAAAGCTGCGGCGTCAGCCTGTCCAAGATCTGCAACGACCTGCGGCTGATGTCCTCCGGCCCGCGCGATGGCCTGGGCGAAATCAACCTGCCCGCGCGGCAGAACGGCTCCTCCATCATGCCCGGCAAGGTCAACCCCGTCATCGCCGAGGTGGTCAATCAGATTGCCTTCCGCCTGATCGGCTTTGATACGACCGTCACCATGGCGGCCGAGGCCGGCCAGCTGGAACTGAACGCCTTTGAGCCGGTGATCTTTGACAGCCTGTGCCAGGGCATGGCGCAACTGACCAACGGCCTGCGCACGCTGACCGATCACTGCGTCAGCGGCATCGTGGCCAACGTCGCCCTGTGCCGGGAGGAGATCAACCGCTCGGTGGGCATCGTGACGGCGCTGTGCCCGCTGATTGGCTATGACGCGGCCTGCTCCCTGGCCAAGGAATCCCTGCGCACGCGTGTGCCCGTGGGTCAGCTGGCGGTGGAGCGCGGGCTGCTTACCGCCGAGCAGGCGGAGGCGGCGCTGGATCCCATGCGGATGACGATCATCCCCGAAAATGAATAATCGATCCGATTTGTAAAAACAATATACGCTCCGGCTGGTGCCGGGGCGTTTTTGATTGCGCTTCAAAAAACAAGCTAAAAACCGCCGCGGCAGCAAAACAATCTTGCGGCGGCTTGCAATTTGTGATATATTATATATGTGGAAAGTTTTGCTTTATTAGTAAGCTTGGAGGGATTGCAATGAGAAAGACCAAGATTGTCTGCACCCTGGGCCCCGCCAGCGCGGATGAAAAAGTGATGGAAGCCATGCTGCGCGCGGGCATGAACGTGGCCCGGTTTAACTTTTCTCATGGCACCCATGAATCGCACCGGGAAATGATGCAGCGCTTCCGCGCCGTGCGCGATCGTCTGGGCGTGGCTGCTGCTGTGATGCTGGATACCAAGGGGCCGGAGATCCGCCTGAAGGATATGGCGGGCGGCGAGGCCATGCTGACCGACGGGGCGGAATTTACCCTGACTGCCCGCGATGTGCAGGGCGACGCCGCGCAGGTATCCATCACCTATGCCGAGCTGCCGCGCGAGGTGAAGGCGGGCGACCGCATCCTCATCGACGACGGCCGCGTATCGTTGCGCGTGCAGGAAACCACGGATACCGATATCCGCTGCCTGGTGGAGCATGGCGGCCGTATCGCTACCCATAAGGGCGTAAACGTGCCCGGCGTGCATCTGAATATGCCTTACCTGAGCGAGGCGGACAAGTCCGACCTGATCTTCGGCATTGAAAACGATGTGGATTATGTGGCCGCGTCCTTTGCCCGCAGCGCGCAGGATATGATCGAGATGCGCCGCTTCCTCAATTATCATGGCGGCCACCGCGTGCGCGTGATTGCCAAGATTGAAAACGGCGAGGGCGTGGATAACTTTGACGAGATCCTCTCCCACTGCGATGGCATCATGGTGGCGCGTGGCGACATGGGCGTGGAAATTGCCTATGAGCGTTTGCCCGGTTTGCAAAAGCGCTTTATCCGCCGCTGTTATCAGGCGGGCAAGGTGGCCATTACCGCCACGCAGATGCTGGAATCCATGATTGCCAGCCCCAGCCCCACCCGTGCCGAGATTACCGACGTGGCCAACGCGGTGTTTGACGGCACCTCGGCCGTGATGCTTTCGGGCGAAAGTGCCAGCGGCCGCTATCCTGTGGAGGCCGTGGCCGCCATGGCGCGCATTGCCGCGCAGGCGGAGTGCGACGCCTTCGATATGGGCGTGTACAAGGGCTTTGACCACGATATGGACACGAGCGACGCGACCAACGCCATCTGCGACGCGGCGTGCACCACGGCGCGGGATGTGGGCGCGCGCGCCATCCTGACGGTGACGATGACGGGTCGCAGCGCGCGGGGGATTTCCAAATTCCGCCCGGAGGAGCCCATCGTGGGCGCAACCCCCGATGAAAAGACCTTCCAGCAGCTGTCCCTGTCCTGGGGTGTGTATCCCGTGCGTTCGCTGCGGCAGAACTCCACTGAGGAGCTGTGCCGCCATGTGGTGGACTGTGCGCGCAACGCTGATGTGATCGACGAGGGCGACCTGGTGGTGATTACCGCGGGCGAACCGCAGGATGTAAGCAAGGGCACGACGCTGCTGCGCGTGCAGAATGCATAAAAGCGCTTAAGGGAAGATGGCTTCCCGCTTTGCCGCCCAGGGGGCGGCATTTTTTAATCCGGAGCAGGGGGACTACCCGGCGCTTTAGCATTGACAAAAGCAGGCGCGCGATTTACAATATATAAGGAAATTTATGCGGTTTCCCATCCGGGAAAAGCAAGGAGCGGACTGATGAAGCGAGGGCTGAAAACCTGCACTACCCTGCGCGCGGCGATCATCGCCTGCGTGATATGCGCGGCGCTGCTGGCGCTGACGAGCGCCAATATTCTTTTTCCGGGGTTGAGCCTGGCGGTGTTCGTGCTTTCCTCCATGCCGGTGCTGCTGATGATGATCGGCCTGATCGCGGGCCTGATTCCCATGTTTTTCTGCCTGCTGATGGCTTTGGCGGCGCTGCTGCGCGTGGGCGGGGCGATGCTGCTGGGCTTTGGCGCGCTGTATTTGCTGCCTATGACGGCGGTGTATGTCTACTGCCTGCTGCGCAGGCAGCCCTTCTGGCATAGCTGCGCTGCGCTGGCGCTGGCCCTCAGCGGCGCGCTGACGGTGATATATGCCCTGGTGCAGGGCATGACGGGCGGTCAGCTGTATGCCGCCGCGGGCGATGCGGTGATGCAAAGCCTGGACGGTCTGGCCATGCGCGACAGTCTGCTGTATACCCTGCATCAGATGGGGCTGCTGAGCCTGCCGCAGGCCATGCGCGAAACGGCGCTTGTGGCTGTGGAGGGCGGGTACGCCTTTTCGGCCGAGGCCGCGCAGGAGCTGACGCTGCAGTGCCGCACGCTGGTGATGAGCCTGCTGCATGGCCTGCTGCCCGCGCTGCTGGTATCGGGTACGGCCACAAACGTGCTTACGGGCATGGGTCTGGGCATCTACTTTGGCCGCCGCGCCGCGCAGAAGCGCGCCTTCAAGCGCGACGAGCCCGAGCAGGATATTCCCGATCTTGGCATGCCGGAGCTGCGCTATTGGCACATTCCGCGCCCGTGGGGGCTGCGCATCGGCATCCTGGCCGTGGGTTACCTGATCATGCGTCTGCCCGTGGGGGATACGCTGTATCTGCTGGGCGCGCTGATGTGGCAGGCGTTCTGTGTGTGCTTTGCCGTACAGGGCCTGGCGGCCATCAACTTTAACCAGCACCAGCGCGGCACGCGCAAGGGCTGGCGCGTGGCGGCGATTATTGCGGCCATGACGGTTTCGCTGTTCCAGAGCGTGCTGATGATTATCGGCGTGTTCGATCAGATAAACAACGCGCGCGGGCTGCGCCCTGCGCTCAAGCCGCGCGACGGGGGAGAGGAGTAGAAATTATGAAGGTTATTTTGCTCACGGACGTCAAGGACATTGGCAAAAAAGACGATATCTGCAACGTAAGCGACGGCTATGCCCGCAATTTTCTTTTTCCGCGCAAATGGGCCATGGAGGCCAACGACAACGCCATCCGCGTGATCGAGCGCAAGCGTGAGGCCGAGCGTAAGCGCGAGGCTGAAAACCGTGCCGCGGCCGAGGAGATTGCCGCCAAGCTGAAAAACAAGGTGGTTGTTCTCAAGGCTAAGTGCGGTGAAAAGGGCCGCCTGTACGGCAGCGTGACCGGCCAGGAAGTAGCTGATGCGATCAAGGCCGGCTACGATATCGAGTTTGATAAGCGCAAGGTGGAAATCAAGGAGCCCGTGCGTCAGCTGGGCGATTATGAAGTGACCGTGCGCGTGTATCCCAACATCAACGCCAAAATGATCCTGCGGGTAAAGAACATTCAGGAGGATTGATTCCTGTGAGCGAGCAGCCAGGCGCCCTGTCCACGGCCTTTTCCGCCGTACCCCCGCAAAGCATTGAGGCCGAGCGGTCGGTGCTTGGCGCGCTTCTGCAGGATGGCCGCGCGGTGTCCATCGCCATGGAAATGCTGCAGGAGGATGATTTTTACACCCCTGCGCACCGCGAAATTTACAGCGCCATCCGCGCGCTGGCGCAGCAGAGCACGGCGGTGGATCTGGTCACGGTGGATGCGGAGCTGTCCCGCCGGGGCACGCTGAACGGCGTCGGCGGGTCGTCCTATCTGGTGGAACTGCTGCAATATGTGCCCACAACGGCCAACGTGCAGTATTACATCACCATCGTTCTGGAAAAATCCACCCTGCGCAGGCTGATTCAGGCGGCCAGCACCATCAGCCGCAACTGCTATGAGCAGCGGCTGGATCTGAAGGATATTTTAAGCCACGCCGAAAAATCCATCTTTGATATCGTCATGCGCCGCACGGGCGGCGAACAGCTGGTGCATATCCGCGAGGTGCTCTATACCACCTACGCGCAGATTGAAGAGCTGGCCCGATTGCAGGGCAAGGTGGCGGGCGTGACCACGGGCTTTACCCAGCTGGACAGGCTGCTGACCGGCATGCACGGGGGCGAGCTGATCCTGATGGGCGCGCGTCCCAGCATGGGTAAAACCAGCATCGCGCTGAACATGGCCGCAGCCGCCGCGCGCAAGGGCTTTGGCGTGGCCATCTTCAGCCTGGAAATGCCGCGCGAGCAGATCGCCATGCGCCTTTTGTGCGGCGACGCGCGCGTGGACATGCAGCATGTGCGCTCGGGCACCCTGCGCGATAAGGAATGGATCAAGCTGGCGCAGACAGTCAACCCTCTGTCCAATGAAAAGGTGTATATCGACGATACCGCCGGCCTGACCCCCATGCAGATGCGTTCCCGCGTGCGCCGCATCATGCTGGAAAAGGGATTAGATCTGGTGATCATCGACTACCTGCAATTGATGGGTGCGGACGGCAAAAGCGAAAACCGTCAGCAGGAGGTCAGCGAGATCAGCCGACGCCTCAAGGCCATCGCGCTGGAGCTGAAAATTCCCATCCTGGCCTGCGCGCAGCTGAGCCGTGCCAATACCCAGCGCACCGTCAAGCGCCCGATGCTGAGCGACCTGCGCGATTCCGGCTCGATCGAGCAGGACGCGGACGTGGTCATGTTCCTGCACCGCGAGGCGTATTATGACCAGACGAGCGAGGAAACCAACACCGCCGAGGTGATCATCGCCAAGCAGCGCAACGGCCCGCTGGGCACGGTAAAGCTGAACTGGCTGAGCGAGTTTACCCTGTTTGAGGATATGTATACCGACGACGCGGTGGAGACTTAACGCCGCAGGATAGGGAGAGAAAACCATGGAACAGGCCGTTGTGGCGAGCTTTGCAAAGGATTTAAAATTTGAAGGCTTTCTGCTGGTGCGCTCTGCCGAGCAGCGCGCCTCCGCCAATGGCAGCAAGTATCTGGATATGACGCTGTGCGACCGCACGGGCGATATCAACGCCAAAATGTGGGATGGCACGGTGCACCCCCCAAAAAACGGCTCCATCATCAAGGTGCGCGCCGCGGTGACGGAGTATAACGGGCGGCTGCAATTGCGGGTGAACAAGCTGCGCGAGGCCGAGGAGGCCGATCAGGTGGATATGTCGCTGCTGGTGCCCTGTGCTCCCTATCCGCCCCAGCAGATGCTGGGCGAAATCACCGCGACCATCGACCAGATGAAAAACGCCACCCTGCAAAAGGTGCTGCGCGAGCTGATTGCCATGGCCGGGGATAAGCTGGTGTATTTCCCCGCCGCCCAGCGGCTGCACCATGCCGAACGCAGCGGTCTATTGCACCATACCACCACCATGCTCAAGGGCGCGCGGCAGATGCTGCAGGTATATCCCTGGCTGGACGCCGATCTTCTGTGCGCGGGTGTTATTGCCCATGACCTGAGCAAGATCCGAGAGATGCAAAGCGATGATGCGGGCAATGTGAACGACTATACGGTTGAGGGTCTGCTGCTGGGCCATCTGGTGCGCGGGGTGACGCAGGTGCGCGAGGCCGCGCGCCGCGCGGGCATCCCGGATGAGGATGAGTATGTGCTGCTGCTGGAGCACATGGTCATCAGCCACCATGGCGAGGCGGAGTTTGGCAGCCCGCGTCCGCCCATGTTCCCCGAGGCAGAAATGCTGCACTGGCTGGATGTGCTGGACGCGCGGATGAACGAGATGAACGGCATCGTGCGCCGCACGCCCGCGGGCGCGTTCAGCGAAAAAATCTGGTCGCTGGATCGCCGGGTGTATCACCCGCATTATCTGTCCGAAATGCCCGCCAACGCCGATGCGCCCGCTGCGAATGAAGAGACGGCGCAGCGTGCGCCGCGCCGTCCGGATGCGGACAAGGCGTATCAGGGGCTTTTGTAAGCGGAGGCTGCATGCTGGCATATCAAAACGATACCATTGCGGCGCTGGCTACCCCACCGGGGCGCGGCGGCATCGCCATTGTGCGCGTGAGCGGAGAAAACGCTCGCGCGTATTTTGAAGCGCTCTTTCGCCCGGCGGGCAGGCAGCAGGTGGAATCCCATCGCCTGCTTTATGGGCATTTGTATGATGCTGACGGCGCGATGCTGGACGAGTGCATGGCTGTGCTGATGCTGGCTCCGCGCACCTATACGCGCGAGGATGTGGCGGAGTTTCATCTGCACGGCGGCGATCAGATTGCCCGCGAAGCGCTGGCGGCGCTGTATCGCCTGGGCGCGCGCCCGGCCGAGCCGGGGGAGTTTACCCGCCGTGCCTTCCTGAACGGTCGCGTGGATCTGAGCCGCGCCGAGGCTGTGATGGATGTGATCGGCGCGCAGGGCGAACAGGCGGCGCGCGCGGCGCTGCGGCAGCTCAACGGCGGTGCAAGCGCTTTTATCCGCGATGCGCAGCAGCGCCTGACCGATTTGCTGGCCGGGGTCGCCGCGGCGCTGGACTATCCGGAGGAAATTGAGGAGGCCGAGGCCGCAGGCAGCGTGATTGCCGGGGCGCGGGCGCTGCGGGATACGCTGCTGTCCGCCTGCGATGAGCGCGCGGCGCGCCTGCTGGATACAGGCTTTGAGGCCGCGCTGTGCGGCCGGCCCAATGTGGGCAAAAGCTCGCTGCTCAACGCCCTGCTTTGCGAGGAGCGCGCCATCGTGACCGATATCCCCGGCACCACGCGCGATGTGGTGCGCGGCAGCATTCTGGTAGCTGGACTGCGCGTCAACCTGAGCGATACTGCGGGCATCCGTGAGCAGGCTGAAACAGTGGAGGCCATCGGCGTGCAGCGCGCGCGGGAGATCATGCGCGCGGCCGATCTGGTGCTGCTGGTGCTGGATGGATCGCAGCCCCTGACGGCCGAGGATGAAGAATTACTGCGCGAGACGGAAAGCTATCCGCGCCTGATCCTGTGCAACAAGGCGGATCGCGGCGCCGCCTTTGAGCTGCCCGGGGCGCTGCGCATCAGCGCTGCCACGGGAGAGGGGATGGACGCGCTGCGCCAGGAGCTGGCCCGGCGCGCGGGCATGCCCTGCGAGCTGCCCCTGACCAGCGAACGCCACATGCGCCTGGCGCGTGCGGCGGCGCAGCATTTGCAGACGGCGGCGGACGCGCTGGAAAACGGCCAGCCGCTGGATCTGGCGGCCATCGATCTGCATGCCGCGCTGGACTGCCTGGGCGAGGTGACGGGCGACCGCGTGGACGAAAAACTGCTGGACAGCGTTTTTTCCCGCTTCTGTGTGGGAAAATGACGCGGGGAGAAACAAACATGATCCTGGAAACGGAGGAGCTTCGCCTGCTGCCTGCCGATCCGGCACTGGCGCAGCAGGCGGCGGATTATTACCGCCGCAATCGCGATTTCTTTGCGCCTATCGATCCGATCACCGCTGATCCCATCGACACGGCGGAGTATCAGCGCGATGCGCTTGCCAAGGCTGCGGCGCTGCGGGAACAGCGCGCGGGCTATCGCTTTTTTATCGAGCGCAAGGCGCAGCCGGGCGAGATCATTGGCATGATCGCGCTCAACAATGTGGTTTGGGGAGCGTTCCGCTCGGCCTTTGTGGCCTATAAGCTGGACGCACGGTATCTGAACTGCGGGTATATGACCCAGGCGCTAACGCGGCTGACGCGCTTTGCTTTTGACGATTTGCATCTGCATCGCCTGGAGGCGAACATCATGCCGCGCAATCTGCCCTCCCTGCGTGTGGCCGAAAAGTGCGGCTTTGATCAGGAGGGCCTTGCCCGCGCGTATCTGTACATCGCCGGCAAGTGGGAGGATCATATTCACATGGTGCGGCTGAACCCGGACTGGCAGCCGGAGGGTTGATTCCTGAACGTCAAAAAGAAAACAGCATGGCGCTTTCCATGCTGTTTTTTGTATTATAAGTATCTGCCTGTGATGCTGTCTGGATTCACGGCGATTTCCTGCGGTGTGCCGACCGCCACGACGCGGCCGCCGCTTTCCCCGCCGCCGGGGCCCATATCGATTACATAGTCCGCGTTGCGGATCACGTCCAGATCATGCTCGATGACAACGACCGTGGCGCCGTTATTCAGCAGCGCCTGGAACACGCCCAGCAGCACCCGCACATCCAGCGGATGCAGACCGATGCTGGGCTCGTCGAATACGAATACCGAGTCCGTCTGCGTGCGGCCAATCTCGCTGGCCAGCTTGAGCCGCTGCGCCTCGCCGCCCGACAGGCTGGGCGTTTCCTCGCCCAGAGTCAGATAGCCCAAGCCCAAATGTTCCAGCACCTGCAAGCGCTGGCAGACCGTTTTCATATCATGGCAAAACGCAATGGCCGAGCTTACGTCCATGTCCATCAGCTCGGGCAGGGAAACCGTTTGCCCCGTCTTGCTGCGCAGCTTTACATCGTAGGCAGCGCGCGCATAGCGCGAGCCGCGGCAATCGGGACAGGGAATGTTCACATCGGGCAAAAACTGCACGTCCAGACTGACCACGCCCGTGCCGTCGCAGCCGGGACAGCGCAGATTGCCCGTGTTGTACGAAAAATCGCTGGCTTTGAAGCCGTGCGCCTTGGCGTCCGGCGATTTGGCGTATAGCTTGCGCAGCTCGTCATGCACGCCTGCATAGGTAGCCACGGTGGAGCGCACGTTGATGCCGATGGGGGTTGCGTCAATCAGCTTGACGTGCGCGATGCCCTCAGCGCGGATCTCCCGAATGTGGGTGGGCAGGGCGGCCCCGGCGATGCTGGCTTCCAGCGCGGGGATCAGGCTTTCCAGCACCATGGTGGTTTTGCCCGAACCCGAAACGCCAGTTACGACGGTCAGCCGCCCCTTGGGAATGTCGATTTTGAGGGGCTTTACTGTGTGAATGCTTGCAGTGGACAGGCGAATCGTTCCCTGGCTGAACATTTCATCGCGCGCGGCGTGGGGACGCAGGTCGGTTTCGGCCTTGCCGGATAAGAATGGCCCGATCTGTGAGTTTGGATTGCTTTCCAGCGCGTTCACCGGGCCCTGGGCGATCACGTGGCCGCCCTTGGCTCCTGCCTGCGGGCCCATCTCGATAATCCAATCGGATTCCTTCAAAATCTGCGTATCGTGGTCAACCAGGATGACCGAGTTGCCGTCGGCCACCAGATCGTGCATGACGCCGGTTAAACCCACGATGTTGGCTGGGTGCAGGCCGATGCTGGGTTCATCCAGCACATAGAGCACGCCCGTGGTGCGGTTGCGCACGGCGCGGGCCAGCTGCATGCGCTGCCGCTCGCCGGTAGACAGCGTGGCGGCGGAGCGATCCAGCGTCAGATATCCCAGCCCCAAATCCATCAGCCGCTTGGCTGTGCTTTCAAAGGCGGCGCAGATGCTTTCGGCCATGGGACGCATTTCAGCAGGCAGGCTGCCCGGCACGCCGCGCACCCAATCCACCAGCGCGCTCAGCGTCATGGCGCAGGCATCGCTTAGCGGGATGCCCCGCAGCAGAGGGGCGCGCGCGGCGGCGGACAGGCGCGTGCCGCCGCACTCAGGGCAAACGTCCTCCTTCAGAAACTTTTCCACGCGCTTCATGCCCTTTTCATCCTTCACCTTGGCCAGGGCGTTTTCCACGGTGTAAATGGCGTTATAATAGGTAAAATCCAGTTCGCCCGCCTGATTGGAGTTTTTGGCGTGGTAAAAAATATGCTTCTTTTCCGCCGGGCCGTGGAAAACGATCTCCTTTTCGCGCTCGGTCAGATCGCGGAAGGGCACGTCGGTGCGCACGCCCATCTCGCGGCAAACGTCGGTCATCAGCGACCACATCAGGCTGTTCCAGGGGGCGACGGCCCCGCCGTCGATGGTGAGCGAATCGTCCGGCACCAGCGTGCTCATATCCACCGTGCGCACGCTGCCCGTTCCGCCGCATTTGGGGCAGGCTCCCTGCGAGTTGAAGGCCAGCTCCTCGGCGGAGGGGGCATAAAAGCGCGCGCCGCATTCGGGGCAGGCAAGCTCCTTGCCCGCTGCGACGGCAAGCGTGGGCGGCAGATAATGGCCGTTGGGGCAGCGATGGCTGGCCAGGCGGGAGTACATCAGGCGCAGGCTGTTGAGCAGCTCGGTGCCCGTGCCGAAGGTGCTGCGGATGCCGGGCACGCCCGGCCGCTGATGCAGCGCCAGCGCGGCGGGCACATACAGCACGTCGTCCACCGTGGCCTTGGCTGCCTGCGTCATGCGGCGGCGGGTGTAGGTGGACAGCGCCTCCAGATAGCGGCGGGAGCCCTCGGCGTACAGCACGCCCAGCGCCAGCGAGGACTTGCCCGAGCCGGATACCCCGGCGACGCCGACGATCTGATTGAGGGGGATATCCACATCAACGTTTTTGAGGTTGTGCACCCTGGCGCCGCGAACAAGCATTTTATCGATCATGATTTTTCTCCGGATATTTTGATAACAGGCGTAAAACAGAACGGGCATCCAGACTGCGCTGGATACCCGTTCTGAGCATTCACAAAGCGGCGATTGCAGCCAAAGCGGGGACGTGCTTCGCATTTGCCGCCCAGGATCAGGGCTGCGTCACGCTTTCAGCCGTCATGGTAAAGGTCTGCGTGCCGTCCTCGGTGGTGACGAAGGCCGCGTCGTAAATGGCCAGCATCTGGCCGGCCTTTTCGCGCGCGCCCTTGGTGGTCAGCACGACCACGCCGCCCTCCTTGAGCAGCAGCTGGCTGACGGGCTTGGCGGCGGGGTTGCGCGAGATGCCGTGATGCGGGTACTTGACGATATCCGACCGCAGCGTTTCCGCGCCGTAATGGGCGATCATCCTGTCCATCGGCTCGTCCTCACGGTCGCTCTTCTTTTTCATGATATCGCCGGTGAACAGCACGCTGCTGCCGCCCAGCTCCACGCGCAGCCACATGCTGTTGGCGTTGACTACCGCCACGGGCAGGTCGGCGCGGATATCCTTATCGGCCTGGCCGGGATAGTATACATTCTTGATATAGGTCAGCGCGTCGCCCACGCCGTAATCCTGGATGGGGGCGTAAAGCGTGGCCTGGCCGCAGGCCAGGGGGAAGGTAAGCGCCTGCGCGTAATCCAGTGTGTAAACCGGGGCGTTGGGTGCGGAATCGCGCATGGTGGACAGCAGGCGGACGCGGTGTATCGCGTCGCCGTTCTTGCTGTCGTCATAGGTGTTGTCCGTTACCAGCGCGGTGGCGGGGGGCATGTACAGCGCGTCGATGGTAAAGAACTTGCAGGGGATGATTTCACTGTACAGGGCGGCGATGTGATCCTTGTGGCTGTGGGTGGCCACGAGCGTCAGGTGCAGCTGATAATCCTTGTTCTTGGCCTGATCGCTCAGGTTCAGCGCGCTCAGCAGATCCTTGCGCAGGTTCAGCAGCTCCATATAGCAGCGGGAGTTGGCCAGGCCGCCGTCCACTACCAGCACTTCCAGCCGCTCCTTGCCATAGCACAGCAGCAGCGTCGCGTCGGTTTTGGCGTTGTTTTTGCTGTCCAGGAAGCGCAGCTCGATTCGCTCGGAATCGGTCTTGATCATATCGTTCAGGCTGACAGGCGTGCCCTCGGCCTGGCACAGCGCGGGCAGGGCCAGCAGCAAAAGCAGCAGGCAGCAGAGCCAGAAACGCTTCATATCCATGCCTCCTATTGAAGATCGCAGCTTAGAAATCGGCGCTGCCCGTGGTGCGCGGGAAGGGCAGCACGTCGCGGATGTTGCTTACGCCCGTCAGGTACATGATCAGGCGCTCAAAGCCCAGGCCGAAGCCCGCGTGCGGGGTGGAGCCGTACTTGCGCAGCTCCAGATACCACCAGTAACTGCCGCAGTCCAGCCCCAGCTCATGCATGCGCGCCTCCAGCACGTCCAGACGATCCTCACGCTGGCTGCCGCCGATCAATTCGCCAATACCGGGCACCAGCACGTCCACCGCCGCGACGGTCTTGCCGTCGTCGTTCTGCTTCATATAGAAAGCCTTGATTTCCTTGGGGTAGTTATACACGCATACCGGGCGGCCAAAGTGCTTTTCGGCCAGGTAGCGCTCGTGCTCGGTCTGCATATCCATGCCCCAGTAAGCGCCGTACTCAAAGTGCTCGCCGGAGTTTTTGAGGATTTCGATGGCCTCGCTATAGGAAACGCGGGCGAAATCGCTGTCGCGCACATGGGTCAGGCGGTCGATCAGCCCCTTATCCACAAAGGAATTAAGAAAATCCAGCTCCTCGGGGCAGCGCTCCATCACGTCGGCGATGACATAGCGCACCATGGCCTCGGCAAGCGCCATATCGTCGTTCAGGTCGGCGAAGGCGATTTCAGGCTCGATCATCCAGAATTCCGCCGCGTGGCGCGGCGTGTTGCTCTTTTCGGCGCGGAAGGTGGGGCCGAAGGTGTACACATTGCGGAAGGCCATGCAGAAGGCCTCGGCGTTCAGCTGGCCGGATACGGTCAGGTTGGCGGGCTTGCCAAAGAAGTCCTCGCTTACCTTGACATGGCCCTGCTCGTCGCGGGGAGGATTGTCAATATCCAGCGTGGTCACACGGAACATTTCGCCCGCGCCCTCGCAGTCGCTGGCGGTGATCAGCGGGGTGTGCACATACACAAAGCCCTGATCGGCGAAGAAGCGGTGGATGCTCTGCGCGGCTACCGAGCGGATGCGGAACACCGCCGAGAACAGATTGGTGCGCGGACGCAGGTGCGCCTGGGTGCGCAGGTATTCCACGGTGTGGCGCTTCTTTTGCAGGGGATAATCGGCCGCAGCCATGCCCACAACCGTGACGCGGCTGGCCTTGAGCTCAAAGGGCTGCTTGGCTTCGGGGGTCAGCTTGAGCGTGCCTTCCACCTCGATGGCGCTGCCCAGGGTGACCTTGACCACCTCGCGGAAATCCGGAACGGATTCATCCAGCACGATTTGCAGGTTTTTAAAGAAGGAACCGTCGTTGAGCTCGATGAAGGCAAAGGCCTTGCTGTCGCGTACGGTGCGCACCCAGCCGCTGACGAGAAGCTGCGCGCCGTCGGCGGGCGTTTGGCGGAAAAGCTGACGAACGAGAACTTTTTCCATATAAAAAAACCTCTTTTCAGATAGAAATGGCGCGAAGAAGAAAAACGTTTACCGGCCCAGCAGCGCCGCGCCGATGATGCCCGCGTCGTTGCCCAGCTGAGCCAGGGCGATTTCGGGCATGGGCAGCACAGGATACATCAGATACTTGGGCAGCAGCTCCCTGACCGCATCCAGCAGGAAATCGCCTGCGCGGCTGACGCCGCCGCCCAGCACGATCATATCCGGATCCAGGAAGGATACGACGTTGTTGATGGCGATGGTCAGGTACTTGACATAGCGGCGGAACACGCGGTTGGCGATGTCGTCGCCCTCCTTGGCCAGGTCAAACACCGTCTTGGCGGTGATCTTGTCCACATCGCCGTTCACGGCCTTCAGGATGGCGCAGTCGGGATGCAGCGCGCAGGCTTCCTTGGCCATGCGGATGATGGCCGTGGCCGAGCAGTAGCGCTCGGTGCAGCCGCACTTGCCGCAGGTGCAGGGGATACCGTCCACCTCGATGATCAGGTGTCCCAGCTCACTGGCCGCGCCGTGCGCGCCGGACCAGATTTTGCCGTCCACAATGATGCCCGCGCCCACGCCCGTGCCCAGGGTGAGGAAAACGGAGGAGCTGGTATTGCGGCTTACGCCTGCCTGATACTCGGCCCAGCCGGCCACCGTCGCGTCGTTATCAATGAAGATGGGCAGGTCGTAGTAGGATTTCAGCTCGTCGCGCAGGGGAATGTTGCGCCAGCCGAGATTGGTGCAGAAGATGACGCGGCCGGTTTTCTGCTCGGCAATGCCGGGAATACCGATGCCGATGGCGGCGATATCCTGCGTGGTCAGCTTCGCCTCGTCCAGGAGCTTGGCGATGCATGCGGCCATATCGCGCACAATGTCGGCGTAGGGACGCTTGGCCAGGGTAGGGGTTTCGGCCTTGCGCAGGATCTTGCCATCCTCGCTGACCAGGCCGACGGCGATGTTGGTGCCGCCCAGATCGATGCCGATGTAGTACATAATCAAAGTCTCCTTTGTAACGGATGATTGAGTTACAGCTTCATATCCTGCATGCGCTGCTGCATCATTTCATTGGTGCGGCGATCCAGCTCCTGCGCGGCGGAATAACCCAGCTTTTTCAGGCTGAAGTTGCGCGCGGCCACCTCGATGATAATGGCCAGGTTGCGGCCCGGACGCACGGGAAGCACGATGCGGGGCACCTTCACATCCATGATGGAGGTGTATTCGTCCGTCAGGCCGTAGCGGTCGTATTCCTTGGTTTCATCCCATTTTTCCAGGTGCACCACCAGGTCGATGGACTTGCGCATCAGCACCGAGCCGATGCCGTACATGGCCTTGATATCGATGATGCCGATGCCGCGGATTTCCATCAGGTGGCGCACCATCTCGGGGGATTCGCCCGTCAGGCGATCGTCCGATACCTTGCACACATCCACCACGTCGTCCGCCACCAGCTGATGGCCGCGCTTGACCAGCTCCAGCGCCGCTTCGCTTTTGCCTACGCCGCTGCGGCCGGTGATCAGCACGCCCACGCCGTATACCTCCAGCAGCACGCCGTGCAGCGTTTCGCGCGGGGCCAGGCACTGGCGCATGTAGATGATGGCGTTCATGAAGAAACGGGTGGTTACTACGTCCGTCTGGAAAACGGGCACGTCGTGCTCTTTGGCCAGGGGAACCAGCTCCTCCGGCGGGCGCATGCCGCGGCACAGGATGACGCACGGGATGGGATAGGAAAAGAACTTGCGCAGCCGCGCCACCCGAACCTCGGGCTCCAGCGATTCCAGATAGCCCATCTCCGCCTTGCCGATGACCTGCGGACGCTCCATGGCGAAGTATTCGTAGTGCCCGGCAAATTGCAGGCCGGGACGGTTCAGGTCGGCCGATTCGATAGGCCATTCATTTTTGGAGGAGGCGCACAGCGTGGTAAGCGACAGCGCCTTGACAAAATCATCAACCCGGATCAAGCTTCCACCTCCGTAAGCAGATAACAATCGTATCCTATATTACATCATAAAGCCAGACATTTGTCAATGTGAGAAAGAATACACATAATGGTTAAATAAATTACCTATATTGTAACAATTTCGTTGCAATTTGAGGCGAAATCCATTACAATAGAAGCAGCATTACCAAGGGAGGAACGCCGTATGCAGGACCTGATGCAAAAGCTTACCGGAAATCTGATCGATTTATTGATATATGGCGCCATCGCGGCCGTGTGCCTGACGGGGTTTATCAAGTGTACAATCGTTTGCCGCTCCTGCGCGCGGGCGCTGCGCCGCGCTGTGCACCGGCTGGAAATGATGACGCTGAAGGACGGCTCCCAGCCCGTGTGGCAGGATCCGCTGTTCCTGGGCAAGCGCATGCGCACGGCGTGGAAGCGCTTTCTGGTCAACGCCGAGCAATTGGACAGCCGCGGCATGAACTGCAATGTGGAGGATTACATCAACGACGATACCGTAATCTACGAGCATTGCCACACGCAGCTGGGCGAGGTGATCCCCGGCATCCTGACCTCGCTGGGCATCCTGGGCACGTTTATCGGCCTGGTGCGCGGCCTGGGTGCGCTGAACCTGTCCGACGCGGCCAGCACCATGACGGGCATTTCGGATATGATCAACGGCATGAACTTTGCCTTTGGCACCTCCATTGCGGGCTGCTCGTGCTCGCTGGCCTTTAATATCCTCAATCACGCAGCCATCGGCTCGGCGCAAAAGGCGCTGGATGAATTTTACGAGGCCTTTACCGAGTTTGTCATGCAGCAGCCGCTGAGCGATAACGTGCAGGCCATCTGCCAGCAGGAGGATCGCGCGGCATTCCTGCGCCATGCGGTGACGGAAATCGGCGACCGCGTCAGCAGCGGTATGACCGTGGCGGTGGAAAAGAGCCTGGCTCCCGTAGCGCAGTCCATGAACCGCTTTATCGCCGGGCAAACCCAGGCGCAGATCGAAGGGCTGGATCAGATTGTGGGCGCGTTTATCAACCGCATGAACGGCGCCTTGGGCGGGCAGTTTACGCAGCTTGGGCAAACGCTGACGGCCATCAACCAATCTCAGCATATGGATTATGATACCCTCAATGCTTCCCTGCAGGCGGCTTCGGCCATCATGGGCGGCATGCAGGATACCGGCGCGCTGATGCATCAGGTGGCCGATCGCATGGCCGAGTATGCTTCCGACGCGGCTTCGCTGCGCGATCAGCAGGGCGATTTTGCCCAGAAAACGCAGGAGCTTTTGAATGCCATGCATGCCGCTGCGCAGGAGCAGACGGATTATTTAATGAACCTGCGCGCCGGCCATGACCGGCTGCAGACCAGCATGCAGGAATACGCCCAGTGGAGCGGGCGCGTGCTGGAGGCTGTACATCAGCAGGCAGACGCATCGGGCGCGGACGCGCAGAAGATGGCCGACGCCATGCGCGACAGCAGCCGCGAGCTGAGCCAGAGCTATACCTCCTTTGTGGAAAACATCAGCGGCGGTCTGTCCCGCACCATGGGCCTGTTTGAAGAAAACATGCACGCCGTGGTGTCCCTGCTGGACGGCAAGCTGGAAAGCATTGAAAAAACGGCCAAGACCGCGCAAAGCGCCTATACCGATAAGGCGGATCGCCTGAACGCCGGCACCGACGGGCTGCTCTCCGCCCTGTCGCAGCTGCAGCGCGCCCTGGGCGATATGACCCGCAGCGTGCAGGCGGCGGGCGACGCGCTGGGCGAAAAGGCGGATAAGGAGGGCTGAGCATGAGCAGGCACATGAGCCGCGCGCACCGGGGCGGCGACGGCGGCACGCACTGGATATCCTATTCGGATATGATGTGCTCGCTGCTGCTGATGTTCATCCTGGCCATCACGCTGTGTATTTATCATTATTATACGCTGCTGGATCAGGTGGGCGAGCAGCAGGCTCAATTGGAGGCGGCGCAGATTACCCTGAGCCAGAAGGAAAAGGATTTGGAAACCACCCGCGTGGAGCTGATGGGCAAGGAGGAGGATCTGGCGGCTATCCAGATTCAACTGGATACCAAGGAGCAGGATCTAAACGCCGCCCAGGTGAAATTGAGCGAACGCGAGGCTGAGAACGAGCGGCTGCTGGCGCAGATTGTGCTCAAGGAGGCTGACCTGGCCGACCAGCAGAACCGCATCGACGCATTGCAATTGGTGCTGGCCAACCAGGAAAAGGAGCTGAGCGACTACCAGGCGCAGATTGCCGACATTCTGGGCGTTCGCACCCGCATTGTGCAGGAGCTGAGCGCCCAGCTGGCCAGCGCGCGCATATCGGCTACGGTGGATGAAAAGACGGGCGATATTGTGCTGGACAGCAGCCTGATGTTTGAAACAGGCAGCAGCACCCTCAAGGCCGAGGGTCTGGCGCAGCTGAATCGTCTGATTCCCGTATACCTGGGCGTGCTTTTGCAGGATGAATACCGCGACTATGTGGCGGAAATTATAATAGAAGGACATACCGATTCTACCGGCAGCTACGAGCATAACCTGGAGCTGTCGCAGAACCGCGCGCTCAACGTGGCCAAGTACTGCCTGAACATGGGCACCCTGACCCAGACGCAGAAAACGCGGCTCAAGTCCATCATCACCGCGCAGGGCCGCAGCTTCTCCGATCCAGTCTATGATGAAAATGGCGTCGAGGATCAGGAGCGCTCCCGCCGCGTGGAAATCAAATTCCGCTTGAAGGATGCGGAAATGATTCTGCGCATAAACAGCATTCTGTCTTCTATGGAGTGAAAGCGATGAAATATGTAGCCATTTTTATGGTCGTTCTGGTGATCGCCGCGGCGGGGCTGGGCGTGTATACCTATGCCAACGCCCGGCTGCAGGTGGTATCGGTGGAGCTGAAAACGGCCGCCGGAGGCGAGCGCGTCCAGGAGTTTACCGCCCTGCAGACGGCGGTGGATCGCGGCGCGCTCAACGGCACGGCCTTTACCAAAAGCGTGCCGGGTACAGCGGCGGATTACAGCTTTTTTACCTATACCTTCCGGCTGCGCAACGGCGGGCTCATCGACGCGGAGATGGTGGAAATACAGCCCATCCCCGCCAACGGCGATGTGCTGGCCTATGCCACCAGCGACGCTTCGCAGGTAAACGCCAATAACATCGTATCCGCCGGGGGCGAACGCGACGTGTGGAGCGTGGTGCTGACCAGCGCGCAGAACCAGACCGACCGCCAGGTATCGCGCAGCTTTAAGATTACCTATTACATTTGGGGCATCCCGATGAGCGTGACGGCCAAATACAACTAATAAGAATACCGGCGCCTTTCATTGCGAAAGGCGCCGGTGTTGTTTTTGCTTTTGAAAATTAGAATACCACCACCAGCAGCATCTTGAACTTTTCCTTGCCGAACACCGCGTGCGGGTGATCCTTAGGCATCACGATGGATTCGCCAGTGTGCAGGATGTATTTTTCACCGTCGATGGTGATTTCACCCTCGCCGTCCAGGCAGGTGACAAAGGCGTCGCCGCCCGCCTTGTGGGAGCTGATTTCCTCGCCCTTATCAAAGGAAAACAGGGTGATGCTTACATTGCTGTTCTGCGCCAGGGTTTTGCTGACGATCTGCCCATCCTGATAGGCAACCTGATCGCGCAGCACCAGCACCTGCGCCTTGTCGATGTTTTTCATGGGACCGTTCATTTTTAAAACCTCCTTCAAGGGTTGTTTTCCTTGCTATTGTAGCATGCCCGGATAGACGGGTCAATCAAGCAAATTTTCTTGCCGAAACCGGGCCTATATGCTATACTGATTTTATCAATCGGCTTTGGCCGGAGGAAAAACGCATGAAAATGAACGATGAAAGACGCAAGGTCATCAAGGAACTGCTGGATGTGACGGATCGGGAGTTCACCGATGAAGAGCTGATACGCCAATTGACCCTGACGGGCATCACACAAAGAGCTGCGCAGGATGAAAAAAGCACCTTGGGGCAGCGCGCGGCCGATGCGGTTGCGCGGTTCGCGGGCAGCTGGGCGTTTATCTTCAGCTTTATTACGGTGATGGTGCTGTGGATGGCGGGCAATGTTCTGCTGGCGTCCCGCGCCTTTGACGCTTACCCGTTTATCCTGCTGAATTTGGTGCTATCCTGCATTGCCGCGGTGCAGGCTCCGCTGATTATGATGAGCCAGAACCGCCAGGAGGCAAAGGATCGCCAGCGCGCGGAGAACGATTATCGCGTGAACCTGAAAAATGAGCTGATCATCGATGATCTGTACCGCAAGCTGGATCGCATACTGGAAAATCAACAACGAATTGACCAGCGCCTGGAGCGCCTGGAACAAAACAACCAGCGAAAGGAAAAAGAACAACATGTGTAAGAAAATCATCGCGCTGCTGCTGTCCTTGCTGCTGCTATGCCTGACCGCCGCTGCCTTTGCCTCCGAGGCTGTGCTGACGCTGCGCGACGTTACGCCCGAGGGCAACTACAAAATCAAGCTGACCCGCAAAATCATGCTCGCTCCGCCCAATGAGCTGGCGACCCGCAACTATCATGTGCAGCAGGGCGCTACGACGGACGGCGAGTTTGCCTATATGATCATGGAAAACCAGGTGGATCATCTGTGCTCTATCTGGAAGGTGAATATGCAGGATTGGACGGTTGCAGATACCGTATACGGCCTGGATCTGTCCCACGGCAACTGCATGGGCTACAATCCCGCCCGCAAGCAGCTGGTGGTGGTGCATAACAAGCCGCGTTATAATACCCTGAGCTTTGTGGATACCGATACGCTGCAAATTGCCGAAACCGTGCAGCTTAATCAGGATATGTACGCCATCGGCTATTGCGAAAGCCGCGATCAGTATGTGGTGGGCATCAGCGGCACCTTTAACTTTATGATCCTGGACGGTCAGCTCAATAAGGTGGCCTATTATTATGGCAAGGATACCGGCCTGGTCAAGCAGGGTGTGGACTGCGACGACAAGTATATCTATTTCCCCCAGAACAACAAAGACTGCACCGTGAACCAGATTGTCATCTACGATTGGGATGGCAACTATATCAATACCGTACGCGTCGGCTCCTTCCAGGAGATCGAGGATGTGTTCCATGTGGGCGATGATCTGTACATCGCCTTCAATGCCAGCGGATCGTATGTGTATCAGGGCAGGCTGGAAGAAATCAAGCAATAATGAACTGGCGGATAAACCGGATGAAGAAGCGGCTGCTTCCTGTATAGGGAGGCGGCTGCTTTTTGCTTAGAATCTTTTCACCCCCTCTCCGCCCCTGCATAGCATGAAAATGTAAGCCGCGACGCGGCCAATCGCCCTGCGGATTATCCCAGGGCAAATGCAAGGAGGAGAGGGTATGTCTTTCTACTCTTATAAGAACGCCGACCCTGCCAACAGCCCCGGTGAAATTTCGGGCAGCGCGCTGGACGGACTGAATGAAAAGGTGTGCATCCAGGTGCAGCGGGTGTACGATAGCTGCTTGCAGCAGGAACAGCTGACCAACAAGGATGTGACCATCACCAGCTATGCGCAGGTGGTGAACAAGTGCTGCTGCAATAATTCCAACGAGACTACGCCTCCGGCCAGCGCGCCTGTGCCGCCCATCACCTTTGAAAGCTGCCGCTCCAGCACTACGGATATCGATATCTCCAATCTGACGGTCGAGCGCCTGTGCGATCGTCCCTGCTTCGCCCGTGTGCGCGGCTATATCGATATCCCCATCGATATCCTGTTTACCGACTCCCGCTGCGTGGAATACATCGGCAAGGGCGTTGTGCGCGTAAACAAGGATGTGCTGCTCAGTGTGCCCGACGATTCCATCGTGCCCTATACGCTGGAGGGCATGGCCAGCGCCATCTGCGTATCCGGTACCTACCGCGGCGACAATGTGTTCCGCCTGACCATCTGCGTGTCCATCATCCTCAAGGTGCTGGCGCGGGTGGAAATCCTGATTCCCAGCTACGGCTTCTGCTCCATTCCGCCCTGCGAGGAGTTTGCCGACAACGTCTGCGACGAATTCTTCTCCCTGCCGCTGTTCCCCTCGCTCAATTTGTGCGAGAATACGGCATCCGATAATACGACCAACACGGGCGGCTGCGGCTGCAATAACAGCTGTGGCTGCAACCGCTGCAACGGAAATTGCAATAACTGAAATTAGAAAAATACGCGCGGAACGGTGCGCCGGGAAGCAAAAACGCTTCCCGGCGTGTTTTGGCTGTGGATGGATTGTGGATAAAAAGCGAACGGAATAGTTGCTAATGATTAAATGATATACTATATATTGCTAAAAATACGAATGTTCTATGGAATAATACTGAAGTATATACGGAATTGCAAAAACCTTCAAAAAAAACCTTAAAAAACTTCAAAAAAGGTGTTGACAAGGGGAGGGGAAATGTGCTATTATATCCAAGCGCTCAGGGAACGGCGCCGAGAGGCGGCGGGAATGAGCGGCAGGGACCTTGAAAACGATACAGGAAAATGGAAGCGAACAAAACGACAGTTAATTCTGAAATGAGTTTTGACTTGGATCGCGGTAGTGAGTTGAAAGACTTACGACACCAGATAAACCAAGTTAAGGATTAAACACAAGAGTTTGATCCTGGCTCAGGACGAACGCTGGCGGCGTGCCTAACACATGCAA
>OLSD01000102.1_pt1 | contig 87195 bp, 84 predicted proteins | sample 1672211 | NCBI WGS metagenome assembly OLSD01 (sample SAMEA3136659, study PRJEB25190) | human gut metagenome | reverse complement strand
TGCATCCGTAGCTCAGCTGGATAGAGTACTCGGCTACGAACCGAGCGGTCGGAGGTTCGAATCCTCCCGGATGCACCATATTCTCCGTAACCTTCAGCAATGAAGGTATCGAAGAGATAGCGGTATTAACCGCAGGCACCAGGGAGGATAACGTTGCGTCAGCAACGGCCCGAAGGGCGAACGCCAGTGAGTAATCCTCCCGGATGCACCATCTTCTCCCAAAAATTTCCTTCAAAAATATCTCATTTCTAAATAACTACTTTATCCATTTCCTGAATTTTCTTCTCCTTCGCCATCAGCGACAAAATCAAGCAATTACGCTAAAGTAGCGTCATATTTTTCGACTTGCGAGAAGACCATGTACGAGCGTTATGCAGGTTTAATTTTTGATATGGATGGCACAATCCTGGATACGGAGCCTACGCACCGTAAAGCGTGGCGCGAAGTATTAGGGCACTACGGTCTTCAGTACGATGTTCAGGCAATGATTGCGCTTAATGGATCGCCCACCTGGCGTATTGCTCAGGCAATTATTGAGCTGAATCAGGCCGATCTCGACCCGCATGCGTTAGCGCGTGAAAAAACAGAAGCAGTAAGAAGTATGCTGCTGGATAGTGTCGAGCCGCTTCCTCTTGTTGAAGTGGTGAAAAGTTGGCATGGTCGTCGCCCAATGGCTGTAGGAACGGGGAGTGAAAGCGCCATCGCTGAGGCATTGCTGGCGCACCTGGGATTACGCCGTTATTTTGACGCCGTCGTCGCTGCTGATCACGTCAAACACCATAAACCCGCGCCAGACACATTTTTGTTGTGCGCGCAGCGTATGGGCGTGCAACCGACGCAGTGTGTGGTCTTTGAAGATGCCGATTTCGGTATTCAGGCGGCCCGTGCAGCAGGCATGGACGCCGTGGATGTTCGCTTGCTGTGAGTGAAGCGTTATCGCTTTTCTCGTTGTTTGCCAGTAGTTTTCTCAGCGCTACACTATTACCCGGCAACTCCGAAGTCGTGCTGGTGGCAATGTTGCTTTCCGGGATCAGTTATCCCTGGGTTTTAGTTTTAACAGCAACAATGGGTAATAGCCTTGGAGGGTTAACTAACGTTATCCTTGGGCGTTTCTTTCCATTGCGTAAAACATCGCGCTGGCAAGAGAAAGCTACCGGCTGGCTGAAACGCTATGGTGCAGTCACGCTATTATTAAGCTGGATGCCCGTGGTTGGCGATTTACTGTGTCTGTTAGCGGGATGGATGCGCATCTCCTGGGGGCCAGTAATCTTTTTTTTGTGCCTTGGTAAAGCGTTACGCTATGTTGCAGTTGCAGCAGCGACCGTTCAGGGCATGATGTGGTGGCACTAATTGTAGGCCTGCACATATGGTCACCATTACAGTTATGCTAATTAAAACGATTTTGACAGGCGGGAGGTCAATTTGATCCCGGACGTATCACAGGCGCTGGCCTGGCTGGAAAAACATCCTCAGGCGTTAAAGGGGATACAGCGTGGGCTGGAGCGCGAAACTTTGCGTGTTAATGCTGATGGCACACTGGCAACAACAGGTCATCCTGAAGCATTAGGTTCCGCACTGACGCACAAATGGATTACTACCGATTTTGCGGAAGCATTGCTGGAATTCATTACACCAGTGGATGGTGATATTGAACATATGCTGACCTTTATGCGCGATCTGCATCGTTATACGGCGCGCAATATGGGTGATGAGCGGATGTGGCCGTTAAGTATGCCATGCTACATCGCAGAAGGTCAGGACATCGAACTGGCACAGTACGGCACTTCTAACACCGGACGCTTTAAAACGCTGTATCGTGAAGGGCTGAAAAATCGCTACGGCGCGCTGATGCAAACCATTTCCGGCGTGCACTACAATTTCTCTTTGCCAATGGCATTCTGGCAAGCGAAGTGCGGTGATATCTCGGGCGCTGATGCCAAAGAGAAAATTTCTGCGGGCTATTTCCGCGTTATCCGCAATTACTATCGTTTCGGTTGGGTCATTCCTTATCTGTTTGGTGCATCTCCGGCGATTTGTTCTTCTTTCCTGCAAGGAAAACCAACGTCGCTGCCGTTTGAGAAAACCGAGTGCGGTATGTATTACCTGCCGTATGCGACCTCTCTTCGTTTGAGCGATCTCGGCTATACCAATAAATCGCAAAGCAATCTTGGTATTACCTTCAACGATCTTTACGAGTACGTAGCGGGCCTTAAACAGGCAATCAAAACGCCATCGGAAGAGTACGCGAAGATTGGTATTGAGAAAGACGGTAAGAGGCTGCAAATCAATAGCAACGTGCTGCAGATTGAAAACGAACTGTATGCGCCGATTCGTCCAAAACGCGTTACCCGCAGCGGCGAGTCACCTTCTGATGCGCTGTTACGTGGCGGCATTGAATATATTGAAGTGCGTTCGCTGGACATCAACCCGTTCTCGCCGATTGGTGTAGATGAACAGCAGGTGCGATTCCTCGACCTGTTTATGGTCTGGTGTGCGCTGGCTGATGCACCGGAAATGAGCAGTAGCGAACTTGCCTGTACGCGCGTTAACTGGAACCGGGTGATCCTTGAAGGTCGCAAACCGGGCCTGACGCTGGGTATCGGCTGCGAAACCGCGCAGTTCCCGTTACTGCAGGTGGGTAAAGATCTGTTCCGCGATCTGAAACGCGTCGCGCAAACGCTGGATAGCATTAACGGCGGCGAAGCGTATCAGAAAGTGTGTGATGAACTGGTTGCCTGCTTCGATAATCCCGATCTGACTTTCTCTGCCCGTATCTTAAGGTCTATGATTGATACTGGTATTGGCGGAACAGGCAAAGCGTTTGCAGAAGCCTACCGTAATCTGCTGCGTGAAGAGCCGCTGGAAATTCTGCGCGAAGAGGATTTTGTAGCCGAGCGCGAGGCATCTGAACGCCGTCAGCAGGAAATGGAAACCGCTGATACCGAACCGTTTGCGGTGTGGCTGGAAAAACACGCCTGACAGAAAAGAAAAAGGCCACTCGTGAGTGGCCAAAATTTCATCTCTGAATTCAGGGATGATGATAACAAATGCGCGTCTTTCATATACTCAGACTCGCCTGGGAAGAAAGAGTTCAGAAAATTTTAAAAAAAATTACCGGAGGTGGCTAAATGCCGTTGTTAGATAGCTTCACAGTCGATCATACCCGGATGGAAGCGCCTGCAGTTCGGGTGGCGAAAACAATGAACACCCCGCATGGCGACGCAATCACCGTGTTCGATCTGCGCTTCTGCGTGCCGAACAAAGAAGTGATGCCAGAAAGAGGGATCCATACCCTGGAGCACCTGTTTGCTGGTTTTATGCGTAACCATCTTAACGGTAAGGGTGTAGAGATTATCGATATCTCGCCAATGGGCTGCCGCACCGGTTTTTATATGAGTCTGATTGGTACGCCAGATGAGCAGCGTGTTGCTGATGCCTGGAAAGCGGCAATGGAAGACGTGCTGAAAGTGCAGGATCAGAATCAGATCCCGGAACTGAATGTCTACCAGTGTGGCACTTACCAGATGCACTCGTTGCAGGAAGCGCAGGATATTGCGCGTAGCATTCTGGAACGTGACGTACGCATCAACAGCAACGAAGAACTGGCACTGCCGAAAGAGAAGTTGCAGGAACTGCACATCTAGTCAGTAAACTATCTTCACAATTAATTGAAAAAAGCCAGTTCAAATGAACTGGCTTAGTTGTACTTAGTGCGCACCGCCTCCGCCGCCACCTGCGCCAAATGGCGGTTTAGCAAACCACACCAGCCCCAGCAGTACGAGGAATATCCCGGCTGACATCCAGAAGATCTCATTGGCGGAAATAATCAGCCCCTGATTGGTGATCTGCTGGGCAATCCAGCCTGATGCCTGCTGTTGCGTCATCCCAAGCCCTTCCAGTTGACTGTACATCGCCTGGGCATTCGGGTTGAACGGGTTTACCGACTCAGTCAACTGCGCATGGTGCATCGACTCGCGGTTGGTCCACATGGTCGTGGTTATCGACGTGCCGATAGACCCCGCCAGCGTTCGCGTAAAGTTAGAGAGGCTCGATGCCGCCGCCAGTCGTTCCGGTGGCAAACCAGACAGCGTAATGGTGGTCAGCGGCATAAAGAAGCAGGCCACCGCAAACCCCTGGATAAACTGCGGCCAGGCCGACGCGCCAAAATCCATACCTGGTTCAAAGGTATAGGCACGCCAGTAGAAGCAGACGGCATACATAATAAAGCTGAAGGTTACCAGCCGCCGCATATCCAGTTTATGCGCGAAGCGGCCGATAATCGGCGACAGGATCACCGGAATAATCCCTACCGGCGCAGAGGCCAAACCTGCCCAGGTCGCCGTGTAACCGTAGACCTCCTGCAACAACTGCGGCAGCAGAACAATAGCGCCGAAGTAGAGCATATACGCGAGGCTGATACACAAGCAGCCGATGGTGAAGTTGCGCGACTTAAACAACGACAGATCGACTATCGGGTTATCGTCGGTCAGCTCCCAGACAATCAGGAAGCAGATAGCCACCACCGCCACCACGGTAAGAATGATAATTTCCTGTGATGAAAACCAGTCCAGCTCTTTACCGCGGTCGAGCATAATCTGCAGGCTGCCGATACCAATAACCAGCAGTGCCAGCCCCACGGCATCAATCCGCCGCCGTTCGGTGCGGGTTTCACGTCCGCGCAGAGTTTGCAGTGTCATCAACACCACCGCCACGCCAATCGGCACGTTGATGAAGAATATCCAGCCCCAGTGGTAATTATCGCTGATATAACCGCCGAGGATCGGGCCGCAAATTGGCGCGACAATCACCGTCATCGACCACAACGCCAGCGCGATCGAGCGTTTGGCTGGCGGGTAGTTATTCAGCAATAGACTTTGCGAAAGCGGGATCAACGGCCCGGCGACAATCCCCTGAATCACGCGGAAGAAGATCAGCATATTCAGGCTGCTGGAGACACCACACGCCCACGACGCAATAGCAAAGGCGATGGTGGACCAAAGGAACAGTTTCACTTCCCCGACGCGCTTTGCCAGCCAGCCGGTAAGCGGGATCGAGATGGCATTCGCCACCCCGAAAGAAGTGATTACCCACGTTCCCTGGCTGAGCGATGAGCCCAGATTCCCGGCGATAGTGGGGATCGCCACGTTAGCAATGGTGGAGTCCAGCACCTGCATGAATGTCGCCAGTGACAGCGCAATCGTCATAATGACCAGTTGCGCGCCTTCCAGCGGTTTTTGCTGTTGCATCACACGCACCTCTGGATTAGCCAGCGTTAGCTTTTACGATATCGTCGATCAGTTTATTGACAGGTGCCAGGCTGATTTCACGCGCGGTACTTACCGCGACCGGTGTTGAACGTACTTTATTTGCCAGTACCTGACCGTCACGGTTAGTGGTATTGACGCTCACCAGCGTGGACAAACCAATGCGCAGCGGGTATTGCTCCAGCTGTTTCTGGTCCAGTTCGATACGCACAGGTAGACGCTGAACGACTTTGATCCAGTTACCGGTCGCATTTTGCGCCGGAAGCAGTGAGAACGCGCTACCTGTGCCCATATCCAGACCAACCACTTTACCGGTGTATTTCACATCATCGCCGTAAATATCGGTGGTGATGGTGACCGGCTGACCGATGCGCATATTGGCAATCTGCGTCTCTTTAAAGTTGGCATCCACCCACATATTGGTGGCTGGAACGACCGCCATCAGCGGCGTCGTTGGGCTAATTTGCGCACCCGGTTGCACGGCACGACGGGAAACATAACCAGTCATCGGACTGACAATACGGGTACGCTCCAGCGCCAGCCAGGCGTTACGTACTTCGGTGGCAGCCTGTTGCACGGCAGGCTGATCTTCCAGTTTAGTCCCCAGAATCATCGCCTGATTGGCATTGTATTGTTGAATAGCGACGTCCAGTTGCGCCTGGGCACTGGTGACGGCGTCGCGGGCGTGTTGCAGCTCTTCGCGACCAATCAGGTTGGCATTGCCCAGCGGCACACGGCGGTTGTAGTCGCTTTGTGCTTTCGCGAGGGCGATTTTCTGCACCTCAATATTCGCCTGCAACTGCTTGCTGTTAATCATCAGCTGGTGGGTTTGGCGAACGCTGGAAGCCAGTGCAGTTTTGGCTTTTTCAAACGCCTGGCGAGCATCTGTCGGGTCGAGAGTGACCAGAACATCGCCTTCTTTTACAAAATCGGTGTTATCGGCCCAGACTTTCGTCACGCTGCCAGACACCTGAGACATAATTTGAATCTGATTCCCTGCCACGTATGCGTCATCGGTTTCTTCGAAATGACGCAGTACCAAAAACCAATAAATCCCTATCGCTACGGCAATAATTATAAAGAGCAAGGTGAGAAGGAGGAGCAGACGCTTACGTTTGCCGCTCTTCTTTACCGGTTGCTGCGGGGTTTGAGTCTCCGCATTTGCGCTCATATTGTTCTCCACGATCTTCTTAACTCATCGGCTGAGCCGACCTGCTTGCCAAAAAGGCCAGCATGTTGCGATGCTGGCCAGTCATTTTTTCTTTTATAAATCTGGATTTTTGAGCGAGATGACGCGTTAGCTCATCGCTTCGAGAACCACACCGTCTTGTTCCATCTGGTCGAGACGGGAGAGCAATTTGCGGGTGATTTGCTCGAGCTGATCTTTTTCTGTTGTGCTGAGCGCGGACCAGAGTTGATGCAGGCAGTTATGCTGCGGTGGTAAAACCTCGCGCAAAAACTCGTGACCTTTTTCCGTTAATTGCAGATGCAGGCAGCGGCGATCGTTATCGCTTTCACGACGTTCGATCCAACCGCGTTTTTCCAGTTCATCGGCAATACGCGTCGCGTTGGTACGGGATGATCCAAGAGCACAACTTAATTCAGAAGGCTGAATACTGTGGTTTTCCTGAGACTCCAGCGTAATCAACGCCATAAACAACGTCTCGTTAATCCCCTGAGCCTTCAGCATTTTATTGCGGTTCTCCAGCAGCTTGCTTTGCATGTGCATGCAAAGACGAGTCAGAAGGATCTCCTGATAAGGAAAATCTTCGTGGCGGCTGGCGCGAAATTTTAGCATTTGTTCAATGGGCGTAAACGAACTATCCATTTGGGTATGACCTCATTAATTTCAGCCGATATAGTAACGACAGTGACAAATAAAGTAAATGTATTGTTTTAGAAAAATGATTCTTGTGGATTATATAATCGCCATCACTTTCCAGACGAGCCCGTAGGTCAGCGCACTAAGCAGTGTTGGGATGATAATGCTGCGTGTTTTATAGAAACTGGCACCCAGTACCGCGAAGCCGACCAGCGTGGGCACGAAACGGCGTGTATCGTGCATCACTTCTGGTGCGGTAGAGACAACCAGCAGAGCGCATATCGAGGCGATGCCAATGGTGTCGAGCAAAATACCTACCGCGCCACGTTTGGTTGGGCGGGCATTACCCACACGCAGGCGCAGCGGCAAATAGCGGAAGCAATAATTCGCCGCGCCAACCAGTAACCCAAGCAGCAGAACCTCATAGCTCATCGGGCGCTCCTTGCCAGAATGCCTGGATTAACGCAGTGAGGCAGCCACAGACAATGCCTGCCAGAATGGCGACGGGAATAGAAAATAGCGTTACGCCTGCAAGGGCACCAACTAACGCTGCGGTAACGCAAAGAGATTGTTTGCGCTGGAAAGAGGCGAGCAGGAAACTCATAAAGAGTGCCGGAAGCATAAAACCTAATGCTGCTTCAACGGCGGGATAACCTTGCAGCAAGCCGCTGCCGGAGAATGCCCCTATTACCGTACCAAATACCCACGATGACCATGAACTGAAGGCAATGCCGATCATCCAGTTCTCGCTCCAGCGGCGATTATTGCGTACCAGTTTTGCGGTTGCGGCGGCAAAAACCTCATCCGTCAGGCCAAACGCCCACAGGGCGGTTTTCGATTTTTGCAGACGCTGAATAATACGGCTACGCAGTGACGGGCCATACAACACATGGCGAACATCCATTGCCATGACGGTCAGTGCAGCAACCCACAAACTACTCCCGGCTGCCAGCATTGCGGTAATGACGAACTGGCTCGCGCCTGCATAAATGATGCAGGAGAAAAAAACGCTTTCGAGAGGAGAGAATCCCAGACGGGTCGCATTCAGACCGAACGCAAAGGCCACCGGAATATAACTAATAACAATCGGTAAACTGTCTTTGCATCCTTCCATGAAGGTCGCCGAACCAGGAGCAGGCTGTGGAGTAGGGCTTTCCATAGAGTGTACGCTTAACGATTGTTAATATTATAAATAGACTGAATGAATATCTTAACCTTATCAGACTGATGGGCTTCTTAACACCCTTATAAGTGTAAAGCCACGAAAACGGTTGCTGATTGCTTAATTTGCGGCTTCCTGACGATGAAAACCTCGCCACCAGACCAGTAAGTTAACCAGGGCAATCGTCGCGCCAGCCAGACAAACGCCAGCCCAACCGCCATGTTGCCAGGCTGAGGCTGAAATTAGCGAACCGGCGGCACCGCCAATAAAGTAGCTAGTCATGTAACCTGCGGTCAGGCGATTACGCGCATCAGGATGTATCCGATAAATTACCGTCTGGTTAGTGATATGCACGCCCTGCACGGTGAGATCCAGCACCAGGATTCCGATAATCAACGCCAGTACGGAAGTGTGACCAAACCAGATCGCCAGCCATGAAAGTAATAGCAGCAGCAGACCGAAAGTTGTGGTGTGGTGCGATTTGCCCTTATCGGCAAAACCGCCCGCCGGACGAGCGCCCAACGCTCCGGCAGCTCCCGCAAGTCCAAACAGACCAATTACACCATCGCTGTAGTTAAAAGGTGGAGCGGCAAGCAAAAAGGCCATTGAGGTCCAGAGAATGCTGAAATTGGCAAAGGTCAGGCAGCCCAGCAACGCGCGGGTACGCAGAATTTTATCGCTGATAAACATACTGAAAACGGAACCCAACAACTGTGGGTAGTTGAGGTGGGTTTCTGATTTCATTTGTGGCAGACCACGCCATAATGCCAGCGCCATCAGTGCCATTAACACCGAAGCAACCCAAAAGACGGTGCGCCAGCCGCCGAGATTCGCCAGCAATCCGGCAACTGTCCGTGCCAGCAAGATCCCCAACAGCAGACCGCTCATAATAGTGCCAACCACTTTGCCGCGTTTGTCCGGTGAAGCCAGCGTCGCTGCCAGCGGAACCAGAATTTGTGCCACGACAGAGAATAAACCGGTTAATGCCGTACCGAGGATCATCATCGCCAGCGACTGACTGCTGGCAGTGATTAACATGCCGCCTGCCGCCAGTAAGGTCATCGAGACAATCAGGCGGCGGCGTTCAAACATATCACCGAGGGGAACAAGAAACAGCAGACCTGCTGCATAGCCCAATTGCGCGGCGGTAACAATAAAGCCTGCCGAACTGGCGGAAAGGGAAAAGTTACGCGCGATGGTGTCGAGCAATGGCTGAGCGTAATAGTTACTGGCGACCGCCAGACCGGTGGCGATAGACATCAGCACGATCAGCGCCGGGCTAAGCTCATGATTAGGTTTAGTCATTATTTTTGTTCATCAGGTGATGATTAAGCTGGAAATCAATAATAGCGGATGTTGATGAATATGGGATGAAAGATAGCTTGTTGAAATGTGCGATGTGGTTTGTAGGCATGATAAGACGCGCCAGCGTCGCATCAGGCATTGTGCACAGAACGGCGGATGCGGCGAAAACGCCTTATCCGCCATACGGAATGAGTGTATTTTGTAGGCATGATAAGACGCGTCAGCGTCGCATCAGGCATTGTGTACAGAGCGGCGGATGAGGCAAAAACGCCTTATCCGCCTGAATAAAAATTACTTCTGCGCTGCCAGCGCCTCATTCACCCAGCCATCGAACTGCTGCTGGTGGGCTTTGATCCAGCCATCAACGTGGCCCTGAATATCGCCTTCTGAGGCTTTGCCGTCATGCATAATGGCGTTCTGGGCGTTAATATCTGCCACTGGCAACTGCATAATGGCAAACAGTTTCGCTGCTGCCGGGTTTTTCTCGGCCCAGGCTTTGTTGGCAACGATATGCATGGTGCTGACCGGGAAGCCATAATTCGCACCATTCGGCAGTTTGGTATCGGCGTTTTTATCGCCCGGCAGTGCGGAGAACGGCACCTGCAACCAGACGACATCTTTGCCCGGCTTCAGTTCGTTACTCACCCAGTACGGCGTCCAGGTGTAGTAAAACACCGGTTTGCCCTCTTTGTAGCGACTGATGGTGTCGGCCATCATCGCCGCGTAGTTCCCCTGATTATGCGTCACGGTATGGGTCAGTTCATACGCGGCAAGCTGGTGGTTGATCGCACCTTCGCAGCCCCAGCCAGGGTTACAACCGGTTAAATCCGCTTTTCCGTCGCCGTTGGTATCGAACAGTTTGGCGATCTTCGGATCTTTCAGTTGTGCGATGTTGGTGATTTTGTACTGGTCGGCGGTTTTCTTATCGATCAGGTAACCCTGTGCCGCGCCGTTAACAAATACCCCTTCACGATAAAATTTCTTATCGCCACCGGCAGCTTCGTACATGTTGTCATGCAGTGGCGTCCAGTTCACGGCGGTGAAGGTTGCATCGCCGGAAGCAAGCGAGGTGTAGCCAACGTTGTAATCCACTTCGCTGGGTTTGTTGACGGTATAACCTAATTTCTCCAGCGCACGACTGACCAGCAGCGTCTGGAAGGTTTCTTCGGTGATGGTGCTTTGAACTGGATTAACAGTAATACCTTTGCCCGGCAGATCGGCAGCAAAAGTTTGTGTAGAGATAAGCGTGGCAAACGCTGTCGCAAAAAGTACGCTATGTCGCATTGTTATTCCTTTTTTTGGCAGGGTGATAATGCCCGGCGTCACCGGGCAAGTGCAGAGTTACTTAATGAATGGGCGGGTCAGCAGACCAACAGGGCCAGTGGTGTACCAGCGACGGTTGCCGCGACTGCGTGAGTCGCGCCCAACGGCCTGCGTCAGGCGATCGAGGATAATGGCGAGGATCACAATCCCGACGCCGCCAACGGTGGCAAGCCCCATATCCAGACGACCGATACCGCGAAGTACCATCTGACCCAGCCCGCCGACGGCAATCATCGAGGCAATGACCACCATAGAAAGGGCCAGCATCAGCGTCTGGTTAACGCCCGCCATAATGGTCGGCATCGCCAGCGGTAACTGAACTTTGAACAGCATCTGGCGCGGGCTGGCACCGAATGAGCGCGAGGCTTCAATCAGATCCGCCGGAACCTGGTTAATCCCCAGAATGGTCAGACGGATAATCGGCGGCAGAGCAAAGATGATCGTCACCACCACGCCCGGCACGTTACCGATACCAAATAGCATGACGATTGGCACCAGATAAACAAACGCTGGCGTGGTCTGCATGGCATCAAGCAGTGGACGAATAATTTTCGCCGCTCGCGGACTTCTCGCCAGCCAGATCCCCAACGGCAAACCGATGACGATACAGAACAGCAGGGCGGTTAACACCAGCGCCAGAGTAACCATTGCCTGCGACCAGGCACCGATTGCGCCGATGGCAATCAGCGAAACCAGCGTCGCCACGCCCATTCCGACCCCGGAAATCTGCCAGGCGATGAGAGCGAAAACGATAATCGCCACCGGTGCGGGCATACCCAGCAGCAACTGCTGGAAACCGTTGAGGATATAATCAACCGGAACGCGCACGCCCTGGAAGACGGGACGGAAATGGGTAACAACCCAGTCGATCCCTTCAGTGACCCAACTGTCGAGCGGGATCAGCGTTTTATGGAACGGATCGAGAATATTAAAATGCTCGACGTTTGGCGCAGGCGTACTGGTCAGCCAGTCAGCACCACCGCCGTCAGTCGGTGCAGTCGCCGGTGTACCCCAGGCGTCTGCGGATTGCGCGGCACTGTCCGCCGCTGGCGTGGTATCCCACGGATTATTTTGATCAGCCATTATTTACCCCCTCACGATCTAAAGCGCGCAGCAGCATTCCTTTCGAAATGATGCCGACATACTGTTGGTCCTCGTCGACCACGGGCACCGCACAGGGTGCCTGTCCGACATGAGAGAGCAACTCGCTAAGAGGCGTTTGTGCATCGACTGCTAACGGCGCATCAATCAGCGCCGCATCAAGACCTTGCTGCTGCGTTAACGCGGTTTTAAGCGAATCGATGGAGACTGCGCCGACAAACTTATTACCGCGTTCGATAACGTAGCCATATTCGCGATCTTCATCCTGCAATAATTTCAGTGCCGAACGTGGGCCGAAGCCAGGGGTTTTACGAATTAAGCCATTCGGTGTCCGGCGGGCAATATCTTTCGCACTGAATACCTGACTAATATCAACGCCACGGAAGAAGGTACGGACATAATCATTCGCCGGATTATTGAGAATTTCATCCGGTGTGCCGACCTGTACCACTTCACCATTTTGCATAATGGCAATTCGGTCGCCAATACGCATAGCTTCATCGAGATCGTGGGAAATAAAGACAATGGTGCGCTGATGTTTCGCCTGTAATTTTACCAGCTCATCCTGCATCTCGGTGCGAATTAATGGATCGAGCGCCGAGAAGGCTTCGTCCATTAATAATATATCCGGATTAATCGCTAACGCGCGGGCTAATCCCACACGTTGACGCATCCCGCCAGAGAGTTCATCCGGGTAGCTGTGGGCATAATTTTCCAGCCCGACCTGACGCAGTGCATCAAGGGCTTTTTCCCGGCGTTCTTCGGCATTAATTCCGGCCAATTCCATACCGAACGCAGTATTGTCCAGCACGGTCATATGCGGCATTAAGGCAAAGGACTGGAAGACCATCGCAATCTTTTTTCTGCGCACCTCACGGAGTTCGGCATCGGATATTTTGGCAATATCCACACCATCAATCAGCACTTGCCCGCGGGTGGGTTCAATCAGGCGATTGAGAAGGCGTACCATTGTGGATTTACCCGAGCCGGATAATCCCATGATGACAAATATCTCGCCTTCTTCAATGGCCAGACTGGCGTCTTTTACGCCAAGCGATAGCCCAGTTTTTTCCAGAATTTGTTCTTTCGAAAGTCCTTGTTCGATATATTTGAACGCTCGCTGTGGATGCTCACCAAATATTTTATAAAGATTTTTAATTTCTAATTTAATTGCCATGCAATAGAAAGATTCCTTTATTTGTTTATGTCGATATATTACCCAATGGAAATAGTCACTTTTTTCTACCCTAACATACTGAGAATCTGAGGCAACCCCTGAGGGCAAATGTGGCATGAATATTGATGCGAGTAAATCGCCGGAATTTCCCGTGATATAAGGGCTGAGAGCAAATCGAGAAAAGTTGATATTTTTTGTCAAAGATAGCGAAAAAACGCCTGAATATTGTGGTTTCAGGCGAATAATGCAACAGAGTATCAGTGTAGATCACCACAAAATATTTGCGTGATAAAAAGCTATTTGGCGGGAATTATTTCCCTGTCGCGGGTAGTGATATTTTTGAAAATAACACCCTCAGAAATTCCAGTCTTCATCTTCTGTTTCAACCGCTTTCCCCATCACATAAGAGGAGCCTGAACCGGAAAAGAAATCGTGATTTTCATCGGCATTCGGCGAAAGCGCGGCGAGGATTGCCGGATTCACTTCCGCCATTTCTGCGGGAAATAAAGGTTCGTAGCCCAGATTCATCAAAGCCTTATTGGCGTTGTAACAGAGAAACGCTTTCACATCGTCAGCCCACGGGGTTTCGGCGTACAGCTCATCGGTGTATTGCAACTCGTTGTCGTAGAGTTCCAGCAACAAATCGAAGGCGAAACTCTTCAACTCTTCACGTTGTCCCAGAGATATCTTTTCCATGTTTTTCTGATATTTATAGCCTATGTAGTAACCGTGTACTGCTTCATCGCGGATAATCAGACGGATCAGGTCTGCGGTATTGGTCAGCTTTCCGCGGCTGGAAAAATACATCGGCAGCCAGAAACCGGAATAGAACAAAAAAGATTCAAGAAACACACTGGCGATTTTCTTTTTCAGCGGATCATCACCGCGATAATGTTGCTGAATAATCTGAGCTTTTCGCTGCAACGGTGCGTTTTCTTCACTCCAGGCGTAGGCGGCATCGACATCTTTGGTCTGGCACAGCGTCGAGAAAATCGAACTGTAAGAGCGGGCATGAACCGCTTCCATAAAGCTGATATTCGATAATACCGCTTCTTCATGAGGCGTGAGTGCATCGGGCATCAGCGAAGGCGCGCCGATAACATTTTGCAGCGTGTCGAGCAGCGTCAGGCCAGTAAAAACGCGCATCGTCAGTTGTTGTTCTACGACAGTTAATGTCTGCCAGGCAGGAATATCGTTCGACAGCGGCACCTTTTCTGGTAGCCAGAAATTGCTGGTCAGGCGATTCCACACCTCCAGATCTTTATCGTCAGATATCTTGTTCCAGTTGATGGCGCTGATACGTGAGAGTTTCATAGATATTCCTTAAAGTGCACAGGAGACGCAGCCTTCAATTTCAGTGCCTTCCAGCGCCATCTGACGCAGGCGGATGTAATAGAGCGTTTTGATACCTTTGCGCCAGGCGTATATCTGCGCTTTGTTGATATCGCGAGTGGTGGCGGTATCGGGGAAAAACAGCGTCAGCGACAGCCCCTGATCGACATGGCGAGTCGCTTCCGCGTAGGTGTCGATGATCTTTTCTGCGCCAATTTTGTAAGCGTCCTGATACAGCGCCAGATTTTCGTTAGTCATAAACGGGGCAGGGTAGTAAACGCGTCCTGTTTTGCCCTCTTTGCGTATCTCTACTTTCGCCACAATCGGATGAATACTCGACGTAGCATGGTTGATATAAGAGATAGAACCGGTTGGCGGCACCGCCTGGAGATTCTGGTTGTATATGCCGTAGCGCATCACGTCGTCGCGCAGTTGCGCCCACATCTCACGGGTAGGTAACGTAATACCGCTGCGGGCAAACAGTTCGCCAACTTTCGCCGTTTTCGGCTGCCAGTTACCTTGCAGATATTGGCTGAAATATTCACCACTGGCATAGCGTGACTGTTTGAACCCGGCGAAGGTTTCACCGCGTTCGCGCGCCAGCAACATCGAGGTACGCAGTGCGTGCCAGGTGATGGTATAGAAATAGAGATTGGTGAAATCCAGGGCTTCCGGCGAACCATAAGCGATGCCTTCCCTCGCCAGATAACCATGTAAATTCATCTGCCCCAGTCCGATGGCGTGCGAGGCGGCATTTCCGGCTTCGATGGACGGCACGCTGCGGATATGACTCATATCTGACACCGCTGTTAAACCACGTACGGCAGTCTCTACCGTGCGGGCAAAGTCGGGGGAATCCATGGTGTGAGCAATATTCAACGAACCTAAATTGCAGGAAATATCATGGCCTGTACGGGCATAGTCGAGATTCTCGTCATACTCTGAGGCGCTGTTAACCTGCAAAATTTCTGAGCAGAGATTACTCATATTTATGCGCCCGGCGATAGGGTTAGCACGGTTTACCGTGTCTTCATACATGATGTAGGGATAGCCGGACTCAAACTGGATTTCTGCCAGTCGCTGGAAGAAATCACGGGCGTTGAGGTATTTTTTGCGAATGCGTTCATCGGCAACCAGTTCGTCATAGTGTTGGCTGATGGCCACATCGGCAAACGGCTTGCCATAAACTCGCTCAACGTCATAGGGCGAAAACAGCGCCATCTGCGCATTCTCTTTTGCCAGATGGAAAGTGATATCCGGGATCACCACGCCCAGCGACAGTGTTTTAATGCGGATTTTCTCGTCGGCATTTTCCCGTTTCGTATCGAGAAAACGCAGAATATCGGGATGATGGGCATGTAAATAGACTGCACCAGCCCCCTGACGAGCGCCGAGCTGGTTGGCATAGGAAAATGCGTCTTCCAGCATTTTCATCACCGGAATCACGCCAGAAGATTGATTTTCAATACGTTTAATTGGCGCGCCCGCTTCCCGCAGATTCGACAGCAAAAATGCCACGCCGCCGCCGCGTTTCGACAGTTGCAGTGCGGAATTTACCGCCCGGCCAATCGACTCCATATTGTCTTCAATACGCAGCAAAAAACAGGAAACCAGTTCGCCGCGCTGCTGCTTACCACAGTTGAGGAATGTCGGTGTTGCAGGCTGAAAGCGTCCTGACAGCATCTCATCGGTCAGTTGCAACGCCAGTGTTTCATCGCCTTGTGCCAGCGTTAGCGCCACCATCGTGACTCGATCGGCAAAATCTTCCAGATAACGCTTACCGTCGAATGTCTTCAACGTATAGCTGGTGTAAAACTTCCATGCCCCGAGGAATGTATGGAAACGAAAACCGCTGGTGTGTGCGTGGGCAAACAGCGTAATGACAAAGTCGCGAGAGTAGCGATTAAGAACGCTTTCATCATAGTAACCTTCGTTGACCAGCCAGTTCAGGCGCTGCTGCTGGCTACTGAAGGTCACACTGTTCGGACGCACATGCGTCGCCATAAAGGCGTCAACGGCCTGGCGGTCTTTATCGAACTGAATGCGACCTGCGCTATCGTAGAGGTTAAGCATCGCATTCAGCGCGTGGTAATCCATCGTTTCCTGCGTCAGGCATTCTGCGGTTGTCGTTGCCAAAATTCGGTTACTCCTTTACGAACGTTTTCGATATCGCTTTGCGTACCCATGAGTTCAAAACGGTACAGCCACGGCACGCCGCATTTCTGAGCAATCACATCTCCGGCACGGCCATACGCCTCACCAAAGTTGCGATTACCCGAAGCAATAACGCCGCGAAGCAACGCCCGGTTGTGCTCGTCGTTTAAAAAGCGAATTACCTGTCGTGGCACCGCGCCAGCCGTACCGCCGCCGCCGTAAGAGGGCACGATCAGGATGTAAGGCTCGTCTACCTGAATCCGTTCCCGCTCATTGAGCGGGATGCGCACCGCGGGCAGACCTAAACGTTCGATAAAACGCTGCGTATTTTCGGAGCTGCTGGAGAAGTAGACGAGCTGGCTCATGCACTGGCCGCGTGTGGCGCTGGATGCAGACGGTTAATCATGTCCGGACGGAAACCAGACCAGCTAAGATCGCCAGCAATCACTACCGGCAACTGACGAAAGCCCTGAGCACGCAACGCTTCCGCTGCTTCAGGAACGCGATCGACATTAATCATTTCAAAATCAAAGCCCCGGTTTTCCATCGCCCGTTTGGTGGCGTGGCACTGAACGCAATCGTTACGAGTGTAAATAGTAATGCGCATGATTCGTATTTCCGTTTAAAATGAAGATACGGCGCGATGATACGCGTCGGGTTGTCTCTCTGTTGATACAGAGATACTAGATGTAGTTGAAAAAAGATTCAACCACACAATATATAGCAAATAGTGGTCGAAATTACCCTGGATATGAGCGTGACGGGGTAGGGGGATTTTTGTGATTCACCAGGCAAAAAGAAACCCCGAAGACAGGCTTCGGGGTCAAAGACGCGTATTTATTATCATTTTTGCACTACGATTTGCGCATGCTTAACAGTGCGCCGATAAAAATACCTACCGCAGCTGCTGTACCCACGCTACACCAGGGTCTTTCACGAACAAAAGAATCCGCGCAGCCAACGGCATCGCGCGCGGCTTGCTGGACGCGAGTACGACCATGCATTCGCGCCCTGGTTTCTTTCAGCAATGCCTGAGCTTTACTGCGTGCGGCTTCAGCTTCCCCTTTGGCGTCGCTGCCCCAGGACTTTAATACAGATTCGAGGCTGTCAGCTAATTGATTGACATCATTCTGGATATCCTGCACGCCATCATCAACGTCGTTGCGGTTCGGTCGGTTAAACATATGATCCCCCATTAGAATTCGATGTAATTTTCAGTGTAGACCATAATTTTCTTAACTGAGGTTCATCGCGGCTTTATGGACTTTTCTGAAAGCGTTGTGAATGCGCAATCAGGTAAGGTAGGCCCGCGGTTGATAATAACGAGGATCAAATATGTATTTACGACCAGACGAGGTGGCGCGCGTACTTGAAAAAGTCGGTTTTACTGTCGATGTGGTAACCCAGAAAGCGTATGGTTACCGCCGTGGGGAAAATTATGTCTATGTTAATCGCGAAGCGCGAATGGGACGTACCGCTCTGGTAATTCATCCAACATTAAAAGAACGCAGTTCAACACTGGCTGAACCCGCTTCCGATATTAAAACTTGCGATCATTACCAGCAATTTCCGCTCTATTTAGCAGGCGAGCGACACGAGCATTACGGTATCCCGCATGGCTTCAGTTCGCGTGTTGCGCTTGAACGTTATTTGAATGGTTTATTTGGCGAAGCCAGTTAAAGACGCGACTGGCGATGCCAGTCGCGAAAAGAAGAGTCAGGCTTTTACCTGCTGGTAACGGCTGACTTTAAACAGTCGGCGGCAATAATCGAGGAAGTAGCCATAAACCGCCCCCATCAACATCGAAACAACGATGTTTGAACTGACCGCCGCCATAATCTGATGCCAGTCTGCGCCCACCACTAACAAGATCGCCACATACACCGGTGACTGGAACGTCACATAAGCCAGGATATCAGCCAGATTTTTTATCCAGCCCGACGGGCTAACTTTGCGTGCCGCGCGCATAAACAGATCGCGGTACATACCGTATGGCCATGCAATTAAGATGTTCACCGGAATCGCTACCAATCTGGAATAAAAAGACTGTTCGAAGCTCATTCCGGAGAGGAAAACTTCAATACACATGTTCACGACAGAACAGTAAACAACCATCGCGAACGTATCTGCAACTGCATGACGCAAGCGTGACTGCGGTGAGAACATGCTAATGCTCCTTAATAAAAGCGTAATGGGATGTTAATGGAGATGAAAGCAGTGGATCTCATTGCCATCTGCATTTTCGCATAGCGTATATCGCTGGCTATGACTAATCAATTAGTGAAAAACTTTTATTTAGTCAGTTTTTGTAGATAAAATATTCCGTAACGGCTCGTTTTTTGTATATTGTGGATTTTTACATGCCGATATGATTTATTTTCAATTAAATCAATTAGATATGACCTTGCCTTTAATTTCACTAATGAAAGTTTGGGGGTGAGGTAACGCTATAAGCGTAGAGAATTCGGTGTTTGTCGTGACCGGGTCATTTACAGCATTTTTGATGCCAGAAAATGTACATTAACAGCAGAAAGCACCAGTGAGGGGTGTTTTCTTTTATTCTGTTATATTGCATTTTTATTCACTTCGGTTTTGTCAGGCTTGCGGAATTAGCGAGCAGAGAGCGCCGTTCTGTTCACCAATAATCTAAATTACTCATCAAAATGGCTAATATATAATCTTGAAATTATTCTGAGAGTTTCAGAAAATAACAGCTGAAATAATCTCGCGCAGGACTGTAAATAGATTAAATTTTGTGGAAATATAATAAGTGATCGCTTACACTACGCGACGAAATACTTTTTTGTTTTGGCGTTAAAAGGTTTTCTTTATTATGTCCGTAATGTTACAAAGTTTAAATAACATTCGCACTCTCCGTGCGATGGCTCGCGAATTCTCCATTGACGTTCTTGAAGAAATGCTCGAAAAATTCAGGGTTGTCACTAAAGAAAGACGTGAAGAAGAAGAACAGCAGCAGCGTGAACTGGCTGAGCGTCAGGAAAAAATTAGCACCTGGCTGGAGCTGATGAAGGCTGACGGAATTAACCCGGAAGAGTTATTAGGTAATAGCTCTGCTGCTGCACCACGCGCTGGTAAAAAACGCCAGCCGCGTCCGGCGAAATATAAATTCACCGATGTTAACGGTGAAACTAAAACCTGGACCGGTCAGGGCCGTACACCGAAGCCAATTGCTCAGGCGCTGGCAGAAGGTAAATCTCTCGACGATTTCCTGATCTAATTACTGAGGCCGGATGTCGCTGCTAGGGCGCGTCCGGCGTCGCTTCTCAAGCTCGTTGGTTCCACGGCATCTTATCTAACAACCTTGCCATTCCACAAAAACCGCTGATTCCTGCAAACAGTAACCCGGCACCAACAAAGCCACTTAATAAGAAGAAACCGCTATTTACGGTATAACCCAGTACAACGCCGATTAATATTAAACCACCCGCAGCGATCTGCACCTGGCGCATTAACGGAAAGGGTTGAGATTTATTTACCGCTACTGGCAATCCAGCTCTTTTCCAGCCATCAATCCCATCTTCGAGTAAAAATATTTCTGCGGGGGCGGCAATCGCTGCTAATTTATCGGCATTATTACTGGTGCGTTTACCTGCCTGGCAGTGGAATATAATTTGCTCGTGACGTAATTTAGCCGGAAGACCTGACTGTTCCAGCACGGATAATGGAGCCAGATCTGCTTCAGGAATATGTTCACGAAGATATTCATCAGCATCACGAATATCGATTAACTTTGCGCCGCGTGCGATTAATTCTTGTGCATCATGCGGCGAAATGGTTGTCAAAGCCATAGTGACTCCTTACGGACAATAGACATTTTTCAGGGTGGCGATAATGGCATTTACCGCCTCATTTTTAATGGAATATAGAATGCGTTGGGCATCCCGTTGGCTGTCGATAAGCCCTTCGTCCCGCATACGAGCGAGATGCTGTGATGTCGCAGAGGCACTCAGTCCGGTAATGCGTGTCAGCTCTCCCGCGCTGGTGCCGGGGGAACCGCTAAGCATGCACAGAATCAGCAATCGTTTAGGGTGGCTCATTGCTTTCAATAAGGCCGCTGCCTGTTCGGCACTGGCCTGTAATTGCGCGAGTTCAGTCATATTTATTTAAGTATTTTCTAAATTAAGTAAACTCTAAACTAAAAATGCAACATATACCAGCCTCAGCAGCGTAAATGAGAGTAAAAGCGTAAGCTGAAACTGGCAGGCTCCGCTAAAATTACTACGCTTAAGAGATAAAATCTCTTTTTAAACAATGAGTAATTTTCTTATAGGGAGTACATATGGGTTTCTGGAGAATCGTCATCACCATCATTCTGCCGCCGCTCGGCGTGCTGCTCGGTAAAGGGTTCGGTTGGGCGTTCATTATTAATATTCTGTTGACACTGCTTGGGTATATCCCCGGTTTGATTCACGCGTTCTGGGTGCAAACCCGCGATTAAACCTGTGCTCATCCCCGCGGCGTTAACGCGCCGCGTTCCTCTGCTACACTTTCTGAGTGTTTCCGTTAACGAATGAGGTAGCTATGGGTCTGTTCAATTTTGTGAAAGATGCCGGAGAAAAACTCTGGGACGCGGTTACAGGTCAGCACGATAAAGACGATCAGGCGAAGAAGGTGCAGGAGCATCTGAACAAAACCGGTATACCGGATGCCGATAAAGTGAATATTCAAATTGCCGACGGCAAAGCGACGGTCACTGGTGACGGCCTGAGTCAGGAGGCGAAGGAGAAAATCCTTGTTGCGGTGGGGAATATTTCCGGTATTGCCAGTGTCGATGATCAGGTGAAAACGGCGACACCAGCCACTGCCAGCCAGTTTTATACCGTTAAGTCTGGCGACACTCTGAGTGCCATTTCCAAACAGGTCTACGGTAACGCTAATCTGTACAATAAAATCTTCGAAGCGAATAAACCGATGCTAAAAAGCCCGGATAAAATTTATCCGGGGCAAGTGTTGCGTATTCCGGAAGAGTAGTTAATTGCCAGCCATCGCCTGCTGGATAATGGGAATTGGCGTCAGTAAATGCTGGCGCATTAACTCACTGGCGCGCGCGGTATCTCGCGCCAGTACCGCCGCAGTCAGGGTCTGGTGCTGATCGTGTTTATCCTCCAGCATTTCCACCGAAAGCACCGTTCGCCGCAGCCAGATAAATCGATAACGCGCCGCCAGATCAAACAACCGTTCACGCATTTGCAGCAAATAGTGAGAACCACAGCCCGCCACAATTGCCGTATGAAACGCCTGATGACGCAGATCCCACTCATCAAGCATTTTCTCGCTGGCGTCACAGGCCTCAAGCTTACTCAGCAGATGCGCTTTTGCGAGAACGTCTGCCTCCCACTCATCGCCACCGCGGGCAATCGCCAGACTCACTAACATCGCTTCCATATTGGCGCGGGCGTCGAAAATATCGAGCAGCTCCTGCTCTGACATAGACGCCACCCGATACCCTTTTTGATTCACCACCGTGACCAGCCGTTCCGCCACCAGTTGCGAAAGAGCTTCCCGTAACGGCCCAACGCCAAGTGCATAACGCGATGTCAGCAAACTCATTCGTAATTTTTCATCCGGTTGAAAATTACCGCGAATAATATCGTTCTTCAGCCAGCGATAGCCATCCAGAGACGTAATGGTCATGGTGTGACTCCTGATCATGATCAGCGCGTATTATGAACGGGTGTTTTTTGCCACAATACCAGCTTTTTCCAGCGCGCCATAATTGGCACGGTACAGATAATCCCTATCGCTAATAAGCCGGTGGAGATCACTTCTAACTGTTGCGCCGGACGGAATAGCATCACTACCAACACAAAGGTAATAAAGCCGATGACCAGCCAGGTGAGCCACGGATAAAGCCACATGCGCAAGCGAATTTCGCTTCCTTCTGCTCGCAGAATTTTGCGCATCCGCAACTGTGAAACGGCGATGACTAAATAAACCAGCAGGGCGATAGCGCCGGAGCTGTCGATCAGAAATTTAAATACCTTCGCAGGCGCGTAATAGTTCACCACCACCGTTAAGAATGCCGCGCCGGTGGAGAGTAACACCGCCACGTACGGGGTTTTACTGCGGTTGATTTTACCCATTACCGCAGGCGCATCTCCGCGACGGCTTAAGGAGTAGAGCATCCTGGAAGCGGTATACAGCGCCGAGTTCAGGCAACTGGTTACGGAAAGTAATATCACGCAGTCCATGATCAATTTCGCATGGGGAATATTGAGCAATTCCAGTACCGAGCGATAAGAACCGACGGCTTTTAGTCCGGGCATATTCCACGGAATTAATGCCACGACGACAAAAATAGAACATAAATAGAAGATAGAAATACGCCAGATAACCGAGTTGGTGGCGCGGACAATATGTTTTTCCGGCGTGTCGGATTCCGCGGCGGCAATGGTGACAATTTCTGCGCCCATAAACGAGAACATGGTGATCAACATCGCGCTTAATACCGCACCGAAACCGTTGGGCATAAAGCCGCCGCTATCCCACAATCTTGAGATCCCGCTCACTTCGGCATAAGGGTAAAAACCGCTAATTGCGACTGCACCAAGGAAAATAAAGGCCAGGATAGCGATGACTTTGCACAGCGCCAGCCAGAACTCAAATTCGCCGTAGTTTTTAACGCTTAATAAGTTACTGCCAGTTAAGGCGAGGGTAATGACGAGGGAAAATAACCAGATGGGAATGCCTGGAACCCATGAGTGCAGGATCATGGCGGCGATGTTGGCTTCCAGCGGGATAACCAGTACCCAAAACCACCAGTACAACCAGCCGATGGTATAACCCGCCCAACGACCAATAGCTTTATCGGCATAGGTGGAAAACGAACCGGTATCGGGCGTGGCAACCGCCATTTCCGCCAACATCCGCATAATCATAACCACCAGTAGCCCGGCGAACAGATAGGCCAGTAATACCGCCGGACCCGCTTCGGCGATGGCGACGCTGGAACCAACAAACAGACTTGCGCCGATAACACCGGCAATAGACAACATGGTGACGTGGCGTGACTTCAGCCCGCCGCCTAACTCATGTGGTTGCGATGATTGCCCCATCCTGAATCCTCTCGAAAGTGTGTCACTTGGGAGAGCGCCCCGACATTTCCCGCGTCGGGTCACGCGTATAATTGTTATTGATTCTTTTTGCCGGAGAGCGGCTCCGCCTTACCCGGCCAACATAGATTTCTTCCTGTTCACGTACAGATTGTCGGATGCGGCGTAAACGCCTTATCCGACCTGGATCCCCGTAGGCCGGACAAGACGCGCAGCGTCGCCTCCGGCATAGGAGCGGCGCTACTGCTTCGCCTCATCAAAACACTGGCTGATGATCTCCAGACCCTGACGGATCTGAGCGTCTTCAATGGTGAGCGGTACAAGGATGCGCAGCACGTTGTAATACGGGCCGCAGGAGAGAAGAATCAGGCCTTTATCGCGGGCGCGAGCCACGATCTCGGCGGTGAGTTTGGCGTCCGGCTTGTTGTGATCGCCGTCTTCAAACAGCTCAATGGCGATCATCGCCCCCAGCCCGCGTACGTCGCCGATCTCCGGGTGTTTTTCGGCTATCGCCAGCAATCCGTCTTTCAACTTCTGCCCCAGATCGTTGGCTTTTTGCAGCAGATTTTCCTGCTCAAACACCTTCAACACTTCCAGCGCAGCCACGCAGGCAATCGGGTTACCCGCATAGGTGCCGCCCAGACCGCCTGGAGCGACGGCATCCATCACTTCCGCGCGCCCGGTGACGCCCGCCAGCGGGAAGCCGCCCGCGATCGATTTCGCAAAGGTGGTAAGATCCGGCGCAACGCCCATCTGCTCCATCGCAAACAGCGTGCCGGTACGCCCCGCGCCGCTCTGCACTTCATCGGCAATCAGCATGATCCCGTGCTCGTCACACAGAGCGCGTAAACGCTGCATAAAGGCTGGCGACGCGGCGTAGAAACCGCCTTCGCCCTGAACCGGCTCAATCACGATGGCGGCGATATCTTCCGGCGCGGCATCATTTTTGAAGATCCGGTGGATGCTGGCGATAGCGTCATCCTCGCTTATGCCGTGCAGCGGGCAAGGATAAAGCGCGCGATAAACATGACCCGGCATCAGCCCCATGCCCGCAGAGTACGGATTCACCTTGCCGGTCAGCGCCAGCGTGTAATGCGTGCGCCCGTGATACGCGCCGCTAAAAGCGATGGTGCCGCTACGTTTGGTGGCGGCGCGGGCGATTTTCACCGCGTTTTCCACCGCTTCAGAACCTGTGGTGACCAGCAGCGTTTTCTTGGCAAAATTGCCTGGCACCTTCTGATTCATAATCTCGCACAGCTCCAGATACGGCTCGTAGGCCAGCACCTGGAAGCAGGTGTGCGACAGTTTTTTCAACTGCGCTTCCACCGCAGCCACCACTTTCGGATGCAGATGCCCGGTATTGAGCACCGCAATCCCGCCCGCGAAATCAAGATACTCACGGCCTTCAACGTCCCACACCCGGCAGTTTTCCGCGCGGTCAGCGAAAATGGGGTGAATTTGCCCAACGCCACGGGGAATCGCCTGACTGCGGCGCTGCATTAACTCTTTATTGCTGCTCATTCGCGTTCTCCAGTTAAAGACCGATGCACATATATTTGATTTCTAAGTAATCTTCGATGCCATACTTCGAACCTTCACGACCCAGACCCGAGGCTTTGATGCCGCCGAACGGGGCCACTTCATTGGAAATAATGCCGGTATTGATGCCGACGATGCCGTACTCCAGCGCTTCGCCCACGCGGAAGACGCGGCTTAAATCACGGGCGTAGAAATAGGCGGCAAGGCCAAACTCGGTGTCATTGGCTTGCGCAATCACATCGGCTTCATCTTTAAAGCGGAACAGCGGGGCGAGGGGGCCGAACGTCTCTTCTTTCGACACTTTGGCGTTGGCCGGAACGTCCACCAGAATGGTTGGCTGGAAGAAGTTGCCGCCGCGTTCGTGCGCTTTACCTCCGCAAACCACGCGCGCGCCTTTCTCCAGCGCATCGGCAATATGCTCTTCCACTTTTGCTACCGCTTTTTCATCGATCAGCGGCCCGATGGTGACGCCATTCTCCAGCCCGTCGCCGATGTGCAGTTTGCTCACCGCCTGCTGTAATTTTTCGGCAAAGCGGTCATACACGCCGTCCTGCACGTATAAACGGTTGGCGCAGACGCAGGTTTGCCCGGCGTTGCGGAATTTCGAGGACAGCGCACCTTCCACGGCTTTATCTAGATCGGCATCGTCAAAGACGATAAACGGCGCGTTGCCGCCCAGCTCCAGCGACACTTTTTTGATGTCTTTCGCGCACTGTTCCATTAACTGGCGGCCAATTTCGGTCGAACCGGTAAACGACAGTTTGCGCACCAGCGGGTTGCTGGTCAGTTCGTTACCGACTGCGCCCGCCGAACCGGTGACCACGTTAAATACCCCAGCCGGAATGCCCGCGCGAATCGCCAGCTCCGCCAGCGCCAGCGCAGAGAACGGCGTCTGACTGGCGGGTTTCAGCACCATGGTGCAGCCTGCCGCCAGCGCCGGACCGGCTTTGCGGGTAATCATCGCCGCCGGGAAGTTCCACGGCGTGATAGCTGCGGTAACGCCAATCGGCTGCTTGATAACAATCAGGCGCTTATCGGCCTGATGACCGGGAATGGTGTCGCCATAAATGCGTTTGCCTTCTTCAGCAAACCACTCAATAAAGGAGGCGGCGTAGCTAATTTCGCCTTTCGCTTCAGCCAGCGGTTTGCCCTGTTCTAGGGTCATCAGGCGCGCTAAATCGTCCTGATGCTCCATCATCAAATTGAACCAGTTGCGCAGAATGTTGGCGCGTTCTTTGGCGGTGAGCGCACGCCAGGCGGGCAGGGCGCGGTTGGCGGCGTCGATAGCGGCGCGGGTTTCATCAGCGCCCATTTTCGGCACGCTACCCAGCTTGTCGCCGTTCGCCGGATTGGTGACGTCGATGACTTCACCATTGTTGGCGTCCAGCCATTCCCCGTTAATCAACGCCTGCTGGCGGAATAAGTTACTGTCGTTAAGTTTCATTGTTACGTCCTGTTTTCAAAGGTTATTGATTAAATGCGGCGTGTAAGGCATCCACACTACGTGCCGCTCGCAGCGTGCGTCCGGGGTTACTCTGGCTTGCCAACAGCGTTTGTACCTTGCTGACAATATGCGCACCAATAGGAATTGCTGATGTCGCTGCCGGGGAGGGCGCATTGCAGGTGTGGATCGTGCGCGGGGTGGTGACAAACAGAAAATCGTCAATCAACTTGCCATCCGGCGATACCGCCTGCGCCCGCACACCGGCGGGCCAGGGCTGGAGATCGCTTAACGAAAGCCGGGGACAATACTTTTGCACCAGCCGCAGATAGCCGCTTTTGCACAGCGAGTTTTTCATCTCGCCCAGTCCTGAGCGTAGATGGTTTTGCAGCACCCGGCGAATCCCCGACGAGCCTAAAATTTCCAGCGTGTCGCTAAACGAGAAGTCGCGCTTGCGGTAGCCTTCGCGTTTAAAAGCCAGCACCGCGTTTGGCCCGACGGTCACGCTGCCATCGATCATTCGGGTGAGATGCACGCCCAAAAACGGCATTGCCGGGTCGGGAATAGGGTAAATCAGATGGTTAACAATCTGGTTATGCTCCGGCGCAAGGCGGAAATACTCGCCGCGGAACGGGCAGATAATAAAGCCCGGTTCGAGGCCGAGCATTTTCACCAGCCGGTCAGCCATCAGCCCGGAACAGCTAATCAGCGTCGATGCTTCATATTCGCCGCCCTGGCGGGTACGTATCACCACGCCGTTTTTATGCTCACTGAGGCCGCTGACTTCGGCGTTATAGATAATCTCACCGCCTCTGGCCTGGAAGATTTTTGCCATTGCCGCCGTCACGTTGCGGTAGCTGACAATGCCGCTGGATGGCACAAAAATGCCGCCAAGCCCGGTGATATTCGGTTCGCGCTCGCGCAGTTCCATGGCGTTTAACCACTCGCGCTCGATACCGTTTGCCGCCGTGCGTTCCCACAACGCGCGCATCCGTTCCATTTCGAGTTCAGAGGTGGCGACCAGCATCTTGCCGCAGTTGTCATAGCGAATGCCGTTTTGATCGCAAAAGGCTTTGGTGGCGCGGTTTCCCGCCAGGCAAAACTGCGCCTTCAGGCTACCGGGCGTGTAATAAACCCCGGCATGGATCACGCCGCTGTTGTGGCCCGTCTGGTGACAGGCCGGGCCGGACTCTTTTTCCAGCAACGCAATGCGGGTATCCGGATAAACATCAATCAGTTGCATGGCGGTCGACATGCCGATGATGCCGCCGCCAATAATCACAAAATCATACATCCGCTCAATTCCTTTGCGCTTACTGATGCGTCTGGTAGTGGTGAGTGGCGTAAGCGAAATAGCCACGCTGACGCATCAGTTCACGGCGCAGATCCGGGTGCGGAGTAAAGCGGTCGCGACCGTGCAGCCAGAACAGGTTGTTTATCAACAGGAATTTGCCAACGGGAACGGGTACAGAAAGAATGCCTTTGCTGGTTTCAATGGCATCGGAAAGCTCGCTCAACCACACGCCTTCTTCAAAATCTTTTGGCTGGACGAACTGGTCGATATAGCGCATCACCGGGCGACCCTGTTGATCAACGTCGAACACTGGATGGAAAACATCTTTGCTGACGTTTTTGCTCGGCGGCGCGGCAAAGCGCATCGGGCGACGCGCCAGTGGATGGCGGAAATAGTGGTCCAGATGTTCCCAGTCATCGAGATGCAGCAGCAACGAATTTCCACCCTGCATGTTTTGCTCATCGATTTTCATCATCAGCACGTAATCGGTGATCTCTTCGACATACGTGCCGTCGTTGTGCAGTTCCATCACGCGGTGCGGCTGACGCAGATAGCTGTCTGAGTTATCGACATTTTTCACCACGAAACGCGCGTAATACTGACCGCTCATCGCATCGAAATTTGAGCGACCAATCAGATGCGCTACCGCCGTTGCCAGCTTCACCATCTCATCTGCCTGCGCCACATCATCGATACCCACCGCATTGATCAACAGCGCACCTTCAGCGCGGTTTAGCAGGGTCTTCAACAGCAATGGTTGCAGCTGATTCGCACACAGATCGTCAAGAATTTTGCCTACCCGAAAACGCAGAAACGATTTGTACTCCAGCGCCTGCACGGGCCATTCGGCAACCTGTTCGAGAAACTGTTTGGTCGTCTGTTCGGTGAAGGTGAGTTCCAGCAGACGCGGGGATTGCGCCGACGGGATGAGAGTGAATCCGCTATAGTCCTGGCCTGAATCGACAGCGTTATTTTGTACGGCGGTCAGTGCATTCATCAGAAGCGATCCTCTTATGAGATGTAGGGTGACATGGCGATGCTCATTTCGTAGCCATAATCTAAAAATATCTACATTTCTGAAAAATGCGCACAAAAGCGACATATTGTTTTCTTATTGTGATCAAAAGCAATAAATTAGTAACATTTAACGTAGGGTATTAAGGCAAAGTGAGACAGGAAATGAATAACTAAAGCAACAGGTTAGGGAGAGTTAACATTAGAGAACAGATTATCTGGTCGATAAAAAACAGTAAATGGCTTCACTGCAAAATGACCGTTAGTAAACTAAACATATTATCTGCCCCGTTTTATCGGGGCAGATATAACATTAAATTATAAATAGAGATAGTTCAGCGGTTCTCCTGTTTTCCCTAAAAGAAGAGCGCTACGCCCAGGAATATTGATATTTAGAGTTCCGCCTCTAAGCGTAAATACTTTACCAGGGGGGATAATTTTTCGGGTATTATTAATAATAATGTTAACGCTATTACTCCCCATGTTTTTGTATATTCCAGGTTGCAATTTGTTAGGCCAGGTACCTTCAACTTCTTCGTTTCCTTTATTTATTATAACTAGTCCATCATGAGGAGAGTGATTAATGTTCACAGAATCCCCACGACTAAAGGCCAGAACGTTTTTAGTTGCAGATACACCCTCAAATGCGCTCCATATTCCTGCTTTATCTATATATAATGCGTGGAATTCATTGTAGAGCTGCTGATAGGTAGAGCAACCTTTATTAAGCTACGCCTCACCGCCGACACGCGTGGACCCATCATAATTTTTAATTTCAGTCGTTGATTTTAATACTTGGCCATCCCAGTAAACTAAAGGCCTGCTGAACGGCAGAGCGGCTATATATGCCATTGCTAATTGTTCATCTTGTTGATGGTTAAATAGAAAGTCATTGAAAAGATTACCATTGTTAGGAAAATCGTGGTTAATGTTAATCAATATCCGTCTTTCTGATGGGATACTTGAGATTGTGGAACCCGGTTTTGATGCAAGGGTTTGAAGATCTCCACCAAATGAAAAGGCTTTTATCGTTTTCATGAGCAATGAAAAATCAATGGCGCTTAAATCATCTCTTTCATAAAGCAGTGATGACATTTGTTGTTCATCCAACTGACAAGTTACCAGATATTCCATGTAATTCATAACGGCTTTTTTATGATATTTTGGGTTAAATAAGTTAGTATTGTGTAACCGCTCATTATAATTTTTAAGCGGTGGGGTTATTGATCTTTCTATTTGTTCATGTTTTGAGTGTTTTGCCGCATCATAACGTAAACCTCGTACGCCATATTTTCGCATTTCACGAACGTATTGATTTTGCAACATAATAACCTGGTCACTTTTGGGTGTTGTTTTAGGCATTCCATTTAAACGCTTTTCTTTTAATGCATGGAGGTTTTCCCATTCATCCTTAGAGATGTTATCTTTACTTGCTTCGAAGTCTTTTGCAGTGAGATGTATATCTTCTGGATGGATTTGTTTACGTTCTTTTGTTACTGGATCTTTAATGAATGGAATCAAAACCTGACCTTGCCAATAGCCAGGGATACCACCTTCTATATCTTTACTGATCTTCGCTCGTATATCAGCAGAGGGATAATCCAGGTCATTTTTACCACTACCCCCAATTCCCATAAAGTTAAAGGTATAATCAGGAATGATATCGATACCAAATTTTTTAGCATCTTTAACCAATGCAATAAAATCCTGCAAATCTCCCATTGGATTATGGATGGTACAAAGATCTTCGGGTTGATAAGCATGAAACCAGTAACCCTTTTCTTCTTCGGGAGTTTCTGGTCCGTCGGCGCGGAAAGTTGTCACTGGAGGGATTTGTATATACCCATAATGGCAACGTGCAAACTCAGACATATTTTCCCTGATTTGCTGGTAGGTGGCATTAAAAGCATGAAGAATCGCTTCGCCAGGTTTTTTGGGGGTTATGATTTCACATTGTGATTTCTGAACAGCAGTAAGAGATTTACGCTCAAGTGTTTGCCGTAGATGTTCTGGATTGATTAGTATTTTAAATGTTTCTTGCTGTTCGGAAGGTGACGTCACGTTAATATTATATACATCGGCTGCCAGCTCATAGTCAGGAATGTTAATAGCATATGCAATATACTCATCTTTTGGGGACGGTTTGTCAGATATAATGTGGGTGAAATGTTCAGCAGGACCATACTGATGAACACCGCTGTTATCACCTCTTTCAATCATTGTATCTCTTTGATAAACCCATGATTTTCCTTCTCCTATCCTGTCTGGCGCTGTAATGCTACGCTGTGCTGCTTTATTCAACTCTCGATAAGTTGTATCTGGAGAAAGGGAAATTTTATAATCGTTTTTTAACAGATCATTAATAACTTTTTCTGCGTGAAAAGTTGATATAATTTCTCTGTCTTTTAATCCTTGAGGGTAAACTCCACAAGAATTAATAATATTTGTTATACAGTTTAGATATTCTAATGTATTTAATTTGGAATTTAGATCCCCGTCAGTAATGTTCCATGATAACAATGTGGGGTTGTCGATAGGTAAATTTCTGGGTCCTGGTTTTATAGAAAACATAATAAAGTTCCTCTAATGGTAGAGTAATATGATGTATACGGAAACATAAAAATGTTTAATTGTTGTGAAAGTAATTGCAAACAGATGTCCTACTTTTATCCAATATTTATATGGAAAAGGATAATGCTTAAATCTGTTTTATTAATTATCGATGTGGTCTGGAGAGGCAACTGTCAAAAATCGCTCATACGAAACTAATGATTAGCAGAATAAGATCTATGAAAGAATATATTGCTATACGAAGTTTATTTTTATGGAGTGAAAAGTAACAGATATCATAATGATGCGAAAACTCTTCAGTTAATGTAATAAACTTATATTATTAGATACAAAATCATTACAAAGTATCATTGAATCGATGATAACTATAGATAGTGCTAATTATTAACATTTGCTTGTTGACTGCGAGTATCGACTTTGCGAATGGAAGCGGTGTCGGGTTTTATGTCGCGTGTAATGACGAGCAAGGATGAATGAGAACGCATAAAAATCTGTTATTTACATCATATGATCATCATGTTTATTGCGTGGTTTATAAGTATTGTTATTGCACACTCAAGGCCCTTTAGCTCAGTGGTTAGAGCAGGCGACTCATAATCGCTTGGTCGCTGGTTCAAGTCCAGCAAGGGCCACCAAATCATTATTTACGTATCAGGAAGAGTTAAGGGTACAAGGGGTACTCGATGGCGGTCTATATTTCATGACTAACGCCATTTCAAGGAAGAAGTGCGGTGGGTTGTTTCGAATGAGGGCTGGTGTTTTGGTACGTGGCACGCCACTGCAATGTATTTATCCATCAGTACTCATTCAAAAGTACCTGGAAAAAATGCCCGCTATGCCAAGCGGGCAAATTGCTTACATGTGGAATTAAGTAATTAACGATAAAGCCAGAGTATTATCATTTATTATACCCCTTAATTTAATCAGGTTAATTACTCAAATCACTGAACTATTCTCTGTTCGCTCACTGATGATGAGTGAGTACCACAACCAATGTATGTAGAACAATGCCGTAGAGTAAGGATGAAATGTCTCTGCCACGCCTTAAACATCTACTACTGACCAGAACACCCGCCGCAGGCAGATGAGTTTTGTGAGCGTTACAGGAGCGTGGCTATGCTCATTAACCAACGCTATTGAGATATAAATTTCTAACACTCGAAAAACGAATTTCACTAATAAATTATAACGGGTGGTTTTTATCATACAGCGAAATAACTTTTTGTTTATTAAATTTAACATTCTTGTGCTAATTTAATTAAAAGTACCATGTATAGCATATGAAGCTGTTAATGCCAGCAATTGTCTCAAATGAGCGATTTTTTATAGTGACAAACAATAATAAAATTAAAAATAGCCATGTAGACATTAATTGAGGAATAGACAATGTTAGTTAGTAAAAGCAACGGATTTAACGCTAGCGCAGTTTTGGGTAGTGGAAGTTATAATGAAAATAAATCTTCTAAACACATGGAGCTACTAGCTCATAGTATTTTAAAATTAATTTGTAAGGAAGCTGCATCAGAGACGTATCGCGGTGCTCTTGAAACTTTACAAAAAATGATGTCTGAATGTATATATCAAGAAGGCAACGCCTTTGTCATTATGGGAGCTGGAGAACAATTAAAACGTATTAAATATGAAGTTGGTGAAAATAACTTAAAGGTATTCAACGTACACTTTAATAATAATCACGAGTTAGTTAGTTCTGGTGAGCCTGACGTAATATGTTTAAGCAAGCAGGTCTGGGAAAATCTTCTCATTAAACTAAAGCTGGAAAACAATGAAAATGTGTTTTCTGAAACTAAAAAATTATCGAATAAAAATAATGCCGATCAGTTTTTTGAATGCGCTAAAAGAAATGAACAGAACCTTTTCGATAATATAAGAAAAAGTGATTTTCATGTTGGTTTACTTAAGCCAAGTAGTACGCGTAGTGTTATTTTAGAAACGCCGCCAAATGTCTGTATGGAATCACGTAATTCATATGAAAACAAAATAGATGAGATTTCATCTTTGTCAGAGTCAAAGGAACACCCCATAGATATTCAAGAAAAAAAAGATGCGTTTGTGAATGAGTTCAAGGGGATATTATTTGATAAAAATGGAAGGTCTTCAGAGTTTCTACTTAATTTTTATGAATGTTGCTATGAGTTTTTACCAAGAGCGCAGCCTCAGGATAAAATCGAAAGCTATAATTAAGCACTGCAAGCTTTCTCCATCTTTTGTTCATCTACGTTGATACATAATAATATAGGCTTTGATTTCAAATTATTTCCAGAAGTCAAACTGTGTGGGGAAAATCTTGAAACGGTATTCAAATATAAAAATGGCGATGATGTCCGGGAGATAGCCAAAATTAACATTACTCTCCAAAAAGAAGAGGATGGTTTATATAATTTAGGTGGATTGGATTTTAAGGGATGCTTCTTTTCTGGACAGAACTTCAGTAACTATGATATTCAATATGTGAACTGGGGAACGTCATTGTTTGATCTTGATACTCCGTGTATTTTTAATGCGCCTGCTTACAACAAGAGTAATGAAAAATCATTAAAACCTGTGAGCGAAAACGGTTTAAGTGGAGTCTTGACTGATCGTAATAATAAAATAAAACTCATCACGGGCGTGGCACCATTCGATGATATTTTATTTATGGATGATGACTTTGATGATAGTTCCTCTGAGGATGATCCCGTTGAGAATAGTCCTGTTGTGACTAGTCCCGTTGTATCAAGTTCTAAAAGCAGTTTTCAATGATTAATAAATGGCTATTTTTACAAAGAGATAATAACGTAGATTGAAACAATATGTATTATTGATTGATTAAACGGGATTATTTTTTACACTACAACCATTTTGCTGCCACTACCAAAGAAAAAGGGGCTACGCTTTCACGTAACCCCTTGATTTATTTGTTGAGCTGGCGGTGTCTGAATTGGTGCTGTAATTGGTTGAAATATTTATTCTAATGTCTGGTTCAACTTTCCTTAGCTGCCTGAAAGTTTTTTTGATCTTACCCATCAATAATAGGGTTACGGTACACCACGCCTGACTGATGAACTGCGTGCTCAGGGTTACCTCTTCAACGTAAAACCGTGGCAGGAGGTCCGGACTGAAAAAACTGCTCAGGACATTATCGGCGGTGGACGCACGGGTAGTCTGTAAACCGAACCGACTGGGGCGCAGTATGTGGCATCTTGTCGTGCTGTTGGAGGAGCTGTGCAAACGTGGTATTAACTTTCGTGCTCTGGCCCAATCTATATTTGCCCAACAATGGGGGGACGAATGCTGTAAAAGTAAAAGAATCTGCGATCTCAAAGTTATTGTGTGATTTTTATGTGAGCAGAAGATATTCATCAGAAACGATTATGTAAATCATTTTATTTTGCCGACGACCTGATTGTCGAAAGAAAAGAATACCCCCGTATTCCCTGAATAGATTGACTTTTTTATCCAACCATACTTCAGCGCACTGCGTTTAAAAAATGCTTCTTTCTTATGTGGAATATCATCATTTCATCATGATGTCTTTGATGAGCGGTGAACACAATACACTTGCGCTGTCTCTTCAGGATGAATCCCCTGGTCTGGTGCCTGTGGGCTGATGTTGCAGCAGAGCTAAGGTCGCTTAAACGCTACTCAGTATTCACTTTTCAGAGGATGAAATTTATGAACAGGACCAGTCCCCATTATTGTCGCCGCTCAGTACTTTCCTTATTGATATCTGCCTTGATATATGCCCCGCCCGGTATGGCGGCCTTCACTCCTGATGTTATTGGTGTGGTAAACGATGAGACTGTAGATGGCAACCAAAAAGTGGATGAACGAGGTACAACAAATAACACTCATATTATCAACCATGGCCAGCAGAATGTTCATGGCGGGGTATCTAATGGAAGTCTTATTGAATCTGGTGGATATCAAGATATAGGAAGTCATAACAATTTTGTGGGGCAGGCTAATAATACAACCATTAACGGTGGCAGACAGTCAATTCATGACGGGGGTATTTCCACAGGTACGACAATCGAGAGTGGCAATCAGGACGTTTATAAAGGGGGTATCAGCAATGGAACGACAATTAAGGGCGGTGCTTCACGCGTAGAGGGAGGGAGTGCGAATGGAATACTCATTGATGGTGGTAGCCAGATAGTAAAAGTTCAAGGGCATGCTGATGGTACAACGATAAATAAGTCTGGCTCTCAGGACGTAGTACAAGGAAGTCTGGCAACGAACACAACCATAAATGGTGGTCGACAGTATGTTGAACAGAGCACAGTAGAAACAACAACCATTAAAAATGGCGGTGAGCAAAGAGTATATGAGAGCCGTGCGCTGGACACGACGATTGAAGGCGGAACTCAGTCTCTGAATAGTAAGTCAACGGCAAAAATTACGCAGATCTATTCTGGTGGCACGCAAATTGTTGATAACACCAGCACCTCGGATGTTATTGAAGTTTATTCCGGTGGCGTGCTTGATGTTAGTGGTGGTACGGCAACAAATGTTACCCAGCACGATGGTGCAATTTTAAAAACAAACACTAACGGTACGACGGTGAGCGGTACGAATAGTGAAGGTGCATTCTCCATCCACAATAAAGTGGAAGACAATGTGTTGCTGGAAAATGGAGGCCATTTAGAAGTATCTCATTCCGCAAACAAGACGATTATTAAAGATAAAGGAACAATGTCAGTTTTAACGAATGCTAAAGCTGATGCGACCCGAATAGATAATGGCGGGGTTATGGATGTTGCAGGAAACGCGACAAATACCATAATTAATGGTGGCACACAGAATCTTAATAATTATGGCATAGCCACAGGCACCAATATCAACAGCGGAACGCAAAATATCAAAAGCGGTGGGAAAGCTGACACAACAATTATATCCTCCGGGAGCCAGCAAGTTGTTGAGAAAGATGGTACGGCAATTGGCAGCAATATTAGCGCCGGAGGCTCGCTGATTGTCTATACCGGCGGTATTGCACATGGGGTTAACCAGGAGACGGGCAGTGCTTTAGTTGCCAACACGGGCGCAGGGACTGATATTGAAGGATACAACAAGCTCTCTCACTTCACTATTACCGGAGGGGAGGCTAATTATGTTGTGCTGGAAAATACCGGCGAACTGACGGTAGTGGCTAAAACCTCGGCGAAAAATACTACCGTTGATGCTGGCGGTAAGCTGATTGTCCAGAAGGAGGCTAAAACAGATACCACCAGACTTAATAATGGTGGCGTTCTGGAGGTTCAGGACGGTGGTGAGGCTAAGCATGTTGAGCAACAATCCGGCGGCGCATTAATTGCTTCCACAACTTCCGGAACCCTTATCGAAGGAACCAACAGTTATGGTGATGCTTTCTACATCAGGAATTCAGAAGCTAAAAATGTAGTGCTGGAAAACGCTGGCTCATTAACAGTCGTCACTGGTTCCCGGGCAGTTGATACGATTATTAATGCCAACGGCAAAATGGATGTTTATGGAAAAGATGTTGGCACTGTACTTAATAGTGCTGGCACCCAAACAATATATGCCAGTGCCACTTCTGATAAAGCAAATATCAAAGGTGGCAAGCAAACGGTATATGGTTTAGCCACTGAGGCAAATATTGAAAGTGGTGAACAAATTGTTGATGGTGGGTCAACTGACAAAACGCACATCAATGGCGGCACACAAACCGTTCAGAATTATGGTAAGGCGATCAATACCGATATCGTCTCTGGCCTACAACAAATTATGGCAAACGGGATAGCGGAAGGTTCCATTATTAATGGGTGTTCACAGGTAGTTAATGAGGGCGGTCTGGCTGAAAACTCGGTGCTTAATGACGGCGGCACACTCGATGTGCGGGAGAAAGGCAGCGCAACGGGGATACAGCAGAGTAGCCAGGGCGCTTTGGTTGCAACCACCAGGGCGACGCGGGTCACAGGAACACGCGCGGATGACGTCGCGTTCAGCATCGAGCAGGGTGCGGCGAACAATATCCTGCTGGCAAATGGCGGCGTGTTAACCGTGGAGTCAGACACCTCTTCTGACAAAACACAGGTCAATACGGGCGGACGGGAGATCGTCAAAACAAAAGCCACTGCGACAGGCACGACGCTCACCGGCGGCGAACAAATCGTCGAGGGGGGGGCGAATGAGACAACGATTAACGACGGCGGAATACAAACAGTTTCAGCTAACGGAGAGGCAATAAAAACAAAGATCAATGAAGGCGGTACGCTGACAGTTAACGATAATGGCAAAGCGACAGATATCGTCCAGAACAGCGGTGCCGCTCTCCAGACGAGCACGGCTAACGGTATTGAAATCAGCGGTACTCACCAGTACGGCACTTTTTCCATTTCCGGCAATTTAGCGACCAATATGTTGCTGGAAAATGGCGGTAATTTATTGGTATTAGCAGGTACCGAAGCTCGCGACTCCACGGTTGGCAGCGGTGGAGCCGCCAACGGCAGTTATCGCAGCTACGGGCTGGGCGGTCACATTGAAACCGGGATGCGATTTACCGATGGTAACTGGAACCTGACGCCGTATGCATCGTTAACGGGGGTTCACCGCTGATAACCCTGAATATCATTTATCCAATGGCATGGAATCGAAATCAGTCGATACCCGCAGTTTATATCGTGAACTGGGTGCAACGCTGAGTTACAACATGCGTCTGGGGAACGGTATGGAAGTTGAGCCGTGGCTGAAGGCGGCTGTGCGCAAAGAATTTGTCGATGATAACCGGGTGAAAGTGAATAGTGACGGTAATTTCGTCAATGATTTGTCGGGCAGACGTGGAATATACCAGGCAGGTATTAAAGCCTCATTCAGCAGTACGTTAAGCGGGCATCTTGGGGTGGGGTATAGCCATGGTGCCGGTGTGGAATCCCCGTGGAACGGGGTAGCTGGTGTGAACTGGTCGTTCTGACCATCAACGAAAAAGCCCACATCTGTGGGCTTTCATGTCACCAGGAGCCGCGGCTCCTTTGCGTATCCTTTTATGTCTCTTCACCGTCTGGTCGGTGTCCTGCTGAGACTGCTAACTTCCTGTTTTTATTGGTGTTGTCCTTATAGCGTCCAATCATGATTGGCTGGCGGAGTCTGAATTGGTTATGTAACTTGTTGTTTAAGAATGAATAATGTTCAATTCAATTTTCAATTTGGTCCCATTGTTGGTCCTAAAAGAAAATGTTAGTTTTTTTTCAGGGGAGGGGAGGTTACAGCAGGAGCCTCTTCGTCTATGAGATTAGCATTTTGCTTTCCTTTAGTCTGCTCTGTATTTAAGCGTTTATTTCACGTCAGTTTTTAGCAAGCCGGTAGAGCGCCTTGCTCGCAGAATATCTACTGCGGAAATATACGGAGTTTGCTCTTGCCATGAAAATCCCTCCCGGTCGATACGAACAAGTCCGTATTTTTCTACCAGAAAGTTCACCGCATCGCTGAGCGATACTCCGGCATCAATATGTTCCCGGATGGTGGTTTCATTACTGAATGGTGTGTCATTCAGCGTCAGGCCATAGTGCTGCGAGAACAGATGAGCCAGTAGCCGTTGCCAGGTTTCAACGGGTGACAAACAGAGCGGAGTCGCCCGAGTCGGGTGTAATGATAAAGTTTGCATGATGTTTGCTCTATGAGTTTAAGGGAATAAGCGTTGAGTTACTGCGGTTCAGGCTGGTCAGGATAAATAGCAATGTAGACATAACCAAAGGAGCCCAGTGTATCGGCTTCGCAGGTGAGCCCGTTGTGGTAAAGCGTGACGCAGTGCTGATAGAGGGGATTTAGCTCGCCGCTGGTGAGCATTAGCTCCAGTTGCTTGAGTATCAGTGAAAAAGCTTGGTCTAGGCGTAACACATCCTCGTCACTGAAAGCACCGTTGAATCCGGCCCGATCAGCGAGAAAATGCACCCGGTTGCCCTCCTGCACTAGGCGAGCGCCAAAACAGGGTGTGATCGTGCACCTTAGTCCCCACTGCTTGCAGGCGGGATTCTCCGGCTTAGTTCCGGATTCGGAGTGATTGTTCATTATTGTTCCTGATAAAAGAGAAGGGTTAATTGAGAGTGACACTGCGAAGAATGACATAGGGACCATTGCGATCCTGACGGCGCTTAGCAAAGACGGCCAGAACGCCGCATATGTCTTCCACCTCGTGGCCAGCATAATGGCAGATACTGCCTAACCTTTTATATTTGCCCGTACTGAAGCGAAGCAACCGGGAATTCGTATGTTGACGGTAAATCGCCATAGCCTGACCTTTACTGATAATTTTCATCACCGGTCTCCTTACAGCCAGCCACGTTCAGCGAGCGAGACAATCTCCATCCCGCCCACTACCAGATGGTCCAGCAGCCGGGTGTCCACCAGTTCCAGCGCCTGCTTCAGACGTTTGGTGATCCGTCTGTCAGCCTCGCTGGGCTCTGCGTAGCCTGAGGGGTGGCAGTGCGCGACAAGAATGGCAGCAGCGTTATGTTTCAGTGCCGCCTTCACCACCTCCCGTGTATGGACCTGCGTATGGTTGATGGTGCCGGTGAACAGCGTTTCATGTGCAATCAGCCGGTGCTGGTTATCGAGGAAGAGTGCGGTAAATTCTTCACGCTCCAGTGAGGCAAGCCGCAGACGCAGCCAGTCCCGGACGGCGTGGCTGGACGTGAATGACGCGCCGGGTTCACGTAACTGACGCTCGAGCAGGGTTAATGCCTCACGGATGGTGCGCTGTGCGGAAGCCGGTAATCCGGCGGCAAACAGCGGTAGCTGTGTTTCCATCGCGGCCCCCTCAGTCAATGATATACATGATGGCGCTGCATTCAGGGTGATTCAGCGCGTAATCCCGCAGACGATAATAGTGCTCTGTCATGGCGTCGCATTCGGTGTGCATGGCGTGGTGGCTGTAAGCCATCAGACAGGCCGATATGCCTGCGGCCTCTGCGCTCATTTCCGTGCCATTGCCATTCATCGGGTTGAACAGCGTCCATTTTTCATCGGTATCCTCATTATTCGCTTCCGGGACCATAAAGGCACCGCCGTTGCTCAGCGTGTAAAACTGCCAGATCCCCCCGCAGTAGCCCGTGCAGAAGCGGTCCATCCAGGCGAAGATATGCGGCTCGAGGGTTATCCATTGCGGTATGTTGCCGAAGTATTGTGGCCAGAAGTCGATACGCTGTTCATCGGGCAACAATGTGGCGGTGAGGGTGTTGGTTTTTTCGGTGTCTGAAAGAGTCTGCAGATTTGTAGTGTTATTCATCGGTTATTCCTTTTGAAAGGTTATAAGTACGGCTCCGGTTAACGGGAACCTGATGTATGGAAAAGGTGATTTGAGGCGTGATGGTGAAGGAATGCGTTACCGGAGTTCAGCAGGTGGTATGTTCAGGTGTACAGGTGGGCAGGATTGTGCATAGCCATCGACATCAACCAGTGAGGGCCAGATGCCGTCAGCCACTGACAGCAGGCACAGGCTGAGTTCACCAGGCTGGTAGCAGAGATACCTGCACCAGGCGCAGAGGTCATCGTCGGATACAGAACGACAGCCGGGCTCGTTTTGCAGAGAGACAGGCCAGACCGCTGTATGGCAGGCATTCTCAGGAATGTGCTGCATCAGCATAGCGCCTGCTGCAGTTCTTCTGCCATTACCCACAAGGCACGGTTCAGTTTGATATCGCCGTCGATAGCGTTCACCGCGCGCGTACGGCTGCGTTTACCCTGCGCAGAACGCCCGGCCAGTCCGCCCTTGCTCAGGTTCTCCTGCAGGCGGTTGTAGACGGTCCACAGGTCACTGCTCTCATCCTGCCAGCGACGTGCAGTCAGTGCCTGGGTTTCGGTCACCGGCTGATGTCCTTCACCAAACCGGTAGGCCAGCGCCGCTTTCGCAAACGCCTGTTGGGCTGGTGGCGGTAACAGCAGTGACTGCATGGCATCACGCTTCTCTTCCACCTGGTCGAAAACACCAAGGACTTCATAGGCGCCTTCGATAACGCGCTCCACCACATTGCCCCGGTGTGGCACACGTATCTCGCCAAATGACTGTCCGCAGACGAGACCGTTGGTGCAGATGGCGCGGAAGTACCCCGGCAGCATCTGGTAACTGGATGAACCGTCGTGCGAATTGAGCAGGATAATTTCCGGCACCTGCTGGCCTGTTATCTGCCCTATGCGTCGCAGGCGCACCATGTGTCTGGTATGCTCACGACGGCTCTGGTCTCTGACACGGGTCTGGCAGGCGAAGAACGGCTCAAAACCTTCCCGTTTCAGGTTTTCCAGCAGAGTAATTGTCGGAATATGGGTGTAGCGCGCTGAGCGGGATTCGTGCTTGTCCGCGCCAAAAACGCTGGGGACATGCTGGTGTAATTCATCGTGGGTCAGTGGGCGGTCACGGCGTATCTGATTAATACGGCCAAAGCGGCTGGCTAATCGCATAATGGAAACTCCTTGATTAAATAGCATAAAAGTAAAAGGGCCACACTTCCCGAAGGAGGTGTGGCCTGGCATGATTTAAAACGGTGGTGCAGGTGATACGTCGTAGATGGTTGTCACACCAGGAGCTTGCGTATACCGTCGCTCGCGATATATCTATTGAGCATCACTCCGGCACCGGGCGCAAAGTTCCAGTCACGCCAGATAAGCATGCCGTCGGTATCGCGGATAACCAGACGAAAATGAGAGCCCTGGTCGTCTTCGATGGCAACATTGGTGTATGCGGCAGCCACGACAGTGGCCTGTTCACGAGTGAACGTTCCTTCGGGTAGGGCTGTAGATTCAGGCATTTGGTTTCCTTAAAACAAAAAAGCCATGTACCCCGAAGGAACATGGCCTGATGGAATATTTTAACCCGGATGATTAATGCTGCTGATTTTTCTCTTTAACCTTTGACCATGAAGGTCGGCGGCTGCCGGAAAACTCCTTCTTCATTGACCAGTAGCCGATGGGGTACTGTTGTACAACCTGGTTGTTCACACCGATATCAACCGACAGGTATTGCCCGTTATTGATGGAGCCTTTACGTATCCACGCATCCGGGCTGCAGGTACCCGTGTCATACTGTCGCCATGATGACGAATCTCTCGCGGCCACATAGAAGTCGCCAAAAGCGCAACTGTGCGCGGATTTTCGGTTCAGAATGGCAACGTAATATTTAGTGTTGGCGATAATGGTGCAACTGCTGTTCTGCCCGCCGCAGACCTGCCATAACGATTTACCTCCGTCTCCCTTAAAGGGCCAGATAGTATCAGCTGGTGCGCCGTCTGCAGGCATTGCCGTCACTGCCGGAGCCTGCTGCACCAGCGTAACGTCAGGTACATCACGGCGTAATATTCGTGCTTCTGCATCTCCGGCGTCACCAAACATCTTTTCCTCACCACTGTTGTAATAAAAACCCGCAACAACATGCTCTGAGGGGATATACAGAATTTTCAGATAATGGTCACCGCAGTTACCCCGTTCACAAACAGAGCCCTGCAACCACTTCTCGCCACCAACATCCACCGGAATTAATCCGCTGTCTGGACCGTTCAATGAACCTTGTTTCCCCGTTAACCCGGTAAGTCCTGCTGACTTCAGCGCGTCATCAAGGTCTTTCTTAAATGCCGGGTCAGTATCGTAAATGCTGCCGAGAAAGGGGCAGGAACCGTATCCGATGTCATTATCACCTGCATCAGGATCACAATTCATTGCATCCTCTGCAGTTTTTGCAATATTAGCGGCGTAACCCCCGGTGCTAATAAAACAAAATGAGGATATCAGTATTACCTGTTTTAATTTACGTAAAGAAAAAGACATGATTATTTTGACTCCACCCTGTTTATTTAAAAGAAAAAGGCTCTGGGAAGAGCCCTGTAACCGTCTTAAAAGTCAATGGTATTAAGACCGACATTCTTTTTGATGGTAGGGTCGAAAATAACAACGGTAAGATGGCCTTTATCGGGTGAACGGACAAACTTCGCGGTTGCCGCGCCGCTACATGTCGCATGACGGTTATAATCCATCATTTTACCCTTGCTGGTGGCAAGGTTGACAACGATGAGATAAGGGTCATAACAGGCCGAACCGCCAGGGCTGCTCAGCAGGGCATATTGACTGTCATCAGAGACACTAATGAGGCTGCAGGTCCCGTCTTTCACATCTTCACTTCCGCACATCAGCTCACTGCCGCCTTTCACATCAGCCACTGTCCGGGGCAATTTAACCGCAGCAGCACTGGCTGAGGCACTTAATAAAAAACCAGAAACCATTAATGACAATATAAATGTTTTCATCTGTTCATCCTGTTTATTGTTAAAGTAACAATGCTTATATGGCGGGGAGCGCAGGCTGGCTCGTGTCCTTCGTATCATTACCGAGAAGACATTCCCCCCTGAACATGAACCACAGGCAGGGCCTGTGCAGGCCCTGCGAAATAACTAACGTTCCCCCCGGTCTCGCAGGACCTTTCGTGCCAGACGCTTTTCCAATTCCGTTGTGCTGCTGAAAAAACCATTGTCAGTGGTTATCATTCTAAGCTCTGCATTGCTTTTGCCTTCCAGGCTGTCATGCGTCTCCTTCACTTCACGCGCACTGCTGAGTGTGTCCTTCGCCACTTCAACGGCGAGTTTACCGGCGGTCTTCCAGAATCCCATGGGAGCCACCTTTACAGATAACCGTTATCTTTGCCCCACTCACACCCGCAGTCCCGGCACATCCAGCCATCGGCCCAGGGAATGGTGTCGTGAGAGCCACAGTCCGGGCAGCGTTTGCCGGAAGTCGGGTTGCCGGGTGTGATACGTCTTATTTTCATCATGTTATCCTTCTGTTATGGGGTGATGTGGTTCAGGGACGAAGCCGGACAGCACTTCACCAATGAACCGGAAATGGGGTAATGCCTGTAAAAAATCCGGACGGGAAAGGATGTCGCGCACCGTGGCGTCGGGGGTAAAACTGTCGGGATGAAGCGTGACGACCCGAATATCAGCCAGTGGCAGTGCGATGATGCGGGTCTGGTGTGCCCCCGTCAGATACCAGTTACCGGCATGCAGAACCAGCCGGTAGGGGGCGATATCAGTATGGCTGCATCCGTTGCCACGCAGGGTCACTTTCCGGCATTCCTGGACGGCATTCACCAGCTGGGTAAAGACCCCACCGTCGGTGATGGTCGGTGCAGATTCTCCTTGCCAGATAAGGCAGGGCGACTCCCCCGGACCGCCCAGAAGCGAACTGACAAGATGGCCATCTAGTCCTGGGAACAGCGATTCAACGCCTGACTGACGGGCAAAGGTCATCACTGCCAGTTCCCGCTGACGGCTGCCGGACAGCAGACGGCACCGGCCCTGACGATATTCAAGGTCCAGGTACATCAGCCGTTCACGAAAATCCCGGCGCAGGGTGCGGACTGACACGCCAAACTCGGCGGCCAGTTTGCGCATATCCAGCGTTTCGCCTGCCACCAGACGACCAATAATCATCGACAGTCTGACGGCAAGCCGGTCATGGCGATGTTCAGCCTGAGTCATGAGGCTCCGTTCTCCGGTAAGCTAATTCACTGAAAAGATGTGGGTTAGTGTAACAAGGGGGTATGGCAGGGTATGGACACAGAAAGACGATTTTTCAAATCGGTCGATATCAGGAATGGCGCGGCCTGCCGGGGTGTCTGGCTTTTTTACCTGGTGTAAAATCGGCATAAACGGACAGGGTGTGTCCGACGCAATGACCATGCCTGAGCAATATCAGAAAAATATCCAGTCCCAGACGGCCCGTGCGACTGACACCACGGTTTCCCGTACGGTACGAATGAGCGCCCGAACCGGTGCCGGAAGCTGAAGGGATGACTCCACGCTATCAAACCCCCTTCCCACGGCATAGCTGAAGCTGTCCCTGGCCTGTTTTTTTACCGGCTCCGTGCAGAGCCTGTCATGTAGTTGAGTTGCCAGCGGGCTGGTGGCGTGGTCAGGTAGGCAGCGCATCATCGTCTCCACCATTTCCTCAATGCCCCAGCCAGTGAGAGCAGACACAATGCATACTGGATGATACGGTTTAAACATCGCCGTCACCGTGGCCTGTTTAACACTGAGATTTGCCCGTTGCAGCACGGAAGGTGTACCGGTAGCGGCATCCCATTCATGGCTGGGTTCCATTTTGTCCGCCTGATTGATGACGAACAGTACCTGCTGGCGGTGATTTTTCATCACCCTGTGCCAGAACAACTCATCGACGGACAATGCGCGATCGTCGGCTTTGATGACCCACAGGATCAGATCCATCTCCGGCAGAAAACGGTTGTATAGCGCAATATATTCATGATCCCGTTGCCCGCTTTCCCCCACGCCAGGTAAATCCACGATAACGAGGCTGCGATCACCGCTGCGAAGACGAAATCGCAGTACGTCACGGGTGCAGGCGTTTACATCACTGACCGGGGACACCTCCCCCTGAAAAAGTTCGTTACAGAGCGATGATTTGCCTGCGCCTGTTTTCCCCATAATCCCAATTACCGGTTCGTGGTTTGCCAGCTTGTGGATGTGCTTAAGGATTTGTTCGCCAATAGCGAGAGGCAATAATGCCAGCGGTTTTTCAATGGACTGAAGGCCTTCAGATTTATGCATACAGAACTCCGTGAAGAAAATTAAAATCCCCGCAATCCGGTAAAGGATGCGGGGGATTCACAGAGATAATATCTATCTGAAATTATTTGGAATGGATGATGGCGCTTGATTACTGGAACAGGTCTATGACATGAAGGTTATGATTTGTTCACTGCTATGAGGTTAACACTTTAACAATTTCCCTTACTATTCTTGTACTAATTCCTTCCAAATACTTCTGCTTGAGATTAGGATTTATCCTCTTGTAGTGTTATTTACAATAAAGATTGTGATGCTGATTTAACCCAACGTGTTGTCAGTTGCCTTGCTGAACTAAGTTCAGTATCTAGAAATTAGCTCTTGATACATGAGCGAATCAGCGAAAATTTTCATCCCGACCAATTAATGACCGTAATGGATAGGATGTTGCTGCTATTTGGCTTCCATGAGGGAACATATGTTTTTAAACGATCAAGAAACGTCCACTGACCTGCTGTACTACACCGCTATCGCCAGCACAGTGGTTAGGCTTGTTGATGAAACGTCAGATGCACCCATTACGATTGGTGTGCATGGTGATTGGGGGGCGGGAAAATCAAGCGTACTAAAAATGCTTGAGGCTGCCTGCGAGAAAAAGGATAAAACGCACTGTATCTGGTTTAACGGATGGACGTTTGAGGGATTCGAAGATGCTAAAACTGTAATCATCGAAACCATCGTCGAGGATCTTGTTGCCTCGCGCCCGATGAGCACCAAGGTGGCAGAAGCAGCAAAAAAGGTTCTTCGTCGAATTGACTGGTTGAAAATGGCCAAGAAAGCGGGGGGACTGGCGTTTACCGCATTTACTGGCATACCCACATTTGATCAGATTAAGGGGATGTACGAACTGGCATCCGACTTTCTAAGTGCTCCGCAGGACAAGCTTTCTGCTGCAGATTTCAAAGCGTTTGCTGAAAAAGCAGGAGGCTTCATCAAAGAGGCCGATACTGATAGTAATACGCTACCCAAACATATTCATGCTTTCCGTGAGGAGTTCAGGGCGCTGCTTGATGCTGCTGAAATTGAAAAGCTAGTGGTGATCGTTGACGATCTTGATCGCTGCCTGCCTAAAACCGCGATTGAAACGCTCGAAGCTATTCGCCTTTTCTTGTTTGTAGAGAAAACTGCATTTGTTATCGGTGCAGATGAAGCCATGATCGAATATGCGGTAAAAGACCATTTCCCCGACCTGCCTCAAAGCACCGGGCCGGTAAGTTATGCACGCAACTATCTTGAAAAGCTCATACAGGTTCCATTTCGAATCCCCGCACTGGGAACTGCAGAAACGCGTATATATACCACGTTGTTGCTTGCAGAAAATGCGTTGGGTTCGGAGGACGACAATTTTAAAGCATTGCTCAATAAAGCACGGGAAGAGATGAAGCGTCCTTGGATCAGCCGCGGGCTTGACAGAGAGGCAGTGATGGCAGCGTTAAATGGAAAGATTCCGGAGGTTGTGGAAAACGCGCTGCTATTCAGCCTACACGTTACCCCTATGCTTAGTTCGGGGACACATGGTAATCCAAGGCAGATTAAACGCTTTTTGAACTCAATGATGTTACGCCAGGCGATTGCTGATGAACGCGGGTTCGGTAGTGACATTAAGCGTCCTGTACTGGCAAAAATTATGCTTGCTGAGCGTTTTTACCCCAGCGTATACGGAAAGCTTGTTCAGCTTGTATCTAATCATCCAGAGGGAAAACCGGAAGCTTTGGCGGAGTTTGAAGCCTTGGTCAGAGGGGGGAAAACTGCTCCGAAGAGTCGCGCTGACAGCAAAGAGAATTCCTCAGAGTCTGAAGACGTCCAAAACTGGCTGAAGATTGATTGGGCGATCGGTTGGGCAAAAGCAGAGCCCGCACTTTCTGGAGAGGATCTTCGTCCATATGTGTTTGTCACTCGTGACAAACACAGTACTTTGAGTAATCTGGTCGTATCAAGCCATCTCATTCCTATAATGGAGAAACTTCTTGGTCCGAAAATTGGGATGGTGAAAATCAAAGGGGATTTAGAGAAACTGAGTCCACCGGATGCTGATGAATTATTCGAAATGCTTAGCGATAAGCTTTTCCAAGAAGACAGTTTCAATCGAAAACCAAGAGGATTTGACGGCCTCGAATATCTCGTAGAAACACAACCTCACCTTCAAAGGAGATTGATTGATTTTGCACGGCGCATTCCTGTAAAAAAAGCAGGGGGATGGCTTGCTACCCGTATTGCGCAAAGCCTAGTGGACCCTACGTTAATAGAAGAATATACAAAACTGATCCAAGAATGGGCGAGTCAGGACGAAAATCTGTCCCTCTCTAAATCAGCAAAAGCAACCCTCCAGTTATCGGGATATCAACATTAATGGGAACCTCAAAAGCTTACGGGGGGCCTGTTCATGGCCTAATCCCCGATTTCGTGGAGAATCCATCTCCACCGACCCTGCCGCCTGTTGACCCTGCGGATGATAGCACGCTGGATACGCCGCTCATTCCACCGGATTCGAGTGGCTCAGGGCCACTTAGCACACCGAAAGCAAACTTTACTCGATACTCCCGTTCAGGAAGTCGTAGTTCTCTGGGTAAGGCGGTCGCTGGATATGTCCGCAATGGAGTGGGGGGCGCAGGCAGGGCCAGCCGCCGTATGGGGGCCTCACGCGCTGCAGCAGGGGGACTGCTCGGTCTCATCAGCGACTATCAGCAGGGAGGTGCTACTCAGGCTCTTGAGCGCTTCAATCTTGGTAATTTGGCAGGGCAGTCTGCATCGACTGCTCTTCTCTCCCTTGTTGAATTTTTATGCCCTCCAGGTGGTTCTGTTGACGAGGGGGTTGCGCGGCAGGCTATGCTAGAGACCATCGCCGATATGTCTGATGTAGGAGAGGAGAATTTTGATGAGCTCACTCCCGATCAATTAAAAGAAGTCTTTATTGGTTTCGTGGTTCACTCCATTGAAGGGAGGCTCATGGCGGATATTGGTAAAAATGGGATCAAGTTACCAGACGACATAGACGCTATCGTCAGTATCCAGGAGGACCTGCATGATTTTGTTGATGGAGCTACTCGTACACAGCTCCGTGAGGAGCTGAGGAATCTTACAGGGCTTTCAGGGGATGCTATAGACAGAAAAGTGGAGGAGATTTACACCGTGGCATTTGAATTACTTGCCCGAGAAGGGGAGAGATTGGAATGAGCCATCATACCTTAGTTGCCCGTTTGGGCACTGACGATAACTCCGATTTACAGCTCAGCCGCCAAAGCACGCATCTGACAGAAATTAATTTTCTCAAAGAGAACGGTAAACTGGATTTCGGTCTCGGGCAGGCGCTGAATGGTTTGAGTGATCTTGGTTTAACGCCAATGGATGTCTCCGTGGATCTGGCACTACTGGCCGCAACGGTGACTGCGGCGGACACCCGAATCTCACGTGGGCATAACGCTCAAGATCTGTGGACGCGCGAAATTGCACTTTATATCCCGGTAGCTTCCCCGACATTATGGAATAGTCAGACTGGATTGCTCAGCAGGATGTTGAATTTTCTTACCGGCGACCGTTGGACAATTCATTTCCGCTCGCGCCCTGTTATTGAGCACGGGCTCATTCAGCGATCCTCTAAGGAACGTTCGGTGAACCCTACTTCTGTTTGCTTGTTTTCCGGGGGGCTCGACAGCTTCATCGGTGCCATTGATTTATTATCTAATGGGGGAACCCCCCTTCTGATCAGCCACTACTGGGATACGACTACCAGCGTTTATCAGCAGAAGTGTGCTCAGCTGCTGTCGGAGCGATATGGACAATCGTTCAGCCATGTGCGAGCTCGTGTTGGGTTTGAAAAAACAACGATTGAGGGAGAAGATGGAGAAAACACCCTTCGTGGCCGCTCTTTCATGTTTTTCTCGCTCGCGACAATGGCCGCAGACGCCCTCGGCGGGCCGGTCACGATAAACGTCCCTGAAAATGGTTTGATCTCTCTCAACGTTCCCCTCGATCCGCTTCGTGTCGGAGCGCTAAGTACTCGGACAACCCATCCGTTTTACATGGCGCGTTTTAATGAGCTGCTGGGCAACCTTGGCATCAGTGCACATCTGGAAAATCCCTACGCCTACAAAACCAAAGGTGAGATGGCTATCCATTGCCATGACCATGCTTTTCTAAGGCAACACGCGGCTGACACCATGTCATGTTCGTCTCCGCAAAGTACGCGTTGGAACCCTGCGCTGAATGAGCAGCAATCAACACACTGTGGCCGATGTGTTCCATGCTTAATCAGGCGAGCATCATTGTTTACAGCTTTCGGCACGGACGATACGATTTACCGTATCCCGGATCTCCGTAGCCGGGTACTGGACAGCTCTAAGCCTGAAGGTGAACACGTTCGGGCATTTCAATTTGCTCTGGCAAGATTGGCGCGATCACCGAGTCGAGCAAAATTTGATATTCACAAACCAGGGCCGCTCAGCGACTATCCCGACTGCTTAGCTGAGTATGAAGGTGTTTATCTGAGAGGAATGAAAGAAGTTGAACGCCTGCTGAGTGGAGTCATAACGAGGCCCCTTACATGAAATTAGCAGGACAGAAGCCCGCTCCACAATGGGTCGATTTTCACTGTCATCTGGATCTATACCCCAATCACTCTGCACTCATCCGTGAATGTGACATTTCACGTGTTGCCACGCTAGCGGTGACGACAACCCCCAAGGCATGGATGCGTAACCGGGAGTTAACTTCCGATTCTCCTTATGTTCGTGTCGCACTTGGTCTACATCCCCAGCTGATTGCGGAACGTGAGCATGAGATAGCGTTACTGGAGCACTATCTCCCTTCTGCACGTTACGTTGGGGAGATAGGGCTTGATGCCAGCCCGCGCTTTTATCGCAGCTTTGAAGCACAGGAGCGGATTTTTTCCCGTATTCTGAATGCCTGTTTCGAGCAGGGGGATAAGATTCTCAGCATCCACAGCGTTCGCGCTGCAGCCAAAGTGTTGGGACATTTGGAAAACACCAGACTTACTGAAAATTGCAAGGCTGTCCTACACTGGTTCACTGGGAGTATCTCCGAGGCTCGACGAGCTGTTGAACTTGGATGCTATTTCTCTATTAATGAAGAGATGCTACGTTCTCCTAAACATCGAAAGCTGGTGTCCTTTTTGCCTTTCGAACGTATCTTGACGGAGACCGATGGACCTTTTGTGTTTCACGAAGAAAAAGCGATACACCCTCGTGATGTGCAGCGTACGGTTCATGAAATCGCGCAGATCCACCACGTATCGGACACAGATGCTGCTATGAGAATACTTTATAATCTTCGAAGTTTAGTCACCAATAGTTCTCACAGTGAGAATAGTTCATGAATCTAATTAGTTGGATTAATACAGGGGAATAGTTGAATACTTCAGTCCCCTAAAAGCTAATATGCTCTATGTCATCTAATGATAAGTGGCTCCAAAGAGCCACTTATCATTAACTTTTCTAAAGGGAGGTAGAAGTTCAGCAATCAATAATTTTCCATCCACGATCTTCGAGCACGTTAATTTCATCATCTACAAATGCGTCTTTGCGCATCGCAAGGCATAAGAGGTGAGTTGGACGTGTCATAGCTACATAATGTAGCTTCAATCGGCCAAGCATACGTGAACCCTCAAATACTGGTCTCCCTTTTTTATTAACTGTCGAACCACCAGTCTTCGTTCCGAGTAACCAAGGCTTTAGTTCGCAAAGATGATGATTGAAGTAGAAGCTATCAAGTACAAGTGTCGCAGTGTGCGTCTCGCCTTTAACGGAATGGATTGACCCTAGCCGGATTTGGACCAGGGGAGAAGTTTTTGGATAAGATACAAAATTAGAACTCTGTGTGAGAGTCACTTCCTCTCCTTGAAACGTATTAACCTGTGGCCAGGCGAGGAAAGCCGTGACGCTATTGCCAATTACTGAAGAGCCGCTCAACTGCTTAACGCATGACACAATTAATGGGAGCAATTCTGTGTTCCAATCATCTTGTGTAATATTTCCACGAGTTGCCAAGAGTTTCTCTTGTAGCGCCCTATAGCTTGTAATTGCCTCTGTCTCGTCCAAAAGCTCAACAACTCGACGATGCGGTGATTTTCGCGATACTCTACTATGTATGCTACCTGATAACTCACTTGCGGCCAGCAATGCTGAGGCTGTTGCATTCACCAGTTTTTCGCAGTTGTTGCTGCCCATAATCTCAATATATGCGCGAGCCAGATATTGCGCGAAACTGTTCGGAGTTGCTTCCTTTCGTGCGGTACTGGGGTCATAGGTGGGTACGTAATGCCCTATAGCATGGGGGACGAGGCCATCTTCTTTTAGCTCGTGGACTCCAGCGATTGCGGTAAACACGCCACACTTTAAAGTTGCTGCATCAAAGGATTCAATAAGATAATCGCCATAGCGGGGAAGGACTGATTGCACTGAGGCATCGTCGAAGAGAAAGATTGTTGGAGCTTTTGGTTCGGTATTTATTCGGGCTGGTGGACCGGCACCAATTAATGCTTGTGGCGCGACGCCGAGGCCCTTTACTTTATCGGCTATATCTTGGGAAAAGCGATAGCTTCGCGGAAGAACATGGACTACGGAACCTGGGAATGGATCGGTACTTGCACCTTTGAGTCCGGTCCGTGAATAGATTGCTTGATTCGAATCGCCGAATCGTTGCCGCCGCGACGGTGAATCGCCAGCGCAGAAGATTCGATGCAACAGTGCCGATTGTTCCTCGCTATTGTCCTGTGCTTCATCGATGAATACTAAGGGGAAGCGCCGACGTAGATCCATTGCTGCCTCAGGATTCTTGTTCAGTAACTCATTAGCCCAGACAAACATCTCATCGAAACAGAAATAACCTTGCTCGCTAATCGTGCGACGAGCCTCGAGTATCGCCTGATAAGTCGGGGTCTGTGGCCCGAATCTGCCAGTATTGCCACCAGAGTAGTCGGGTTGAGTGTAGATTAGACATGCTTCTGTTAATCGATTCTGCTGTAACGCCCAACGCGTATTATTAGGAAGAATATTCCAACGTTTCATTAGGGCGATTTGCGTGTCGATACAGCTCACAGCTATACCCTTCGAGCGTAGCCATGGCAGGGCCAGAAACTCATTGACGAACGAATGGATTGTTCCAACAAAGTGTGGGTAGCGTGAGAGTGCGATCCCTGCAGCTGAGTTGCTGAGTTTAGCATTAATCTCGTTACGAGCTGCATTGGTGTGTGAAAGTACACAAATACCCTGCTGGCGGTATGGCCAACGCATTGCTAATATCGCTAGCTTGGCAACAAGCAATGTTGTTTTCCCACTTCCGGGACATGCCTCGAAATCGGTCGTGTCGAGATTTAGCATTGCTTTAAGCCGACTATCATCATCACCGACCGGAGCAAAACCATCGTCTCCAACTCCCATCAGTGCTGCTGCCCAAGCAATATCCTGTTCGCGAATAAGGCCATCAAACATTGAAGTCATTCCTCAGTCACAGTGTCATTGATCGCTATATCGAATGGTGTAGTTACATGTGAAATAGCTGCAATGATATAAGGAGGTAATTGATTAAGCAGAGCGTTCGAATCCATTTTACCTGACTCAATGTCATTTTCTAATAGCTCTGCCATATACTGCGCAGCGATTGCCTTTGATGCTCCATTCGACTCGAATAACGCGTAGACATGCGAACTGAGAATCTCTAGGTCAGTAGTACTATCCATGATAGCTTCATAAGCTGCATCAGCAGCAGTGATAATGTCGGCTTTGATGGCTGTACCAGCGTTGAGTCGGTCATCAGCGAGTGCGAGCGACGCAGCCTGATACATTTGCTTACCGAGGCCATGAAAAGCGAGATCATATTCGAGTGTCCATTCATCCGCTACGAAGGTTTCGACATTCTGACCCGACGCTTTAGCTCGTCGAATAATGCGGCGCTGCTCTAGTGCATTACCGGGAAAATCTGCCTTAATTCGCCATTGTCGTTTCGATGGCGGTATAACTGGTACTTGTTGACCTTCCTCGAGCTTGCCGACGATCCATGGTGCTAAATCAGGCATTACGTCCATGTCAGTGATGCATGCTACCGGAATATTAATCATTCCGTCCTTCTCAGGATCTTGCCGCATGAAGATTCGTGCATAGCGACCAAGACCGACGCCACCAACATTTACAACTGACACGCCATGATGATGGAAATCGCGGCCGAGAAGTTTTGCTAACACTGGCAATAAAATATTTTCGGCATCGCCTTCAACAATCATTACGGCCCGAGCAAATAATAGATTAGCCTTGGTCACATCGAGGAAGCGTTCAAGGAAGCGATAGTCCGATGGGCTAAGCTGAGTTTTACCTTTACATAGTGGAAAGGCTCGGCCACCCTCAACTAAAGCTATATTGTCAAGATGCAGTTCTGAGGCAAGGCTAGGGCTATGTGTCGTGACGATAATTTGGATATGTTGATGGTCAGTGCGTTCTTTTTTTGCTTGTTCTTGCAAGAATGACATAAGACGAAGCTGGCGCTGAGGATGGAGATGAGCCTCTGGTTCTTCAATCAATAGTAATGGAAAACCGTCGCTTTCGGCTGCAAGCAGAAGTAACTCACAAGCCATGAATAGCAGATTGTTAGAGCCAAGTCCCCTACTATGATGATTATCGACTTCGGCCGAACCAGTCAAGGTAAGTTCAAGTTTTTCGAGTAGTTGGCGTAATCGGAGGTTATCTTCCTGTGTGCTGGCGACGCCTATCCGTGCTAGCAGCATATCGTTGGCGAATGACAGTGGAGCAAGATATTCTTCATTGAGACGCTTGCGTGCTTGTTTAATACCTTCACTCTCACCAAATAAATAGCTGGCATAATCTCCAAGTCCGAGAATACTCAAAGTTTTCGGATCGACTGGCGGATCGATATGTCTGTCGAAAGCATTTCCTGTCTCACGTATTTCCTTTGTGTGCTGTAGGATTTGCGATAATCTTGATCCTCGGCCTGCGCTCATCGCACGTTCGGCATCGCGAAGGGGACGTAGATAAGCCGCCGTCAATAGCGATCTCGCTCCAAGATCAAGCAATGGTCCATCCCCTATAGCGCCAGTACGCCATTCGGGTGGAAGCACCCGGCGTGAGCTTCCTTCTTTAGTATTGCGTTTTGCCACCCAAGTGATGATGAGTACGGTTTCGACTGCTTCCCCAATCGTTTCATAGGTCAGAAATTCTGAAAAGGCACCACGATCTGCCGCCGTAAGCCCACTAAATGTCAGTCGGATTACTATCTGATCCGCGCGTTCAGAGTGCGGAGTGGCTTGGTGAAAATCACTGGTGTCAATGCGCATAAAATCTTGGTCACGTGTACCTAGCACTAACCGGATGGCATCAATCACAGTGGTCTTTCCCGCATCATTCTCTCCAACTAATGCGGTTAGCCCTGGATTTAGTGTTAGCACAAAGGCGTTTTCGGCGGCTCCAAACAACCGAAAGTTCTCAATTCGAATTTCTGATATGTACATTTAAGACTCCTTCCACTGTTACCGATTTTAGCAAGAAGAGCATTGTCAAGAAACCAGAGTGTTTGGTTTTCTACCGAGCCTTGAAAGCCCCATTTTTTATGTTTATTACCAATGTTAAAAGGAGAAATTGGTAAGCTCGAAATGCCTGTATTATTGTCTGAGCTTCTTCAGACTTCATTGTTTGAAGGCTATAAATAGTCAACAATTCATACAGATCTATGATGGATGCCATAGAGTTGTATGCAGATAATGTAAAAAATGAAATACAGCCTCCTGCTACAACTGCTACATGTAGCAGTTGTAGCAGGGATAAAGGGGGTCACTCACCATTTTTGAAACACTTACTGCTCAGGTCGTGTATTAGCGCCATTTTTTGAGATTTCTCACCTTCAGCTAAAGGTTTAATTTTCCCTGCTCTCTCATTTACAATTCTGATAGCCTCAGCTAAAAATTCTCGCTTAATTACACGCTCTTCTGAATTACCGACAAGTCCGGAAATATGCACCAACTTCTCCCCAGGCAGTGTCAGGTAAGGTTTTATATAATTTAGGTTAAGAATGCAGTTATACAATGTAAATTCATTCAAATAGCTTACGAGGTTTTGTCTGCACTCCCGAACGGTTAATATTTTCTCATCTATAATTAACTTGGCCAGTTCTTCGCTATTAATAGCTTTCTCGGTTTCATCAAGCCGTTTATTTATTTTGCCCAATGCAAATTCAACTTCATCCAGAATACCTGTAATAGACTGTGGGTGGATGGCAGAAAGTTCAAGCTCGTTGTAGAAACTTGTCATCTGAACCATGTTATTATACTGTTTTATCGCACTCATTATTATCAAGTTATTGGCACACATTACTAATATCAGATCGGGTTGTTTAAATTTGCGATCGATATTGACATGATCAGTAAAAACGCCGCGATACGTTAAAATTGTATTTATATCTGAAAGTAACTCTCCATTTTTTATCGTATTTCCATTTAATTTGATGTTAAGAGCTAACTTGATAGTACTAATAGCCGCTGAGATAAAACCTGGAGGTAGCTCATTAATTGACATTGCATTAGTTTTTTTATTTGCCTCGTTTAAATCGTCTATACAAATATTATGTATTATTTTAGATAGCGTCAGATAAGGTGTCAGGACAACTGAGTCTGGAGAATTTTTAAGGTTGATAGCCAACTCTATCAGATCTAATTCAGAAAACACGTCACCTTTAAGAGAACTGAAAACAAGATGCCAAATGACCTTGATATCCAACCATGTATCTTCGTTTATCTCTATCGAATAAGGTTTGGTCGCTTTCTTCTGAAACTCTTCTATTAAAGATTTCAGCAACCGCTCATCGAAGTTTTTCGATTCATAAAGATATTGATGTAATGCCAAATAATAGCTGTCATTCAGACCCTCTACCTGATAAAGGGTTCGGTAAAAACTGGAAAGGTGTTCAGTCAGCCCAATCTTTCGTTCCAAAGCCAGCAGGACTCGAAGCGAAGAGTAAGCTACTTTAAAATCATCCAGCTGACCTTTAATTTTGTTAAACTCATCCTCGTCTAATGTTGTTTGGGAATATTCGATGCATTCATCAATGGCACTATTCATCCATGTTTTTATAGGTGTGCTTTTTTTTCTGATATTTCTTATATATTCAGACAGTGGGCTGAAAACTTTTTTATAACTCCCGTCAGGTGACTTGATAAGATCCCTTAAATAGTTTTTCACTCCTTGTAGGATATCCCTTCCATTATTTTCCAGTGTTGGGCAATGATCACTCAACAAAAAACTATGTATATGAAAGTAGAATCCGCTGTTATTAGTGGTGTTAAAAGTTTTGTGTATATCAAGTGCTAAGCATGAAGAAACCCCGAGCTGAATATAACGTTCGAATACTTGGCTCCGGGTCAGAGTGCTGAACACGGGATAAGACATGATTTGATTATAAAACATTTCGTATTTGTAGAACAAACTACGACGTTCTTCTTCACTGAATACCCTTTCTTTATCAATTATTCCGATTATCTCATTATAGCGCTGATTAAAAAACGCCTGATGACGCCAAAAACTTCCATATGCTCGTATATCCCGCTGTTTACTCCCTTCCCTGAATACTCCCAAAATCTGACAGACGTCGTACATCAGTTTTGCAAATGCATGTGCCACTGAACTTCCTCCGGTTGGTTTCCATTTTTCTACGCGGACACTATCCCAGATGCTATGGCAAATTTCTAATCCAGCCAAAGACATCCAACAGGAGAAGTGAAAATGTCGAACGTTAGTGCACCAAAAACACACCCGCTACGCATCCTGCGCATGACTGAGTTGACGGCGATTCTTGGGATCTCGCGCTCAAGTATCTACGAAAAACTGAATCCTAAATCCAGGTATTACGATGCTGAGTTCCCCAGACCGGTCCGGCTGGGGGCTGCCTCTGTCGGCTGGCGATCTACTGCTATTGACGAGTGGATCGCTTCCCGAACCGTTTAATTTTTTTGCAAAAAAATAAAGGATGATGCAATGAGCAACAAAAATGAAATTAATCATGAACTTAACCTGAAGTTTGATATTCTACCACGTCATATCAGGCGATGGACTTTGTACCTACACCACATCACAGGTGTGGCGGTTGAGATTATCGTCGTTACGTTATTAGCATTTTTGGGGTTAGCCTGCCAGGATCTGTTTTGCGTTCAGTTGGGCAATAAACAGCGATTTCCTCTGGCGTTATATCTGTTATTGCTCTCCAGGTCTGGTAGTGGTAAGTCAAGAATATACAGGTTGCTCAAGATCCCTGTTGAGCAACGGGAGCGGCGATTTGAAGACGAGTATTGTGTCGAGCTTGAGGAGTATGAACGAAGGGTTATTATCTGGCAGGCTGAGTTTAAAGTATTAAATAAGCTTTACAAAAAAGCACTGAGTCAGGGGGGAGATACGGCTGAAACACGCAAAAAACTTGAAGAGTGTATCAGCCGCCAGCCGCAGAAACCAGTAAGGAAATCCATTATTTTAACAAACCCGACAAGAGAAGCGCTCACTAAAGAAATCGGGATGGGGTATCAGAATAAAGCTCTTTTTAACGATGAAGCAGCAGGTGTGTATACGAGTAGTTTGTACAACGACCCCACACCTTTCAATACATTCTGGTGTTGGGATAAAGTCACCATTAACAGGGTATCACGGGAAAGCTTTGTTATTGAAAATTATGTATTTTCATCTTTATTAATGATGCAGCCTCATCCGTATGACAATTCCAGCAAACGGAAAAGGGCCAGTATCAGATTCACAGGATTGCTGGCTCGTACCCTGATGATAGATATGGAGCAGATTATAAAGCCATACACCATCAATGAGCACAGTGCCAGGGATGAAAGCCTGCTTCAGGAGCTGTATTCTGTCATGTCACAACTTATGGACGCCGGTGTTAAGCGAAGAGAAAATGGCGATGAGTATATTGCACTTACCCTTGCTCCGGACGCGCAGGATCTAATGGATGAAACGTCGTTGAGTTTGCAGCAGCAGATGAAGCCTGGCGGAGCCTTGTATCACTATGATGATATAGCCGCTCGTTTTATCGAGCAGAGTCTCAGGATTGCAGGTATTTTTCAGGTTACTGGTGACCCTGAATCGACAGAGATTGTAAGGGAAAATCTGTTGTCTGCTTTGAATCTGACTGACTGGTTTGTAAATCATTCCATTACAAAAATTGATTCCACAAGAGAACTTAGTGATGAAGAAAAAATATTATTCTGGCTGGAATCGCATCTTGTAGAAAATGGCTCTTACGATTTCAGAAGAAACGACATTATCAAAAATGGCCCAGGATCCATCAGATGCTCTGAGCGGCTTATACCAGCACTGGAAAAGCTTAAATCGAAAGGAATGGTGCAGTTATTCGAAGAGGCAGGTATCAATTATGTCAAATTTATCGGTTCAACAATGAACCCTGTCGAACTTGCAGCTAAGACCAATACGCCAATACACCAGTCCGGATCACTGACACTGAGCAAGCTGGCTAAACCTGAATAACTTCAGAGTGATTTTTATGATTTAACAACGAGTTATATTGCTCGCAAACCCTGGCTGGTTGCGGGTTAGAGTGTCGCGAATAATATCGTTTCTTAGTTTTGGTTAGTCGGTATATGTAATATATATCCTTATCAACGTATGCCTGGATACCAGCATAGATAATCCATCTCTGTGAGAGGAACTGTACGCCTAATCACATGGGTAGCCCACTGCTACCCATTAATCAACAAATATTACCTGAGTAATTTATTATGAAATTACCTTATGAGTTATCTGAAAAAGAATTTGAATCCCTGCTACTGGCAGCAGAAAAGAAATATGACTCCCGGATATCACGCTATATGCTTCGTCGATCACTTGCTGTGATATCTGATTATCTGGAAAACTATAACCGGGTATTCGCATTACGTGCTGATCTGAGGTTTGCTCAGTCCCATGTGCCAGGAGAGCCAGATATGCCGACATGCTTTCAGAAAGATGATGAGAAAGCCATCACTCGGGCTATAGAATCCCTTAAGAGTCAGCTAAGGGAAGAGCACAAGCGTTCTGGCAGGGCTGGTGAGTCTGCGCCACTCGCCTATATCTGGGCCAGAGAGCGTGTTACCGGGGAACATCCTCACTACCATCTGATTCTGCTGTTTGACAAAGAGGTTTATGCCTATCTGGGGAATTACACTGAATCTGATGCTGATAATATGGGGACCCGTATTCAGAAAGCCTGGTGCAGCGCCATTGGGCTTGATTATCCTGAATATGCTTATCTCCCGCATTTTCCGAAGAACCACAGCATTTGGTTCACACGACACGATGCGTTAACGTTAAGTGATGATTATTATGACTTTTTGCTACGGGTGGCCTATCTGAGCAAAGACTACAGCAAAGACTTCTATGACGGTTATCGCAACTTTGGCACAAGCCAGCTTATATGACGGAAGCTGAAAGGCCGGTAGAACTTATGATGCAGACTTGCCGATAAAGCGCAGGTCTGCATCTATTTCTTGATTCTATTTCCACCATCACCTGACAAGCTGGCGATAATCACATTCCATCTCATCGATGAAATCATCACCGATTGTCGGAAAGCCATAGCTCAAATGCTCTTTCCCTTTAATTTCAAATAAATTATAGAGATAGCTATCCTTTTGGTTAGCGACGTGAACAGGCATAAAGGGCCTGTTTCTTACGATATTTTCGTTTAGTTTACGGGCGTTGATGATGTTGTATTGATCTCCGGTGATATCAATAACGTAATCTTCCACTTCCAGCCAGAAGTGAGTTATTGCGCCATTTTTACCGGTGACTCCAGTGACCCCTTTCAATTCCAGTTCGGGCCATAATTGCAGAAAGTGGAAGGAAAGTAACATTGAGCAAAGCTTGCAACTCATTACCGGGAAGCCGTGAGGTACAAGGTAGGTTGTTGACGGATCACATGTTTCGAGTATCTTTCGAAACCTATTCGCCTCTTCACGTGCAGTCTCAATGGTAAACAATATTATCCCCCTGATTTAGCATATGAGTGTTTGTAAGCATACGTACCAATGGCAGGCTCCTTAGGATTTATTCTTCGTAGTATGAGTCAATGCTGTCCGGTCGAATCATACGTGAAGCCTAGGGAGTTAGGCTTTATATAACAGGATTGCGCCATTACCGCACACTCCTGTTTTTCGCTTGTGTGGATTAAGAATTGGTCTTATCCAGTGAGCTTTAATGTTGTTAATTCAACGTCAGTGAGTCTGCCACTATCTGCCTTTTTCACAAAGTAAGCCCACCACTGCATCATCGGACGACGTTGCTCAAGGTAATCACTGCGGTTGTAAGCGCGACGTACCTCATTTTTGTCTACATGAGCCAGTGCTGCTTCAATGACATCAGGCGGGAATCCTTCCTCATTGAGTGCCGTACTAGCGATAGAGCGTAAACCGTGTGATACGAGTACGCCTCCTAAGCCAGCACGCTTAAGTGCGGCATTAACTGTTTGGCTGTTCATTGGCTGGGTTGGTTTGATGCGACTGGGAAAGATAAACTCTCGGCCACCACTGAGTGACTTCATCATTTCCAGAATAGAAAGAGCCTCATCCGATAGTGGAACCGTATGGTCTCGGTTCATCTTCATACGAGCTGCTGGAATTTTCCATTCTTTAGCACTGAAATCGATCTCATCCCATCGTGCCTCAGCGGCTTCGGCAGGGCGGGTAATGGTGAGAAGCTGCCACATGAACAAGCACCGCGTTGACATACTGATACTTGCTGTACGCATTGTTTGCATTAACTGTGGAAGCTGATCCGGACGGATACTCGGCATGTTTTTCTTTTGCGGTTTCTCGAACGCTTTTCCGATATTTACACTGGGAACTGCATCAATCAGGCCTGTGTTCTGCGCATAAATCATGACTTCGTTAATACGCTGACAAAGGCGGCGAACAGTCTCTAATGCACCTCTGGCCTGTACCGGCTGAACAGCTTTAACTAGAGTATGAGCCTTAATCTCAGTGACGCTGATATCACCGATTGCTGGGAAAACATCTCTCTCAAGCGAGCGCCAGATATCGTCGGCATAGTCCTCTGTTACGCTGGCTTTCTTCACATTCCACCAACGCTCGGCAACTAACAAGAAGGTGTTGGTTTTGGCCTCTTGAGAATTCCTCACCTGTTCTTTCTGGTGTTCCTGAGGATCAATATCTTTTGCCAACAAAACTCGAGATTCAGCTCTGAGTTTACGCGCATCAGAAAGGGAGACGGCTGGGTAGGCTCCGAAGCTCTGCTTGGTTCGCTGCTTGGTCAGAGGTCGATAGTAACGGAACTGCCAGAGCTTACTACCGCTGGACTTGATTAACAGAGTAAGCCCGTCACCATCATACAGCTGGTAATCGGCATCTTTAGGTTTGGCGGCTTTGATTTCCGTATCGGTTAACGGCTTGGTTTTTCTTGCCATGGGGAGTCTCCATGCGTTTAGGCCCAACGAAAACAATAGAGCTTTTCGTTGGGCCTATCAATGGGCCTAAAAGGTTCGGATTTAATCAGTTCTCTTCGGACTTCGCGGGACAAATTGAGGGCACAAAAAAGCCCGCAGGGCTTGCGCCGTGCGGGCTCTTAGGACTTCATCGGATGACTCTGGTAATCACCGATGGAGAATTTTGGTGGAGCTGGCGGGAGTTGAACCCGCGTCCGAAATTCCTACATCCTCGGTACTACATGCTTAGTCAGTCTTTACATTCGCTTGCCAGCTGCGGACGGACACGCCACTAACAAACTAGCCTGATTAAGTTTTAACGCTTCAACCCCAGGCAGGGCTTCCACGCGATCTCTTTTGGGTTTGACCTCTCTTGATCCCCGTCCTAAGAGCGGAGGCTAGGGAGAGAGGGCTCTAAGCAGGTTATTAAGCTGCTAAAGCGTAGTTTTCGTCGTTTGCGACTATTTTTTGCGGCTTTTTACGAGGCCAACCGCCCCTCGGCATGCACCTTGGGTTTCGCAAATCCCGTCGAATCCAGAATCAGCCCCAATGTGTAAAGGTAAGTATACCAGATTTATGAGCGCCATGACCAGCCTCAATGGCGTTATCGTTAAAGATTTAGCACCCATGTAGCCTGATTTTTATTCGATTAAGCAATGGGATGGCAACATTTGTGTCGGATGTGATAGCCAATAAGATGTTCATTCGCGCCGCCGGAGAGGGAGGCGCGGTGAGGAACTGGTCAATAATTGGAGTGCAGGTTTAACGGTGGGCGTTTTTCATGATACGTGCTTTATCCACCTGCCATTCGCGTTCTTTGATATCTGAACGTTTATCGTGCTGTTTTTTACCTTTGGCGACGCCGATTTTCACTTTGCACCAGGCATTTTTCCAGTACAGGGAGAGCGCCACTACGGTATAGCCTTCTCGATTGACGCGACCGTACAATGAGTCCAGTTCGCGTTGGTTGAGAAGTAACTTGCGGGTACGGGTAGGATCGCACACCACATGCGTGGAGGCCACGGCCATTGGCGTGATGTTAGCGCCAAACAGAAATGCCTCTCCGTCACGCAGAAGGACGTAGCTGTCGCTGATATTGGCTTTTCCTGCGCGCAGGGATTTAACCTCCCAGCCTTGCAGGGCAAGTCCCGCTTCGAACTCTTCTTCGATAAAGTATTCGTGACGGGCGCGCTTGTTAAGCGCGATGGTCGCTGAACCAGGTTTATGTGCTTTTTTCTTCGTCATAAGCGTCGTGAATCATCGGTAATCTGAAATCGAAAACACCCCATATCAATCCTGCGGGGGACAAGGCTCTATCTTAGCATGAACCCGATGTTACCCAGCGCCGGGATAGCGTTTTTTTTACAGCAGGATAAATGATATTATTTGTTGGATTTTTGTTGATGGAAATTGTTATGCCTCAGATTAGCCGGACCGCACTGGTACCCTACAGCGCGGAGCAAATGTATCAGTTAGTGAATGACGTTCAGTCTTATCCTCAGTTTTTGCCGGGTTGTACCGGAAGTCGGATTCTGGAGTCCACTCCTGGGCAGATGACTGCGGCGGTAGATGTCTCTAAGGCTGGGATCAGCAAAACGTTTACTACCCGCAACCAGTTGACCAGTAACCAAAGTATTCTTATGAATCTGGTGGATGGGCCGTTCAAGAAATTGATTGGTGGATGGAAGTTTACGCCGCTGAGCCAGGAGGCGTGTCGTATCGAGTTTCATCTCGACTTTGAGTTTACCAATAAGTTGATTGAACTCGCCTTTGGTCGCGTGTTTAAAGAGCTGGCGGCTAATATGGTCCAGGCTTTTACGGTTCGTGCGAAAGAGGTTTACAGTGCCAGGTAAAATTGCCGTTGAGGTGGCTTATGCGCTACCTGAGAAGCAGTACCTGCAGCGAGTGACGCTGCAGGAGGGCGCGACGGTTGAAGAAGCTATTCGCGCCAGTGGCTTGCTGGAATTGCGTACCGATATCGATTTAACTAAAAACAAAGTCGGCATTTACAGCCGTCCGGCAAAACTAAGCGATAGTGTGCATGATGGCGATCGGGTGGAGATTTATCGCCCTCTCATTGCCGATCCGAAAGAGCTTCGCAGGCAACGAGCAGAAAAATCAGCGAATAAATAACAGACAGAAAAAAGGTGCTCATTGAGCACCTTTTTTAACGTCTTTGAGAGCAACTTTATTATTAGTTACCACTCAGCGCAGGTTTGTTATCAATATTGGTCAACACACCGCTACTGTTAAAGGTCAGCGTCAGCGTTTGCTGCGTTACACCTTCATGACCTGGTTGCTGGCGGAAGACATAGAACCAGGTATTCGTACCAAATGGATCGGACATCAGCGGTGTACCCAATGCGTACGCAACTTGTTGTTGCGTCATGCCAACACGTATTTTGGATACGTCGTTAGCGGTCAGATAGTTCCCCTGGTTGATGTCAGGACGGTAAACCACTCGCTCCAGAGTGGAACAGCCTGCGGTCAACATCAATAGTACTGCTGCTGCAGCAGTCAGCGTTTTACAGCGCATAGTGATTTGATTCCTTTTCGGGCCCGAGCAGTACGTGGCTCATCTGTAATATGCCGATGATAATAGACCTTTCATCACTTTAAAACCTTTTGCTTTCCGGTCTTACGGCGTTTTGCTGTTTACTCTGACCGTGAAGCAGGAAAAAAGTTTACGCTGCAAGCAGTTCTTTCGCATTCGCCAGTGTATTACGTGTGACTTCACTGCCACCAAGCAGGCGCGCCAGCTCTTGTAACCGCGCTTTTTTATTCAGGGATTGCATATGCGTTTCTGTCATCGCACCATCGGTTTCTTTGCTGACAAAATAGTGTTGATGACCACATCCCGCGACTTGTGGCAGGTGGGTAACACACATCACCTGAGTTGATTCGCCGAGTTGACGCAGCAGTTTGCCGACAACTGCCGCTGTTGGACCGCTAATCCCTACATCCACTTCATCAAAAATCAGTGCCGGGGTTTCCATTTTACGCGCCGTGATGACCTGGATTGCCAGTGCGATGCGGGACAATTCACCACCGGATGCGACTTTGGCAATAGGCTGCATTGGCTGACCTGGGTTGGTGGTTACCCGAAACTCAATACGATCGGCACCGTCAGCGCCCAGGTGATGCTCGTCAAATTTAACATCGATCGTAAACTGCCCATGCGGCATTGAGAGCGCATGCATACTGTCGGTGATCAGCTGTGCAAGTTCTTCTGCATATTGCTGGCGTTGTTGGTGTAATGCGCGCGCGATTTCCAGTGCCTGCTGATGATGTTTCGTTACCGCCAGCGCAAGCGTTTCTTGTGAGTCGGCCTGATCGTCCAGTTGCTGCTGTTCTTCCAGTAGCGACTGGTAATACTGTGGCAATGCCTCAGGGCTGACGTGATGTTTACGTGCCAGCGAAATCTGTTTTGAGATGCGCTGTTCAAGTTCAAATAGTCGGTTGGGATCGAGATCCAGACGATCGCAGTAGTGGCGCAGTTCATCGCTGGCTTCAGCAATCTGGATGGTAGCTTCTTCCAGCATATCAAGTACGCCGGACAGTTTGCTGTCCATGCCAATCAATTCGCTCACCAGTTGTTTAGCCGTGTAAAGCTGACTTTGCAGGTTTGCGTCTTCACCGTCGGCCATTAATGCCAATGCATTCTGGCTGGTGGTCAGCAATTGACCGCTGTTCGCCAGACGTTTGTACTCTTCGTCGATTTGTTCAAACTCTCCGGGCTGCGGATTAAATTCGTTAAGTTCTTTTAATTGGTATTGCAGCAGTTCCGCACGGGCAGCGCGTTCCTGACTTAACTGTTGATGATGCGCGAGGTCACGGCAGCTTTGATGCCACAACTGATAACGTGCTGTCATTTCCTGGAGTAGAGAGGTTTCATTGGCATAGCCATCAAGCAGGAACTTTTGGTGCTCGGGTTTGGTGAGTAACTGATGAGCGTGCTGACCATGGATCTGAATCAGCAACTGACCCAGTTCGCGCAGTTGTGACAGAGGAACAGCTGTACCGTTGATGAAACCACGGGAGCGACCATCGCTGCTGATCACGCGACGAAGCAAACATTCATGCCCGTCTTCAAGCTGGTTTTCTTCCAGCCAGCGCAGAGCCGCTGGCGTATCTTTCAGAGAAAAACGGGCGCACAGGTCAGCGCGAGCAGCGCCGGTACGCACCATGTCGGCTTCAGCGCGACCACCGAGACAAAGACCGAGGGCATCTATTGCAATAGATTTACCCGCGCCGGTCTCGCCAGTTATTACGGTCATGCCGCTATGAAAATCAATCTCAAGCTCACGAACGATAGCAAAGTTGCTGATGGTCAGTTGTGCCAACATAGTCGTTTTCCTGTATGAAAAACCATTACTGTTATTGTGTACAGTATAAACTGGTTTTATATACAGTAAAGAGGCTGGCGTAAAATTAGAATAATTTTTTTGACCAGCCGAGCTTGGTGCTTAATGTGTTGAAATAACTGTAATCTTTCGGATGAATCAGATTCAGATGGTAATCACAGCGACGAATCAGGACATCTTCACCTTCCTGAATCGGCAGTGCTATCTGGCTGTCGCAACTGATTTCCAGGTCGTTACGGCGATGCGAAAAACGCAGACGGATCGTGCTGCTGCTGTTTATGACCAGTGGTCGTGCTGACAACGTATGCGGGAACATGGGCACCAGGGTAATCGCATCCAGAGAGGGGGTCAGAATAGGACCGCCTGCAGAGAGGGAATAGGCGGTGGAGCCTGTTGGCGTCGAAATAATTAGTCCATCAGATCGCTGAGAAAACGCAAAGATCTCGTCGATATACACTTCGAACTCAATCATATGCGCCACTTTGCCTGGATGAAGCACCACTTCATTTATCGCGGTGCTGATGCGTTTCTGGCAATCTTGCTGACAGACTTGCGCTTCCAGCAAAAAACGTTTCTCGCTGATGTAGTGGCCTTCCAGCACATCGGCTAACTGTTGCTGGGCGTTATCGGGGTCAAGGTCAGTCAGGAAACCCAGGTTGCCACGGTTGATTCCAATAACTTTAATATCGTAACGGGCGAGTGTGCGTGCCGCGCCCAGCATATTACCGTCGCCACCAACGACTACCGCGAGATCAGCTAGTTGCCCAATCTCCGCGAGCGTGCCAGTTTTCACATTCTTCAGTTGCAGTTCGTGAGCGATTTGTTGCTCAACGATGACCTCGTAACCTTTTGTGCACAGCCAGCGGTAGAGCATTTCATGTGTTGTCAGTGCAGTGGGGTGCCGTGGGTGTCCCACAATGCCAATACACTTGAAATGATTATTCATTTTTCCGAGGTCCTTGTTGCGAAGATTGATGACAATGTGAGTGCTTCCCTTGAAACCCTGAAACTGATCCCCATAATAAGCGAAGTTAGCGAGATGAATGCGAAAAAAACGCGGAGAAATTCATGAGTAGTAAAGAACAGAAAACGCCTGAGGGGCAAGCCCCGGAAGAAATTATCATGGATCAGCACGAAGAGATTGAGGCAGTTGAGCCAGAAGCTTCTGCTGAGCAGGTGGACCCGCGCGATGAAAAAATTGCGAATCTCGAAGCTCAGCTGGCTGAAGCCCAGACCCGTGAACGTGACGGCATTTTGCGTGTAAAAGCCGAAATGGAAAACCTGCGTCGACGTACTGAACTGGATATTGAAAAAGCCCACAAATTCGCGCTGGAGAAATTCATCAACGAATTGCTGCCGGTGATTGATAGCCTGGATCGTGCGCTGGAAGTGGCTGATAAAGCTAACCCGGATATGTCCGCGATGGTTGAAGGCATTGAGCTGACGCTGAAGTCGATGCTGGATGTTGTGCGTAAGTTTGGTGTTGAAGTGATCGCCGAAACTAACGTGCCGCTGGACCCGAATGTGCATCAGGCTATCGCAATGGTGGAATCTGATGACGTTGCGCCAGGTAACGTACTGGGCATTATGCAGAAGGGTTATACGCTGAATGGTCGTACGATTCGTGCGGCGATGGTAACTGTAGCGAAAGCAAAAGCGTAATTTCTGTTTTCGTAATAATTCACGGCCCTGCATGCGAATGCAGGGCCGTTTTCGTTACTCCGCCACACTCTCGCGCAGCGGTTTCACAGGAAAAACTTTTACCTGCTTAATCATATTGTCCTGTACGTCGAGAATATCTATATCGTACTCGCCAATACGCACGCGGGTGCCTGCGACAGGGATCTCTTCCAGTGCCTCAAGAATGACGCCATTAACCGTGCGGGCATCATCTTCCGGTAGATGCCAGTTAAAGGCTTTGTTGATTTCCCGCACGTTGGCGGTGCCATCGATAATCACCGAACCGTCGTTTTGCGGCGTGACCTCTTCGGCAAGTGTTGGCGACATCGACGTAGTGAAATCGCCGACAATCTCTTCCAGAATATCTTCAACCGTCACCAGCCCCTGAATGTCTCCATACTCGTTGACGACCAGGCCGACTTTCTTTTTGTTGCGCTGAAACTTTACCAACTGCGTGCTGAGCGGCGTACCTTCCGGCACAAAATAGATCTCGTCCGCGGCGCGCAGCATGGTTTCTTTGGTGAACTCTTTTTTCTCCGACATCAACCGCCAGGCTTCACGTACTCGCAGCATACTGATGGCGTCGTCCAGCGAATCACGGTAGAGCACGATGCGCCCGTGAGGTGAGTGGGAGAGTTGGCGCAGAATCGATTTCCAGTCATCGTTGATATCAATACCGATAATTTCACTGCGCGGCACCATGATGTCATCAACGGTCATTTTTTCCAGATCGAGCACCGACAGCAGCATATCCTGATTGCGACGGGAAATTTGTGAGCGTGATTCGTGCACGATAGTGCGCAACTCTTCTTTGCTCAAAGAGCCGCTAACCACGATATCGGTTTTGATACCCATCATGCGCATCAGCATACGGGTGATAGCATTCAGCAACCAGACCAGCGGCATCATCAAAATTTGCAGCGGAGCCAGCAGAAAACTACTCGGATAAGCGACTTTTTCCGGGTACAGCGCGGCAATGGTTTTCGGCAATACCTCAGCAAATACCAGTACGACAAAAGTCAGCACACCAGTCGCAATTGCCACGCCCGCATCGCCGTACAAACGCATCCCAACAATAGTGCCGAGCGCGGAGGCAAGAATATTGACCAGGTTATTGCCGATTAACACCAGGCTTATCAGGCGGTCTGGCTTACGCAGCAATTTTTCGACGCGTTTGGCCGAGCGATTACCCTGTTTCGCCATATGTCGCAGACGATAGCGGTTGAGGGTCATCATTCCGGTTTCGGACCCGGAAAAATAGGCTGAAATGACCACCATGATGATCAGAATAATGATCAACGTAGTAGTAGAAATGTGTTCCAGGGGAAACTCCTTTTCTGGGTTTAGCTGATTAACTGCTGGACAATTCGGCTGCCGAAGTAGGCCAGTGTCAGAATTACCGCGCCCGCAACGTTAAACCAGACGACGCGGCGTCCACGCCATCCTTCATGGTAATGTCCCCACAGCAGCACAATATAGACAAACCACGCCACGATAGAGAGCACAGCCTTGTCGATATTTTCCATGCTAAATAGGTTGTGCATGTAGAACAGGCCAGTGCAAAGCGTGAGCGTTAGCAGCACCACGCCAATCTGCGTGATGTGGAACATTTTACGCTCGATACTCATCAATGGCGGCATTTCCTGGTTAAATGCCAGCTTCTTGTTCTTCAGTTGGTAATCAATCCACGCCAGTTGCAGCGCGTACAGGGCGGCGATAATTAGCGTGGCATAGGAAAAGAGCGATAAGCCAATGTGCACCAGCATCCCAGGCGTTGCTTCCAGATGGGTGATGTATTCATTGGGCATGAAGGTCGCCAGCGCCAGGTTGATAAGCGCAAAGGCATAGACAATGGGTAGCAGCAACCAGCCACGATTGCGAGAAGCCACAATGGTCATTACCGTACAGATCATCAAACTGACCAATGAACCAACGTTCAGCAGGCTGAGGTTTTGTCCGCTATCACCGTCGGGCAGGATGCGGGCTTCCAGAGCGATTGCGTGGCAGACCAGCGCAATGACCGCAGAAATAATAGCCATGCGCCGCCAGCCGCCGTTTTTTTGCAGCAGACCGGGAACAATCAGCGCAAGACTGACGGAGTAGGCGACAAGCGAGAGCAGAGCAAAAACGGGCATAGTAATGTCGACAGTTTGAGCAATAAGAAAGAGAAGCAGTATAGCGTCAGGTGAACGCTGCTCCAACCGTTGCATAACAACAAAGACGCCTTCATGTTATACTGCGGCAAAATACTGATGATGTGTCGCGATTGCGGCCAACCGTTTCCACCCCAGGCGAGAGACAATGTTTGATAATTTAACCGATCGTTTGTCGCGCACGCTGCGCAATATCAGTGGCCGTGGACGCCTCACTGAAGACAACGTAAAAGATACGCTGCGCGAAGTGCGCATGGCGCTGCTGGAGGCGGACGTCGCTCTGCCGGTAGTGCGTGAGTTTATCAATCGCGTAAAAGAGAAAGCGGTTGGTCATGAAGTTAATAAGAGCCTGACGCCGGGGCAGGAGTTCGTCAAAATCGTCCGTAACGAACTGGTTGCGGCGATGGGCGAAGAGAACCAGACCCTGAACCTGGCGGCGCAACCGCCTGCGGTCGTGCTGATGGCGGGCCTGCAAGGTGCCGGTAAAACAACCAGCGTTGGTAAACTCGGTAAGTTCCTGCGCGAGAAGCACAAGAAGAAAGTGCTGGTGGTTTCTGCCGACGTTTATCGCCCGGCGGCAATCAAACAGCTTGAGACGCTGGCAGAGCAGGTGGGCGTTGATTTCTTCCCTTCTGATGTTGGTCAGAAGCCGGTAGATATCGTTAACGCGGCGCTGAAAGAAGCCAAACTGAAATTCTACGACGTGCTGCTGGTGGATACCGCTGGTCGTCTGCACGTTGACGAAGCGATGATGGACGAGATCAAACAAGTCCATGCGTCGATTAACCCGGTTGAAACCCTGTTTGTGGTTGACGCCATGACCGGTCAGGATGCGGCCAATACGGCAAAAGCATTCAATGAAGCGTTACCGCTTACCGGCGTAGTGTTGACCAAAGTGGACGGCGATGCCCGCGGCGGTGCGGCGCTCTCTATTCGTCACATCACTGGCAAACCGATCAAGTTTCTCGGTGTTGGCGAGAAAACTGAGGCGCTGGAGCCGTTCCATCCGGACCGCATCGCGTCGCGTATTCTCGGCATGGGCGACGTACTGTCGCTGATCGAAGATATCGAAAGCAAAGTTGACCGCGCGCAGGCAGAGAAATTAGCCAGCAAGCTGAAAAAAGGCGACGGCTTCGATCTCAACGATTTTCTTGAGCAACTGCGCCAGATGAAAAATATGGGCGGCATGGCTAGCCTGATGGGCAAGCTGCCGGGCATGGGGCAGATCCCGGATAATGTTAAGTCGCAGATGGACGATAAAGTGCTGGTGCGTATGGAAGCCATCATCAACTCGATGACGATGAAAGAGCGCGCTAAGCCAGAAATCATCAAAGGTTCGCGTAAGCGTCGTATCGCTGCCGGTTGCGGTATGCAGGTGCAGGACGTTAACCGCCTTCTGAAGCAGTTCGACGACATGCAGCGCATGATGAAGAAAATGAAGAAGGGCGGAATGGCGAAGATGATGAGAAGCATGAAGGGGATGATGCCGCCGGGATTTCCTGGTCGCTAAATGACCTTATGCGACAGAGTTATTAACTGCTGATTGCATTTTCTCCAGAAATCAGTAAAATTTTCGGGCTTTTAATATGACACCGGACTCCGTTCCTCGATGGGGTCCGGTTGTTTTATTCACACAAGAGGATGTTATGGTAACTATTCGTTTAGCACGTCACGGCGCTAAAAAGCGTCCGTTCTACCAGGTTGTTGTCGCTGACAGCCGTAATGCACGCAACGGTCGCTTCATCGAGCGCGTTGGTTTCTTCAACCCAATCGCTAGCGAAAAAGAAGAAGGCACTCGCCTGGATCTGGATCGCATCGCTCACTGGGTTGGCCAGGGCGCAACTATTTCTGATCGCGTTGCTGCGCTGATCAAAGAAGTAAACAAAGCAGCTTAATCTGTCACGGTGGTCATGATGAGCAAACAACTCACCGCGCAAGCACCTGTTGATCCCATCGTTTTGGGAAAAATGGGTTCGTCTTACGGTATTCGTGGGTGGCTCAGAGTGTTTTCTTCCACCGAAGACGCCGAAAGCATTTTTGACTATCAGCCCTGGTTTATCCAGAAGGCGGGTCAGTGGCAGCAAGTCCAGCTGGAAAGCTGGAAGCACCACAATCAGGACATGATCATCAAGCTGAAAGGCGTTGACGATCGTGATGCGGCGAACCTGCTGACGAATTGTGAAATTGTCGTGGATTCATCGCAGCTGCCTCAGCTTGAAGAGGGGGACTACTACTGGAAAGACCTGATGGGCTGCCAGGTAGTAACCACTGAAGGCTACGATCTCGGTAAAGTCGTCGATATGATGGAAACCGGATCTAATGACGTTCTCGTCATTAAGGCAAACCTGAAAGATGCGTTTGGTATCAAGGAACGTCTCGTACCGTTCCTCGATGGGCAGGTTATCAAGAAAGTCGATCTCACTACTCGTTCAATCGAAGTAGATTGGGATCCTGGTTTTTAAACCACCGGATAAACGGTAAAAGACGGCGCTATGTGGATTGGCATAATTAGCCTGTTTCCTGAAATGTTCCGCGCAATTACCGATTACGGGGTAACTGGCCGGGCAGTTAAAAATGGCCTGCTGAGCATCCAGAGCTGGAGTCCTCGCGACTTCACGCATGACCGGCACCGTACCGTGGACGATCGTCCTTACGGCGGCGGACCGGGGATGTTAATGATGGTGCAACCCTTGCGGGACGCCATTCATGCAGCAAAAGCCGCGGCGGGTGAAGGCGCAAAGGTGATTTATCTGTCACCACAGGGACGCAAGCTTGATCAAGCGGGCGTCAGCGAACTGGCAACGAATCAAAAATTGATTCTGGTGTGCGGTCGCTACGAAGGTATAGATGAGCGCGTGATCCAAACCGAAATTGACGAAGAATGGTCAATCGGCGATTACGTTCTCAGTGGTGGTGAGTTACCAGCAATGACGCTGATTGACTCCGTTTCCCGGTTTATTCCGGGAGTACTGGGACATGAAGCCTCGGCAACGGAAGATTCCTTTGCTGAAGGATTGCTGGATTGCCCGCACTATACGCGGCCTGAGGTGTTAGAAGGGATGGAAGTTCCGCCAGTGTTACTGTCGGGCAACCATGCCGAGATACGTCGCTGGCGTTTGAAACAGTCGCTGGGCCGTACCTGGCTTAGAAGACCTGAACTTCTGGAAAACCTGGCTCTGACTGAAGAGCAAGCAAGGTTGCTGGCGGAGTTCAAAACGGAACACGCACAACAGCAACATAAACATGATGGGATGGCGTAAGCCCCCGAGATATCAGTTTACCCAGGATAAGAGATTAAATTATGAGCAACATTATTAAGCAACTTGAACAAGAGCAGATGAAGCAGGACGTACCTTCCTTCCGTCCGGGTGATACCGTGGAAGTGAAAGTATGGGTTGTTGAAGGTTCCAAAAAACGTCTGCAGGCATTCGAGGGCGTGGTTATCGCTATTCGTAACCGCGGTCTGCACTCTGCATTCACTGTTCGTAAAATTTCCAACGGCGAAGGCGTTGAGCGTGTCTTCCAGACTCACTCTCCGGTAGTTGACAGCATTTCTGTCAAACGTCGTGGTGCTGTTCGTAAAGCTAAACTGTACTACCTGCGTGAGCGTACTGGTAAGGCTGCTCGTATCAAAGAGCGTCTTAACTAAGATTTCGCTTAAGCGACATCCTGTTAAGAAGGGCTGGCCAATTGGCTGGCCCTTTTTTATCTGTTTGCTGGTGTTTTAAGGGGTAGTAATCACCACTGCGACGCGGCGGTTCTCGGCGCGGCCCTGGGCGGTCTTGTTACTGGCTATGGGATATTTTTTTCCTAAACCCTGTGTGGTGAGATTGCTGCGTGGAATTTGTCCACCCATAGCCCATGCATCGGCCACGACATTCGCCCGTTTCAATGATAAGCCTTCGTTGTAACTGTCTTCACCATAGTTATCGGTGTGTCCATCCATACGGGCATGTGTTAGCCCTGTCGAGGCCAATTTGGCTGCCATGGTTTGGATCTGTTGCTGGCTTTCCGGGAGCAATTTGTAGTCATTTTTTGCGAACAGAATGGCATCTGATAAGCCCAGCGACCAGTCGCCGGCGGATTCAGTAAATCCATAAGATTGCATAGCGGCGACTTGCTCAGGAGTAAACTTTCCCTGAGGGGACTGGCAGCCAGTCAGTATTAGTGAGGTGAAAATCAGGGGTGCTACCAGGTGCTTTATCATATCGATATATCCTTGTTATCTCACCAGCTTTTCGGCACGCTGGTGTTTGGCCTGATACATATTGTGATCGGCAAGCTCTTGTAATTTTTCCGCAGAGGCGTGCTCAATGGTCATCGCGTAACCAATGCTTAATGTCATGGTGGTCTGATGACCATTATGAAGATCAAACGGGAGATTAAAGATTTGTGTCAGTGCTGAGCATATCTGCTGCACTTCAGATTCTGACTGTACATCATAGAGCACCATAGCGAATTCATCGCCGCCCAGGCGGTATGCTTTATGTCGCAGCCCGCCAACTTCAGCTAACCGTTTTGCGATTTCAATCAAGACTCTATCGCCCGTCGCATGACCCCAGGTATCATTGATGTATTTGAAATTATCGCCATCAAGAAATAGTAACGCCGACGTTTTTCGGGCATCGGAATTGTTCATCAACGTGTTGATGCCGCTACGAAACGCTGCGCGGTTAGCCAGCCCGGTTAATGGGTCATGTAGCGCGGTACGTAGAAGCTGCGCATTTTTAGCCTGTAAACGAAGCTGCCACTCTTCCATTTCATCCAGCAGACTGTTGAAGTCGAGAGCGAAGCGGTGAAACTCAGCGATACGTTCTTCCGAAACTCGTCGGGAAAAATTGCGGTTGGAACGCACATCATGTACGACATCGGTGATATTTTTCAGTGCTTCCACCAGGCCATTGTGCAAATGGCGGGTGAGGGTAATTGCGATGCCTGATGCCAGCAGAATACAACCGGTCAGTACGGCGAGCGAAAACCAGATAAAATGGCTGATTGAACTGTCGCGAGCGGTTAAGCGTACTTCGCCAATGGTTTCACCATTGTGACGAATCGGCTGAATGATGGGGGCGGGGAAGAGCCAGTGGCTTATGAAATTGCTGAAAGTATCGCCTGGATCCTTACGGGTGTAATGCCAGGACGCCAGAATATTTTGCTGCTTATCACGTACTTCTGCAGTTGAAAATTGCCCTTGCTGGCCCAGCGCTGCCAGTGTTTCAGTTGCTGCAGGGCCATCGGCAAAAACGACAGCTGCTTCCAGACTGTAAGTCATTGTTGCTGCTGTCAGTGCCAGGTTTTTTTGCGCGTACTGTTTCAGGGTCAGCACCGAGGTCACGGAAAGCAGCAACCAGATCAGCATCATAGTGATAAATATGCTGGTGATACTGATGTTGCGTAATGCTCTTTTAAACGTGGGGCGCTTATTAAGAGAATTATCGTTATCCATCATTTTTCTTCCGTGCGAGCATTAAGACATCCGGGTTGACCTTTACACCGCTACGCGATAAGGCATCCAGGTTTACGGCAAATCTGACGTCATTATTGTGGATGATCAGACAAAAGGCGCTACCAATAATGCACTCGGTATTTTGTTCGGCAATTAATAATAACGCCTTTGACGGATATTGTTCGGTTAATTCCATCTGGAATGTCGGTGACTCGTTGCCAAAATAAAAACCATTGCAGCCTGAAATCATCGCCTCTTGTTGAGTGTGAATGATGACAGGCAGATAAGGCAAAGATGTCGCGGCATTCTCTTGTAGGGCGGTACTAAAACGTGAAGATGAAAAGATACATAACTTTGGTGGCCCTGATAGCGCAGGCCAGCGGGTGTAACTGACAATACCGGAAACCATCATACGCACGTTTTTCGCAACGTCAGAAGGCTCCTGAGCGAGTATTGGTGCTCCCGTCAGCAGGAGAATCAGAAGTAAGAACAGTCGGTGAGAAAAACGCATTCAGGGATCCCCACCATCTTCGCTCGAAATGCATCGATATTTTTTCAGAATGCTCATTAAAATATCATTTTTTCATGCGATCGTCATCAATGTGAGAAATAAAACACAATGAGTAAAATCTTATGTTTAATTTATTTGTGGGGTTTTAATTAATTTAATCGTATTGTGCTGGCATTTTCATCAGCCCCTTTTTGCCATACTTCATGCAGTTGGCTGGCATTTTCAACATTGTTGCAGCTGGCAGGAAAGCTTTTACCGGAAAGTCCTCGGGCATAAGTAAAATCGGTCTGGCAAGTTTTCTTTTGTCCTTCGGCATATCCTTTAAGGTATAGACCGCGATCCGCCTGTGAATCGCTAAATGCATCGTCATCTTTTATGGCGCTGCCCGATATCGCATCTTCCATACCAACATCATACCAGTCGGTGCTGGTCAAGGTTGGCGCGTGAGTATAAGGATCAATCTGACATCCGCTAACCAGTAAAGCCAACAAGGGGGCGATAAACTTTTTCATCATTTCTTTCTCCTTTTTCAAAGCATAGCGGATTGTTTTCAAAGGGAGTGTAAATTTATCTATACAGAAGTAAGGGTTGAAATCGCGACTAAATTGCCTGTGTAAATAAAAATGTACGAAATATGGATTGAAAACTTTACTTTATGTGTTATCGTTACGTCATCCTCGCTGAGGATCAACTATCGCAAACGAGCATAAACAGGATCGCCATCATGCAAAAAGACGCGCTGAATAACGTACATATTACCGACGAACAGGTTTTAATGACTCCGGAACAACTGAAGGCCGCTTTTCCATTGAGCCTGCAACAAGAAGCCCAGATTGCTGACTCGCGTAAAACCATTTCAGATATTATCGCCGGGCGCGATCCTCGTCTGCTGGTAGTATGTGGTCCTTGTTCCATTCATGATCCGGAAACTGCTCTGGAATATGCTCGTCGATTTAAAGCCCTTGCCGCAGAGGTCAGCGATAGCCTCTATCTGGTAATGCGCGTCTATTTTGAAAAACCCCGTACCACTGTCGGCTGGAAAGGGTTAATTAACGATCCCCATATGGATGGCTCTTTTGATGTAGAAGCCGGGCTGCAGATCGCGCGTAAATTGCTGCTTGAGCTGGTGAATATGGGACTGCCACTGGCGACGGAAGCGTTAGATCCGAATAGCCCGCAATACCTGGGCGATCTGTTTAGCTGGTCAGCAATTGGTGCTCGTACAACGGAATCGCAAACTCACCGTGAAATGGCCTCCGGGCTTTCCATGCCGGTTGGTTTTAAAAACGGCACCGACGGCAGTCTGGCAACAGCAATTAACGCTATGCGCGCCGCCGCCCAGCCGCACCGTTTTGTTGGCATTAACCAGGCAGGGCAGGTTGCGTTGCTACAAACTCAGGGGAATCCGGACGGCCATGTGATCCTGCGCGGTGGTAAAGCGCCGAACTATAGCCCTGCGGATGTTGCGCAATGTGAAAAAGAGATGGAACAGGCGGGACTGCGCCCGTCTCTGATGGTAGATTGCAGCCACGGTAATTCCAATAAAGATTATCGCCGTCAGCCTGCGGTGGCAGAATCCGTGGTTGCTCAAATCAAAGATGGCAATCGCTCAATTATTGGTCTGATGATCGAAAGTAATATCCACGAGGGCAATCAGTCTTCCGAGCAACCGCGCAGTGAAATGAAATACGGTGTATCCGTAACCGATGCCTGCATTAGCTGGGAAATGACCGATGCCTTGCTGCGTGAAATTCATCAGGATCTGAACGGGCAGCTGACGGCTCGCGTGGCTTAAGAGGTTTATTATGGTTGCTGAATTGACCGCATTACGCGATCAAATTGATGAAGTCGATAAAGCGCTGCTGAATTTATTAGCGAAGCGTCTGGAACTGGTTGCTGAAGTGGGCGAGGTGAAAAGCCGCTTTGGACTGCCTATTTATGTTCCGGAGCGCGAGGCATCTATGTTGGCCTCGCGGCGCGCAGAGGCGGAAGCTCTGGGTGTACCGCCAGATCTGATTGAGGATGTTTTGCGTCGGGTGATGCGTGAATCTTACTCCAGTGAAAACGACAAAGGATTTAAAACACTTTGTCCGTCACTGCGTCCGGTGGTTATCGTCGGCGGTGGCGGTCAGATGGGACGCCTGTTCGAGAAGATGCTGACACTATCGGGTTATCAGGTGCGGATTCTGGAGCAACATGACTGGGATCGAGCGGCTGATATTGTTGCCGATGCCGGAATGGTGATTGTTAGTGTGCCAATCCACGTTACTGAGCAAGTTATCGGCAAATTACCGCCTTTACCGAAAGATTGTATTCTGGTTGATCTGGCATCAGTGAAAAATGGACCATTACAGGCCATGCTGGCGGCGCACGATGGCCCGGTACTGGGGTTACACCCGATGTTCGGCCCGGACAGCGGTAGCCTGGCAAAGCAAGTTGTGGTCTGGTGTGATGGACGTAAGCCGGAAGCATACCAATGGTTTCTGGAGCAAATTCAGGTCTGGGGCGCTCGGCTGCATCGTATTAGCGCTGTCGAGCACGATCAGAATATGGCGTTTATTCAGGCTCTGCGCCACTTTGCTACTTTTGCTTATGGGCTGCATCTGGCAGAAGAAAATGTTCAGCTTGAGCAACTTCTGGCGCTCTCTTCGCCGATTTACCGCCTTGAGCTGGCGATGGTCGGGCGACTGTTTGCTCAGGATCCGCAGCTTTATGCCGACATTATTATGTCGTCAGAGCGTAATCTGGCGTTAATCAAACGTTACTATAAGCGTTTCGGCGAGGCGATTGAGTTGCTGGAGCAGGGCGATAAGCAGGCGTTTATTGACAGTTTCCGCAAGGTGGAGCACTGGTTCGGCGATTACGCACAGCGTTTTCAGAGTGAAAGCCGCGTGTTATTGCGTCAGGCGAATGACAACCGCCAGTAATAATCCAGTGCCGGATGATTCACATCATCCGGCACCTTTTCATCAGGTTGGATCAACAGGCACTACGTTCTCACTTGGGTAACAGCCCAATACCTTCATTGAACGGGTAATTTCCCCTAACTCTTTCAATGCTTTTTGCATTTCCGCTGATTCAAGATTGGCCTGAATATCCAGATAAAACATCTCTTCCCATGGATTACCGTGAATCGGGCGTGATTCCAGACGGGTCATAATCAGATTGTGGTTGCGCAGCACCAGCAACGCTTCAACCAGCGCACCGGCTTGTTGCCCGGTCGCCATTAACAACGTCGTTTTCGCCGGAACCTGATCAGACACGTTAATGGCTTTACGCGCCAACACCACAAATCGGGTGAAGTTTTGTCGCTGATTCGCTTCAATACGCTCCAGTACCTGCAAACCGTACAAAGTGCCGCCAGCTTCGCTTCCCAACGCAGCAACATGCGGTGATTTTGCCTGTGCAACCTTTTCCATTGCCGCAGACGTACTTTCGGTATATTCAATCTTCCAGTGCGGATAACGATTAAGGAATTTGCTGCATTGCTGGAACGGCTGTGGATGACTGTAGACCGTGTTGATGGTAGATAAATCTGTGGTGCCGGAAACCAGCAGGCAGTGGTCGATGGTAAGGGTCATTTCGCCCACAATCGACAAGCAGGTATGTTGCAGCAGATCGTAAACGTCGTTTATGGCACCGGAGCTGGTATTTTCAATCGGTACGACGGCATAGTCGGCCTGGCCGGTTTCCACCTGATTAAAAATATCGGCAAATTTGGCGCAGCCACTTTCAATGAATTGCTCAAAGTGACGGGCAGCGTACTGACGAGCGGCAAGATGTGAATAGGAGCCTTTGGGGCCGAGAAAAGCGATGCGTGCTGAGTGCGGATTAATTTTATTGAGATGTTGTTGGAGCAAAGCCTGCTGAGTTAATACGGAATCTTCAATGATGAGCTGGAACAGGCGAGTAATGTAATGGGCGTCCAGATGGTGCGCTTTACCGAGCGTAATTAATCTTTCCAGTAAATCGCGTTCACGATCAATATCACGTACCGGGCGATGCGAGAGCAGTTTGGCTTTTCCCACCTCGACGGCCAGTTCGCGCCGCTCTGCGAGTAATGCTAATAATTTTTCATCCAGCGCGCTGATTTTCTCTCGCAGCGCCAGTAACGGGTTTTCCGATGTCATAGTGTTGCCTTTTTGTTATCAATAAAAAAGGCCCCCCGATTTGGGAGGCCTTATTGTTCGTCTTCGCATTCTGTTTCACACGACGAAACGCCTCCCTTTCAGGGGAAGATAAAAAAGAATGCGAAGAAAAACGGTGTGTGTTTCATGTTTGTTTCCTTAAGTGACTTTAGTACAGTACCCGTACTGTTTTCACGCTGTCAACAAAAAACGCGCCCGAAGGCGCGTTGGCGATACACTCAATATAAAGGACTACTCTTCTTCAACTTCTTCGACGAAGTTGGCGTCTTTCACCGATGTTGCGGCACGACGTGCTTCGCCTTTGTGCTGCAGTTTATTGAGCTGCCGTTCCAGCTTGTTGATCAATTCGTTAATTGCGGTGTACATATCTTCATGTTTACCACTGGCAACCAGAACGCCGTTAGGTGTATTGATTGTGGCGTCAGCAACAAACCCTTGTGGCTCTTTGGACAGAATGATATGTGGATTAATCAGATGTGTTTGCCATTTTTCCAGTTTGGCGAGACGGTCTGCGACATGTTGGCGGATGGCCGGAGTAATTTCCATTTGTTTGCTGGTAATGTTCATTGTCATAAATTTTACCTCTTGTCTTCCCGTCTTGGTGAATTCAGCATACCGTTCCTGATGTCAAAATGTGTGATGAAAATCTCATAATTTTGTCACTTTTTGTCAACGAATCTTTTTTGTGAGAAATCGCAGGAAGAGGTGTTTTTTTACTTGAGGAATATCTCAAAGCGAGCCATATTTGATGAGATCGATAGCGACTAAATCGGTTCAGTTTCACAACTGACAGAATAAAAAAACGGCAGCTCAAGGGCTGCCGTTTTGTGTTTCAGGTTTCTGTTATGTATTGCTGCTGTTTGCGGCGATGATTTTCGCTACTTTTTCAGCTTGCGCATTCATCTGCATCTGACGGTATGCATTTTCCATCAGCGGCAGCGCATCACGCGTAGCCTGGGTATCCGGGTAGTCGCGCAACATGCCTTCTACGCGGTTAACGACGGCAACCCATGCGCCACGTTCTGTATAGTACTCGGCCACGGAGTATTCATATTTCGCCAGACGATCTTTCAGGAATACCAGACGTTTGGTGGCATCGGTGGTGTACTGACTGTTCGGATAGCCGCGCACCAGTTTGGAAAAGTCACTAAACGCAGCTCGTGCATGTTGAGGATCGCGATCGCTACGATCGACGCCAAAGAACCCTTGCAGCGCACTGTCATCCAGCGCCATATTGGTCAGGCCACGCATGTACATGACATAATCGATATTCGGATGGGTCGGGTTAAGGCGAATAAAACGATCGATGGCAGCCTGTGCTAACGGCAAATCGGCGTTTTTATAGTAGGCGTAGATGAGATCCAGCTGCACCTGCTGCGAATACGGACCAAACGGATAGCGATTATCTAACGCTTCCAGTTGCGTTATTGCCTGTCTCCAGTTACCGTCCTGCAGCTTTTGTTGTGCAGTCGCGTAAATTTCATTTGGCGGATTATCAGGTACTTCTTCCTTTGACCCCGAGCAACCCGCCAAAAACAGGCTTAGTGTGGCGGCTGCCACCAGATATTTCATGCGCGTCATGACGTTTTGACTTTCCTCAAAATGTAATACGGGAGATTCTCTGTTCCTGCTCCCGGTTAAGACCAGCTACAATAGCACACTATATTAAACGGCAAAGCCGTAAAACCCCAACGATAAACGAAGAAGCAGTATATATGGCACAACGAGTACAGCTCACTGCAACGGTGTCCGAAAACCAACTCGGTCAACGCTTAGATCAGGCTTTGGCCGAAATGTTCCCGGATTATTCACGTTCGCGAATAAAAGAATGGATCCTCGACCAGCGAGTGCTGGTTAACGGCAAAGTTTGTGATAAGCCGAAAGAAAAAGTATTGGGTGGCGAGCAGGTTGCCATCAACGCTGAGATTGAAGAAGAAGCGCGTTTTGAACCGCAGGATATCCCGCTGGATATCGTCTATGAAGATGAAGACATTATTATCATTAATAAACCGCGCGACCTGGTGGTACATCCTGGCGCGGGTAACCCGGATGGCACGGTACTGAATGCGTTGCTTCATTACTATCCACCCATTGCCGATGTACCGCGTGCGGGCATCGTCCATCGTCTGGATAAAGACACCACTGGCCTGATGGTTGTGGCAAAAACCGTTCCGGCTCAGACGCGTTTAGTCGAATCTTTGCAACGGCGTGAAATTACTCGTGAGTATGAAGCGGTGGCGATTGGTCATATGACCGCAGGTGGCACGGTGGACGAGCCAATCAGTCGCCACCCGACCAAACGTACCCATATGGCGGTGCATCCGATGGGCAAACCAGCGGTGACTCACTATCGCATCATGGAACACTTCCGTGTGCACACGCGTCTGCGGTTGCGTCTGGAAACTGGACGTACGCACCAGATCCGCGTGCATATGGCCCATATCACTCATCCGCTGGTGGGCGATCCGGTTTATGGTGGCCGTCCGCGTCCGCCAAAAGGTGCTTCGGAAGCATTTATCTCCACGCTGCGTAAGTTTGACCGCCAGGCGCTACATGCAACCATGCTGCGTCTTTATCACCCGATCTCCGGCATCGAAATGGAATGGCATGCGCCTATTCCACAAGATATGGTGGAGCTGATTGAGGTGATGCGCGCCGATTTCGAAGAACATAAGGATGAAGTGGACTGGTTATGAGTAAGCTGATTGTCCCGCAGTGGCCGCTGCCAAAGGGTGTTGCGGCTTGTAGCTCTACTCGTATCGGCGGCGTGAGCTTGCCCCCGTATGACTCGCTCAACCTCGGTGCCCATTGTGGCGATAACCCGGATCACGTTGAGGAGAATCGCAAGCGACTTTTTGCTGCGGGCAATTTGCCTTCTAAACCGGTCTGGCTTGAGCAGGTACACGGCAAAGATGTGCTTAAGCTTACTGGCGAACCTTATGCCTCAAAACGAGCAGATGCCTCTTATAGCAATACGCCTGGCACGGTTTGCGCAGTGATGACTGCCGACTGCCTCCCTGTGCTGTTTTGCAATCGAGCGGGAACGGAAGTCGCCGCCGCTCATGCTGGCTGGCGTGGACTGTGCGCAGGCGTGCTGGAAGAGACAGTTTCCTGTTTTGCTGATAATCCGGAAAATATTCTCGCCTGGTTAGGGCCGGCAATTGGTCCACGCGCGTTCGAAGTGGGGGCGGAGGTTCGCGAGGCGTTTATGGCAGCAGACGCCAAAGCGAGTACAGCTTTCATTCAGCATGGTGATAAGTATCTGGCGGATATTTATCTGCTTGCCCGGCAGCGTCTGGCGAGCGTTGGTGTTGAACAAATTTTCGGCGGCGACCGTTGTACATATACGGAAAATGAGACTTTCTTCTCTTATCGTCGCGACAAGACCACCGGGCGTATGGCAAGTTTCATTTGGCTGATATAACCTAAAGAATCAAGACGATCCGGTACGCGTGATTTTCTTTTCACATTAATCTGGTCAATAACCTTGAATAATTGAGGGATGACCTCATTTAATCTCCAGTAGCAACTTTGATCCGTTATGGGAGGAGTTATGCGTCTGGATCGTCTTACTAATAAATTCCAGCTTGCTCTTGCCGATGCCCAATCACTTGCACTCGGGCACGACAACCAATTCATCGAACCACTTCATTTAATGAGCGCCCTGCTGAATCAGGAAGGGGGTTCGGTTAGTCCTTTGTTAACATCAGCTGGCATAAATGCTGGCCAGTTGCGCACAGATATCAATCAGGCATTAAATCGTTTACCGCAGGTTGAAGGTACTGGTGGTGATGTCCAGCCATCACAGGATCTGGTGCGCGTTCTTAATCTTTGCGACAAGCTGGCGCAAAAACGTGGTGATAACTTTATCTCGTCAGAACTGTTCGTTCTGGCGGCACTTGAGTCTCGCGGCACGCTGGCCGACATCCTGAAAGCAGCAGGGGCGACCACCGCCAACATTACTCAAGCGATTGAACAAATGCGTGGAGGTGAAAGCGTGAACGATCAAGGTGCTGAAGACCAACGTCAGGCTTTGAAAAAATATACCATCGACCTTACCGAACGAGCCGAACAGGGCAAACTCGATCCGGTGATTGGTCGTGATGAAGAAATTCGCCGTACCATTCAGGTGCTGCAACGTCGTACTAAAAATAACCCGGTACTGATTGGTGAACCCGGCGTCGGTAAAACTGCCATCGTTGAAGGTCTGGCGCAGCGTATTATCAACGGCGAAGTGCCGGAAGGATTGAAAGGCCGCCGCGTACTGGCGCTGGATATGGGCGCGCTGGTGGCTGGGGCGAAATATCGCGGTGAGTTTGAAGAACGTTTAAAAGGCGTGCTTAACGATCTTGCCAAACAGGAAGGCAACGTCATCCTGTTTATCGACGAATTACATACCATGGTCGGCGCGGGTAAAGCCGATGGCGCAATGGACGCCGGAAACATGCTGAAACCGGCGCTGGCGCGTGGTGAATTGCACTGCGTAGGTGCCACGACGCTTGACGAATATCGCCAGTACATCGAAAAAGATGCTGCGCTGGAACGTCGTTTCCAGAAAGTGTTTGTTGCCGAGCCTTCTGTTGAAGATACCATTGCGATTCTGCGTGGCCTGAAAGAACGTTACGAATTGCACCACCATGTGCAAATTACTGACCCGGCAATTGTTGCAGCGGCGACGTTGTCTCATCGCTACATTGCTGACCGTCAGCTGCCGGATAAAGCCATCGACCTGATCGATGAAGCAGCATCCAGCATTCGTATGCAGATTGACTCAAAACCAGAAGAACTCGACCGACTCGATCGTCGTATCATCCAGCTCAAACTGGAACAACAGGCGTTAATGAAAGAGTCTGATGAAGCCAGTAAAAAACGCCTGGATATGCTCAACGAAGAACTGAGCGACAAAGAACGTCAGTACTCCGAGTTAGAAGAAGAGTGGAAAGCAGAGAAGGCATCGCTTTCTGGTACGCAGACCATTAAAGCGGAACTGGAACAGGCGAAAATCGCTATTGAACAGGCTCGCCGTGTGGGGGACCTGGCGCGGATGTCTGAACTGCAATACGGCAAAATCCCGGAACTGGAAAAGCAACTGGAAGCCGCAACGCAGCTCGAAGGCAAAACTATGCGTCTGTTGCGTAATAAAGTGACCGACGCCGAAATTGCTGAAGTGCTGGCGCGTTGGACGGGGATTCCGGTTTCTCGCATGATGGAAAGCGAGCGCGAAAAACTGCTGCGTATGGAGCAAGAACTGCACCATCGCGTCATTGGTCAGAACGAAGCGGTTGATGCGGTATCTAACGCTATTCGCCGTAGCCGTGCGGGGTTGGCGGATCCAAATCGCCCGATTGGTTCATTCCTGTTCCTCGGCCCAACGGGTGTGGGGAAAACAGAGCTTTGTAAGGCGCTGGCGAACTTTATGTTTGATAGCGACGAGGCGATGGTCCGTATAGATATGTCCGAGTTTATGGAGAAACACTCGGTGTCTCGTTTGGTTGGTGCGCCTCCGGGATATGTCGGTTATGAAGAAGGTGGCTACCTGACCGAAGCGGTGCGTCGTCGTCCGTATTCCGTCATCCTGCTGGATGAAGTGGAAAAAGCGCATCCGGATGTCTTCAACATTCTGTTGCAGGTACTGGATGATGGGCGTCTGACTGACGGGCAGGGGAGAACGGTCGACTTCCGTAATACGGTCGTCATTATGACCTCTAACCTCGGTTCCGATCTGATTCAGGAACGCTTCGGTGAACTGGATTATGCGCACATGAAAGAGCTGGTGCTCGGTGTGGTTAGCCATAACTTCCGTCCGGAATTCATTAACCGTATCGATGAAGTGGTGGTCTTCCATCCGCTGGGTGAACAGCACATTGCGTCGATTGCGCAGATTCAGTTGAAACGTCTGTATAAACGTCTGGAAGAACGTGGTTATGAAATCCACATTTCTGACGAGGCGCTGAAACTGCTGAGCGAGAACGGTTACGATCCGGTCTATGGTGCACGTCCTCTGAAACGTGCAATTCAGCAGCAGATCGAAAACCCGCTGGCACAGCAAATACTGTCTGGTGAATTGGTTCCGGGTAAAGTGATTCGCCTGGAAGTTAATGAAGACCGGATTGTCGCCGTCCAGTAAATGATAAAACGAGCCCTTCGGGGCTCGTTTTTGTCTATAAGTTAGACGGAAAAGACTATATTTAAGATATTTTGCCTGAAAAATGAGCGAACGATAAAGTTTTTATCTTTTTCGCTTGTCAGGCCGGAATAACTCCCTATAATGCGCCACCACTGACACGGAACAACGG
>OLSD01000101.1_pt1 | contig 87237 bp, 80 predicted proteins | sample 1672211 | NCBI WGS metagenome assembly OLSD01 (sample SAMEA3136659, study PRJEB25190) | human gut metagenome | reverse complement strand
CGGGGATGTCAACCCCGCGCACATCACGCTCACGCAGTATCTGATCTATCTTCCGGCCGGCAGCAGCTATGCGCCGCTGGACTATGTCGCCGGTGTCAACGACGGCGACAGCAAGAACGGCGTCACGGCGGAATCCGCCGTGAACACGCAGGTGCCCGGCGTGTATGAGGTGGTCTTCTCGTACCGCAGCGGCAATACCGAGAGCCACACGCGGCAGATCGTCGTGGTGGAATGAGAGGCGGTGGATCCATGGACGAACAGAACACACACACCTCCGCACCGGCGGAGCAGCAGGTCCCGCTGCTGCTGATCGCGCGCGAGCTGTGGCGCAAGCTGGGCCTGATCCTGATGTTTGCCGCCACGATCGCCGCCTGCGGCTACATTGCCGCCACGCTGTTCTACCGCCCCGTGTACCAGACGCAGACGACATTCGTGGTCGCGGTGCGCAACGGCGGCACGGTCTATGCCAATCTCAGCACCGCGACGAGCATGGCCGACACGCTCTCGACATTTTTTGAGGGCGACGTGATGCGCAAGTGCATCACGCAGGACATCGGCGCGGTCGACGGTACGATCCAGGCCAAACAGATCCCGGAGACGAACCTGCTGACGATGACGGTCTCGGCGCACACGCAGCACGACGCTTACCGCATCACGCAGAGCATCCTGCGCAATTATAACGAGCAGGCGAGCAAGCTCCTCGGCGACGTGGCGCTCGACGTGCTGCGCCGGCCGACCGTGCCGGTCGCGCCGTCGAACAGCTCCGGCGCCATGCACGCTGCCAAGCTCTGCGGCATCGCTGCCGCGCTGGCCGCGGCCGTGTATCTGGCGGTGCGCGCCTACCTGCGCGACACGGTCAAGAGCGAGGCGGATGTGGAGCAGAAGCTCGACACGCGCCTGCTGGCCACCGTACGCCACGAGAAAAAGTACAAAACGCTGCGCGCGCGGTGGAGCAAGGCAAAGACGAGCATCCTTATCACGAACCCGACGACGGGCTTTGCCTTCGTCGAGACGTTCAAGCGCCTGCGCACGCGCGTGGATTATCTGCTGCGCCGCACGCAGGGCAAGACCGTCATGGTCACGTCCCTGCTCGAGGATGAGGGCAAGAGCACCGTGGCCGTCAATCTGGCGCTGGCCATGGCCCGGCGGCACAAGAACGTGCTGCTCATCGACCTCGACCTGAAAAAGCCCGCGCTGTATAAGCTGCTCGACTGCCAGCAGACGTCCTTTGTCCCGCTCGAGACGTACCTGCGCAGCGATGCGCCGGTCAAAAAGCTCCTGCGCGAGGACAAGGCGCGCGGCATCTATACGATCTTCAGCCGCAAGGGCACGGGCAGCGCCGCCGAGCTGCTCGGCAGCGACCGGCTGCGCGATCTGCTTGCGCAGATGCGCGAGCGCATGGACATCATCATCGTCGACACGCCGCCGATGAGCGCCGGCGGCGACGCCGAGTGCATCGCCGACCTCGTGGACGCGGCCATTCTTGTCGTCCGGCAGGATCAGGCGCCGGTGCGCACGCTCAACGACTGCATCGACGTGCTGCGCCGGTCGAACGCCGAGGTGCTCGGCTGTGTGTTCAACAATGCCTATGCCGCGTCCATCGGCGACCGGCAGAGCTACGGTTACGGCTACGGCCATGATTACGGCTATGGCTACGGCGCGCGGACGGAGGGAGAGCCATGAACGAACAGAGACAAGGGCATACCATCGACCTTGCGGAGCTGCTGGGGCGGTTTGCGCGCAGCCTCCGCCGCCTGTGGTGGCTGTGCCTGGCGCTGATCGTGCTGTGCGCCGCTGCGTCCGGCGGCTATGCCCGCCTGAGCTACCGGCCGCAGTATACGGCCTCGATGACGTTTCTCGTCAATGCCGGCGGCACGTCCCAGTCCGGCAGCGCCGCGAGCACGGCGACGGCCGCGCAGATGGCAAAGACGTTTCCGTACATTCTCACGAGCGGCCTGCTCGACAGTGCCGTGCGCGCGGACACGGGGCTGGCAACCCTGCCCGCGATCAGCGCCTCGTCCGAGGAGAACACGAACCTCTGCACCCTGAGCGTGACCGGCAGCGATGCGCAGCAGTGCTACGACGTGCTGCAGTCGGTCATCGTGCACTACCCGGATGTGGCGGAGCTCGTCGTCGGGCCGACGGAGCTGGTCATGATGGACCAGACCGGCGTGCCGATGCAGCCGTCGAATCCGTTTTCGTGGCGGCATTCGCTCGTGCGCGGCGCGCTCATCGGCGCGGTGCTGAGTCTGCTCGTGCTGTATCTGTCCGGCCGCGCGCGCGCCACGGTCATGAACCGCGACGATCTGCAGCAGGCGACGAGTGCGCGCTATCTCGGCGCGCTGCCGGCCGTGCGCGTGAAAAAGCGCAGCCGCACCACGCCGGCGGCCCTGCCGGAGGAGATGGCGCGCAGCAGCGCCTACTGCGAAGCCATGCGCATCGTTGCCATGCGCGTGGACAAGGCCATGCAGCACCATGCCTACCGCACGCTGCTCGTCTCGAGCGCCGCGCCGGGCGAGGGGAAGACGACGTTCGTCTGCCAGCTCGCGCTTGCGCTTGTGCGTCAGGGGCGGCACGTGCTCGTGATCGACTGCGACTTGCGCAACCCGTCCGTGCACAAGACGCTCGGCCGGCCGGCGCAGACCGGCCTGGCGGAGTACCTGGCCGGTACGGCAAAGCCCGGCCAGATCGTGACGGCGCTCGGCAAGGACAAGCCGGATGTGATCTTCGCCGGCCGGCGTGCCGGCGCGCAGACCGAGCAGCTCGGCAGCGCGGCGTTTCACACGCTGCTGCACGACCTGCGCGAGCACTATGACGTGGTCCTGCTCGACACGCCGCCCTGCGCCGTCATGACCGACGCGCTCGAGACCGGCGCGGCCACGGACTGCGCGCTGCTCGTCGTGCGGCAGGATGCGTCCAGCCGCGTGAGCGTCATCAACAGCCTGGCCGCGCTGGATGCTCTGGGCGTGCCGGTGCTCGGCTACACGCTCAATGCCTGCGCCGGGCGCAGCCATGGCGGCTATGGCTACGGCTACGGATACGGTTACGGCGGCTATGGTTACGGCTATGGCTACGGCGGCTACGGCTATGGCTATGGTTCCGGCGAAAACCGCGAAAGGAACGGCGCGGACTGATCCCGCGCCGGATGGGGGGATAAGATGAGAGAAGTCAAACGGCCGTACAGCGCGCAGAAGGCGCTGCGTGTGGCCTGCCTCGTGCTGGCGGATCTGATTTTGATCAATCTGTCGGCATTTCTGGCGCTCTACATACGTTTTGAGTTCGATTTCAAACTCCTGTGCGAAACGACGTTCCTGCACGATATGCTGGTTTATGCCGGCGTCAACTCCGCGTGCACGATCGTGATCTTCCACTGTCTGAAGCTGTATAACAGCCTGTGGGAGTTTGCCAGCGTGCCGGAGCTGCTGCGCATCGCGCTCGGCTGCTTTTTCTCGGCGATGGCCGATATGGCCGGCATGTTCATGCTGCGGCTGACCATGCCGCGCAGCTTCCCGGTCATGTATATGCTCATTTTGTGCCTGCTGTGCGGGTCGCTGCGCTTTGCCTACCGGGGCGTGCGGCGCACGCGCGCCGGGCTGCATAGTCAGGGTGGCAAGCGCACCATGCTCATCGGCGGCGGTCAGGCCGGCGCCATGGCGCTGCGCGAGTTTCAGACCAGCCCGCGCTCGGAGAACAAGGTCGTGTGCATCATCGACGATGCGCCGGAGAAATACGGCAGCTATCTGCGCGGCGTGAAGATCGTCGGCGGCCGGAACGCCATCCCCGCCATGGCGGAAAAGTACGATGTCGACGAGATCGTTCTGGCCATTCCGTCGGTGCCCCGGCAGGAGAAGCTCCAGATCCTCAACTATTGCCACGAGACGTCCTGCACGCTGCGCACGCTGCCCGGCATCTGCCAGCTCGCCAACGGCGAGGTGCGCATCGAGCAGATCCGCGAGGTGGATATTGAGGACCTGCTCGGCCGCGAGACCGTGGAGGTCGACCTGAGCGAGGTCGCCGCCTACATCACCGGAAAGACCGTCCTCGTCACGGGCGGCGGCGGCAGCATCGGCAGCGAGCTCTGCCGGCAGGCGGCGGCGCAGCGGCCGCGGCAGCTCATCATCTTCGATATCTATGAGAACAACGCCTACAACATCCAGATGGAGCTGCGGCGCACGCATCCGGAGCTGGATCTGGTCGTGCTCATCGGCTCTGTGCGCGACCGGCGGCGCGTCATGCAGGTGTTTGACCGCTACCGGCCCGACGTTGTCTGCCACGCGGCGGCGCACAAGCACGTGCCGCTCATGGAGGATTCGCCGTTCGAGGCCATCAAGAACAACGTCTTCGGCACGTATAACGTCGCGCAGGCGGCGGATCTGTACGGCACGCGGCGGTTTATCCTCATCTCGACGGACAAGGCCGTCAACCCCACGAACGTCATGGGCGCGTCCAAGCGCCTGTGCGAGATGATCGTGCAGATGATGAACGACCGCTCGGCCACCGAGTATGTGGCCGTCCGCTTCGGCAATGTCCTCGGCTCGGCCGGCAGCGTCATCCCGCTCTTCCGCGAGCAGATCAAGGCCGGCGGCCCCGTCACGGTCACGGACCGGCGCGTCATCCGCTATTTCATGACCATTCCCGAGGCCGTGCAGCTCATCTTTCAGGCCGGGGCGTATGCCCGCGGCGGGGAGATCTTCGTGCTCGACATGGGCGAGCCGGTGCGCATCGACGATCTGGCGCGCAACATGATCCGCCTGTCCGGCTTTGAGCCGGATGTCGATATCCCCATCGAGTACACCGGCCTGCGTCCGGGCGAAAAGCTCTATGAGGAGCTGCTGCTCAGCGGCGAGGGCATGCAGAAGACGAAAAACGACCTGATCTACATCGGCCACGAGATCGCGTTTGACCCCGCGGCCTTTGAGGAGAACCTCATGCTCTTGCGCGCCATCCCGGAGACGGATGAGCCCGCGCTGCGCGCAAAGCTGCGCGAAATGGTGCCGACGTTCCACGCGCCGGACGGACAGACCTGGTCGGAGAAGGTCACGGTTGGATGAAAAGGAGATGTCATGATGTCTGAGCGAATCTATCTTGCCTCGCCGCATATGGGCGGCAGCGAGCGCCGGTATGTGGATCTGGCGTTCGATACAAACTGGATCGCGCCGCTCGGCGCGAACGTCACGGGCTTCGAGCAGGATCTGCGGCAGTACCTCGGTGCGGGCTATGTCACGGCGCTGTCCGCTGGGACGGCGGCGCTGCATCTGGCGGTGCGGCTCGCGGGTGTGCAGCGCGGCGACCGGGTCTTTTGCCAGAGCCTGACGTTTTCGGCTTCGGCCAACCCCATCGTCTACGAGGGCGGCGAGCCGGTGTTTCTCGACTCCGAGTCGGATACTTGGAACCTCGACCCAGAGACCATTGAGGCGGCCATCGCGCGCTACGGCGTGCCGAAGGCGCTCATCGCCGTGCATCTGTACGGCCTGCCCGGCAAGCTGGACGCCATCCGCACCGTGTGCGATGCGCATGGTATCACGCTCATCGAGGACGCGGCCGAGGCGCTGGGCTCCGTGTATCACGGGCAGAAATGCGGCACGTTCGGCCGTTACGGCGTGCTGTCGTTCAACGGAAATAAGATCATCACGACTTCCGGCGGCGGCGCGCTCGTCTGTCAGGACGAGAAGGACGCGCAGCACGCGCTGAAAATGGCCACGCAGGCGCGTGAGCCGGTCGCGTGGTACGAGCACACCGAGCTCGGTTACAACTATCGCATGAGCAACATCTGCGCCGGCATCGGCCGCGGACAGATGGAGGTGCTCGAGCAGCGCGTGGCGCAAAAGCGCGCCATCCATGCCCGCTATCGGGAGGCGCTGGCGGATCTGCCGCTGCAGTTCCCGGCCGAGCCGGAGGACGTGCGCAGCAACCGCTGGCTCACGGCGGCGCTGCTCGCGCCGGACTGCGGTGTCACGCCGGGGCAGATCATCGCGGCACTGGCCGAGCACAACATCGAGGCGCGCCATATCTGGAAGCCCATGCATCTGCAGCCGGTGTTTCAGGATTGTGCGTTCGTCCGGACGGCGGAGCGCTCCGTTGCCGAGGACGTTTTCGCACGCGGCGTCTGCCTGCCGAGCGACACGAAGATGACGCCCGAGCAGCAGGCGCAGGTCTGCGCCGTCATTCGCGGCCTGTTTTGAGCGGAGGAAACGATGGGACGAATCTATGAGACCTATGTCAAGCGCGCGCTCGACGTGGCGCTCTCCGGCTGCGCGCTTGTGGCGCTCTCGCCGGTCATGGGCGTGACGGCGCTGCTCGTGCGCCAAAAGCTCGGCAGTCCGGTGATTTTCTGTCAGGAGCGTCCGGGCAAGGACGAGCAGATTTTCAAACTGTACAAATTCCGCACCATGACGGACGCACGCGGTGCGGACGGTGAGCTGCTGCCGGATGCGCAGCGGCTCACGCCGTTTGGCCGCCGCCTGCGCAGCACGTCGCTCGACGAGCTGCCGGAGCTGTGGAACATCCTGCGCGGCGATATGTCGATCGTCGGACCGCGCCCGCTGCTGGTCAAGTACCTGCCGTATTACACCGCAGAGGAGCGCCGCCGCCATGCCGTGCGCCCCGGACTGACCGGGCTTGCGCAGGTCAACGGCCGCAACGCCCTGCGCTGGGAAGACCGCTTTGCGTATGATGTGGACTACGTGGATCACATCAGCTTTGCGCTGGATGCAAAGATCGTGCTGATGACGCTGCGCTGCGTGTTCAGCCGGGAGGGCATCAGCGCCGAGGGCAGTGCGACGATGGAGGCATTTACGGGAACGGGAGCGATGACCAATGAATGAACAGGTCATAGTGATCGGTGCCAGCGGTCATGGTAAAGTTGTTGCAGATATCGTTCGAAGAAGCGGCGATACGCTGCTGGGCTTTTTGGACGACAATGAGGCGCTCCCGTCTGAGATCGCAGGCATTCCCGTGCTGGGAAAGGTTGCGGATTACGCAAGATACCCGGAAGCGTCCTTTGTGGTGGGGATTGGAAATTCTGGCGTTCGTGAAAAGGTTGTGCGTCAGCTTGACGGTGTACGCTGGTACACGGCAATCCACCCGTCTGCGGTCATTTCTGCATTGGATACAAAAATCGGCGTGGGCAGCGTCATTATGGCGAATGCTGTGATCAATTCCTCTGCCCATGTCGGAGAGCATAGCATCATCAACACGGCGGCAGTCGTGGAGCACGACAACCACATCGGCAGCTTTGCCCACATTTCCGTCGGCGCGAGGCTTGGCGGAACGGTGTCGGTCGGAAACCACACATGGATCGGTATCGGAGCGGCCATCAGCAATAACATAAGCATTTGTGACCACTGCACGATCGGCGCGGGCGCGGTGGTGGTTCGTGATATCAAGGAGAGCGGAACCTATGTCGGAATCCCTGCGAGAAAAATCAAATAAGCGGATTCTGGTGCTTGCCAACAACGATGTTGGCCTGTATCGCTTTCGAAAGGATTTGCTTGCAGCGCTTTTGGGTGCAGGACACGAGGTATATATCTCTTTGCCGGACGGCGGTTTCATTTCGGAGCTTGTGCAGCTTGGCTGCCGCTTTATTGACACGCCCATCGACCGGCGCGGCATGAACCCTGCGCGCGATGCAAAGCTCCTGGGGCAGTACCGCGCGATCTTGAAGTGGCTTCGCCCGGATCTGGTGTTGACCTACACCATCAAGCCGAACATCTACGGCGGCCTTGCCTGCCGGGCGCTGCATATTCCCTATGCCGTCAACATCACCGGTCTCGGCAGCGCGATCGAAAACGGCGGCTGGCTCAAGCAGTTTGTTTTGACGCTCTACAAGCCGGTGCTGGCGGGGACAAAGGTCGTGTTTTTCGAAAACGCCGGAAACCGGGACACCCTTGCCGCCGCCGGCGTTGTGCCGCAGGGGCGCGACGTGGTGCTCAACGGCGCGGGCGTCAATTTGGAGGATTATCCGTCTCAGCCCTACCCGCTGGAGGGGGCGGTGCGCTTCCTCTTTGTCGGGCGCGTCATGCATGAAAAGGGCGTGGACGAGCTGTTTTCCGCGGCGCGGCGGCTCAAGCGCGCCTATGGCGACGGGGTGGAGTTTCATGTTGTAGGCTCGTTTGAGGAAGGCTACAAGCCCCTTGTGAATGAGCTGGAGCAGGCCGGTGTGGTCAAGTACCACGGCTATCAGTCGGATATGAAGCACTTTTACGCCATGGCGGACTGCGTTGTGCTGCCCTCCTACCACGAGGGTATGTCCAACGTGCTGCTGGAGGCTGCCGCCTCCGGCCGTCCGCTCATCACGAGCGACATTCCCGGCTGCCGCGAGGCGGTCGAGCCCAGTGTGAGCGGGTATCTGTGCCCCGCGCGCGACGCGGACGCGCTCTATGCCGCGATGCGGCAGTTTCTCGAGCTGCCTCCCGCGCAGCGGGCGGCGATGGGCTGCCGCGGGCGCGAGCGGATGGAGCGGCAGTTTGGCAAGGCCACCGTCGTGGCGGAGACGATCAAACATCTGGAGATCTGAAATGCGAGAGTTAGTTATCCTCATGCTCATAGCGGTCGGTTTGGCATGGTGCGCTGACCATGTGGCGGTCAGACCGCTGCAGCCTGGCCGGCGGCATCGGCTGGTGTTCTGCACGCTGCTGATCCTTGTACTGCTTGCGGGCTTTGCGGGTCTGCGGACGCACTGCAACGACACCGGCGCTTACCGGCACAGCTATGAGCTGATTTCCAAGAGCTTTTTGGAGGACTCCGACAAGAGTATTGGTGCAAACCCGCTGTTCAACTGGGTGAATTATCAGCTGAAAATGCACGGCGTTTCCACGCAGAATTTTCTGATGTTCTGGGCGTTTCTGACCATCGCGTGCTATATTGTTTTTGCGCATAGGCTCTCTGCGAATTACCCGCTGACCGTCTTTTTGCTCTTTACCACCGGGTGCTATACGTTCGCCTTTGCCGGCATCAAGCAGGCTGTGGCCGTGGGCATCGCGGTGATTTCGGTGCTGTTCGCACTGCGAAAAAAGTGGATCCCTTATGTGCTGGGAGTGCTCATTGCGACGCTGATTCATCCCTATTCTCTGATGTATCTGCTGGTACCGCTGCTGGAGTTTTGCCCGTGGACGAAGAAAACCTACTGGATGCTGGCACTGTTTCTGGCTGCCGGATTTCTGCTGCAGCTGCTGGTCGGCACGGTGGTCAGCATCACGACGATGCTCGGCGAGGAGTATACGGTCTCGTCCTTCACGGGCGAGGGCGTCAACATTTTCCGCGTGTTCGTCTGCAATGTGCCGCTCGTGCTGTCGTATCTTTACCGGGACAAGCTGTTTGCTGACAGCTCCAAGACGGAGAATCTGGTTGTGAACCTGACGATGCTCAACGGTGCGATCATGTTTGTCGGCCTGTTCGGCACGGCGAATTACTTCGGCCGTCTGGCAAATTACTTTTTGATTTTTCAGTCGCTGTCGCTGCCGTGGATGCTGAAAAAGATCGGCGGCAGAGACCGGAAGCTGCTGACGCTGCTGATGGTGGTCGGTTACGCGGCGTATTTTTATTATGCCAATGCAATCAACCAGCCGTTTGATCAGGACTTCGCGCGCCTGACCGTTGCAGAGTATTTTGCGCAGTTGGGAGGATGAGGGATGAGTCCAATTCGGGTCTTGCAAGTCGTTACCCATATGGATCGCGGCGGTCTGGAGTCCATGCTCATGAATTATTACCGCCATATTGACAGAGAGAAGATCCAATTCGATTTTTTGGTACACCGTCAGGAGCGGGCGGCGTTTGATGATGAGATTGAGGCTCTTGGCGGTAGAATCTACCGCTTGCCGCGTCTTGTACCGTGGAGCAAAAGCTATTTATCTGCGCTGAATCGCTTCTTTGATGAACACACGGGATACAAGGTGGTTCATGTTCATCAGGATTGCCTGAGCTCCGTCATTTTGAAGGCGGCCAAGCAGCACGATATCCCGGTACGAATCGCTCATAGCCACAACGCTAATCAGGATAAGAATTTGAAATATCCCATCAAGCTGTGGTATAAGCGGAGCATCCCTGAATATGCAACCAATCTTTTCGCCTGTGGCAAAGATGCGGGCGATTGGATGTTTGGTGGAGCGTCATATCAGATCATCAACAATGCTATAGATGTTGCAGCGTATACCTGTGACCCAACCAAGCGCCAGGAAATGCGGCGGCAGCTTGACCTTACGGACGAGCTGGTTGTTGGCCACGTTGGACGCTTCAACCCGCAGAAGAATCATGCGTTCCTCCTCGACATCTTTGCCGCCTTGCTGAAAAAAGAACCGAACGCAGTTTTGCTTCTGGTCGGTGGTGGCGAGGGAATGCCGAAAATTCAGGCCAAGGCGCAGGAGCTTGGCATCGCAGAGCACGTCCGTTTCCTCGGCGTTCGCAGCGATGTCGCCGACCTGATGCAGACTATGGATGTGTTTGTGTTTCCGTCGTTATATGAGGGCCTGCCTGTCACGATGGTGGAGGCACAGGCGTCTGGCTTGCCCTGTATCATTTCCGACAAGGTTCCTCCCGAGTGCATCCTGACTGAGGGGTTAGTGAATATCATGCCCCTGTCCGCAAGTCCGAAGGCTTTGGCGGAGAGGATTCTTACGATGCGAGCTGTCCCACGAACGGATCGCCGAGCGGAAATTGCCGCGCACGGCTTTGATATCAGCACAGAGGCTGTGAAGTTACAAGATTTTTATTTGGAGGCAAGCAAATGAGTTTCTTTAGAAAAATCATTATGCTCCTAAACCGCGAAGTCCCAACCGAAACGCTAATAAAGCGCGGGATGAAGGTGGGCGAGAATTTCAACCGTCAGCAAGGCTGTTTCCTTGATCCGTCGCATTGTTTTCTGATCACGATCGGCGATGACGTGACGATGAGTATCCGCGTGACGGTTATGGCGCATGATGCCAGCACAAAGAAAATACTTGGGTATACAAAAATCGGACAGGTGCATATTGGCAACCATGTTTTTATAGGAGCAAATGCTACCATTTTGCCCGGTGTTACCATCGGTGACTATGCTGTGATTGGTGCTGGCAGCATTGTTGCGCATGACGTGCCTGCAAGGACAGTTGTTGCCGGTGTTCCGGCCAAGGAAATTTGCGGTGTGGACGAATATGTCGCGCGGTTTCAATCTCAAATGGACGAAACAAACACGTTTGGCGATGAGTACCGCATGGGCTATGGCCTTGACGAAAGCAAGAAGAAGGAAATGCTCGCTGTTACAGACGGAAAGATTGCTTTTATCAGATAAGTAAAGGACTTGAACGTTGCAATGCCGAAGATAACTGTTTTTACCCCGACATATAATCGAGCTTATATCTTGCCTAAGTGCTATGAGAGCCTGAATCGTCAGACTTGCAAGAACTTCGAGTGGCTGATTATCGATGATGGCTCAACAGACCATACAAAAGAACTTGTCGCAGAATGGCAGGAGCGCGAAAACGGATATCCCATTCGCTATATCTATAAAGAGAATGGCGGCCTGCACACAGGCTATAATACCGCCATTGCAAATATGGAAACGGAACTGTCAGTATGTATCGACTCTGACGATTCTATGCCAGAAGATGCAATAGAACGAATCCTCAATGAATGGCAAAAGGTAAAGGACAGTGGCGCGGCAGGGCTGGTTGGTTTGGATGTGGATCAGAATGGAGATCTGATTGGAAAAATACTGCCGGACAGTGAACTGATCAACGCAGCATCCCTACTTTGTGTTCCGGCTATGGGAGACAAAAAATATGTTGTGCGTAATGACTTGCTGCGCACTGTGGCTCCGATGCCTGTGTTTGTTGGCGAGAAAAACTTTAATCCACACTACTTGATCATTAAGTTGTCCAAACAGTATCGGTTTCATCCTGTCAACCAGTGCTTCTGCTTGGTGGAGTATCAGCCGGACGGCATGACGGCGAACATCTGGAAGCAATATGTCAACAGTCCCCGCAGCTTCGCTGAACTCCGGAGAGCAATCATGGATGTGCCGGGGCTGACTTGGCAGTATCAGCTTAAAAATATCATCCATTATTGCTCTAGCAGCCAGATTGCTGGGAACCGGAACTATATCAGGGAATCCCCCAAAAAGCTGCTGACGGTGCTGTGTACACCAGCGGGGTGGCTGCTGACGGGATATATCAGGAGAAAGGCGGGGGCGTGATATGTTGACAGAGCACGCTGCGATGGGGGACAATATTAGCAGACAGACAGCGGTCATTGCTGTCGTAATACCAGTCTTTAATTGCAAAGAGTACTTAAGGGAAGCGGTTGATTCTGTTTTAGGGCAACCGTATCAGGAAATATCAATTGTACTCGTTGATGATGGTTCTACGGATGGCTCTGGCCAATTATGTGATGAGATAGCTTGGAAAAGCATAAGAGTTTCTGTCCTGCATCAAAAGAATGCAGGAGTATCAGCAGCAAGAAATGCTGGGATTGAGCATATCCTTTCAGCAGGCAACGGCGCTCGTTATATTGCATTTCTTGACGCAGATGATAGTTGGACGAGCAATTTCTTTGATGATAACACTGCCAGACTGCTACAAAGCGGATATGAGCTGATCGGCTTTCAATCTTGCAATTGTAATGCCCAGCTTCGTCCGTATGATGCCCCTAAGACTATGAAAGACGGTTTGCATTCTGGTGGACAAAGAAATGTTTGGCTTCATGCCACACAAAGTTTTGCAGCCATGCTATATTCTTGCGATTTCCTTCAGAAAAATGGCATTCGTTTTTTTGACGAACTAAAATATTCCGAAGACAAGATTTTTTCCATGCAATGCATGTATCTGGCAGATTCGATTAATCTGGAAAACCGGCTTTTATATTTATATCGGCACACAGGGAATTCGGCTATGAGCCGAAGACAATACGGAATTCCTTATTATGTTCCAATCATTGACGGTTACATCAAACTGGATTCTCTGATGCGCCAACACGATAATAACAAGACGCCTTTGTCTGCGAGCCGTCTGATAGCAAGTATCTACATTATGGATATGGTCGGGGAGCACTATCACATTCTCCGCAGTAAGGGAGAATTGGATGCGTTGTTTGCTTCCCATCCCAACTATATTTCCATTGCAGAGGCGACAGGAGAGTACGCTGATTTAAAACCAAACCCCGCATATATCCAATATAGAGAGCATCCGACACGATATATTATTCGAAATAATTTAAGCGGTGGAATTAAGATATGCAAAAAGATAATTCGCAGATTTCTTCATTTCATAAAATAAAAATTCTCTTTCTCATCCATGATCTTGGCCATGGCGGTGCGGAGAAAGTGCTCGTCAATCTGGTCAATAACATGGATCGTTCAAAATTTGATATCTCAGTGACGGCACTGTTCGGTGGCGGCGTAAATGAGCAGTTTCTGAAACCGGATATTCACTATCAAGCTGTTTTTTCACGTTCGTTTCGGGGAAACAGTCACATTATGAAGCTGTTGACCCCAAAGCAGCTTCACCGCCTGTTTGTCAAAGAAACGTATGATGTTGAGGTCGCATATCTGGAAGGTCCTGCTTCAAGGATAATCAGCGGATGCTCGGATCGTGAGACAAAGCTTGTGTCGTGGATTCATACCGAACTGAGATCTGCAGAGGCTGCGGCCTGTTCCTTCCGCTCTGTAAGGGAGGCAGTTAGCTGCTACAATCGCTTTAACCGGATCATCGGCGTATCGGAAGAAGTCAGGCGGACATTTCTGAAGGCATTGCCAGTCAAAGTTCCGATGCAGGTGCTTTATAACACCAATGAGAGCGCCGCAATCGTCCAGCAGTCAAAGGAGGCAGTGGACGTCGGCCTGTTTCAGGACGGCGAGATCAAGTTGGTCGGAGTCGGAAAACTTCTGAAGCATAAGGGATTCGACCGGATGGTTCGAATTGTGAAAAGACTTGATTCAGAAGGGTACCCAGTGCATCTGTATGCGCTGGGGGTAGGTCCCCTTCGGGATAAAATCGAACGCTATAGGGTTGAAAATCATCTGGAAAGGAAGATAACCCTGCTCGGCTACCAGACCAACCCATATAAGTATGTCTCCAAGTGCGATCTTTTCGTCTGTGCAAGCTTTGCAGAAGGGTTCTCCACAGCTGCGACTGAGGCACTGATTGTCGGAACGCCGGTCTGTACTGTTGAAGTTTCTGGCATGAAGGAAATGCTGGGTGAACACAATGAATGGGGCATTGTGACTGAAAACAGCGAGGAAGCGCTGTATCAGGGGATCAAGGATCTGCTCGACCATCCGGACAAACTTGTTCACTATAAAGAAAAGGCTATCGAGAGAGGCAAGACCTTCAGCACGGAGAATACCGTCCGTGCGGCAGAAGAGATGCTGCTGAAACTAATTCACAAAGGTAAATAATATGAACGTTTTGGCTATAAATGGATACTGCCTGTCCGTAAACAGTTCTGCAAATCTATGCCACCTTGCATACCTGCAAGGACTTGTTGATGCTGGCGCGCATGTATCGTCATTAAGTATAGATCCGGCAGACTATCCGGCAGACTTGTCAATGAAAATTCCGGATGAGATAGATTGTCACTATATACAGGCCATTTCGCTGTATGAACGTCTTTCTCACTTCAAAAATGGCATATCCAGCGCAGATAAGCAGAATACGGGCGGAGCGGCTGCTGCGCCTAGTAGACAGCCAGATGGTCTGCTTCAGAGCATAAAAAGCCGAATCCGCGCATTATATGGTCCTTATGGTATGGATAAGGTGTTTTATCAAAAATGCAAGATATTTTCCTGTGATGTTAGCTTCGACCTTGTGATTTCGATTTCGTATCCCCCGGTTAGCCACTTGGCTGCATACAGGCTTCTCAAAACAAATAGGATCAAAGCCAAACACTGGATCCAGATTTGGGAGGATCCTTGGTATTCTGATGTGTATGGTTTTAACAGTCAGGAATGTGTACGTCTGGAAGAAAAACGGTTGCTGTCGTTGGCAGAAAAAGTATGCTACGTCAGTCCTCTGACGTTGTTGAATCAGCAGAAGCTATTTCCTGAGTCGGCGGAAAAGATGTTTTGGCTGCCACTACCTGCATACTATAAGAACGCTACGCCTGTACATAAATCTCTTGGGCGAAATATCTATGGCTACTTTGGCGACTATGCGCCAGCGGCAAGAGACTTAGAACCATTTTATACAGCAGCAGACAAGGCAGGAGTCGAGGTCAATATCTGTGGAAACCCAAGCAACCTTTTCCATTCGACAGATAAGATTCACATTCATCCGCGTCTTCCTTTAGCAGAATTGAAACCAATTGAGGACGTCACCAATGTCCTTATATTCCTCTGCAACCGCAAAGGTGGGCAAATACCAGGTAAGATATATCAGTATTCCGCAACATATAAAACAATTCTATTTATCCTTGATGGCACAGATGATGAGCAGGCAGTACTGAAAGATTATTTTGGAAAGTTTAATCGATATGTTTTCTGTCGGAACACTGTAGAAGATATCACTCGCGCAATTCGGCAGATAGAATCTGGTGACATTGGCTCTGTTCGGAATGTACCGCTGGATGATTTTGAACCAGCTAAGATTGTTACGAGTATTCTGGAGGCTGGGAGGTGAAAACTGTGGACACTGCAAAGATCAGCGTAATTGTCCCTGTCTATAAGGTCGAACCATATCTGGACAAGTGCATATCTTCCATCGCAAACCAGACCTATAGAAATCTGGAGATCATCTTAGTGGATGATGGCTCACCTGACAACTGCCCTGCCATGTGTGATGCATGGGCGGAAAAAGATAACCGTATTCGGGTGATACACAAGACTAACGGCGGTCTATCGGATGCCAGAAATGCAGCGATGGCAGTCGCAACTGGGGAACTGATGGCTTTCGTCGATAGCGATGATTGGATTGCGTCAGATATGTATGAGCACCTTTATCAGCGCTTGACAGAAGATAACAGCGATATTGCAGCCTGCGGTGTACAGATGGTATGGGAGAATGGAGCATCGTCTCGCATGTTGACGCGGGAGGGTAGCCGTATTCTAAGCCACGAGGAAGCCATGCGAGCCATCATCGAGGAATCATGGCTCAAGCAGCCGGTTGTGTACAAGCTTTATAAGACAGAGCTGGTCAGAGATATTCTGTTCCCAAAAGGAAAATACCACGAGGACGTTTTCTGGAGCTATCAGGCGGTTGGCAGAGCCCAAAGGGTGTCAGTTTCAGATCACATAGGCTATTACTACCTTCAACGCGGCGGCAGCATTATGGGTGAAGGATATTCACTAAAACGGCTGGATGCTGTCGAAGCAAAGGTACAGCGCTGTGCATACATGCAAGAGCGCTTTCCTGCACTATCCGCGTTGTCGATCAAAGACCTTTGGTTTACCTGTATCTATCAGGGACAGTTAGCATTGCGGACGCTGGACAAAGCTGAGGCTGAAAAGATATTAGCCTACTTTGAGAATATAATGGAAATGCATCCATTTAAGATGAAAGAATGCAGCGCGAAAGAAAAGATCTGGATTAATATGGCAAAGAGCGGTTTGGCGGTTGCATGTCGTACCCGCAATGCGCTGAAGATTGGACTGTAAAAAATAAAATGGAGCAAAGCATGGAATCATTGATTAGTATTGTGCTGCCAATCTATAACGGCGAAAAATATATGCGCAAAAGTATAGATAGTGTCTTGGCGCAGACTTACGCGAATTGGGAACTATTGATTATTGATGATGGTTCGACCGATAATACTGCGATTATTGCGCAGGAGTATGCGGTGAATGATTCCCGCATTCATTATTATAAAAACCCTGAGAATATGCGGCTTCCGAAGACATTAAACCGGGGGTTTTCCTTGGCAAAAGGCGACTTCCTTACCTGGACATCCGATGACAATTACTATTATCCAACAGCGCTTGAGACAATGCACAACGCTTTGGTACAGCAGGAAAAGGAATTTGCATTTGCCTCGTGCGACGTGATCAATGGCGATGGTGACATCGTAGAATGCATTATGGTTAGTAATGCTGCAAAGAAGTCCATTGTGGGAACCAATCCTGTCGGCGCGTGCTTTCTTTATTCCAGAAAAGTATACGAAACTGTGGGAGAATACGATCCAGAAATGACCCTTGTAGAAGACTTCGACTATTGGCAGCGTATTTGTGCAAAGTATGAACCGGCCTGTATACCGCAAAAACTCTATGCATACCGCTGGCATGATGGGGCTTTGACGAGCACCATGCGGAAGGATATATTTAACAGGACACTGGAAAAGTGCCTCCTAAAGAATCGCGGCGGTTTTGGGAAAATCGATTGTGTTTCAAGTTACTATTACTATTGGGGGTTACATCGCTGCAGAGCTAATTTGGCGGACAGCAGCGATCCGTATAAAGGGAAATATCTGTTTTACCGGGCGCTATATACACTCATTGTAAGAGTGCCAAATAAGCTGCGAAGAATATGTTCGCAGAGTACATGATCAGGGCGGTATAGAATGAAAAGGGTAAGTTTCTATTATCATGGTGGAAGTGCTAACCATGGGTGTGAAGCAATCGTTCGTGCTTCCGCGAAATTATTGAATATGCCAGCAACCCTTTGGAGCACAATGCCCAATTCGGATCTTGCTTATGGTCTGAATGATCTCGTTGACATTCGAGAGGACAAGAAGCAAAATTTGACTGGCATGAAATTGCTCCGCTGTAAAGCACATCACAAACTCACGGGAAGCGATTATGTATATACAAAGTTTGCCCATGAGATGCTCTTTTCGGCAGTACAGAGAGGTGATACTTATCTGTCTATTGGCGGAGATAACTACTGCTATGCTGGCAAAGACATTCTGGGACACTACAATCAAATCATTCACGAGAAAGGAGGAAAAACGGTTTTCTGGGGATGCTCTTTTGAGCCGTCCGAAATGGATGCTGCCACTGCGAAGGACATTGCGCGGTACGATCTTATAACTGCGAGAGAAAGTATCAGCTATGAAACACTGAAAGCCGTGAATCCAAACACGATTCTCGTAGCGGATCCTGCATTTGTGCTGGACAGCGTAGAGTTGCCGTTGCCTGAAGGTTGGAAAGAGGGCAACACTATCGGTATTAACGCAAGTCCGCTTATCATGCAATGTGCGAAAGACGGGAGTGCTGCTTACGAAGCATACCGTCGTCTGATCGACCATATTTTGGATACTACAGATGCAACGGTTGCTTTAATTCCTCATGTTGTCATTGCGAATAATGATGACCGGATTCCGCTTCGCAATTTGTATGAGGAATTTGCTCCCTCTGGTCGCGTGTTGCTCATAGAAGATCATAACTGCTGCGAATTGAAAGGCTATATCTCCCGTTGCAGAATGTTTATCGGTGCCCGTACTCACGCAACGATTGCGGCCTACTCCTCCTGCGTACCAACACTGGTACTCGGTTACTCTGTAAAATCAAAAGGGATCGCGCGAGATATTTTTGGCGCGGAGGAACACTACGTTTTGCCGGTGCAGGAGATGCGGGATTCGGACGAATTGGCAAACGGATTTGACTGGCTATCCGCAAACGAAATGACAGTACGTGATCATTTAATTAAGACAATGCCGGAATATAAAGCACGAGCATTACTGGCAAGGGATGCAGTTGAGGAGCTGATGTGCAGATGATTAAGGTTCTTCTTGGGATTGTGCTGGCATTTTGCATTGTCAACTACGGAATTGATTTCCTGTTTTACTTGAAAAATCGTTACTGCCGATTTCACATTGGTAGATGGAATGAGCAGGAATGGCCCGCAGTAATCGAAAGAACCGCGTGCCGCTGGGTAAAACACACACCGACGGTAAAGATCACAGACAACTCCCGTTATATGCTTCTTGATTTCATTCAGGGCAAGTACAGAAGCGGGTCGATCCAGTCATGGCAGAAAGCAGCCCTGATTCTTGGCCTGCTGGAAAGCAGCAACGAAAGCTCTCACATTGCCGCCAAACAAGCGGTGAATGATTTGCTGGACGATGCCGGGATGTGGAAAGAGAAGCCGGTTGCTGTGGACTGCGGGATGCTGTCTTTTGCTGTTTTGAAAGCGGCAGAAGATCCACGGGCAGTCCGACCGGCAATGGATTATTCAATTGAATTGATCAGGAAGAATGTTAACGACTATGGAATGATCTCATATACCGGTGGGCGAGATAATCCCGAAATGTACGTGGATACATTGGGGTTGACATGCCCGTTTCTGGCGCTATATGCGCAGGCTTATCACGATAGTCGATGTGAAAAACTCGCAATAGACCAATTGAGAATGTATCATACGTATGGGCTGATGGCTGACACAGCCCTTCCCAATCATGCATTCAATATCAAGAGCAAGTTGCCGCTTGGCGTTTATGGCTGGGGACGCGGTACGGCGTGGTATTTGATTGGATTGCTGGATACATATCACCAGCTACAGACGCCGGAATACCAAGCAGAAGTCTTACATTGGATCTCGGAAGCTGCACAATCGTATGCTGTGTATCAGCATGCAGATGGTGGATTCGGATCAATTTTACAATGCGAAAGCTCTTACGACAGTTCTGCTACAGCAGCACTAGCATGGTTCTATGTAGAGTGCGCATCACTATTGAAAATTAGTACATACAAGGACATTTCACATCGCTGCCTTTCAGCATTGCTGAAAAAGACACGAATCACAGGCGCAATCGATGATTGCCAAGGCGATACCAAGGGGATCGGAATATTTGCACAGACCTACGATATCATGCCGTTTGCGCAGGGGATGGCGCTTCGGGCAATATGCGAGGCAAGTAAGAATTAGTTTGAAGAGGAACTATGGGAAAGAAATCACGCACTGAATATTCTGTTTTGAATATCATCACAGGGCTGGGAGGCTATGCACTGAATACAGTGCTTGGCCTTGTTTGCCGTATGGTATTTACGCGTACACTTTCTGCGGAATATTTAGGCGTAAGCGGGCTGTTTACGAATATTCTCAGCATGCTGAGCCTTGCTGAGCTTGGAATTGGCAGCGCTATCGTGTATGCGCTGTACAAGCCTTTGGCGGTCGATGACAAAGAAAAAGTCGCGTCCCTAGTGAAGTTCTACGGACAGTGCTACCGTGTAATTGGCGTTGTTGTTGCTGTAATTGGCGTGGCATTAATGCCTTTCCTGCATTTGCTTATTGATGAGCCCAATATTCAGGAAAACATCTATCTCCTTTACGGCCTATATTTGTTTAATGCCGCCAGCACATATTTTTTCAGCTATCGCGCTTCCTTACTAATGGCAGCCCAGCAGAACTATATTGTTACGGGCGTTAATTACATTGTTACAGTCGCTCAGAGCGCACTTCAGATCATCTGGCTTTTTGCAACGCACCATTATATTGGGTATCTGATCATTCAGTGCATTGGCGCGTTTGTATACAATATTGCTGTTTCATATATCGCCCGGAAAGAGTATCCGTATATTGCAGAGAAAAATATCAAACCGCTTGATAAAGATGAGAAGGGGGTACTTGCCCGTAACATACGCGCCCTTGTCATTTGGAAGCTGTGCGGGCTACTTGTAAATAGTACGGACAATATTATCATCACATTTTTTAATGGGCTTGCAACAGTCGGTCTTGCGTCTAATTATACGTTGCTGTCAGGAACCTTGAATTCGCTACTGAACCAGCTTTTTAACGGAATTACCGCCAGCGTTGGCAATCTGAATGCAGTCGAGTCAAAAGAAAAGAAACTTGCAATGTTTAATATTATTAATTTTGCAAATTTTTGGCTCTTTGGCTGGGCGTCCATTGGAATATTTGTTGTGTCAACAGATATCGTAAGGCTGTTGTTTGGAAGTCCTTATGTACTCCCGATTTCAATCCCATTTGTGATTGCGCTGAATTTTTACATGGTCGGTATGCAAAGCGCTGTTTGGACGTACAAAAATACAATGGGTCTGTTTCGCCAAGGACGCTATCTTTTGATCGTAACAGCGGTGATCAACCTGGTCTGCTCAATATGGCTTGGAAAACTGTGGGGGCTGTTCGGCATTCTTTTCGCTACGGCCATATCCAGAGCGCTGACAAACACATGGTACGATCCATATGCAGTATTTAAATATGGTCTTGAAGAGAAGGTGTCTATCTATTTCAAAAAGTATGGACAATATGCACTGATTCTGCTTTTAACGGGGGCTATTTGTTACGGCATTTGTTCACTTGTTCACATTTCAGCTTTGGCGGATGCAATACTGAAGTTTGTAATCTGCTGTGTGGTTCCCAATTTGATTTTCTTTCTATGCTTCCGCGAGAAAGAAGAATTTCGATATTTTAAGAATCTCATGCTCCGCGTTGCCCATAAGGTGCATTCAAAATAAATCATGTGTAATTTGAGGGGAATTGCTATGCCTGATGCAAATATTGTTCAGTCACAAGATAGACATGCATATTTAATAATATGCCATAATAACTTCAAGATTTTACAGATGCTTTTGTCCGCAATTGACGACGACAGAAATGATATCTATATTCATGTAGATAAAAAGGCGGTGGATGTTCCCTTCGAAGATATCCGGGGTGCAGTATATCATAGTCCCTTGACTTTTATCGAACGTGTATCCGTAAACTGGGGAGGTACTCGCAGATATGTGTGGAGCTCGCGCTTCTGTCGGAGGCCACGAAAACAGCGCATGCCTATTATCATTTGATATCGGGTGTAGATTTTCCATTGAAATCGCAGGATGATATTCATCAGTTCTTCGATGACAATGCCGGAAAAGAGTACATTGCCTTTGACCGATGTGAAGAACGGATGGAAGAGTATAGAGACCGCATCAGGTACTATCGTTATTTTCAGGATAAAATCGGACGGAACCGCGGGAAGCTAGTTGCGATTATGTATAAGTTGGAAGATGCCTCTTTACGGATGCAGCATGTGTTGAAGGTTGATCGATTGAAGCGGTGTCCGTATGAAATAAAGAAGGGCGCCAATTGGTTCAGCATTACACATGATCTGGCTGTATATCTTTTGAGCCAGAAAAATATCAAAAAATACTTCGGCAACAGTCTGTGTGCAGATGAGCTGGTAGTACAAACGTTAGCCTATGCCTCCCCATATCGTGATAACATCACAGGGAGCTATTTGCGGTTCATTGACTGGTACCGTGGAGATCCATACACATTTACCTCAGATGACTATTCACAGCTCGTGGCGATTGACCAACTATTTGCCAGAAAGTTTGACGAGAATGTCGACCTGAATATTGTCAAGATGCTATTGGAGTACGTAAAGACAAAGTAGTAAACTTTTATGTTTCAATCAATCTATTCAAAGCCTTTGCTGAGTATTATTCTAGCTATCACTATAGCCGTTGCTGTTTGGGGATATCTGCGCACAAAAGTTCAGCTACGCAGATGGATGATGTCAAATCTTGCGTTGTCTTGTGTGGCCGTTATAATCATCCTCTACACCACCCTTCTGACCCGTACGTCCGGCGGCTATGAGGTCGTCCTCACCCCCTTTGCCGCCCTCGCCGCTGCGCGGGTGCAGCCGGAGCTCTACCGCGAGATGCTGATGAACGTATTTCTCTTCTTCCCGCTCGGCCTCACGCTCTCAAACGCCCTGCCGCGCCGGTGGAACCGTTGGCTTCGGATTGGCGTCACAACCCTTGCCGGCTGCCTGCTCAGCGCGGGGATCGAGTACGCGCAGTATCGCTTCGCGCTGGGACTTGCGGAGACGGACGACGTGCTCTGCAACACGCTCGGCGCGCTGCTCGGCGCGGCGTCCCTGCTTGTCGCGCACGCCATCGAATCACACAAAGAAAGGGCTCGGCACACGAACATGACCCTGACCGCTACCGAAACACAATTTCTGCATATCGCCAAAGTGGCCGTTTCCGGCGGGGAGATACCCGCTGAAAACGTGGACTGGTCTGCTGTTTTTTCGCTGGCGGGGCAGCAGAAGCTGATGCCGCTCCTCTTCGAGGCGGCCCGCACTGCGCCCGCCGCAGCGGAAAACGCGGCGCTGTTCGCGGCGGTGAAGCAGCAGGTCATCGGGCAGGTACTGCACCAGACCCTGCGCGCGGCGGAGTTTGCCGCGCTCTATGGCGACCTGCGCGCGGCGGGGCTGCACCCCGTTGTGGTCAAGGGGCAGCTGTGCAGCCAGCTGTACCCGCTCCAGGATCACCGCATCAGCGCGGACGACGATCTCTACATCCCGGAGGCGGAGTTTCCGGCCTGCCATGCGCGGCTGCTGGCCAATGGCCTGACCACCGACACGCCCGCGGACGAGCTGGCCGCGGCGGACGAGGTGTCCTATACGAAAGAGGGCAGCCCACTTTACATCGAGCTGCACCGGCACCTGTTTGACAGCTCCGAGGACGCCCACGACGACCTGAACCGCTTTTTTGCCGACTTACATCCCGTCGAGATCGACGGTTTTCTCGCCATGCCGCCGCACGAGCATCTGCTGTATCTGATCCTGCACGCCTACAAGCACTTTGTGCGCAGCGGCATCGGCCTGCGGCAGTTTTGCGATATTGGTCTGTGGGCGCGCGCCTATCACGATCAGATCGACTGGCTGCGCCTGCATGACCAGTGTCGGACCGTGCACGCGGCGACGTTTGCCGCGGCGGCGTTTTGCATTGCCGCAAACGATCTCGGAATAGAGCTTGACTTACCCGCGCCGTGGGAGGATACTATGGATGTTGCGCCGCTGCTGCACGACACGCTCTGCGGCGGCGTTTACGGCTCCAATGACTACACGCGCCTGCACGCATCCACCGTGACGCTCAACGCCGTCCGGGCCAGCCGCACGGGCGGGCGCAGCAGCGTGCTGCGCACCGTGTTCCCGCCGCGGAGCGCGCTCGCGCGGCGCTACCCGTATCTGAAAAAGCACACGTGGCTGCTGCCGGCCGCGTGGGTGCAGCGCCTCGCGCACTATGCCCGGGAAAAGCGGCAGACCACGGCGGACAGCGCGGCCGGCTCGCTCCGGCTGGCGCGGGAGCGCATCGAACTGATGAAGCAGTATGACATTTTGGAGTGACGGCCTTTCCGCCCGTCACGCCGCACAGAGAAACGACCTGAGAAACCGGAGAAACAAGATGAACATTACCGTTGCCGGTGTGGGCTATGTCGGCCTGGCGCAGGCGGTGCTGCTCGCGCAGCACAACGCCGTCACCGCCGTGACCACGACCCCCGCCAAAGCCGAACAGATCAACCGCGGCGTCTCGCCGATCGTCGACACCGAGATCACAGACTTCCTGCGCACGAAGCCGCTGACGCTCACGGCGACCGTGGACGCCGAGCGGGCCTACCGCACGGCCGACGTGGTCGTCATTGCCACGCCGACGGACTATGACCCCGAGCGCAACCTCTTCAACACCTCGACCGTCGAGGCGGTGCTCACGCTCGTCGGTCGGGTCAACCCCGGCGCGCTCGTGGTCATTAAGTCCACGGTGCCGGTCGGCTATACGGAGCGCATCGTGGGCAGGTTCGGCTGCGCGCGGCTGCTGTTCTCGCCGGAGTTTCTGCGCGAGGGCAGGGCGCTGTATGACAACCTGCACCCGAGCCGCATCGTGGTCGGCCGCCCGCACGGCGGCACGGCGACGGAGGCGGACGCGCGCCGGTTCGCGTCCCTGCTGCAGCAGGGCGCGGCGGAGCGCGACATCCCCACGCTCTACCCGAACGCAACGGAGGCCGAGGCCATCAAGCTCTTTGCCAACACGTACCTCGCCGTGCGCGTGAGCTATTTTAACGAGCTCGACACCTACTGCGAGCTCAAGGGGCTCGACACGCGGCAGGTCATCGACGGCGTGTGCCTCGACCCGCGCATCGGCGCGCACTACAACAACCCCTCGTTTGGCTACGGGGGCTACTGTCTGCCGAAGGACACGCGCCAGCTCGTGGCAAACTTCGGCGACATTCCCAACCGTATCATCAGCGCCGCCGTCACGGCCAATGATGAGCGCAAGGACCACATCGCCCGCCAGATTTTGAAGAAGGCGGCGGGCGGCGTCGTCGGCGTGTACCGCCTGACGATGAAGGCCGATTCGGACAATTTCCGCGAGTCGAGCATCCGCGGCGTTATCGAGCGGCTGCGCCGCGCGGGCGCGAGCGTCGTCATCTATGAGCCGACGCTCAAGGCGGCCGCCTTCGACGGCCTGTCGGTGATCGCGTCGCTGACGGAATTCAAGCGCATGTCGGCCGTGATCGTTGCCAACCGCGCCGAGCCCGCGCTCGACGACGTGTGGCCGCGGGTCTACACCCGCGACCTCTACCGCAGAGACTGAGAGGGGGCGCGGCAATGAAAGGCATCATCCTCGCCGGTGGCTCCGGCACGCGGCTGTACCCGCTCACGCGGGTCACCTCCAAGCAGCTGTTGCCCGTGTACGACAAGCCCATGATCTATTACCCGCTCTCGACGCTCATGCTCGCGAGCATCCGCGATATCCTCATCATCTCGACGCCCGACGATACCCCGCGTTTCGAGCGCCTGCTCGGCGACGGCAGCCAGTTCGGCATCCGCCTGTCCTACGCGGTGCAGCCGCACCCGGACGGGCTCGCGCAGGCGTTTCTGATCGGGGCAGACTTCATCGGTGGCGACACGTGCGCCATGATCCTCGGCGACAATATTTTCTACGGCAACCGCTTTCGCAGCAACCTGTGCGAGGCGGTCGCAAATGCCGAGGCGGGCTATGCCACGATCTTCGGCTATCATGTCAAGGACCCCGAGCGCTTCGGCGTTGTGGAGTTTGACCAGGACAAGCGCGTGCTGTCCGTGGAGGAAAAGCCGGCGCACCCGCGCTCGAACTACTGCGTCACGGGCCTGTATTTTTACGACAACCGCGTCGTGGACATGGCGCGGCGGGTGCGTCCGTCCGCGCGCGGCGAGCTGGAGATCACGGATCTCAACCGGCTCTATCTCGAGGACGACCGGCTGAAGGTGCAGCTGCTCGGCCGGGGGTTTGCATGGCTCGATACCGGCACGGTCGAGAGCCTCATGGACGCGGCGGTCTTTGTCCAGACGGTGCAGAACCGCCAGGACGTGATCATTTCCGCGCCGGAAGAGGTGGCCTATCACATGGGCTGGCTCACGAAGGCGCAGCTGCTGGCCGCCGCTGCGCGCTATGACCACTCGCCCTACGGCACGCACCTGCGCGCGGTCGCGGAGGACAAACTTGTGTTTGAGAGGGAGCTGCATGACTAGATTCGTCACGGGCGGCGCCGGCTTCATCGGCGCAAACTACCTGTTTTATCTGCGCGAGCGCTACCCGGGCGACCGACTCGTGTGCATCGACAAGCTCACCTATGCCGGCGACCTCTCCACGCTTGCGCCGCTGCTCGGGCAGCCGAACTTCCGCTTTGCCAAGGTGGACATCTGCGACCGGGAGGCGGTCTACGGCCTGTTTGAAGAAGAACATCCCGACGTGGTCGTGAACTTCGCGGCCGAGAGCCATGTCGACCGCTCGATCGCCGACCCGTCGCTGTTTCTGCAGACGAACATCATCGGCACGTCCGTGCTCATGGACGCCTGCCGCAAATACGGCAATGTGCGCTTTCATCAGGTCTCGACCGACGAGGTCTACGGCGACTTGCCGCTCGACCGGCCGGATCTGCTGTTCACCGAGCAGACGCCGCTGCACACCAGCTCACCCTACAGCAGCTCCAAGGCCGCGGCCGATCTGCTGGCGGGGGCGTACGGGCGCACGTACGGCCTGCCGGTCACGATCTCGCGCTGCTCGAATAACTACGGGCCGTATCAGTTCCCGGAAAAGCTCATCCCGCTCATGATCGTAAATGCCCTCGCGGACCGGCCGCTGCCGGTGTACGGCCGGGGGCTGAACGTGCGCGACTGGCTGTATGTCGGCGACCACTGCCGGGCCATCGACCTTGTGGTCAACCACGGCCGCATCGGCGAGGTGTACAACATCGGCGGCCACAACGAGATGCGCAACATCGACATCGTGCGCCTGATCTGCCGCAAGCTCGGCAAGCCCGAGCGCCTCATCACCTACGTCGCCGACCGGCAGGGGCACGACCTGCGCTATGCCATCGACCCCACGAAGATCCACACGGAGCTCGGCTGGCTGCCGGAGACGCGCTTTGCCGACGGCATTGGCCGGACGATCGACTGGTATCTTGCCAATCGCCCATGGTGGGAGGAGATCCTCAGCGGGGCTTACCGCACCGGCTATGAACGGCTGTGCGGCGGCAGCCCCACGCCGTGAGCGCCAAGATCCAAAAACCGCAGGCCCCGGAGCGTGCTCCGGGGCCTGCGGTTTTCTTTATGTGGTCTCGCCGTTATGGTTCGCTGCCCAGCCACTTTTCCAGGCACACGAGCGCGACGCCGTCGATGCCGTTGAACGTGCACGGTGCAATCCCGGCCTCGCGGTAGCCGAGGTAGGCGTAGAGCCGGCGGGCGTTGGCGTTTTTCGCGTTCGTGTCGATGCGCAGCTCCGGGCAGCCGTGCTCCCGGGCGTATTGTTCATAAAAACGCACGAACTGCGTGCCGTAGCCGTGCCCGGCGGCCGCCGGGTCCACGACGAGCGTGTGCAGCACGAGCACCTGCTCCGGCGCTGCGTCGTGCGCCCACGGCACCTCGGCATACACCGGCACCTGTTCGCGGTTGATGCGCCCGGCGGCATAGACAGTGCCGTCGCTCTCCAGCACGAACAGCTCCCCGGCGTCCAGCGCGGCCTGTGCGGTCGCGCGCGTCGGGTACACGCTGCGCACCCAGCCGATGCTGGCCGCGCCGGCCTCCTCGGCCGTGTGGATCGCGTCATAGATCTCTTCAATGCGCGCGAGGTCGTGCGCAGCTGCGGGGCGGATGATCGCCATGGGTACTGCCTCCTGTCTCATGTCACAAAGATGTCTTCCGGGATCAGCGCGGCGAGCGCCCGCTGCCCGGCCGGGGTGTGGTGCACACCGTCGGTCGTGTAGGCCGGGACGAGCGCGTCCGGATCGTTGGGGTCGGCCAGAGCGTCGAGCGGGATGTACCCGTCGGCGGGGCAGTCCGCGCCCTGAAACCAGGCGTTGAGCTCCAGCCGCAGCGCGTCATATTCCGGCGACCACTGAATGTCGTCCCCGCGGCCGAAGAGGTTGCGCGTATAGCCCTTCCACGGCGTGAGCTCGCAAAACCAGATGCGCATGCCCTGTGCGTGGGCCATGTCGGCAAGTGCGCGGTAGCCCGCCGTCATCTGCGCGAACGTCACCGGGGTCAGCAGCCCCTGCTTGCTCTGGCAGTGCGGGTGGATGAGATCGTTCGCGCCGAGCTTGACGAGCACCATGTCCGCGCCCGCCTGCGCGAGCACGTCGCGCGCAAAGCGCTTTACGCCCGCGCCGCCGAGCAGCTTTGCCGCGCGGCCCACGCCGTCGGCCACCAGCCGGTCGCCCTTGATGGCGGCCTGCGTCACGCTTACGTTTTCAATGCCATCGGCGCGCAGGCGCGCGGCCAGCAGGCGCGGCAGTTCGTTTGCCACGGTCGAGTCGCCGAAGATGACGCACGCATGTGTCCCGGCCGCGGCCAGCACGTCGATCTCCGTGAGCGCGGGAATGACCTCATACGCGCCGGAGTCCGCCGTGTGCTGCATCGGCACGGCCATGTGCAGCAGAGTGCGGCGCGTGCAGTTGCCGAGCTCGGCATGGCTGCATCCGCCGATGAGTCCAATCGTGCGCATGGCGTTGATGCCGCGGTAAAAGACCGTCACAGCCAGCGTCTGCCCGGCGGCGACCGGCAGCGCGGCCGCGTCGGACGTGCAGCTTTCTCCCGCGCTGATGCGCACGTGCGTCTGTCCGCCGAAGGTCACGGTGCGCAGCGTGGCGGGGTCAATGCCGCGTGCATCGTCTGCGCCGATGGCGATGGTACAGGCCGCCACGTGCAGCGGCAGCACGCCGAAGATGTTCGAGAGCGTCAGACGCACGTGCGTGCCACCGGCCGTGAGCAGCACGGCCGTGCGCGCGGATACATCCGTCACGGCCACGCCGAGCCGGTCGAGCACGCCGGACTCGGACAGGCTCGCGTCGATGGGGCTGGTGCTCCACGCGCTGACCCAGCGGGCGGCAGTTTTGGGATCGTCCATGGCAAAACCTCCGAAAATGCAAGGATATGTAGTTACAATAGGATGGTTTTCCGTAAAAGTCAACTGTGATCGTGCTCCCGGCTTTACAACATCTGCCGGGGTGTGGTATCATGCGGACAGAAACAAATCTGCAAACGAGGGGGGACGCCTGTGTCAGACGCCAGAGAAACACCGGCGGTGCAGCCGCCAAAAAAACGCATGAGCCGCGCCACGCGCGTGCTGGTCATCATCGTGTGCGTTCTGGTTGCCATTGCGCTCATTCTGGTCGCCACGGTGCTGATCCTGTCGGCGGTCGGCCGCAGCGCGCTGACCAATGACGACGGCATGAACATTGCCCGCGACGATGTGGAGGCGCTCGGCTCCGGCACGGTGCGCTACGACGGGCAGCTCTACCGCTATAATACCGACATCGTCACGATCCTGCTCATGGGCGTGGACGAGGAGGTCAAGCAGGACGCCGACGGCGTGTACGGAAACGCCAACCAGTCGGACGCGAACATCCTCGCGGTGCTCGACCTGCGCAATCAGGAGATGACGCTCGTGTCCATCTCGCGCGATGCCATGTGCACGCTCGACATCCTTGACAGCACGGGTGCGCACGTCGGCACGGCCACGGCGCAGCTGGCGCTGGCCTATTCCTACGGCGACGGGGCGGAGCGCAGCTGCGAGCTGACGAGCGCCGCCGTTTCGCGCCTGTTTTACGACCTGCCGATCCCGGCCTACGGCTCGATCTACATGCAGGGCATCCGCCAGCTGGTCGACAGCGTCGGCGGCGTGACCGTCACGCCGGATGCGAGCTTTTCCGGCTTCACCGCCGGGCAGGCCGTGACGCTCACCGGTCAGCGCACGGAGGATTATATCCGCTACCGCGCCGACTCGACCGAGGGCAACAACCAGCGCATGCAGCGGCAGAAGCAGGTCGTGCTCGCGCTCGTGAACAAGATGCTCGCGCAGGTCAAAGAGGACCCGGCGAGCGTGCTGGCGATCTATAACAACATCCGACGCAACACGACGACGAACATCAACACTGCCATGATGGTCTATCTGGCGCAGCAGGCGAGCGGGATGCACTTCTCGGGCGATATCGTCAACGTGCCCGGCACGTCGGTCATGGGCGCGCAGCGGCACGCGGAGTATCAGGTCGATCAGGATGCGCTGCTGCGGATGATCCTGAACATTTTCTACGAACCGGTGGACGGCTGATCGGAAAAACGGTTATTTTTTGAAAATAACCCTTGCATTTTGCGCCGCTTGGGTGTAAAATCATACTATCTTTAGAAACTGCAAGTCTATGAATGGAGGAGTTACACAATGAAGCGTTTTGTGGCCATTCTTTTGATACTCGTGCTCGTGTTTGCGCTGTCGGCGACGGCGTTTGCGGCCAGCAATGTCCCCAGCCCGGAGAAGGACAACACGAATCCGAATGTCAATCCCGATTCCGGCAAGACCTCTCCGCAGACCGGTGAATCCTTCAGCATCCTGTGGGTGATCCTGGCGGCCGTTGCTGCGGTCGGAGCGGTGCTGTTTTGCGGCAAAAAACTGGTTCGTGCCAAGTAAGATGGCATAACTATGATAACAAAGCTCCATGATCCGATCATGGAGCTTTTGTTTTTATGAGGTGAACGATGAAAACGAAAAAGATCCTTGTGCGCAGCGTGCTGGTGCTTGTGGCGCTCGCGGCGCTGTGCGCGTGCGCGTGGTGCGTGTGGTACATCATTCAGTACTATCAGGGTCAGTCCTTCGGCGACCGGATGCGCGCCAACGCCCCGGACGACACCGGCAGCTTTCAGCTCGAGCGCGTGAAGATCCCGGTCGATTTCGACGAGCTGCAGGCCATGAACCCGGATATCTATGCCTGGGTCACGATCCCGGATACGGACATCAGCTACGCCGTGCTCCAGCGTGAAGGGGACGAGGAGTATTACTCCAAGCACAGCGAAAACGGCGCGTACTACAGCGGCGGCAGCATCTTCAGCCAGGACTACAACCAGAAGGATTTCAGTGATTCCATGACCGTGCTCTACGGGCACAACCTGCGCAACGGGCGCATGTTTGCCCAGCTCAACGATTTTTCGGACGCCGAGGTCTTTGAGGCGCACCGCTACATCTATGTCTATCTCCCGGACCGAATGCTTGTCTATGAGATCTTCGCGGCCTATCCGCACTCGAACGAGCACCTGCTGCTGTGCCACGACTTTGCGGACGCGGACGATTTCACGGCGTATTTTGACGGCGTGCAAGCGCAAAAGAGCCTGCAGGCCAACTTCCGCACCGACGTCTGGCCCGAACCGGGCGACCGGGTGCTGACGCTCTCGACGTGCTTCCGGGGCGATAACCACCAACGCTACCTCGTGCAGGGCAAGCTCGTGGCGGAGGCCCACGCCAAATAACTGCATACGAAAAGGAAAACCCGGCAGAGCAAATGCTCTGCCGGGTTTTCGCGTCCGGAAGATCAGCCGTGCAGGCCGTTTTCCTGACGCTCCATGTTTTCGATGACGACGTCATGAATGTCACCCAGACCCGCGCAGTATTCGAGCACCTTCCAGGGCGTGTTCGTGTGGAAGTGGATCTTGATGAGATCCTCGTCGCCGACGGCCAGCAGGCAGTCGCCCGCGATATTGCGCTGGATATAGTCGTGGATCGCGTCCTCGTCGAGGCCGTGGCCCTCGATGAGCAGCTGGGTGTCAAACCGGAATTCGAGCATGGTTTTTGTCCTCCTTATTCATCGAGCTTGAGCACGGCGAGAAATGCCTCCGTGGGGATCTGGACCGTGCCGAGCTGGCGCATTTTCTTCTTGCCTTCCTTTTGCTTTTCGAGCAGCTTCTTCTTGCGCGTGATGTCGCCGCCGTAGCACTTGGCGAGCACGTCCTTGCGCAGGGCCTTGACGGTCTCGCGCGCGATGATCTTGCCGCCGATCGCGGCCTGCACCGGGATCTCGAACAGCTGCCGCGGGATGTTCTCCTTGAGCTTTTCGCACAGCTTGCGCGCCCGGCCGTAGGCCTTGTCCTTGTGGGCGATGAAGCTCAGCGCGTCGACCTGGTCGCCGTTGAGCAGCATGTCCACTTTCACGAGCTCGCTCGGGTGGTAGCTGGAAAATTCATAGTCGAGCGAGGCGTACCCCTTCGTGCGTGCCTTGAGCGTGTCGAAGAAGTTGTAGACGATCTCGTTGAGCGGCATCTCGTAGTGCAGCTCCACGAGCCGGCTGTCGAGATACTGCATATTTTTGTACTCGCCGCGCAGATCCTGGCACAGCGGCATGATGTTGCCGACGAATTCCTGCGGCGTGATGATCGACACGTTCACGAACGGCTCTTCCGCGACCTCGATGGACGCGGGGTTCGGGTAGTCGTGCGGGTTGTCGACCATGAGCACCGTGCCGTCGGTCTTTGTGATGCGGTAGATGACGCTCGGCAGCGTCGTGATGAGGTCAAGGTCAAACTCGCGCTCGAGCCGCTCCTGAATGATCTCCATGTGCAGCATACCGAGAAAGCCGCACCGGAAGCCGAAGCCGAGCGCGACCGACGACTCCGGCTCGAACGAGAGCGAGGCGTCGTTGAGCTTGAGCTTTTCGAGCGCGTCGCGCAGATCGGGGTACTTCGAGCCGTCCTCGGTGTAAATGCCGCAGTAGACCATCGAACGCGCCGGGCGATAGCCGGGCAGTGGCTCAGCGGCGGGGCGGGCCGTTTCGGTCACGGTGTCGCCCACGCGCGTGTCCTCCACGTTCTTGATGCTCGCCGTGAAGTAGCCCACGTCGCCGCAGCCGAGCTCGTCGCACGGGTCGAGACCGATGGGCCGCAGGTGGCCGACCTCCAGCACCTTGTACGACGCGCCGGTGGACATCATCGTCACCTCCATGCCGCGCCGGAGCGTGCCGGCCACGATGCGCATGAGCACGATGACGCCGCGGTAGCTGTCATACTGGCTGTCGAACACGAGCGCCTGCAGCGGGGCGTTCGGGTCGCCCTTCGGGGCGGGGACGTGGTCAACGATGTCGTCGAGCACGGCCTGGATGTTGATGCCCTGCTTGGCCGAGATCTCCGGCGCGTCCATGGCCGGGATGCCGATGATGTCCTCGATCTCGGTCTTGGTGCGCTGGGGGTCGGCGGCGGGCAGGTCGATCTTGTTGATGACCGGCAGGATCTCAAGATCGTGCTCGAGCGCCAGGTAGGTGTTGGCGAGCGTCTGCGCCTCCACGCCCTGCGAGGCGTCCACGATCAGCACGGCGCCCTCGCACGCGGCGAGCGAGCGGCTGACCTCGTAGTTGAAGTCCACGTGGCCCGGCGTGTCGATGAGGTTGAGCGTGTAGGTCTTGCCGCCGCGGTGATACGTCAGGCCGACGGCGCGCGCCTTGATCGTGATGCCGCGCTCGCGCTCGAGGTCCATGTTGTCGAGCAGCTGCGGCTCCATCTCGCGCGCCTCCACGGCGCCGCACAGCTCGATGAGCCGGTCGGACAACGTGGACTTGCCGTGGTCGATGTGTGCGATGATCGAAAAATTGCGGATGTCTTCTTGTGGGATCATAGGGCAATCTCCTCCAGTGCGGCCTCGGCGCGGTCGGCGGCGGTGCGCACGTCCTGCACGAGCACGCGCAGCGCCTCGAGCTGCTCGGGCGTGCACGTCGGGCTCGGCGCGCGGCCGAGCAGAAAGTCCGCGCTCACGCCGTAGTAATCGCACGCCCGGCACACGAACGCCAGTCCCGGCTCGCGCGCGCCGTTTTCATAGTGGGACAGCAGCGCCTGGCTGATCTTCAGATCGGCCGCGACCTTGCGCTGGGACAGCCCGCGCGCGTGGCGCAGCTCCGACATGACGGCAGCAAAATTGCGTTCCATGCCGCACCTCCTGTAACATTCATGATAACGGACTGTATTTTACCACGCCCGCGCCCAAACGGCAACAACCTCTTGATAAAATCGCGCGCAAGACTTGAAAAACGTCGAAGGGGGTGTTACACTATTTACTTGTAAAACCATGTTCACAGCAAACAGAAAATAGATGAACATATTGGAGGAAAGCACCATGTTTGAAAATCTGGTTGAAGTTCTCAAAGCCAATCCGCGCAAGATCGTCTACACCGAGGGCACCGACGCCCGCATCCTCGAGTCCGCTGCCCGCCTGAAGCAGGGCGGCTTCCTGACGCCGATCCTCGTCGGCAACGTCGATGACGTGAAGGCTGCGGCCAAGGCCGGCAACTTCGACATCGAGGGTCTCGAGATCATCGACCCCGCCAACTACGACAAGATGGACGAGATGGCCCAGTGCATGTTTGACCTGCGCAAGGGCAAGATGACCATGGAAGAAGTCCGCGCCAACCTGCAGAAGGGCAACTATTTCGGCACGATGCTCGTGAAGATGGGCGTGGCCGACGCGCTGCTCGGCGGTGCGACCTACTCCACCGCGGACACCGTCCGTCCGGCGCTGCAGCTCATCAAGACCAAGAAGGGCGCCCACCTCGTGAGCTCCTGCTTCATCATGGTCCGCGGCGACGAGATGCTCGCCATGGGCGACTGCGCCATCAACATCGACTATCAGGACACCGTCGACAAGGCCACCGGCGAGGTCACGTTCTCTGCCGCGCAGAAGCTGGCCGAGGTCGCCATCGAGACCGCCAAGACCGCCGAGACCTTCGGCATCGACCCGAAGGTCGCCATGCTGAGCTTCTCCACCAAGGGCTCCGGCAAGGGCGGCACGGTCGCGCTCAGCCACGACGCCACCGTCATCGCCAAGGAGCTCGCGCCTGAGCTGAAGCTCGACGGCGAGATGCAGTTCGACGCGGCCGTTTCCCCGGTCGTCGGCCAGCTGAAGTTCCCCGGCTCCCCGGTCGCAGGCCACGCCAACACCTTCATCTTCCCGTGCATCGAAGCCGGCAATATCGGCTATAAGATCGCGCAGCGCCTCGGCGGCTTCGCGGCCTACGGCCCGATCCTGCAGGGCCTGAACGCGCCGATCAACGACCTGTCCCGCGGCTGCGACGCCGAGGAAGTCTACCAGATGTCCATCATCACGGCGGCTCTGGCCTGATCGGTTTTTCGTCCAAAATCTATTCCGGCGCTGTTAAGATAACAGCGCCGGTTTTTTGAAAGGGGAGAGCGCCTGTGGAGCGCGAGGACTATATGCGCGCGGCGCTCGCGCTCGCGCACGCCGCGGCGGCCGACGGCGAAGTGCCGGTCGGCTGTGTGATCGTCGACGCCGAGGGGCGCATCATCGGCCGCGGGCGCAACCGCCGCGAGCGCACGCACCGGGCCGACGCCCACGCTGAGATGGAGGCCATCGCCGAGGCGTGCCGCGCGCGCGGCACGTGGCGGCTTGACGCATGCACGCTCTATGTCACACTTGAGCCGTGCCCCATGTGCGCCGGTGCGATCATCAATGCCCGCGTGCCGGTCGTCGTCTACGGCGCGAGGGAGCCAAACTTCGGCTCGTGCGGCAGCGTGCTCAACCTTTTTGAGGAGCGCTACGGCCACCACCCCGCCATCTACGGCGGCGTGCTGGCAGATGACTGCGCGGATGTCCTGCGCGCGTTCTTCAGCGGCCTGCGCGGATAAAAAAACATGCGTCCCGATCGTTCGGGACGCATGTTTTTTATTTCTGAATCTCTTCCATCAGCTCGTGATAAAACACGTCGAGCACGCCGACATAGTGCGGTTTCCACGGCTTGAGCCGGCCGCAGTAGTGGATGATGACCGTGTGCGCGCGCACCCAGTCGAGGTCGACCGGGGCGTTGCGCAGCTCCGCGTTGTGCAGCGCGAGGATGCGGTCGCTGAGGTTATAGACCATGCTGTCGAGCAGGTGCACCCGGTCGCCGTAGAGCGCGGTGAGTATGTCCTGATCCGGCAGCAGGAACACATCCTGCTTCTCGTCGGCGAAGGCGCGCACACGCTCCATGTCCAGATCGGCCCGCAGGGCGGGGAGGTTATACAGCAGCACGCCGGTGTTGATGTACGGCGCAGCCTCGTCCATGCCCAGACGCGCGGCGTTGAGCTTTTCGAGCAGCTTGCGTGTGTGCGTGCAGGCCATGAAGTACGCATCGCCGAACGGCGTGGCATACAGCGTCGTCAGCGGGTTGATGATGACCGTGTCTGCGTCGAGATAGAGGATGCGCTCGAGCGTGTCCGGTAGCAGCAGGGGCGCCGCGATGCGGTAATAGATCTGGCGCGGGTAGCGCTTCGATTCCGGAAAGCCATCGAACATCGCGGGGTCGACGAACACGAAGTGGAAATCCACGTCCGGCAGCGCTGTGCGGATGTCTGCCTTGTCGCCGTCCGTGAGGTCGGAGTGCAGGATGAACACCTCGTAGTGGCTCGCGCCGCCGTGCAGCAGCACGCTGCGCATGCAGCCCAGAAACGTGGGGATGTAGCCCCCATTGATCGCAAAGAGCAGGTTCATGATGATCCCTCCTGAAAAAAACAGACGCGGGCGCTGCGTTGGCAGTGCCCGCGTGTCCTGTGCTTCCGGATTACGCTTTCGGCGTGCCGTCGGGGTTGAACAGCGGCAGCTTGCCGAGTACGGTGATGTCGGGGCGGTCGTTGGCGTCGCCCTCGGCGAGCACGGCCATCTTGCCGACGATGATGCCGCCGGCCTCGTTGACGAGCTCCTCCATCGCGCGCAGCGACTCGCCGGTCGAGATCACATCATCGACGATGACGATGCGCTTGCCGTGGATCAGCTCCGCGTCCGTCTGGTCGAGCACGAGCGTCTGCACGCCCTGCGTCGTGATGGACTTGACGTGTACCTGGAACACGCTGCTCATGTAGGCTTTGGCCTTTTTGCGGGCGACGAAATATTTGTCCGCGCCGCTCTGGCGGGCCATTTCGTACACCAGCGGGATGGCTTTCGCTTCGGGTGCGATCAGGTAGTCATATTCGGGCGTCAGCTTGAGAAGCTCGGCTGCGCAGTGCACGGTCAGCTCCACGTCGCCGAACATGACGAACGCGCCGATGTACAGGTCGTCCGTGACCTTGCACAGGGGCAGATCGCGCTTTAGCCCGGCGATATCCATCTCATATGTCATTTGAAATTCCTCCTAAGTAAAATAAACAGAGTAACAAAAGTATTATACATGATTGCCGGAAAAATGCAAGGCTTCCGGCGGTAGAAAATACCGGAGCGCTCGTGTCATATCGGCGGGAGTGTTTCGCATATGTTTCAGTAATAGCATCCATTCGGAAACAAAATAGCAAAATAATGGGAGTTGCCATTTTGCTAACGCCGTCAGATTATCTAAAAAGCGGTTCCCTTTTTGTGCCCTTATCCATTGCATTGGCTAAAATTGAACAGTTTGTGAACAAAATCGACGAAAAACAGTTGCGAATTTTGCGATTTTAGTGTAAATTAGCAATAACTTGATCGTGAATTTCCCGCTTGCGGTTATGGACAGCGGACGAAGCGGTTATCGTCCGGCGTCATTTGGGGGGAGTTCCGGGAAAAGCGAATTTGAAATTGGAGGAAAAACAATGGACGAAAACAAACGTGGTTCATTTGGCAGTAATATCGGCTTTCTGCTCTCTGCCATCGGTTCCGCCGTTGGCCTCGGCAACATCTGGGGCTTCCCGTACAAGATGGGCAGATGCGGCGGCTTCACCTTCCTGATCGTTTACCTGTGCCTGGCGGCATTTGTCGGCTTTGCCATCATGCTCTCTGAGCTGGCGATCGGCCGCAGCACCGGCTTCGGCCCGGTCAACGCCTACAAGAAGATCTCGAAGAAGTTCAAGTGGATCGGCTGGCTGGCCATCATCGCCCCGTTCCTGATCATGACCTTCTACTCGGTCCTCGGCGGCTACTGCATCTATTACATGATCATCAACGTCGTCGGCCTGTTCAGCGGCATGCCGGACAGCAGCTCCTTCGGGGCTCTGCTCACCAACCCGTGGGCCAGCATCGGCTGCTTGCTCCTGTTCATGGTCATCTGCTACCTCATCAACCGCGGCGGCGTCGGCGGCGGCATCGAGAAGTTCAACACGATCGGCATGCCCGCACTGTTCGTCATGCTCGTCATCGTCATCATCCGTGCCTGGACGCTTCCGAATGCGGACGTCGGCCTCAAGTACATGTTCGTCCCCGGCTACGCTCTGAAGGCGGGCTTCTTTGACAAGGCGCCCAGCTTTATGGAAGTTCTCGCAACGGCCGGCGGCCAGATGTTCTTCTCCCTGTCTCTTGCCATGGGCGCCATGATCACCTACGGCTCCTACCTCGGCAAGAATGAGAACCTCCCGAAAAACTCCGTCATCATCGTTATCTCCGATACCCTCGTTGCCATCATGGCCGGTCTCGCCGTTATCCCGGCGGCCGTCGCCAACGGCATCGCCAAGGGCATGGCCGTCTCCGAGATCAAGCTCAACGGCCCGAGCCTCCTGTTCGCCACCCTGCAGGACGTGTTCCATGACATGGGCATCATCGGCGGTATCTTCGGCCTGATCTTCTACGCCCTCGTTCTGATCGCGGCCATCTCCTCCGCCATCTCCCTGATCGAGGCGGTCTCCGTCACCTTCATCGACCACGCCAGCGCCAAGGGTCACGAGCGTGACCGCAACAAGGTGCTTGCCGTCGTCTGCCTCGCCATCACCCTGCTGGCCTGCCTCGTCGCGGTCGACGGTCTCGGCTCCAACGGCATCGCGCCGAAGGATCTGTTCCACATCAACTCCAAGGCTGACTGGTGCGCTGACTGGCTCGACTTCATGGATATGATTTCCGAAGGCATTGCCATGCCGCTCGGCGCCATGCTCATGTCCATCATGGTCGGCTGGGAGATCAAGCCGAAATCCCTGTACGGCGAGATCGACAGCGGCTACAATGGCCACATCCACGGCTTCTACACCTTCTGCATCAAGTATCTCTGCCCCGTGATCATGTTCTTCATCCTGCTTGTGCAGATCAGCACGTTCTTCGGCCTGGGCTGGTTCAACTGATCGCAGCATCGGAAACCTTTCGTACAACGAAACAAAACAACCGCAACCGGCAGCCTTTTTGGCTGCCGGTTTTTGTTGCGCTGTCCGCCGTGTGGCAGGGATGACTACGTTGTTTCTCCGGGCGGGGAAGAGGAACCGCCGCTTCCGGCCGTTTGTTCTGACCGCCGCAGCGGAAGAACGGAAAAAGCGCCGTGCAGATGGCTCTGCGCGGCGCTCTTCCGCTGGGGAAAATGAAGATGGGAGAAAGAAAAAAGAGGATTGGTAAGTTTGCGGCGGCGGGGCGGTTACCCGCCGCCGATGGACGATAGAGAGGGGATGCGCTTACTTCGTGCTGTCGCTGGCGCGGTCGAATGTGACGGTCAGCGTCAGCGTCTCGCCGTTGCGCGAGACGGTCAGCGTGGCGCTCTCGCCGGCGGAGTAGCCGCGCAGGGCACTGCGCAGCGCGTCGCCGGAGGAGACGGTCGTGTCGTCGATGGCGGTGATGATGTCGCCCGCCTTCAGGCCGGCCTTCTCGGCGCAGCTGCCGCTGTTGACGGAATTGACATACGCGCCGTCCGGCATGTTGTAGTACTGCGCGGCGCTCGACGGGATGGTCTGCAGCGTGATGCCAAGCTGAGCGCGGTCAGTCACGGTGCCGTTTTTCATCAGGTCGTTTGCAATGGCCACGGCGTCATTGACCGGGATGGCGAAGCCCAGACCCTCCACGCCGGAGGAGCTGTATTTCGCGGTCACGATGCCGATGACCTGACCGGAGGTGTTGTACACCGGGCCGCCGGAGTTGCCGGCGTTGACGGCGGCGTCGATCTGGAACATGTTGATGCCGCTGTCGGTGCCGTCGGAGGTGGTGATCGTGCGGTCGAGCGCACTGATCATGCCGCTCGTCATGGTGAACTCCAGCTCGCCGAGCGGGTTGCCCACGGCGTACACCGTGTCGCCGACGGCCATGCTGTCGCTGTCGCCGAAGGTGACGGGCGTCACGCCGCTGGCGTCGATCTTGAGCAGGGCAATGTCGTTGTCCTCGTCCACGCCGACGATGGTCGCCTGATAGGTCGTGCCGTCGTAGGTGAGCACGGACACGCTGTAGCCGTACTGGTGCGCGGTGGAGATGACGTGGTAGTTTGTGAGCACATAGCCGTCATCCGTGATGAAAAAGCCGCTGCCGCAGCTCGCCTGGGAGCTGGTCTGGCCGAAGTAGTTGGTGTAGGTCACTTCCGTCGTGATGGCGACGACCTGCTTGCATGCCAGATCATAGATCGACGAGGCGGAGCTCGGGTCGGAGCTGACCGGCTGCGTCACGAGCGTGCCGTTGGAGCTCGAGGCGGTGCTGCCGCCGGTCCTGCCGGAGCGGGTGATGAGCCCCGCGATCGCGCCGCCGCCAAGGCCGCCGAGCAGCGCGCACACGAGACACAGGCACGCGATGCGCGTGATGAGCCGCTTTTGCTCCGGCGTGCGCACGGTCCTGGGCTTTCTCGGGTGGTGCTTGTGCTTGGGCTTCTCGGCCCAGGCGTCGTCGTTCGGCGTGTAGTAGCGCGGCGGGGTGCTGCCCGCGTCGTCGCTGGGGTGGAAGTTCGCGTCCTCGTAGCTGCGCTCGGCCTCGGGGTGGACGATGTGGTACGTCACGTCCTCGCTGTCGTCGATCTTTGCGCCGCAGCTCGTGCAGAAGCTCGCGCCCGGCTCGAGCGCCGCGCCGCACTGCGGGCACACGCGGCCCTGCGCGGTGGTGTTCTCGGCATCCGCCTGCGCGGAAGTGTTTTCAGCTTCCGGCTGTTCGTTTTCGGGGAAATTGGAAGCGTCGTTCATGTTATCTGCCTCCCGGCTGATTGGTTTTTTGAAGTGTCTATATCGTAGTCGATATTTGTAACAGAGGCATGAACAAAGGGCGAAGATTTTTCGAATATTCCCAAAAGCATTTGTGAACACTGCGTCCGATTTGTGAACGCGCGGCAAAAAACCGCCCGCACATCGTCGGATGTGCGGGCGGTAGGGCTTTGCGGGTGTTACCGGCCGAAGCTGCTGTCGGTCGTTTCATAGGTGTTGATGTCCGGCTGCGTGTCGGCATCGCCGCCGTACTTGATCGAGTCACCCTCGAGCAGCGGCTCGATGCCGTGCGCGCGCAGCCACGCGAGCGTGCGCGTGGAATCGGTCAGCGGGGTGTAGTCGACGTCGGCGTAGGTCGTTTCGCCTGTTGCCGGGTCGTACTGGCTGAGCTGATAACTGATGGTCACGGCGTAGGCCGTGCTCTGCCGCGTGCCGCTGTCGGTCAGCCAGGCGCGGCCCATGGTGCCGTCCGCGCAGTCGGGCACGATGGCGTTTTCGTACAGGTCGAGCGCCTGCTCGGCCGTGAGCTCCATGTAGAGGTAGTCGCCGCTTTCGGTCTCGTAGCCGATGTTTGTGTAGGTGAGGTGCTCGAGCGTCACGGCTAGCTCCGGCGTGTTGCGCGTGGTGCGCGCTTCGTCGCAGTTGAGCACCTGCTCGATCTGCGCCAGACGCGTGCTCGTGTCGGGGAGCGTGTATTCGCGCATCAGCACCTTGCCGTTCGAGAGCTTGTAGGTCAGCTGCAGACTGGTGATGCTGGTGTCGTCCGTGATCTTTTCGCGCTCCGCCACGACGGCGCGGTGGATGTCCTCCACGGCCTGAATGTTCTCCGCCTCGGTGAGCGTGGAGTTGTAACTGTTGCAGATGATGCGCACGCTTTTGACCTGTGCGGCATCCGGGATGCGGCGGGCGTAGCCCGTGAGGTCGCACTTCGCGCCGACCACGACGAGGCAGCACACGGCCGCTGTGACCGCGCAGCCGCGCCAGACCGTGCGCGGGATGCGCAGGGACTTGCGGATGACCATCTCGCTGATGACAAAGCCGAGCGCCGCGCCAAGAACGGTCAGCAGCAGGAACGGCGCCAGTTGCGCCCGGTAGGCCGGCACGTTGAGCAGCATGCCGTACACGCCGACCGGCATTGCCAGACCGGCGAAGAGCGCCACGATGTACTTCAGCACCGGCTTGAGCACCGGGATGGCGACGGTGTCGCCCGCGCTCTCCATGCGGCGGCGCCGATAGAGCTGACCCGCGCACACGAGCAGCAGCAGCGCGAACGCCGCCCAGACGAGCGGATAGGTCCAGCCGGAGAAGTTGGCAATGGCGACCTCCGCCTCCGTGCCGCTGATCGGGCGCACCAGATCGGCGTGACCGACACTTGTGCGCCGCATGAACAGCACCAGCGGGGAGAGCCAGTCGACCGGCAGATCCACCATGCCCGACATGCCGTACACGAACATGTAGAGCACGGTCTCGATGAGCAGCTGGAAGCCTACGGCGATGAAGTTCACGAGCAGGTACAGGCACGGCAGCATGACCACGTGGCCGGTGAACATGGCGCACAGCACGGCGATGCCGTAGAATACGACCGTCTCGAGCGCGAGTATGCCCAGCCAGATGAGCAGCGGCTCGATGACGAGTCCGAAACGCGTGGCCTCAATGAGCACGGCGAGACCGAAGATCACGACCTCGGCTGACAGCAGCATTACAAGGCCCGCCAGCAGGTGCGTGCGGAACATGCACCCGCGCCGGATCGGCAGGGAGGCGGCCAGCCCCGCGCTGCGCGGCGTGTACAGATAGCCGAACATGGCGGCGGCTGCGAGCAGGCCCGCGCAAAACGCTGTCAGCGGCAGCAGCATCTGCGTCTCGGAGAGAATGACGTTCGAGAAATAGCTGATCTGCTCGGCCGACACATACGGTATCGTCGAGCGCGCGTTGAGCAGCACACCCGGCAGCATGATAAACAGGATCACGCCGTAGATGACCCACAGCGGCCACCAGCGCGACAGGCACTTGCGAAACTCCGTTCCGTTACAGAAGGATGTCTTTGACGGCATAGTCCGCACCTCCCAGTTCATAAATAAAGATCTCTTCGAGCGTCAGCGGCACCACGTCGAGGTACTGCGGCTGCGCGGTGGACAGGCGGTTCGTGACCTCGGCGGCGTCGCCGTGCACGATCAGCGTGTACAGGTGGCCCTGACTGCTCTGGTGCAGGATGTCGAGCCCATCGGGCAGCTTCGCCTCGTCCGGCAGGGCGACGAGCACCTTGACGATGTTGGCCTGCAGCTCCGTGAGCGGGTGCTCGAGCAGGACCTTGCCGCCGTTCATGATGCCCACGTGGTCGCACACGTCCTCGAGCTCGCGCAGGTTGTGCGACGAGATGAGCACGGTCGTGCCGTTTTCGGCCACGTCGGCCAGCACAAGGTTCCAGACCTGGCGGCGCATGACGGGGTCGAGCCCGTCGACCGGCTCGTCGAGGATGAGCACGTCCGGCCGCAGGCTCATCGCCAGCCAGAACGCGGTCTGCTTCTGCATGCCCTTGGACAGGCGGCGGATCTGCCGCTTCGGGTCGAGCTGAAACACCTCGCCGAGCTTCTGATAGCGTTCGGCGTCAAACTTCGGGTAGATGCCGCGGTAGTAGCGCATCATGTCCGGGATCGTTGCCTGCGGGAAATAGAACACGTCGTCCGGGATGTAGGCGATGCGCGCCTTGACGGCCGGGTTTTCGTACACGGGCTGGCCGTCGATGTCGATCGCGCCGCTGTCCGGGCGGTAGATGCCCGTCAGGTGGCGGATGAGCGTGGACTTGCCCGCACCGTTCGGCCCGACGAGGCCGTACACCGCGCCGCGCGGCACGGTCATGGTCACGCCGTCGAGCGCGCGGAAGCCGTCAAACGTTTTGACGACGTCTTTGACTTCAATCATGGTTCGTTCCTCCTTCGGGAATGCGGCGGCGCAGCTCCTCACTGCGTATGCCGAGGTACAGCAGCTCCTGCACGGCCGCGTCGAACTGCTGCAGCAGCGCGACCTGCCGCGCGGGATCGTCCGGGATCTGGGCGCAGACGTAGCTGCCGCGTCCGGCGACGGAGCAGACGTAGCCCTCCGCCTCCAGCTCGCGGTAGGCGCGCTGGATCGTGTTCGGGTTGATGGTCAGCTGCGTGGACAGCTCGCGCACCGATGGCAGCTTTTCGCCCAGCGGCAGCGTGCCGGACACGATTAGCCGGCGCAGCCCGTCGCGCACCTGTTCGTAGATCGGCCGGGAATCGCGGTAATTGATCGAGATCGTAGTGCAACACCAACTTTCTGTAGCGTATTAACTGTATTAACCGTGTTGGTACAGTTAAGGTACCATGCGTCGGCGCATCTGTCAAGGGGTAAGATGGATTTCGGCAGAAAAAGTTCCCGGACACAATGAGCGTCCGGGAACGGCACTTATCTTATTTCTGACCTTCGCGGCTCTCGAGATAGACCATGAGCGTCGCAATGTCGGCGGGGGAGACGCCGGAGATGCGGCTGGCCTGGCCGAGGCTCGCGGGGCGGATGTCGCTGAGCTTCTGCCGCGCCTCGAGCCGCAGGCAGGACACCTGCCGGTAGTCGAGATCCGGCGGCAGCAGCCGCTCCTCGAGCCGGGTGAACTCCGCCACCTGCCGCAGCTGGCGCTGGATGTAGCCCGCGTACTTGAGCCGGATCTCCGCCTGCTCGGTCACGACGCGCGGAAGCTCCGGCCGCGCGGGGTCGAACGGCGCGAGGTCGGCATATGTGATCTGCGGCCGGCGCAGGAGGTCGGCCAGGCTCACGCCCGAGCTCGTCGGCGCGGTGCCGTGCGCGGTGAGCATCGCGGCGAGGGCGTCCGACGGGGCGAGGTGCGTTTCCTCCAGCCGGGTGCACTCGGCGTCCACCAGCCGGTATTTTTGCTGCACGGCGGCAAAGCGCTCGTCCGATACCAGCCCGATCCGGTGGCCGATGGCGCTCAGGCGCTCGTCGGCGTTGTCCTGCCGGTGCAGCAGGCGGTACTCCGAGCGGGAGGTCATGATGCGGTACGGTTCGTTCGTGCCCTTGGTCACGAGGTCGTCCACGAGCGTGCCGATGTACCCGTCCGAGCGGCGGAGGATCATCGGCTCACGCCCCAGCAGCTTCAGCGCCGCGTTCACGCCCGCGACGAAGCCCTGCACGGCCGCCTCCTCATAGCCGGACGAGCCGTTGAACTGCCCTGCGCCGTAGAGGCCGGGCACTTTCTTGGCCTCGAGCGTCGGCAGCAGCTCCGTCGGGTCCACGCAGTCATATTCGATCGCGTAGGCGCAGCGGGTCATCTCCGCGTGCTCGAGTCCCGGCAGCGTGTGCAGCATTGCGACCTGCACGTCCTCCGGCAGGGAGGAGGAGAAGCCCTGGATGTAGAGCTCTTCCGTGTCCAGCCCCATCGGCTCGATGAACAGCTGGTGCCGCGGCTTGTCGGGAAAGGTCATGATCTTCGTCTCGATGGACGGGCAGTAGCGCGGGCCGACGCCCTCGATCACGCCGGAGTAGATCGGGCTGCGGTCGAGGTTCGCGCGGATGATGGCGTGCGTGCGCTCATTGGTATAGGTCAGGTAGCACACGGCCTTGTTCTCGACCGGGTGCGTGGTGGAAAACGAGAACGGCTCGATTTCCGCGTCGCCCGGCTGCAGCTCCATGCGCGAGAAGTCCACCGTGCGTGCGTTCACGCGCGGCGGCGTGCCGGTCTTAAAGCGGCGCATGCGCAGCCCCAGCGCCTTGCAGCACTCAGCCAGCGGGCCGGCGGCCGCCAGCCCGTCCGGCCCGGAGTCGCGCAGCACATCACCCACGATCGTGCGCCCGTGCAGATACGTGCCCGTGGCGAGCACGGCGGCGCGGCAGCGGTACACGGCGCCGTTTGCCGTCACGACGGCGCTGACGCGGCCGTCCTCCGTCTCGACGGCCACGACCTCCGCCTGCTTGACGCGCAGGTTCGGCTGCAGCTCGAGCGTGTGCTTCATCACGGCCTGATACTTCCGCCGGTCGGCCTGCGCGCGCAGCGAGTGCACGGCCGGCCCTTTGCCGCGGTTGAGCATCCGGTACTGGATGCAGGCCCGATCGGCTGCACGCGCCATCTCGCCGCCGAGCGCATCGAGCTCGCGCACGAGGTGGCCCTTGCCCGTGCCGCCGATGGCGGGGTTGCAGGGCATATTGCCGATGGCGTCCATATTGATGGTAAAGCAGACGGTGTCCAGTCCCAGCCGCGCGGCGGCCAGCGCGGCCTCAATGCCCGCGTGGCCCGCGCCGACGACGGCGACGTCACAGCTTCCGGCGTCATAACGCATGACGAGATCCCTCCGGATTCATATTAGAATAACAACAAAACTTTATTTTACCCGTTTCGCGCCCCGAATGCAAGAGCGGCGGGGTATGCGCGGGGGCAAAAACGGTTGTGCAGCATCCGCACAACAAAATTTGAAAAAGGTATTGCTTTATCGTGCTAATGTGGTAATATAACAGCGTGCTAACAAGCAAAACAAAATTTTGAGAATATGACGAAGGAGAACCGACATGAAAAAGATGACGAAAGTGATCTCGCTGGCGCTCGCGCTGGTGATGTGCCTGGCGCTGTGCGCCTGCGGCCAGAAGGACAGCGGCGACACCGCCGCCGACGGAAAGAGAACCTTTATTATGGGCGTCGATCCGGAATACCCGCCGTTCAGCTATCTGGGCGACGACGGCAAGTACACCGGCTTTGACGTGGAGATCGCTCAGGCCGCCTGCGATCTGCTCGGCTGGGACCTGCAGGTCTTTGGTGTGAACTGGGATCAGAAGCTGGTGCAGCTCGATGCCAAAGAGTGCGACTGTGTCTGGTCCGGCATGACCATCCTCGACAGCATGAAGGATGCCGGCTATGTGCTCTCCAAGCCCTACTACGATAACACGCAGGTCATCATGGTCAAGGAAGGCAGCGACATCAAGTCCTCCGCGGATCTGGCCGGCAAGAACGTGGCCGTGCAGCTGGGCACCTCCGGCGAGTCCCTCCTGTCCGAGGGCGGCGACCTTGAGAGCCTGGCCAAGACCTTCGGCAAGCTCACGACCTGTGACAGCTTCCTCAAGTGCTTCACCGAGCTGGGCGGCGGCGCCGTGGACGCCGTGATCGTCGACAAGCCCGTGGCGACTTCTTATGCGCAGGAAAACGCCGGCTTCACCATCCTCGACGAGGAGCTGGGCGCCGAGCAGTACGGCATTGCCTTCCGCTCCGGCGATCAGGAGCTGTGCGACGCCATCGAGGGTGCGGTGCAGCAGCTGGTCGAAAACGGGACCTATGCGAAGATCGCTGCGAAGTATCCCGACATCGTCAACAACCTGACCTACCTGAACAAGTAAGCACGACAGAAATTCCATCACGTCTCCCGGAGGCTTTTGCGGCCGCCGGGAGCGTGTGCGTAACAGTGAGGATCCTTTATGACTTTACTTACGATGATCATGAAAATGAGCGAAGGCCTCGGCAAGACCTGCGCCATTTTCTTTCTGACGATCCTGTTCTCGCTCCCGCTGGGCATGCTCATCACGCTGCTGCGTATGAGCAAGAACAAGGTCGTTTCCAGCGTGACCCGTTTTGTGATCGCGGTTTTGCGCGGCACGCCGCTGATGCTGCAGCTGCTCGCCGTGACCTATGGCCCGTACTACCTCTTTGGTACGGCCGTCGCCAAGAACAAGCTCATCCCCGTCGTCATCGCCTTTGCCATCAACTACGCGGCCTATTTTGCCGAGATCTACCGCGGCGGCATTGAGTCCATCCCCGTGGGGCAGTATGAGGCGGCGAACGTCCTGGGCTACACCAGGGCGCAGACCTTCCTGCGCATCATTCTGCCGCAGGTCGTCAAGCGCATCATGCCCAGCATCACCAACGAGGTCGTCACGCTCGTCAAGGACACGTCCATGGCCTTCACCGTCTCCTATCAGGAGATGTTCACCATCGGCAAGCAGATCGCAAACTCCCAGACCAGCTTCATGCCGTTCCTTGTGGCGGGCGTGTTCTACTTCGTATTCAATGCCATCGTCGATTTTGTCATGGGCAAGATTGAAAAGCGCATGGACTACTACAAATAAGGAGGTGCCGTCATGAGCGTATTGGAACTCAATCACGTCAAAAAGTCGTTTAATAACGGGACGCTGCACGTCCTCAAGGACATCAGCCTGAGCGTCGAAAAGGGCGAGGTCGTGGCCATCATCGGCCCGAGCGGCAGCGGCAAATCCACGCTGCTACGCTGCGCCACGCTGCTCGAGCGCATCGACTCCGGCGAGGTCTGCTTTGACGGGCACTACGCCGCGCGCACGGGTGACGACGGCGCCGCCGTCTACGCCGACAAGGCGGAGCTCAAGCAGATCCGCAACTATTTCGGCCTCGTTTTTCAGCAGTTCAATCTCTTCCCGCACTACTCTGTACTCAAAAACGTTATGGACGCGCCCATCTGCGTGCAGAAGCGCGACCGCGCGGAGGTCGAGGCGTCCGCGCGCAAGACGCTCGAGAAGATGGGCCTCGGCGACAAGGCCGACGCCTATCCGTGCCAGCTCTCCGGCGGCCAGCAGCAGCGCGTGGCCATCGCCCGCGCGCTGGAGATGAACCCCGAGATCCTGTTTTTCGACGAGCCGACCTCCGCGCTCGACCCAGAGCTCACGGGCGAGGTGCTCAAGGTCATCCGCGCGCTCGCCGAGGAGCACATGACCATGGTCATCGTCACGCACGAGATGGCCTTTGCCCGCGCCGTGGCTGATAAGGTCATTTTCATGGACGGCGGCGTCATCGTCGAGCAGGGCGCGCCCGAGGCGGTCTTCGGCGATACGCAGCAGGAGCGCACGAAGCAGTTCCTCGCGCGCTACAATGAGCGGCCGTGACAAAAATGTAAGAGAAAATTCAGCTTTTTCCTCTTGCACCGCCGTGCAAGATTCGGTATGATAAAAAGCGCATCGGGTTCCGGTGCGCTTTTTTGATTTTTCATTTGGGAGGGCTTCCCTTGAAGCATACAAAACGGATCGCGGCGCTGCTGCTTGCGCTCGCGCTGTGTTTTTCCTGCGCAGCGTGCAGCAAGACGGTCGGCAGCTACCGCGTGGTCAAGACGCTCGGCACGGAGCAGTTTCGCATCGGCTTTCGGGACGGGGATCAGGCGGCGGTGTATGTCAATGCCGCGCTCAAGGTCCTCGCGGCCGACGGGACGATCCACAGCCTCGCGCTCAAGTGGTTCGGCACGGACAACACGACCTTTGACAGCGATGCCAATGCGCTCGACGCGCTCGGCGACATTCCGCAGCGCACGTTCATCATGGGCCTGAACGAGGAGCGCTTTCCCATGAGCTACGCCGACGGCGACGGTTACAGCGGCTTTGACGTCGAGCTCGCGCAGGCGGTCTGCGCCCGCCTCGGCTGGACGCTGCAGTATCAGCCGATCTCGAACCAGAACGCCTATGTCGAGCTCTCAAGCGGCAATGTCGACTGTGCCTGGGGCGGCATGGTGCTCGACCAGACCGACAGCAAGGACAGCAAGAATAAGAAAAAGCAGAAGATGACGCTCACCGCGCCGTATCTCGAAAATGAGCTGCAGCTCATCGTGCGCGGCGACTCGAAATACCGCACGGCCGGCAGCCTCAAGGGCACGACCGTCCTGCTCGGCACGGACGAGACGTACATGGCCGCCCTCTCGGCCGATGAGAAGCTCCTGAAGAGCTTCGGCGCGGCTCAGCGCGTCACCGGCGGGTCGAAGGCCTGCTTCGAGGCGCTCTCGGCCGGAGACTGCGCCGCCATCGTGGCCGACAGTACGGCGCTCGCTTATTATACGCACTGACCGTCTGGCCGCCCGCGCGGGGCTCTGCGCGGGCGGCTTTTTGTGCGGCGGGGTGCGCTTTTTCGCCGCGATCCGCAAAAAGAGCTCCCGCTTTCGCGTCAACTGTGCTATACTGGCTATGTCCGCGCCTGCCAGACCGGCGGAAATTTTTTACTCGCGCGGGCAGAAACACAGGTACGCCTATGTCGAACAGCAACAATAAATATAAAACCCTCGTGTCCAACACCATGCTCATCAGCCTCGGCACCTTCGGCAGCAAGCTGCTGGTGTTTTTCATGGTGCGCTTTTACACGAGCTATCTCACCCCCGCGGACTACGGCACCGCCGACCTCATCACGCAGACGGCCAATCTGCTCTTCCCGCTCATCAGCCTCGGCATCACGGACGGCGTGTTCCGCTTCGCCGTGGACCACACCGAGCAGCGGCGCAACATTTTCTCCGTCGGCGTGTATACGATCCTGGCGGGCGCTGTGCTACTCGTGGCCATTTTGCCGCTGCTGGGGCTCTTCCCGCAGTTTGACGGGTTCCTCTGGCTGATCGCGCTCTATACGATGTGCTCGTGCTTCCACTCGCTGTGCGCGCAGTTTGTGCGCGCCGAGGGACACACGGCGCTCTACGCCGTGCAGGGCATGATCAATACCGTGCTCGTCATCGGACTGAATGTGCTCTTCCTCGTCGGCCTGCGCATGGGCATCACGGGCTATGTGCTCTCCGTCGCGCTGGCGGATCTGGCGTGCACGCTGCTTTTGTTCGTGCGCGAGCGGCTCTGGCGTCAGCTCATGCTCTGCCCGGGCTGGGCGGCCGCGCGCGAGATGCTGGCCTACAGCATCCCCATGATCCCGACGACGGTGTTCTGGTGGATCACGAGCGTGTCGGACCGCTACATGGTCACGGCCTACCTCGGCGTGGACGCCAACGGTATTTACGCTGTGTCGTACAAGATGCCGACGATCCTGTCGCTCGTGTCGAGCATTTTCATGGAGGCGTGGCAGTTTTCCGCCGTGTCCGAGGCGCAGGGCAGCCGGCGCGAGCACATCCGCTTCTTCTCGAAGGTCTGGTGCTCGTTCCAGTCGGTGATGTTCCTCGCCGGCGCGTGCATCATCGCCTTCGCCGTGCCGGAGATCCACGTGCTCACGACCGAGCAGTATTACGGCGCGTGGCTGTATGTGCCGGTGCTCGGCATGGCCATGGTCTTTTCCGCGTTCGTGAGCTATCTCGGCAGCGTCTACATGGTCGAAAAGTGCAGCAAGCGCACGTTCGTCACGTCCATGATCGGCGCGCTGCTCAACATCGCGCTCAACTTCCTGCTCATCCCGTCGAAGCTCGGCGTGCAGGGTGCGGCCATCGCCACGTGTGTGAGCTATTTTGTCGTGTTTGTCATCCGGGCGGTGGATGCGCGCAAGTTCATCCCGTTCCGGTTTTATACCATCGGCGTCACGGAAAACTGCATCCTGCTGACGGTGCAGACGCTCTTCATCGTCCTGCAGCTTCCGGGCTGGAAGATCGCGCAGGCAGTGTGCATTTTGCTGCTGCTCCTGCTCAACCGCAAGCCGCTTCTGGACGGCGCGGGCAAGATCGTCCGCTTCCGCCGTTGACGCAACTTTTTGGAGGATTTGTGATTTGAAGATTTGGAACAGCCTGTTTGGAAAGATCATCCTGACCTTCCTCATCTCCATGGTGCCGGTGCTCGAGCTGCGCGGCGCGATCCCGATCGGCGTGGCGCACGGCCTGGATTACCGCATCGCCATCGCGGTGTCCATCCTCGGCAACCTCGTGCCGGTGCCGTTCATCGTGCTCTTCATCCGCAAGATCTTTGCCTGGCTGCGCACGAAGAGCGAGCGGCTCAACGGCTTTGTCACGCGCATGGAGCAGCGCGCGCTCAAAAAGTCGGACACCGTGCGCCGCGCGCGCTTCTGGGGTCTGTTTCTCTTCGTGGCCATCCCGCTGCCGGGCACCGGCGCGTGGACGGGCTCGCTCATCGCGGCCATGTTGGATATGCGCGTCAAGGAGGCCTTCCCGCCGATTGCGCTCGGCGTCGTCACGGCCGGCATCATCGTCGCCGTCGTGACGTATGGCGCGGCGTCGCTGCTGTTTTAATTCCAACGAGGACCGCTTCGCCGGGCTTTTTGGCGCACGCAAAAAAATCCCGCTGTCCGATGGGACAGCGGGATTTTTCTGTTTTTATGTACGGTTTACTCGGCAAACGCTTTTTCCAGCACCTCGAGCTCCTCGCGCAGCTCGTGCGGCAGCTTGTCGCCGAACTGCTCGAAGTATTCGCGGATGCCCGCGCAGTTTTCGCGCCAGCTCTTCGCGTCGAGCGTCAGCAGCTCCTTGAGCGTCTCGACCGTCACGCCGCTGCCGTCGAGGTCAATGTCCTCGGGCTTCGGCTCGTAGCCGATGACCGTCTCGTCCGCGCCCACCTCGTCGAAGCAGCGCTTGAGGATCCACTCGAGCACGCGCAGGTTGTCGCCGAAGCCCGGCCACAGGAAGCGGCCGTTGTCGTCCGTGCGGAACCAGTTGACGTTGAAGATCTTCGGTGCGTTCGGCAGCTTCTCGCCCATGTCGAGCCAGTGCTGCCAGTAGTCGGCCATGTTGTAGCCGCAGAACGGGCGCATGGCCATCGGGTCGCGGCGCACGACGCCGACAGCGCCGGTCGCGGCGGCCGTCGTCTCGGACGCCATCGTTGCGCCGACGAACACACCGTGCGCCCAGTCGCGGGACTGGTAGACCAGCGGGGCGGTCTTTGCGCGGCGGCCGCCGAAGATGATCGCGCTGATCGGCACGCCTGTGCCCTTGAAAAACTCCTCGCTGATGCACGGGCAGTTCTCCGCCGGAGCGGTGAAGCGGCTGTTCGGGTGCGCGCCGCGCGTGCCGTCGCTGCCGTCCCACACCTCGCCCTTCCAGTTGCGCAGGTGGCCCTTGGGCGGCTGCTTGGTCATGCCCTCCCACCAGACGGTCATGTCGTCCTCGTTGAGCACGACGTTCGTGAAGATGGTGTTTTTGCTCGTGGAGGCAAGCGCGTTCGGGTTAGATCTCTCGCTCGTGCCGGGGGCAACGCCGAAGAAGCCGTTTTCGGGGTTCACGGCCCAGAGGCGGCCGTCCGGGCCGACGCGCAGCCAGGCGATGTCGTCGCCGACGGTCCAGCACTTCCAGCCGTTTTTGCGGTAGCCCTCGGGCGGGATGAGCATGGCGAGGTTCGTCTTGCCGCACGCAGACGGGAACGCGCCCGTCACATAGCGCACTTCGCCTTTGGGGTTCTGGATGCCGAGGATGAGCATGTGCTCTGCTAGCCACCCCTCGCGGCGGCCGAGCACGGAGGCGATGCGCAGCGAGAAGCACTTTTTGCCCTGCAGCACATTGCCGCCGTAGTTGGAGTTGACGGAGATGATCTTGTTCTCCTCCGGGAAGTGGACGATGTAGCGGTTCTCGGGATCGAGCGTGACCTTGGAGTGCACGCCGAGGATGACGTCGCTGCTGTCGCCGAGCGCGTCGAGCACCTTCGTGCCGATGCGCGTCATGATGGCCATGTTCAGCACGACGTAGATCGAGTCCGTGACCTCGATGCCGTACTTGGCAAACGGGGAGCCGATCACGCCCATCGAGTAGGGGATGACGTACATCGTGCGGCCAGCCATGGCGCAGCGCAAAATCTCGTGCAGCTTGGCCTTCATCTCGTCCGGATCCATCCAGTTGTTCGTGGGGCCGGCCTCTTCGCGGGTCCTGGAGCAGATAAATGTCCGGCCCTCGACACGCGCCACGTCGTTGACGTCGCTGCGGTTGAGATAGCAGCCGGGCAGCTTTTCTTCATTGAGTTTGATGAGCTCGCCGGTTTCCACGGCGATCTTGCGCAGGGATTCGAGCTGGGCCTCCGAGCCGTCGATCCAGACGATCTCTTTCGGGGTTGTGAGTTCGGCAGTTTTTCGCACCAGCTCCAGTACGGACGGGTTTTGCGTCAGTTCCATGTTGTGAGGTTCTCCTTTTTGACTAAAATTTCTCGACCTTGATCCGTATCTATACTACATTTCTCTGAAAACACCTTACACCATCCCGCCGCGCCTGTAAACCCCAAAACGGCAACTTTTCCTGTGAACCTTTTCACACAGGCGCATTTGTGCTACAATGCGCGCAGACATCTCTGACCCGAGGAGGGGAGTGCCATGTGGAAAACCATTGTGCCGGCGGCAGCGGTGCTGGCAGCCGAGGCGGTCATCCGCCGGAAGATCAACGCCTTGCCGGCCGAGACCTTCCCGCTGCGCATCGGGCAGCGCGTGCAGCTGCGCCGGGCGCATAACCGCGGCCTGCTGTGCAGCAAGTTTGCACGAAAGCCGCGAGCGGCCGCCGTGCTGCAGACTGCGTCCGCCGCAGCGCTCGCGGCGGTGGCGGCCGTGTGTGCCTGCCGCCGGGGCGGCACGGCGCTGCAGATCGGCATGGGCCTGATGCTCGGCGGCGCGCTGGCCAATCTCAGCGAGCGCTGGGCGCGCGGGTCGGTCACGGACTATGTGTACCTGCCGCGGGCGGTCATCCCGTTTTTCCGGCGCATCATCTGGAACGCGGCCGACCTGAGCATCCTGACCGGCTGCACCACGGCAGTGATCGCACTGCTGTGCGAAGAATTGTGATTATGTGAACTGAATTATGTAAACTGTTTAGATACAACAGCAAATCATTTCTTACAGAAAACGCTTTGTAATGCGCAGTGACAGGATAGGTAAGTTGTTGTTTCGCAAAGGCATTTCTAATATTATGTAAATTAGAATTATGTAAACTATTAAGCGTGAAGACAAGGATGCCTGATCGAAAATGAGGCTATCTATTATTCTGCGCAAAGCGCAGAATAATAGATAGCCCCTTGCTCCAACCTCGGAACAAGGGGCTATCCTGCCGTGTTCGGTTCCATCACCCGAACCTCCTTTTTGTTTCGTTTTCCCGCCGTGTGCAGAGGCCTTTGCGCTGCACGCGGACTCCGACCGCTGTGAAGGGAAATGCGTATGCAAGATTCCGCACCACTGCGTGCCGACTCCGGAGTCACAGAACCCTGTCTGCTTCCGGACGATTCAGTACATCGGACTCACCTCCGTCGATTCCGCTGAACCTGTATTCTAAAGGCGCTGCCCCTCGTGAGGGGCTGCTGCTCTCCTCTGGTTCTGGCTACAGTATAGCAGTTCGTTTTCTTTTTGTCAATGATTTAATAAACAAAAATCAGGCAGAATGTTCGGCAAAAACGCCGAATTTTCCTGCCTCGCGCCAACGCCCCCTGCAACGCGGGGCGCTGGCAGATCCTCTGCGGCGGCGCGCAAAAGGAAAACCGCCGTGCGTGTCCGTCGGCGCACAGCGGCAGCAGCTTCGGTTCAGCGGTCGCTCGGAGCGGCGCTCTGACCGCCGAAGATCCAGTCGTCCAGGTCCTGGCCCATGTGTTTTCACCTCCCGTTGAATTCGCATATGGCCATTCTATGCGCTGCGGTGCGAAAAAATGCACGAACCCGCGCCGTGGAAATAGAAAGAACTTGAAACCATTGGCCGATTGCGCTATAATCTATGCATATTTTCCGTAATCGGAGCCTGTCTCCGCGGGCAACACTATTTTCAAAGGATAAGGTGAATCACGAATGAGTGCATCCCAGGACAAAAAGCGCCGCACAGACGAGCGTGCGCTGGGTACGGAGCGCCGCCAGGTCGCCTCGCAGAAGGAAGCCAAAGAGCGCAAGCAAAGCAAGATCAAGTGGACGGTCGGCTCGATCATCGTCGTGCTGCTCGTTGCCGCCATCCTGATCGGCAACTCCAGTCTCTTTTACACCGCGCGCCCCGCGCTGCAGGTCGGCGATGTGAAGTATTCCTCGGCGGAGGTCAATTATGCCTACCGCTCCGCCTACCTCACGTTCTGCAACCAGTACGGCAGCTATCTGAGCTACGTTGGCCTCGACACCAGCAAGGCGCTCGATGAGCAGAAGTGCGGCATCAGCGATGATTTCGACACCTGGGACGATTATTTCAAGGATGCTGCCGAAAAGAATCTGGTGCAGGTCACGGCGCTGTGCGATGCCGCGCAGAAGGCCGGCGTCACGCTCGACGAGGACGATCAGCATGAGATCGACGAGCAGTTTTCCTACCTCGAGCTCACTGCCAAGCAGTATAAGTACAACTCCGTCAGCAAGTATCTGCAGGCGGCCTATGGCAACGGCGTGACCAAAAAGGTCGTGCGCCATATGCTCGAGCTCAGCGAGCTCGCCACGAAGTATTCGCAGCAGCAGTATGACAGCTACACCTATACGCCCGAGGAGATCGCGGCCAGCTACGCCGAGAATAAGAACGGCTGCGATACATTCAACTATCAGTACTATTTCGTCCAGGCGGATACCGAGGACAGCACGGACGACGACGGCAACGCGACCTCCAAGGCCACGGACGCCACGATGGCGGCCGCCAAGGCCACGGCCGACAAGATCGCCGCCGCCACGCATGACGCGGAGAGCTTCACTGCCGCCGTCACGGCCAATGTTCCCGCCAAGACGTCCGATGACGGCACGAGCACCGCGCCGAGCGTCACGGACAACGCCGATACCAAGGGCTCGAACTTCAGCTCCGCCGTGTACGCCGACTGGCTCTACAGCGCCGACCGCACTGCCAACGACGTGACCGTCGTGGAGCAGGAAAACAGCGGCTACTATGTCGTGCTCTTCGAGAGCCGCGATGATAATACCTACAACACCGTCAACGTCCGCCACATCCTCATCAAGGCGGAGGACAGCGACGGCGACGGCACGTATTCCGACGAGGAAAAGCAGAAAGCCAAGGCTGCGATCGACGATGTTTACGCCCGCTGGGAGCAGAGCGACCAGACCGAGGACGACTTCGCGCAGCTGGCCAATTCCTTCAGCCAGGACAGCGGCTCGAACACGAAGGGCGGCCTGTACGAGAACGTCTACAAGGGCCAGATGGTGCAGGAGTTCAACGATTTCTGCTTCGATCCCGCGCGCAAGCCGGGCGATGTGGGCATCGTCTTTAACGAGAGCGATTCCTACTGCGGCTATCACCTTGTGTATTACGTCGGCCAGGGCGAGCGCTACTGCGACTACCTTGGCGATCAGACGCTGCGCACGGATGATTTCAACGCCTGGGAGGACACGTTCTTTGACGGCTGGACCAGCACCGAGCTCAAGGGCATGAAGTACGTCGGATAAATCAGACACGCGAAAGATATGCGACAGAGCCGCCCGCTGGGCGGCTCTGCGTCTATCTGAAAGCGCGGCTGGCTCCATGTCGACAGAGCAACAGGGGAGCTCGAGGGGGCGAAGTGCCCGCCTCGAATGAGATTTCATGCATCCGGCATTTTTGCCGTGCAAAATGCCGGCTGGCGACGGCTTGCGCTCTGAGCAAGCCGGGCGTCGCCCGCCGGGCGGCTCTGCGTCTATCTGAAAGCAGGGCTTCAACGTTTCCATGTTTCCACGGAGGGATCACCATGACCAAGACAAAAATGCAGCGCTATGACACGACCGTGCTCGACGCGCGCGCCCTTGCCGACGCGCTCGAGATCGAGGAGAAGGCCGGCTGGGAGGTCGCGGAGGCGGGCTATGACGGCACGGACTTCGTTGTGACCTTCGAGCGGGAGGACGCGCGATGACCGAGCAGACCATCCGCACGCAGATGCTCCTCGGCGAGGCCGCGCTCGCGCGCCTGCGCAGCAGCCGCGTCGCCGTGCTCGGCCTCGGCGGCGTGGGCAGCTGGTGCGCCGAGGCGCTGGCCCGCGCCGGCGTCGGCGCGCTCACGCTCGTGGACGAGGACACCGTCAGCGAGAGTAACCTCAACCGCCAGTGCTGCGCGCTGCACTCCACGATCGGCCAGCCGAAGGCGGCCGTCATGGCCGCGCGCGTGCACGATATTAACCCTGGCATCGCCGTCGACGCGCGCGCCGAGCGCTACGAGGCGGCGACGCGGGAGCGGTTTTTCGACACGGAGTATGATTATATTGCCGACTGCATCGACCTCGTGTCGTGCAAGGTGGATCTGATCCGCACCGCGCACGCGCGCGGCATCCCGATCGTGTCGGCGCTTGGCACCGGCAACAAGATGGACGCGAGCCGGTTTGAACTCTGCGACATCAGTCAGACGAGCGGCTGCCCGTTCGCGCGCGTCATGCGCCGTGAGCTGCGCAGCGCCGGCATCACGCACCACGCGGTCGTGTTCAGCCCCGAGCCCGCCATGACGCCGGAGGCGCTGTGCGCCCCGCCGCCGGGCCGCCGGAGCGTGCCCGGCTCGCTGCCGTGGGTGCCGGCCAGCGCGGGACTGCTGCTGGCGCAGAAGATCGTGCTCGATCTGTGCGCCGCGCCGGAGGAGCGGGCATGAAGCCCGTCTGGATCGTGCTGCTGTGCCTGCTGAGCGCGGCGGTGCTGGCGGCGCTGGTGTGGCTGCTCGTGTGGTACATCGAGCAGCGCGTGCTGGCAAAGTCGCTCGGCCGTGCGTCGGAGGGCGCGGACGCGCAGGCCGCGTGGGAGCAGCACATCCTGCGCAAGCAGGACTGGACGGCCGACTCCGAGCCGGGCAGGGCGGCGCTCGCGCGCGTGCGCGCCGGCGTCGCGGCCATGCAGGAGCAGCCGCACGAGGATGTGTTTCTTCCCGCGCTCGATGGCGCGCGCCTGCACGCGCGGCTCTACCGCGTGCCCCACGCCCACGCCACGGTCATCCTCTGCCACGGCTACCACAGCCACGCCGAGCATGATTTTTCCGCCCAGTTCCCGGCGCTGTATGCCTCCGGCGGCTGCAACCTGCTGCTCATCGACGAGCGCGCGCACGGCCTGAGCGGGGGCAAGTGCCTCACGTTCGGCCAGCTCGAGCGCTACGACATCGCCCAGTGGGTGCACTGGGTGCGCGAGCACTCGCGCGTGCAGCGGCCCATCGCGCTCTACGGTGTATCGATGGGCGCGGCGTCGGTGCTGCTGGCGGCGCAGCTCCCGGAGCTGAGGGACGAGATCGCCTGCGTCATAGCCGACTGCGGCTATTCCAGCTTCGAGCTGGAGGTCACGGACGCCGTGCGCCACGGTACAAATGCGCCGCGCTGGCTGCAAAAGCCGCTCGCGCGCGCCTGCGTGCGCATCCTGCGCCGCAGCGGGCTGGACTTCGCCGCCGTCGATACCACGCCCGGCATGGCGGCGCTCGATCTGCCCATCCTGTTTTTCCACGGCGACGCGGACACTTTCGTCCCCCTGCACCACAGCGAGCGCAACCTCGCCGCCTGCAGGCGGCCGCAGCGGCTTGTCGTCATCCCCGGCGCGGAGCACGCCATGTCCGCGCAGGTCGACCCCGAGCGTTACCGGCATGAGCTGCTGACCTTCCTGTGGCGCAACACGAACTACCTCTGGGACGAGCGCAACAAGCCGCTCAAATGAACCCGCAGGTCCGAAACGGAGCCGGAAAAGAGCATGGGCCGGATGCGAACGTTTCCCCACTCATTGCATGGTTTTGCGCCATATTCGTCAAATCATCACCACTTAGGTGCAAAAAAGCCGGATGTCCAAGACATCCGGCTTTTTTGCTCGTTTTCAGTCCCGCAGCAGGGATGCGGCGGCCGTGCCGATGGCGGAAGCGTTCGGTACGGGCTTGCACACGCAGTAGCGCTGGTGCTTCTGCACGAGAAATGCCTCGAGCTCTTCGCTGACGGCCGGGCGCAGGAGCGTCGAGTAGCGAAACAGCGACCCGTCCACGGCCACGACCATCGGGCGGTAGCGGTTTTTCGCGCCGTCGGTCAGAAAGACGATGGCCGCGATGTTTGCGACGATCGCTTTCGCCGCGCGGCCGAACACGCTCTGAATGACCATGGCGGCGGTCTTGCGGTCGGCATCCGCCGCATCGCTCAGCGCTGCGATGGCGCCGCAGTCCGGGTCTGCGCCGAAGGCGTCCGCGTCGGCGGCGGTCAGCACGTCGAGCGCGCGGAGCTTGTCCGCCGTCTCGGGCGCGAACAGCCCGTCTTTTGCCGCGGCGATGAGGGCCAGGCGGCTGAGCTCGCCGAGATAGCGGCCGCTCGTCATCTTCTCGAACCGGTACGCGCCCGGTGCGGCCGAGGCCGCGTCGAGCGCCTTGTCAAACGCGCTCTGCGGCACGTCGGTGAACGAGCCGGACTCGAGGTTGACGAGCATCTCGCCGTCAGCGTTGCGGCCGAGCTTTTCGATCGCGCGCACCGGCAGCAGGCAGCACGTGTTCGTGCCCGTGCCGTTGACGAGCCCGGCAAAACCGTTGGCGTAGTTGTTGGCGATGGTGGTCGAGCCGCTCAGGTACGTGGCGGGGGTGTCGTTGATGACCGTGATGGGCAGCTTCGTGCGGCCGCGGCGTTCGAGCTCCTCGGCCAGGTCCGCGCCCACGAGGTGATCCTCCCACCCGGTCAGCTGCACCTCTTTGGTCATGCCGAGCACCTTTGCATCCAGCTCCGGCGTGTTCTCCGCCGGGTAGCTGAAGCAGATGCCGATCTGCGTGACCCGGTCGAGCAGCGGCTCGAGCGCGTCGGCTGCCAGCCGGATGAAGTCCATCCAGTCGGCGTCGCGCTCCGAGCCGGGCATGGGCAGCGTGCGCTCGTCCTCGAGGATGGGCTGGCCGAACTCGTAGTGCACGGTGGCGACGCGGAAGTTCGTGCCGCCGGCATCGATGACGGCGACGCGCTTGTCCTCCGGGGCGGTGACGTGGCCGTGCGGCGCGAGGTAGGCCGGCAGCATCGGCAGACCGCCCTGCTCGCCGCGCAGGCCGCGCTGCATCGCGGCGAGCAGGGCATCGGTGAGGGCCTGCGTGTCGAGTTGGTCGGGCGCGGCGTCATACTTGCGCAGGAAGGCGAGCACGCGCGCGTCGATGTGGATCGCGGGCACGGGCTCGTCCTGCTCCGGCGCGGCGAAGGGGAACGGCGCGCGCGGCGCGGCCGGGGCCTCCGGGGCGGGGGCGGGCTTGCTTTTCTTGAAAAACGGAAGCTTCATATGTGTTCTCTCTCTTTCTTACCGAAAACCCCGCGCCGGGCCCGGCGCGGGGACGGTGATGATTCGGTTGCGGGTCAGGCGTTCGGGGCGTCGCCCTTGGCGCTCTCGACCAGGCCGGCCGCCAGCGCGGCAACGCCCTGGATCTCGGACGGGATGATGATCTTCGTCGCGCGGCCGTCCGCGGCGGCGGCAAAGGCCTCGAGACTCTTGAGCTTGATGACGGCGTCGGACGGCATGGACTCGTTGATGAGCCGGATGCCCTCGGCGGTCGCGCGCTGCACGGTCAGAATGGCCTCGGCGCGGCCCTGCGCCTCAAGGATCTGCTCCTGCTTTTTCGCGTCGGCGCGCAGGATGGCCGATTCCTTTTCGCCCTCGGCCGTGAGGATGGCGGAGCGCTTCTCGCCCTCGGCGCGCAGAATGGCCTCGCGGCGTTCGCGCTCGGCCTTCATCTGCTTTTCCATGGCGCTCTGGATCTCCTTGGGCGGGAGAATGTTTTTGAGCTCCACGCGGTTGACCTTGATGCCCCAGGGGTCGGTGGCTTCGTCGAGGATCTGGCGCATCTTGGTGTTGACGATGTCACGGCTGGTCAGGCACTGGTCAAGCTCCAGGTCGCCGATGAGGTTGCGCAGCGTCGTGGCCGAGAGGTTCTCGATCGCAAGGATCGGCTGCTCGATGCCATAGGTGTAGAGCTTCGGGTCGGTGATCTGGTAGTAGACGACGGTGTCGATCTGCATGGTGACGTTGTCCTTCGTGATGACGGGCTGCGGCGGGAAGTCCGCGACCTGCTCTTTGAGCGACAGACGCTTGGCGACCGACTCGATGAACGGGATCTTCAGGTGCAGGCCGACGCCCCATGTGGTCTTGTAGGCGCCGAGGCGGGTGATGACGTAAGCCTGTGCCTGCGGGACGATGCGGATGTTGCGCACGAGAATGATGAGCGCGATCAGGATGATTCCGTAGAGAACGTATGGCATGGTGATTCCTCCTTATTCTTTTGCGCCCGCGGTCACGCAGGCGGGTGTGACGATGAGCTTGACGCCCTCGATGCGCAGCACGGTGGCGGCGGTCCCGGCGGGGATGGGGACGTCAGAGTCGGCGCGGGCGGTCCAGACCTTCCCGCCGACGGACACGGCACCGCGGCCGGCCAGGTTGTCGATATCCTCCGTGACGAGGCATTCCTGCCCGATGAGCATATCGGCATTCGTGGGCTGGGTGCGGCTGTTGATATATTTTTTCACCAGCGGGCGCGTCACGGCGAAGGCCGCGATCGATACGGCGAAAAACCACACGAGCTGCAGCCACAGCGGCGCGTGGAACATGGCGGCGATGAGCGCGGCGAGCGCGCCCACGGCAAACCAGATCGTGACCAGACCGGCGGTCAGGCCCTCGACGATCAGAAAGATCACGATCAGGCCGATCCAGATGGCCGGCATGGTGAATGGGATCCCGGCGATGACCATAGACAAAACCTCCTGTTGAGAATGCGCGGCAACTGTTTGCCATAGAAATATCATATCTTATTTACAGGATAAAAGCAAGCAAAACACCCGGAATTCCGGCATATGAAATTTCCGGGCGGTTTTCCTCTTTACTTTCCTAAATAATTAGAGTAAAATAATATCCGAAAAATCGTGTTTCAGCATCCATATATCTGATGAGAAATAAGGAGCGCATATGAATAAACAGCATAAAAAACCGCGCTGCGATGACATGTATCGTGCCATCCTGACGCTCAAGACCGTGGACGAGTGCAAGCAGTTTTTCGATGACCTGTGTACGGTCACGGAGCTGCAGGCCATGGAGCAGCGCTATCAGGTGGCGCAGTATCTCGACGCGGGCCTGATCTACAACGACATTCTGGAAAAGACCGGCGCCTCGAGCGCGACGATCAGCCGCGTCAACCGCAGCCTGCAGTACGGCACCGGCGGGTATGAGATCGTGTTCGGCCGGCTCAAGGAGCAGGCGGAAAAAGCTCCGGAGGAGCAGGCGTGAGCGCTTACGGCGCCCTTGCCGCATGGTACGATGCGCTGACCCGCGATGTGGATTATGCCGCGTTCGCGGACTTTTATGAGCAGTGTTTCCAGCAGGGGCGCGGCGCGTGCCACACCCTGCTGGATTTTTGCTGCGGCACCGGCACGCTCACGCGCCTGATGGCCGCGCGCGGGTATGAGATGATCGCAACCGACGGCTCGCCCGATATGCTCATGCAGGCGCAGGCGCACAATGCCGATCTGCCCGCGGACGCGGTGCAGCCGCTGCTGCTGTGCCAGGAGGCGGCGCAGCTCGATCTCTACGGCACGGTCGACGCGGCCTACTGCTCGCTCGACGGGATCGACTACCTGCCGCCGGAGGAGCTGCCGGAGGTGCTGCACCGGCTGCACCTGTTTGTGCGTCCGGGCGGGATGCTCATTCTGGACATCCGCGATCCGGTGTCGTTCCGCGCGCTCGACGGCGGCACGTTCGTCGACGAGACGGACGATGTCCTGTGCCTCTGGCGGGCGGAGTTTGACGCGGCGGCCCAGACCATGCACTACGGCATGGATCTGTTCACGCGCGCGGGGGAGCTCTGGTCGCGCGCGTCGGAGGAGCACATCGAGTATGCGCACACGCCGGAGCGGCTCGCGCAGCTGCTCACGCAGGCGGGCTTTCTGGACGTGACCGTCCGGCGCGACGGCCCGCAGGCGGATGCCGGGCGCATTTTCCTCACGGCGATGCGCAGCCTGGAATACGGCGTCTGAATTGTGCAAAAACTCCGGATGCGGCTCAATGCGGGCTGCACCCGATTCCAAGATTTCTGAGGTGAAAACAATGGATGAGATCATCCGCGCCGTCTCAAAAGACGGTTTTGTGAAAATTTCGGTCGTCACCGCGCGCGACGCGGTGCAGCGCGCCAACGCCATCCATCACTGCAGCCCGACGGCGATCGCCGCCCTCGGCCGCAGCCTGTGCGCGGCGTCGATGCTCGGCGACCTGCTCAAGGAGGAAAACGGCACGCTCACGCTGCGCATCAGCGGCGGCGGAGGACTCGGCAGCATCATCGCCGTGTCGGACAGCGAGGGCAACGTGCGCGGCATGGTCTCGAACCCCGCGTTCGATCTGCCCACGCGCCCGGACGGCAAGCTCGACGTCGGCGGCGCCGTCGGCAAGGACGGTATGCTCACCGTCAGCCGCGACATCGGCCTGCGTGAACCGTATGTCGGCAGCACGGAGCTCGTCAGCGGCGAGATCGCGGAGGATCTGTCCGCTTACCTCGTCGAGAGCGAGCAGATCCCCGCGGCCTGCGGCCTCGGCGTGCTCGTCGATACCGACCACAGCGTCAAGGCGGCCGGCGGCTTTCTCGTGCAGCTCATGCCCGGCGCGCCGGAGGATCTGATCACAAAGCTCGAGGACAACATTTTCATGATGGACCAGCTCACGACCATCCTCGATGAGGACGGGGCGGACGCCGTCATTCCGCAGGTCATGCGCGGTCTCGAGCCAGAGACCGTCCTGCGCCACCCGATGGCCTATCGCTGCGCGTGTTCGCGTGCGCGCGTGGAGCAGGCGCTGCGCCAGTGCGGCGTGCAGGAGCTGCAGGACATGATCGCAGACGGCAAGGACACGCAGGTGCACTGCCAGTTCTGCGACGCGGAGTATGTCTTCACCCCGGCGGAGCTGCAGACACTGCTCGATGCCGAAAACGCTGACGCTGCAACGGATTGACTGCAATCGGGGCGGCGCTGCCGCCCCGAAAATGTACATTTGCCGAAAAAATTACCGAAAATCCCTTGACAATTTTTTTGGCGTCTTGTATAATGAGCAAGCTGCGAAACGGGAGCATAGCTCAGCCGGGAGAGCACTTGCCTTACAAGCAAGGGGTCACAGGTTCGAGCCCTGTTGTTCCCACCAGTTTTTGAATTGCATACGCCTCTGTAGCTCAGTTGGTAGAGCAGGGGACTGAAAATCCCCGTGTCGTTGGTTCGATTCCGACCGGAGGCACCATTTTGCGGGCATAGCTCATTTGGCAGAGCGCCACCTTGCCAAGGTGGAGGTAGCGAGTTCGAATCTCGTTGCCCGCTCCATTTTTTTGGCGCCATAGCCAAGTGGTAAGGCATGGGACTGCAAATCCTTGACCCCCGGTTCAAATCCGGGTGGCGCCTCCAAAAAAAGAGACACGCGAGAGCGTGTCTCTTTTTTTGGAGACACTGATGGCGTTCCTTTCAATACCGCAATGTCCACCCACCGGTCAGACCGGCGGATGGGCATTTTTTGTGCATAGACCCCGGCTGAGCGGCTACGGCAGACCGGCGCGGCGCGGTGCAGACCCTCGCCGAGGCGTGGGATTTGACAATCGGCCGTGATTTGTGTATAATCACTACAAAATCTCTGATTTTTTGTGAAATCTGTCCTCCGGCCTCCGGAGACAGGGAGGAAAGCAACGTGACATACACTGTGGACGACACGATGAAGAAGCTGCTCGGTGCGCCGGAGGCGGTCGCGGTCCTTGAGCGGTTCTTCCCCAAGATCCTGAAGAATCCGGCCCTGCAGATGACCGCCGCCATGACGCTGCGCCAGGTGGCCGGGTTTGCCCAGTCGGGCCTGACGGCCGACTCGCTCGCGGAGATCGACGCGCAGCTGCGCGCGCTCCCGTCGTCCGATGCCTGAGCCATTTCCACGCGCCCCCGGTACCTTGCCGGGGGCCGTCTGCTGGATACCATTCTGAAAAGGACTGAGGTCATTCTATGGACAACACGTTACCGCCGCTCAAGCGCATTGCCGCCGTCCACGATCTGTCCGGGCTCGGCAAGTGCTCGCTGACCGTGGCGCTGCCGGTCATCTCCGCCACGGGCGTGGAGTGCGCCTGCATTCCGACGGCCGTGCTCAGTACGCACACGGGCGAGTTCACCGGCTGGACGTTCCGCGACCTGTCGGACGATATGCTGTCCATCGCGCACCACTGGCAGCGCATCGGCGTGCGCATCGACGGCGTGTATTCCGGCTACCTTGCTTCGCCGGAGCAGGCGCAGCTGCTCGCGCAGACGCTTGACTGCATCGCCGCGCCGGATACCCTCGTCGTGATCGACCCGGTCATGGCCGACAACGGCAGCTATTATTCCAAGATCGACGACCGGATGTGCGCAGCCTTCCGCCGCCTGCTCTCGCGCGCGGACGTCATCACGCCGAACGTTACGGAGGCGGCGCTGCTGGCTGGTTTGCCGTATGAGCCCGGCACGCACAGCGACGCCTATCTCGCGCAGCTGTTTCAGGCGCTCGGCGCGCTCGGCGCCGGCATCGTGACGGTCACGGGCGTGCGCCCGCAGCCGGACGTGATCGGCAATGTCGCCTGCGACTGCCGCACGGGGGAGATGCACGTGAGCATGCGTCCGGCGCATCCCGGCGTGTTTTACGGCACGGGCGATGTGTTCGCCTCCGCCCTCGCCGCGCTGCTCGTGCGCGGCGCTCCGCTGAGCGCCGCCCTCGAAACGGCCACCGCGCTCACGGACGAGAGCATCTGCCGCTCGCTCTGGCGCGACACGCCGCGCCGCTTCGGCGTGGACTTTGAGGGCGCGCTGCCGGCGTATATCCGCCGCGTGGAAAAGATATTTGAAGCATGAAAAAGTTACAAAATTCGACCCGACGGGATCCGATCTTGATTCCAACGGGTCGATTTTTGTTACCGTTTTTCGACGCTGTTTTGCAGGAATATGTCACCGTGTGGTACACGCGGCGAGAAAAAGACGCGCGGTTGATTTCCTGACGAAGCGTCTGATTTTTTGCAGAACAGGCGCGAAAATGCTTGCATTTCCTTGAAGTTGTGGAAAAAAGTTAAGGAAAATTGCGGGAAAATTCGTTTTCGCGGTTGACATCGTGTTTTGGATATCGTATGATACAAAAGAATCCGTAATTGTTTATGTTAACTTCGCGCCGTTACACGCAAAAATGACAAGGAAACACATTTTGTTACTGTTTTTTAACTTTTTGTGTAACCGGTTTTGATCGGGCGCGCAGAGGAATCCCGGGCGGGAGAGCCGTCTGATGAGGGGCTGGGGTATGAAGAAGTCGTTTATGGAGCGTCTGGCGGCGTTCATTGTGGACAAACGGCGGCTGTTTGTGGTGCTGTTTGCCGTGGCGTGCGTGCTGTCGATCTTCTCGGCGAGCAAGACGGACGTCAACAATGAGCTGACCGATTATCTGCCGGACTCCACGCAGACGCGCCAGGGGCTGGAGATCATGAACCGTGAGTTCATTACTTACGGGGATGCGAAGGTCATGGTGTCCAACGTGACGCTCGCACAGGCGGAGGAGCTTGCCGAGATGCTGCGCGGTGTGGACGGCGTCAAGGACGTGGAATTCGAAAAGGACACACACCATTATAATAGTGCCTCGGCGCTCTTTGAGGTCACGTTTGACGGCGAGAAGCTCGACGAGATCAGCATTCAGGGCGTGAAGAACGTCCGCGCGGCGCTCAGCGGCTATGATACCTATATCACAACCGAGATCGGCAACCCGACCGGCGAGATCCTCGAGCATGAGATGCGCATCGTGCTCATCATCCTCATGTGCTCGATCTTCGTGGTGCTCCTGCTCACGAGCCGTACTTACGCGGAGGTCCCGGTGCTCATCATCACCTTTGGCGTGGCCGTCTGGGTCAACAAGGGCACGAACTACTGGTTCCATGAGGTCTCGTTCATCACCAACTCCATCGCGGCGGTGCTGCAGCTCGGTCTCGGCATCGACTACGCGATCATCATGTGCCACCACTATACAGAGGAGCGCGAGCTTTTCGCGCCCCGTGAGGCGACCATCCGTGCGCTGACGCTGGCCATTCCGGAGATCTCGGCCTCGAGCCTGACGACGATCTCGGGCCTGCTTGCGCTCTCGTTCATGAAGATCAAGATCGGCGAGGACATGAGCCTTGTGCTCATCAAGTCGATCCTGTTTCTGATGCTGACGGTGTTTTTCCTGATGCCGGCGCTCATCATGTACATGAGCCCGTGGATCGACAAGACGCACCACCGCAAGTTCCTGCCGCGCATCGACGCGCTCGGCCGCTTTGCCATCCGCAGCCGTTATGTCGTGCCGCCGATCTTTCTGGTCATCATTGTTGCGGGCTTCCTGCTGAGCAGCAAGTGCCCGTACGTGTTCGGCTACAGCACGCTCGACACCATCAAGCAAAACGACTATAAGATCGCCGAGAAGAAGATCAACGCCACCTTCGGCGAGACGAACCAGGTCGTGCTCATCTTCCCGTTCACGGACTTTGAGAGCGAGGCGAGCCTGCTCGACGATCTCAACGAGCTCAAGGGCGTCGATCACATTCAGGCGCTCGCGGGCGAGGAGGCCAAGGACGGCTACATGGTCACCGATTCGCTCACGCCGCGCAAGTTTGCCGAGCTCACGGATATCGACATCGGCGTGTCGCGCGCGCTCTACACGGCCTACTGCACGGCAAACGATGATTATACGAAGGCCCTCGGCCAGCTCGTGGATCTGAGCAATATTGACAACTGCTCCGTGCCGCTCATCGACATGTTCAAGTTCCTGTATGAACAGCGCGACATCTACCGCTCGAAGATCGATGCTGAGACCATGAACGACCTCGAGGAGATGTATGACCGCCTCATCGACGGCGAAAAGCAGCTGCATTCCGAGCATTACTCGCGCATGATCCTCTATCTCAACCTCCCGGTCGAGAGCGAGGAGACCTACGATTACCTGACGGTCATCAAGGGCGCCGTCGGCAAATACTACGACGAGTCCTATTTCGTCGGCGAGACGGCCAAGGACAAGGACTTTTCCGACGCCTTCAGCACGGACAACACGCTCATCAGCATCCTCACGGTCGTGTTCGTCATCCTCGTGCTGCTGGTGACGTTCAAGTCGGTCGCGCTGCCGCTGCTGCTCATCCTCGTGATCCAGGGCAGTGTGTGGATCAACTTCTCGTTCCCGGCGCTCCTGCACAACAACCTGTATTTCCTGGCGTATCTGATCGTCAGCGCCATCATGATGGGCGCCAACATTGACTACGCCATTGTCATCTCGAGCCGCTACCTCCGGCTCAAAGAGGAGATGCCCTATAAGGAAGCCATGATCGAGGCGCTCAACCAGGCATTCCCCACGGTTGTGACCTCCGGCACGATCCTCGCCGCAGCCGGCATGTCCATCGGCTTTTTGTCCTCGGAGAACACGGTCGCGTCCATCGGCATCTGCCTGGGCCGCGGCACGCTGATCTCGATGGTGCTGGTCATGTGCGTCCTGCCGCAGATCCTGCTGCTGGGCGATTCTCTGGTTGAAAAAACATCCTTTACGATTGGCCACCACGCCGCGCCGCAGCATCTGCAGGGGGCCATGCGTGTCAATGGACACGTGCGCGGCTATATCAACGGTTACGTCGATGCGGAGATCCACGGCCGCGTGAACGGCACGGTCAGCGCTTCGATCGATATCGGAAATGTGCAGATGGAGGAGGCTCCGGCGCAGACTGTGCCGGCGGCGGATCTGCACGGTGAGGAGGGTTCCGATGAAAAGAAATAATGTGCGCCGTCTGCTTGCGCTGGTGCTCGTGGCGGCCCTGTGCCTGCTCTGCGGCGCGGCTGCCCAGCCGAACGCCACGGAGATCCACATCTACTCTGCGGACGATCTCGTGCAGCTGAGCAAAAGCTGCAAGCTCGATACATACTCGCAGGGCAAGACGGTCTATCTGGACAATGATGTGGACCTGAGCGGGTCGGACTTTGTGCCGATCCCGACCTTCGGCGGCATGTTCGAGGGGCAGGGCCACACGGTCAGCGGGCTGGAGCTCTCGGGCGATGCGTCCCATATGGGCCTGTTTCGCTATGTGCAGGCGGTCGGTACGGTCCGTGATCTGAAGATCACCGGCAACATCGACGCTGCCGGTACCCTCAACGAGATCGGCGCTGTTGTCGGCACGAACTACGGCACGATCTCCGGCTGCTCGTTCAACGGCACGATCTCCGGCGAGAACAATGTCGGCGGCATCGCGGGCACGAACGAAAGCAGCGGCATGATTTATAACTGCAAGACCGAAGGCTTTGTCGAGGGCGACCATTACGTCGGCGGCATCGTCGGGCAGAACATCGGCACGATCTCCTACTGCTCGAACACCACGGGCGTGAACATCAACGCCAGCGAGGCCGTTGACAGCGCGGAGGATCTCGACTCTCTGACGCTCCCAACCGCCTCCGACGACGAGGACGACGATGCGCCGAAGAAGGCCAACACGTCCACGGACGTCGGCGGCATCTGCGGCTTCTCGTCCGGCGTCATCATCGGCTGCACGAACTGGGGCGGCGTCGGCTTTGAGCACGTCGGTTACAACATCGGCGGCATCGTCGGCCGCCAGAGCGGCCTGGTCTCCGGCTGCACGAACTGGGGCACGGCCTCCGGCCGCAAGGACGTCGGCGGCATCTGCGGCCAGATGGAGCCGTTCATCACGCTCGATGTGGAGTCCGGTTCGATCGGTGCGATGGCCAAGGAGCTCAATACGCTCCATGATCTGATGGATACCCTGCTCAACCACACGGGCGCTGCAACGTCGTCCCTGGCCGCCACGGTCGGCGTGCTCAGCGACAGCGCGGCCCGCGCCACGGAGAGCGCGCGCTATGTGGCCGAGCGCACCACGGACTACGTGGACAACACGGTCTCGACCGTCAACGAAGTGTTCATCCGCATCAACACGGCGGAGAAAATGCTCGCTCCCGCGATCACGGAGTTTTCCACGGCGGCCGTGTCGCTCGACAAGGCGATCGACTACTTCAACAAGGGCTTTGATTATCTCGACATCGTCGATGAAATGACCGAGGCCGACAAGACGGCGTTCAAGGACGCGGCCAAGGACCTGAGCGTCTCGTCCGACCAGCTCAACGCGGCCATGGACTACTGCGCCTGGCTCATGAAGGTCATGGACAACGCCTACGGCACCGGCTCTTACGACCTGATCGCCAGCCGTCCGGACAACTGGCAGCAGATGTCCGATAAGTACGGCTATGAGTACAACCCCGACAACCTCGGCACCTATGAGTCGCAGCGTGACGCCCTGCTCAAGGGCATGGGCGACGCCGCCAGGGCGATCGGCGCGATCTCCGGCGATATCTCCACGATGACAAAGATCATCAATCTGTATTACCTCACTGAGGACTCCACCGGCAATACCCGCCTGGATTACATGAGCGCCGCGTTCAAAAATGCGTTCGACGCGCTCAAAGCTTCGAGCGGCAACTTCTCGACCGGCATGAGCTACCTCGACCAGGTCACGAAATACCTTGCCAGCAACGATCCGCTGGATCTGCCCGATATCAGCAGCGATTACCGCACCGCGATGGAGCAGATGTTCGACGATCTCGGCAGCATTTCGGCCGGCCTGTCCCGCCTGAGCGTGGAGACGGCTACCTACAGCAACCAGATCGTCAGCGACATGAAGGCGGTCAACGACCAGTTCAACGTCGTCATGATGCGCCTGTGTGATATCCTCGAGCTTGCCCTGAGCAAGGACAAGAAGGACATCATTGAGGACGTCTCGGAGGAAGAGCTCTCGAGCACGACGGACGGCAAGGTCTATAACTGCGACAACTACGGCAAGGTCGACGGCGACGTCAATGTCGGCGGCGTTGCCGGCACGATGGACATCGAATACGATTTCGACCCGGAGAGCGACTCCAACATCATCAAAGACTCCACGCTGACGGCCAAGTACTTCACCAAGTGCGTGCTGCTCGACAGCAAGAACTACGGCAGTGCCACCTCGCGCAAAGACTGCGTCGGCGCCATCTGCGGCTATGCGGATCTGGGCGTCATCAGCGGCTGCGAGGGCTACGGCACGGCCGAGAGCACGGCTGGCGATTACGTCGGCGGCGTCGTCGGCCAGTCGAAGGGCTCCGTGCGCAACAGCTTTGCCAAGAGCGAGCTGACCGGCCGCAACTACATCGGCGGCATCGCCGGTTACGGCATGAACGTCAGCGGCTGCAACACGCTCGTGAACCTCAACGGCTCCGGCAACTGTGTCGGCACCATCGCCGGCGAGATTGACCCCGACGGCAGCGCGTCCGATAACTACTTCGTCCACGAGACGGAGGCCGGCATTGACGGCATCAGCTACGCGGGCAAGGCCGAGGGCATGAGCTATGAGGCATTCATGGCGCGCGACGGCATCCCGGCGGAGTTCTCCAGCTTTGCCGTTACCTTCACGGCCAACGGCGAGGTTGTCAAGACGATCACGTTTGCCTACGGCGGCTCGATCGACGAATCTCAGATTCCTGACTGCCCGACGGTGGAGGGCAACTACGGCACGTGGCCGGAATATGACTACAGCCACCTGACCTTCGACCTCGAGGTCAAGGCAGAGTACACCGCCGTCTCGACGGTCGTGGCCGGCGACCTGTATGCCGACAACAGCCGCACGCCGATCGTGCTGGCCGAGGGCGCCTTTGACCCGGCGACGGATGTGCACATCACATCGGCCGAGGCCGACGGCCCGACGCTGCGCGGCAACCAGCAGCTGTACATGAAGTACAACGTCGAGATCCTCAACGACACGGTCGAGGACGACACGGACAACACCGTCTCCCTGCGTGTCTACGCACCGGATAACGGCGCGAGCTACACGGTCTACACCTACCAGAACGGCACTTGGGCGAGTACGTCCAGCAGCCGCGACGGCAGCTACCTCGTCTTCAAGACCATGGACCGCGACCTGCAGTTTGCCGTCACGAAGGCGCACCACGGCCCGCTGTTCTACATCCTCATCGTGCTCATCGTGCTGGCCGTGATCGTTGCGGTGCTGCGCCTGCTCTACTGCCGGAAGCTGAAGAAGGCAGTCGCGGCGGGAACGATGACTGAGGAAGAAGCGGCGACGCTGCGCAAGCAGGGCCTGCGCATGTGGCTGGGCGAGGAGCACACGAAGCTTCAGGCCAAGCACGCCGCTGCCAAGGAGGCCAAGGAAGCCAAGCGCGCCGCCGCAGCGGAGGCGAAGGCGGCCGCCGAGGCGGAAGCCGCGGCCAAGGCCGCGGAAGAAGCGGCGGAAACTGCGCCGGCGGACAACGCCGAGGCGGCGGAGACCCCGGCCGAGACGGACGCTCCGGAAGCCGAAGCCGAGCCGGAAGCGGCCGCTGAAGGCAGCGCCGAGTCGGCGCAAGCCCCGGCGGAGGAAGCGGACACGGACGACGCCGATGCACCGCAGCATCCCTGACGCGAATCATCCCTTACCCCATAAACTGCGAAAATCCCCGATTGGTCTCCAATCGGGGATTTTTGTGCGCACGCGGCGGCAAAACCGCCCCGGCCATACCGGCCGGGGCGGTCGTCAGATATCGGATCGGGTCAGCTTATGCGCGCTTCCACTTGACGCCCTGCGGGGTGTCCTCGAGCACGATGCCGGCTGCCTTGAGCTCGTCGCGGATGCGGTCAGCCTCGGCCCAGTTCTTGGCCTTGCGGGCGGCCTGACGTGCGGCGATCTTCTCCTCGATGGCCTTTGCCTCAGGGTCCTCGCTGCTGTCGGAGCCGAACGGGATGCCCAGCACGTCGCACAGCTCGAGGAAGCGGTCGAGGCACGCCTGCGCCAGCGCCTTGCTCGGGTCGGCGGCGGGGGAGACGGCGGTGTTGATCTCGCGCACCATCTCGAAGATGACGGAGATCGCATCGGCGGTGTTGAAGTCGTCGTCCATGACGGCGTCGAACTTCTCGCGGTACTGGTCCAGCCCCTGTACGAAGGCGTCGTCCGCCTCGCTCAGCTCGCCGTCGCGGCCGTTGGCGATGAAGAACTCGAGGTTGCTCTTGGCGGTGCGCAGGCGCTCGAGCGCGGCCTTGGCCTGCATGAGGATCTCGCCGGAGTAGTTGAGCGGGCTGCGGTAGTGGCTCATGAGCATGAACATGCGGATGCAGTCATAACCGTAGACGGCGGCGGCCTCGCGCACGGTGAAGAAGTTGCCGAGCGACTTGCTCATCTTCTTGTTGTCGATGTTGATAAAGCCGTTGTGCAGCCAGTAGTTGACGAATTTGCAGCCGTTGGCGGCCTCGGACTGCGCGATCTCGTTCTCATGGTGCGGGAAGGCGAGGTCGCTGCCGCCGCAGTGGATGTCGATCGTCTTGCCGAGGTAGCGGTTGGACATGGCCGAGCACTCGATGTGCCAGCCGGGGCGGCCCTTGCCCCACGGCGAGTCCCAGGACGGCTCGCCGGGCTTGGCGGCCTTCCAGAGCGCGAAGTCGAGCGGGTTTTCCTTGATGTCGTTGACGTCGATGCGCGCGCCGGACTGCAGATCTTCGATCGGCTGGTGGCTGAGCTTGCCGTAGTCCTTGAATTTCAGCGTGCGGTAGTACACATCGCCGTTGACCTCGTAGGCGTAGCCCTTGTCGATGAGCGTCGTGATGAGGTCGATGATCTGCTGGATGTTCTCGGTGGCCTTCGGATGCACGGTCGCCTCGCGGACGCCGAGCGCGTGCGCGTCGGTAAAGTACTCGGCGATGTATTTTTTGGCGACCTCCTCGCTGGAGATGCCCTCCTCGTTGGCACGCTTGATGATCTTGTCGTCCACGTCGGTGAAGTTCTGCACGAACGTCACCTCGTAGCCGCGGTACTCCAGATAGCGGCGCAGCACGTCGAACATGATGATCGGGCGCGCGTTGCCGACGTGGATGTAGTTATACACCGTCGGGCCGCAGGCGTACATACGCACTTTGCCCGGCTCGATCGGCACGAACTCTTCCTTCTGCATGGACATGGTGTTGTACAGTTTCATATTCAGGCTCCTTTGAGACGTATTTGCAATAAAAAAGCGCCCCCATGCCGTCCGGCATGAGAGGCGAAGTCCTTCGCGGTTCCACTCTCGTTTCTCGCTCGCCGCACCGTAACGCGGTGCCTTCGGGCAGGCATTTCCTCCCGCCGCGCTCCCGGACGCACGTTCCGCCCCGCCGGACAGCACCCTCGCAGCGTCTGGGCACCTCTCTGAGACCGGGTGATAGGCGTACTCTTTCCGTTCATCGCATCCATCATCTTAGCATATGCACCCGGCAATGTCAAGGTTGCGCGCCGCGCGCCGGTATGGTATGCTGGAAAAAACAGCGGTCGGCGCATCCTGCGCGGCTGCATAGGAGGATCGCACATGAAAAAATATCTTTCGCTCATGCTCGCATGCGTGCTGGCGCTGGCGCTGCTGTGCGCCTGCGGCAAAAAGGACGCGGCGGAGCAGACTCCCGCGCCGGAGACACCGCCGACGCAGACGGCCGCCACCGGCGGCGTGGACACGTCCTGCAAGCTCTATTTTCCGAACGACGCGGCTGACGACCTGAGTGCCGACACGGCGCAGATCCCGGACACGGAGCCGGCCGTCACGGTGGCGTATGCGCAGGCGATCGTCGCGCAGCTCATTGCGCATGACGCCCTGCCGAAGGACAGTGAGGTGCTCGCCATCTCGAAAGACGGCGACGCGCTCAGTCTCGACATGAATGAGGCATTCCTTGCCGGCCTGCGCGCGAGCGGCTCGACGGGCGAGTTCCTGTATATGGGCAGCCTTGTCAACACCTTCCTCGATAACTTCAACTGCACGACCGTGCGCGTCACGGTCGAGGGGCAGCCGTTCTCCACCGGCCACACGGAGTACGACAAGCCGCTGCAGGCGTTCACGTTCTGAGGAAAGACCAAAAAAGCCAGCGGGCATCAGCCCGCTGGCTTTTTGCATTTTATGCGGCTTTCCGGAACACGTCGTGGTTTTTCACGAAGTACTCCACACCGGAGTACACCGTCGTCACGACGATGACGACCCAGCACACGGTGTTGAGCCAGGAGATGTCCCACAGCAGCATCAGGCAGATGGCCACCATGGTCGAGGCGGTCTTGATCTTGCCGGACCAGGCAGCGGCGATGACGCGGCCGTTGTCCACGGCGATCAGCCGCAGGCCGGTCACGGCAAACTCGCGCGCGACCACGAGCAGCAGCGCCCATGCGGGCATCCGGTGCTGCTCGACGAACAGCAGCATGGCCGCCACGACCAGCAGCTTATCGGCCAGCGGATCCATGAACTTGCCGAAATCCGACACCTGATTGTAGTGCCGCGCGATGTAGCCGTCGGCGAAGTCGCTCAGGCTCGCAAGCACGAACACGCCGAACGCCCAGTAGGTATGCCCGGGGAAGCGCAGGTACATCAGCACCAGAAACACGGGAATCAGGATCACGCGGAAGATGGTAATTTTGTTTGCAGTCGTCATGTCAGCACCTCATTCGTGGATTTGTTCGCCGGCAAGATCGCCGTCGTCGCAGCCGGTGATGTGCACCGTGACCATGTCGCCGGGCTGGGCTGCGCCGGTGAAGTAGACCGTGCCGTCGATCTCCGGCGAGTCGGCATACGTCCGGCCGGAGCACATGCCGCTCCTGGCCCGGTGCTCGCACAAAACGGTCATGTCCCGCCCGATGCAGGCGGCGTTGTAGTCGTCCATGATGCCGGCCTGCAGCTCGAGAATGAGATCGGCGCGGCGCTGGGCCTCGTCCGGCTCGCAGCGGTCGGTCATCACGGCGGCGGGCGTCCCCTCCTCGGGGGAGAACGGGAACACGCCCACGCGCTCGAGCCGCACCTCGCGCAGCCACGTGCACAGCTCCTCAAACTCGGCCTCGCCCTCGCCGGGCAGGCCCGTGATGAGGCTCGTGCGCAGCACAAGACCCGGAATGCGCGCGCGCAGCTTCTGCAGCAGGGCGCGGATCTCGTCACCGGTGCAGTGACGGTTCATGCGGCGGAGAATGTCGTTGTCGATGTGCTGGATGGGGATGTCGAGATACTTGACGATCTTGTCCTCGTTTGCGATGAGGTCGATGAGTTCGTCGTCGATGATCTCGGGGTAGAGGTAGTGCAGGCGAATCCAGCGGATGCCGTCGATCTTCGCCAGTTCCCGCAGCAGCAGCGCGAGACTCGGCTTTCCGTAGAGGTCCATGCCCCAGCGGGTGATGTCCTGCGCGATGACGATCAGCTCTTTCACGCCGAGGTCGGCGAGCTCCCGCGCCTCCTGCACGATGGCATCGAGCGTGCGGCTGCGGTAGCGGCCGCGGATGGCGGGGATGGCGCAGAACGCGCACCAGTTGTCGCACCCTTCGGCGATGCGCAGGTACGCCCAGCCCGGCCCGGTCGTGACCACGCGGCCGATCTCCTCGATCGGGCCGCTCTTGTCGCCGAAGTACAGCGGACGTCCGTCGTGCATCACGTCCTCAACGGCCGCACAGATCTGGCCGAAGCTGCCGGTGCCGAGCATGCCGTCCACTTCCGGCAGGCTCTCGAGAATGTCCTTTTCGTACCGCTGCGACAGGCAGCCGGTCACGAGAATCTTTTTCAGTCCGCCGGCCTTTTTCACCTCGGCGAGCTGCAGGATCTGGTCGATAGCCTCGCTCTTGGCGCTGTCGATAAAGCCGCAGGTGTTGACGATGGCGACGTCGCACCCGTCCACCTCGCCGACCACCTCGTGGCCGGCCTGATTGAGCAGATAGAGCATCTGCTCGCTGTTGACCTGATTTTTCGCACAGCCGAGCGAGATCAGGCAGATTCGATATGGCATGGGTCAATACTCCTCAAAGTTATCCTGATAGCGCGCGATGGCCGCGCGGATCTCGTCGCGCCCGAAGCCGCGGCGGTAGAGATAGTCCGACGCGCGGCGCAGCTCGTCGCGGTCGGGTGTGTCGCTGCGCAGGCGGCGGCGCAGCAGCGTGTCGATCTGGCCGTCCTGCTCCGGAAGCTCCTGCAGCGCATCGTCCCACAGCTCGCGCGGGATGCCGCGGCGGTAGAGCTCGCTGCGGATGCGCCCGGCGCCGTAGCCCTTGGCGGCGTAGTGCCGCACGCACATGGCGGCGTACTGCGCATCGTCGAGCAGGTGCAGTTCCTGCAGCCACGCGGCGGTGTCCTCGGCGTTTTCCGGGCTCTCGCCCTTTTCCTTCAGCCGGTCGGTCAGCTCCTTGACCGACATGGCGCGTGCGCCGATGATGCGCAGCGCCCGCTGCCGGCAGCGTGAGCGCTCGGAGGCCGCGCGCAGCGCGTCCAGCTCCGGGCTCGTCAGCTCTTTTCCGCTGCGCAGGTGAAAATCCGTCACGACGGCGAGCGTCGTGCGCACCTCCTCGCCGGTGTCAAACCGCGCCAGAAAGCGCTCCGGCGCGGTCTGTTTGAGCTCAATGAGCCGGGCCATCAGCCCTGAAAGTCATCGGCTGCCACTTCGACGGCGCGGCCGGAGGCAATGGCGGCCTTGCGCGCCTGCGGGCTCATGAGCTTGTGGGCGTTGGCGCGGATCTCCGCCTCGATCTTGTCCGAGACGTCGGGGTGCTCGCGCAGATATTCCTTCATGCTGTCGCGGCCCTGCACGCGCACATCGCCGTAGGTGTACCACGCGCCGGCCTTGTCGATCAGGTCGAGCTTGACGCCGAGGTCCACGATCTCGCCGATCTTGGAGATGCCTTCGCCGTAGATGATGTCGAACTCCGCCTCCTTGAACGGGGGCGCGACCTTGTTCTTGACGATCTTGGCGCGCGTGCGGTTGCCGATCATCTCGCCGCCGACCTTCAGCGTCTCGATGCGGCGCACGTCGATGCGCACGCTGGAGAAGTACTTCAGCGCGCGGCCGCCGGGCGTCGTCTCGGGGTTGCCGTACATGACGCCGATCTTCTCACGCAGTTGGTTGATAAACACGACGATGCAGTTCGTGCGGCTGACCGTGCCGGCCAGCTTGCGCAGGGCCTGGCTCATCAGGCGCGCGATCACGCCGACGGACGACTCGCCCATCTCACCCTCGAGCTCGCTGCGCGGCAGCAGCGCCGCCACGGAGTCGACGACCACGACGTCGAGCGCGCCGGAGCGCACGAGCTGCTCCGTGATCTCGAGCGCCTGCTCGCCGGTGTCCGGCTGGGAGATGAGCAGGCTGTCGATGTCCACGCCGAGGGCACGGGCGTAAGCGGGCTCGAGCGCGTGCTCCACGTCGATGAACGCGACCTCGCCGCCCTCTTTCTGGGCGCTGGCGAGGATGTGCAGCGCGAGCGTCGTCTTACCGGACGACTCGGGCCCGTAGATCTCGACGATGCGGCCGCGGGGCACGCCGCCGATGCCGAGCGCGAGGTCGAGCGACAGGGAGCCGGTGGAAATGGCCTCCACGTTCACGGGAATGTCGTCGCCGAGGCGCATGATGGCGCCCTTGCCGAAGTTCTTCTCGATCTGGGCGAGCGCGGTCTCGAGTGCTTTTTTCTTGTCCTCCGGCTTGACGGGGCCGGTGGACACGGGTGCGGATTTTTTCTTTTCAGCCATAGTGATTCACCTCTAAGTATCAGATGCGGCCGACGACGACGCGCCGGATGCCGGCGGTGTCCTCAAGGGCGGTCACATCGGTGTATTTTTCTTCTGTCATCAGCGCCATGACGGCGTCCGCCTGATCCTCACCGACCTCGAACATGAGCCAGCCGCCGGGGCGGAGGATCTGCGTCCAGTGGCGCACGATCGCGCGGTAGAACATCAGCCCATCCTCGCCGCCGTCGAGCGCGCCGAGCGGCTCGTAGTCGCGCACAGAGCTGTCGAGCGTGAGGATGTCCATGCTCGCCACATACGGCGGGTTCGACACGATGAGGTCGAACGTGCCGATGCCCATAGGGGGCTTTTCGAGCGCGTCGGCCTTGAGGCAGATGGTGCGGTTCTGGTGGTTGCGGCGCAGGTTTTCCTTGCTCACGGTGAGGGCCTCGTCGCTGATGTCCACCATGACGACGCGCGCGGCCGGCAGCTCATGCGCCAGCGCACAGCCGATGCAGCCGCTGCCGGAGCAGAGGTCGAGAATGCGGGCGTTCATTTTCCGGCCGACGAGCACGCGCAGCGCCGCGTCCACGAGCACCTCGGTGTCCATGCGCGGGATGAGCACGTCGGGCGTGACCACGATCGGCAGCCCGTGAAACTCCCACTCGCCGATGAGATAGGCCAGCGGCTCGCCGGCGATGCGGCGCTGCAGCAGGGCCTCAATCTTCTGTTCATTTTCGTCGGAGGTGTACAGGCGCAGGTCGCGCACGAATTCCTCCTTCGTCTTGCCGACGGCATAGGCCACCAGCAGCCGCGCCTCGAGCGCGTAAGCCTCCACGCCGGCGTTTTTCAGCGCCGTGCGCGTGGCCAGATACAGGTCGTTATAGGTCTTTGGCATCTCTCTATCTTCCAGTCCTTTGCTGACGGATTACCAGGCGTCGCTGCCCTTCTGCTCCGGGATGACGAGCTCGAGCGCACGGATGGCGCACTCGATCATGCTGTCGTCCGGCTCGTTGGTGGTCAGGCGCTGCAGCCACTTGCCCGGCGCGGACAGAATGCGCGAGCAGAGGTTGTCGTGCCGGCCGACCCAGCGGTTGATCTCATAACTGATGGACACGACGACCGGCAGCAGCAGCAGCCGCAGGCCGATGCGCACCCACGGATTGTCCCACAAGCCGACGCGCAGGCTCACGAGCGAGAACACCAGAATGCTGATGATGACGACGACGAACAGGAAGCTCGTGCCGCAGCGGGGGTGGAAGCGCGACTGTGGCCGCACGTTCTCGACCGTCAGCGGCAAGCCCTTTTCGTAGCAGAAGATGGTCTTGTGCTCCGCGCCGTGGTAGGCGAACATACGCTCGACGTCCTTCATGTGCGCCACGCCCCACAGATACAGCAGGAAAATGACGATGCGCAGCAGGCCCTCAAAGAGGTTGCGCACAACGGGGCTGTGGATAAAGCCCTTGGTCAGGCCGGCGAGCAGCGTCGGGATCAGGATGAACAGCACGATCGACAGCGCGATGCCGAGCACCACGGCCGTACCGATGATGATGTCCTTGGCCTTCTCCTCGCCGAAATGCTTTTCGATCCAGAGGTCGATCTTGCCGGGCTCCTCCTGCTCGTCCTCGGGCAGCAGATCGGCCGAATAGGTCAGCGCCTTCATGCCCTTGACCATCGAGTCGAGAAACACGATGACGCCGCGGATGAGCGGCCAGCCGAGGATCGGGTGCTTTTCGCGGACCCAGTGCAGCTCCTCGACCTTCTCGACCATGCCGTCCTGCGTGCGGCAGACGATGGCCTGCCGGGTCGGGCCGCGCATGAGGATGCCCTCGATGAGCGCCTGCCCGCCGATGGATGTGCGGAACGAGACGCTGGTATCGGGTTTTGCGGATTCGGTTTTGCTCATATGGTTACCTCGGTTAGAATGAAATTACGAAGTTAATTGCCGCTCTCCGGCGCGAACGGCAGGCGTACCGAGACCAGTGTGCCGCCGCCGGGGGCGTTGGCGATCGTCAGCGTACCGCCGGAGCGGGTGATGATCTCGTCGCACACGGCCAGACCGATGCCGCTGCCGCGGGCTTTGTGCTTCTCACCCTTGAAGAATTTCTCCTTCACGTGCGGCAGCTCGTTTTCCGGGATGCCGGGGCCATGGTCCCTAAATTGAATGGTAGCAGCTTCACTGTCCGAAAAAACGGACACTTCGATCGTCTTGCCGTCGCGGGCGTACTTGGCGGCGTTGTCGAGGATGTTGAGAAACACCTGCTTGAGGCGCTCCGGGTCGCCGGGCACGAGCGGGATCTCCTCCTCGGGCGGGTTGTAGATGAGCTGCATCCCGTCCTGCCGCAGCAGCTCCTGATAGGTGAAAATGGTGTCCTCGAGCTCGCTCTCGATGTCGAGCAGCTCCATGCTCAGGTTGAAGCGGCCGTCCTGGATGCGGGTGAACTCCAGCAGCTCCTCGACGAGACTCGTCAGGCGCGCGGCCTCCTTGGAGATGATGGCGATGCCGCGGCGGGAGTCGCCCTGGATGGCGGTGTCGAACATGAGCGTCTCGCTCCAGCCGGTGATGGCGGTCAGGGGCGTGCGCAGCTCGTGCGAGATCGACGAGATGAACTCCGACTGCATTTTTTCGCTGCGGCTGATCTCCTGCGACAGCTCGTTGATCGCGGTCGCAAGGCGGCCAAGCTCATCGTCGCGCTGCACCGGCAGCTCCGTGCCGTAGCGCCCGCCGGCGATCGTGCGCGTGACCTCCGTGATCTGCTCGACCGGGCGCGACACGTGCCGGCGAAACCACAGCGCGCAGACCACGGCGCCGGCGGCTGCCGCGAGGATGCCGAGTATGATGCCCAGCGCGGTGCTGACGCGCCCGGCGCTCAGGCCGATGGCTGCGCCGATGGCGACGCACAGCGCCGCGTGCACACATTGGCCCATGGCCATGCGCGAAAACAGGCCGCGGAAGGTGTTTTCCTGTTTGGGTTCGCCTGCGGGGGTGGGGGTGACGTCCTGCATGGTCTCAGTAGCCCCACTTATAGCCGTAGCCCCAGACGGTGGTGATGTATTCCGGTTCGGTCGCGTCGTCCTCGATCTTGATGCGCAGGCGGCGGATGTTCACATCGACGATCTTGACCTCGCCGTTGTAGTCCGCGCCCCAGACGGCGTGCAGAATGTCCTCGCGCGAGAGCGCGCGGCCGGGGTTTTCCATGAACAGCTTCATGATGGCAAACTCCGTCTGCGTCAGGCGGATGTGCTCGCTGTTTTTATCGAGTGTGCGCGAGCGCAGGTGCAGCACGAACGGCCCGCTCGAGAGCACGTCCTCGGTGTTCTCGCTGCCGCCGATGCGGCGGTAGAGCGCGTCCACGCGCGCAAGCAGCTCGGCAGGGGAGAAAGGCTTGGTGACATAGTCGTCCGCGCCGGTCATGAGGCCGGTGATCTTGTCCATCTCCTGGCTCTTGGCGCTGAGCATGAGGATGCCCATCTTCGAGCCGGTCGCGCGGATGCGGCGGCAGACCTCAAAGCCGTCGATATCCGGCAGCATCACGTCGAGCAGCGCAACGAGCGTGTCCGGATTCTGCTTGAGCTTTTCGAGCGCCTCCTCGCCTGTGGCCGCCTCAATGGGCTCGTAACCGGACCGGCGCAGGTTGATGACGACGAAGCTGCGGATGCTGGGCTCGTCCTCAAGTACGAGAATTTTCTTCATGTGATCCGTATTCCTTTCCAAAGGCGGTGTGTGGACGCCTTTGCGGTTTGTGGCGTCTGCTTTCCGGGAAAGCAGGAGGTTTGCAGAAATATTCATTTCAGTATATCACACAATTTACAATAGTGGTAGCAAAAAATTACGAATCGTGTTATTCTGTGACACAGGAAATGAGGTGGGCCATATGGAGCTTTTCTGGACGCAGATCACGGACGCGCAGCCGGCGCGCCCTGCGCGCACGAAGGCGCACGGGAGCGCGTGGGGCGTGTCGCTGCTGGCGTATGCGGTGCGCGCGGTCTGGGGCATCGACCTGCCGGAGACGGCGGAGCTGCCGGGCGGCAAGCCGTATTTTCCGGCGTGCCCGCAGCTGCACTTTTCCGTCAGCCACACGCGCACGGCGGCGCTCGTGGCGGTGTCGGCCGCGCCGGTCGGCGCGGATGTGGAGCAGGTGCGCCCGCTGCACCCGGCCATGGCGCGGCGGCTCGCGCAGGCGGACTGCGGCGACCTGCAGCCGTTCGAGCTCTGGACGCTGCGCGAGAGCTGGTTCAAGCTCACGGGCGCGGGCGACCTGCGCACGATCCCGTTCCGGCGCGCGGACGGGGTGCTCGTCCCACCGGAGGCGGGGGCGCTCTGCCGCGTGTATGATGCCATTCCCGGCTGCGCGGCCGCCGCGTGCTCGCTTGCCGAGCAGCCGCCGGAGCGGCTGCAATTTGTGCCGCCGCGCGAGATTTGCACTTGAAATGTGCGCCCGGCTGTTGTATAATCAAACAACCGAATTTGCCGGTGTGATGGAATTGGTAGACGTGCTTGACTCAAAATCAAGTGCCGCAAGGCGTGCCGGTTCGAGTCCGGCCACCGGCACCATAACTGGACACCAATTTTGATACAATGCGTATCTTGATTGGTGTCCAGCTTCTTTTTGTAAAGCCCTTGATTTGCAAGGCTTTTTCAATACTAATTACCCCTTAAGAGATATTAGAATCGTCCTTACTAAACCAGAAAATGCACAAAGGAGAATACAAATGTTTGAATTTGAAACCAAGAAAACGCTCATCGTTGTTTATAAGGATGAGTTGCTGATGAACCAGCTAAAAAAGATGGTAGAAACACATGACGACGATGCGCAGGGTATTATCGGAACCAGAGACGATTCTATTAGTATTATCTCTTGGACAGAAAAGGTGTGGTTGGGTAACAAGAAAGCCGGAAACATCCAGGGGAAAATTCTCTTCCTTGGCGATATCAAGGGCACAGATAAGTTGATACCTGTTATTGACGTTAAATTTGATGAATGTGGAGTTAAGTTCGGTTGGGCGGGAAATCAGGCTGTTGTGTATGCTGATCCCAAGGTATTGACTACTCGCGAGGACTACGATGTGTTCTTGGAGAAACTCTCTGGCCTTCCTGTCCCGAGTTTTCTTAAGGCATCTAAAGAAAGCATGGTTGCAACAGGTACAGACAGTGCAACTGCGGTCGTAACTGAGTTGTCTGCCGAAGATGTTTCTGAGAAAACTGACAGTGATATTGTGGAAGCTGACGAAAAAGTGCACAAGGTTCATGTTTTAAGAAACGTCAAGAAAGCACTCTCAACAGGAGCGGATGCCCTTGAGAAGGTCAGAACACAGGTAGTGTCAAAGTCCGAAGAACTCTTCAGAAATAAGTCATTGATGAAACGGCAGATGCTCTTTTATGGCGTAGTCAGCCTCTATAATGACGGGCTTGAAAAGTTTATGAATTTGTGAGGTGCAGCCTATGCAATCCAAAACTGAAATGCAACAAGGCTGGGAATTTGCTACAGGGATACTGGGTGCTGATATCGCTGCTCGTATGGGACAGGAATATGTAAGCGCAGTCGAGGCGGCAATTAAACAACTTGAAGAAAACATAAATAACCACCAGTACAGAAATCTTGGAATTGGACAGCTCCAGGGCTATATGCTTGAAGAATGGGGTGCTGGAACATTCAATGTGGATGCGGTCGCAGCTGATTCGGCAGACCGCGCCTCTGTTTTGCACAGCACCATGAAAGACTCTGTAGATATTCAATTGGATTCCGGCGAGGCTTATAGTGCTAAATCCTACATTACGGCAGAAAAAACTGCAAAGGCGCAGGCGAGATTCAGCCCGGAATCCGGTCATGCGAGCTATCATGACCAAGGCAGGCTCGTCCCGTCCGATCAGCTTGCTGATGCTAAGGCGATTGCGCATCGAGAAACGTTGAGGAATCAGCCAGTTCGTTCTGATGTTCCTGATGCTTACGCCGAAACCGAATCCAAGCTGACAGATACAATAGAGAATGGTGAAGGTGTCAGTTCTAAAAGTGCATCGAGAAAGGAACTGGAGGACATTGCTCGTGAAAGCAAAGATCAGAAGTTTAATGCGGAGGAGCATGGTGTATCTGCAGATAGTGCAATAAAAACGGAGTATATGCTGAAACAGGCACTGAAGGCTGGTTACACTACTGCGGCGATTACTGTTGCATTCCAGCTTGCTCCTGAGATATACAAAGCGATAGATTTCCTTATCAAACATGGTGAAATCGACATTCAACAGATAAAAAGGATGGGAACCAAAGGGATTTCTGCAGGAGCAGAAGGTTTCCTCCGCGGTTCTATATCTTCTTCTCTGCTGATAATGTGCGAAAAAGGAGTTCTTGGAGATGCCTTTAAAGGCATCAATCCTACAATCCTCGGTACTGTTGTTGCTCTTGTCATGCAGACGGTAAAAAACAGTGTTCTCGTTGCCGCAGGAAAGATGAGTACGCAGCAAATGGGAGCAGCCTTCGTAGATACCGTTGTCGTTTCAGGTGGCTATCTGCTCGGCGCACACATTGGCGGTATTATCGGTCAGGCACTTAGCTTTGAGCTTCCCGTTGTGGGATATCTTCTTGGCAGCTTGATTGGCACTTCGTTCTGCGTCATTTACAACATTGGAAAAAAGAAGCTCATATCGTTCTGCGTGGACACTGGATTTACCTGTTTTGGACTTGTTGAGCAGAATTATGAGTTGCCGGATGAAGTACTCCATGAACTTGGCGTGGAGACTATTCCAATCCCACGGACAAAAATTGAGCGGATTGATATTCCAAGGGTGCAGACTCCGGCAGCAAACATAAGCCGGTCTGAATATGAGACCATTGATATTACCGTGCTCCGTCGCGGGGTTATAGGCGTAAATAAAATCGGCTATGTTATCCCTGTATAATGACCGAGTAAGCGTTGCACATTTCAAAGAAAGGTGAACCTTTTAATAAAAGGTCAGTGTGGTGTGCATTTGGTATCAAAATAGGTTACTACTTTCAAAAGTGGATGCAGCGTTTTCGCTGCATCCACTTTTTTGCTATGTATGGTTTCGGGTTTGCGCCCGGCCGAGCAGCGCAAAAGACACAGACTGGACACAGGAACTTTTCAGATTCTTCAACATTCGCCCCGGCGCGGCGGATATACTGGACAGCGAACGAATGAGGGAGGTTTTGCATCATGTGTACCGCAGCGACATACTGCAGCGGCGATTTTTATTTCGGCCGCAATCTGGACTACGAATTTTCCTACGGCGAGCACGTGACCATCACGCCGCGCAATTACCCGATCCGCCTGCACGGCGGCGCGCTCGACCGGCATTATGCCATGATCGGCATGGCGCATATCCAAAATGACTACCCGCTCTATTATGACGCGGTCAACGAGAAGGGCCTGTGCATCGCGGGGCTGAACTTTGTGGGCAACGCGGTCTACCCGCCCGTCACGCAGGGCGTGGCCTCGGTGCCGCAGTACGCGCTCATCCCGTGGCTGCTCGGCACGTGCGCCACGGTCGCCGAGGCACGCAATGCGCTCGCGCGCGTGGTCGTGGACAACACACCGTTTGCGCCCGAGCTGCCGTGCGCGCAGCTGCACTGGCTCGTCGCCGACCGCAGCGGCTGCATCGTGGTCGAGGCCACGGCGGACGGCCTGCACGTCTATGACGACCCGGTCGGGGTGCTGACGAACAACCCGCCGTTTCCGCAGCAGCTGGCCGCGCTGCGCAACTACACCCGCCTGAGTCCGAGCCAGCCGCCGGCCGATTTTGGCGGCGTGCCGGTCACGCTCGACAGCCGCGGCATGGGCGCGCTCGGTCTGCCGGGCGACCTGTCGTCGCCCTCGCGGTTCGTGCGCGCGGCGTTCGTGCGCGCCAATGCCCGCTCGGCGCAGACGGAGGACGCGAGCGTCAGCCAGTTTTTCCACATCCTCACGAGCGTGGAGCAGCAGCGCGGCTGCTGCGAGCTGGACGACGGCCAGTATGAGATCACGCTCTATTCCAGCTGCTGCAACGCGGACCGGGGCATTTATTACTACACGACCTATGATAACCGCCAGATCACCGGCGTGAAGCTCCATTCCGCCGACCTCGACAGCGCGCAGCTCACGGCGTATCCGCTCGTGGATACGCAGCAGATCCGCTGGGAAAATTAAATCCAATGCAAGGAAAGACCGGGGCATCCGCTGGGATGCCCCGGTTCGTGCGTTTCTGTTGTTTGGCAGAGAAATTTGCGGCTTGCCAAACGCACCGCACGATTTTATGATTGTGTGGAAAGAAGGTGCGCCCATGCCGCAGGGAGCGGACAGCGCGGTGTTCGAGCAGCGCGCGCTCCAGCGGGGTGTGCAGGTCTATGGCAGCTACCGCTTTGCCGTTGCCAGCCGTCGCGGCGGCACGCTCTACTGCACGCAGGCGGGCGACCGCATCCGCATGAGCGGCAACGCGGCCGTCTACTCCGTGGCGGACATCCGCATCGACTGAGCGGAAAAACCGAATCTGACCGTACAAGGCCCGGCTGCACAGATGTGCAG